>CABEAZ010000286.1_pt1 | contig 34021 bp, 27 predicted proteins | sample 3132471 | NCBI WGS metagenome assembly CABEAZ01 (sample SAMEA5534345, study PRJEB31848) | metagenome | biome: tundra; feature: field; material: soil | place: USA | collected 2013-05 | depth 0.45 m | reverse complement strand
CGTGGCGCATGCCGCGTGAGCCGAGGATGGACGCGTCGCTCGTGCTGGACGGCGACGAGCTCTGGATCAGGGAAGGGCGCAGGCTGAAGAAGGGCGACATGGTGGCCGTCGGCAGCGCCGAAGACGGAAGCGAAGGCATCTACGTTCACACCGGCTCCTTCCTTGGCGACGAAGAAGGCGAGTTCAAGTTCATGACGAGCGAGGTGTCGCGCGAGAAGCCGATCGACTACGCGCTAATGGCGCACATTCTCATCGAGGAGCGCGATCGCGGCGGGTATCCGATCTGGGTGACGGGACCGGCGCTGGTCCATTCGCGCGCCCGCGCCGACATGGTCTGGTTCATCGAGAACGGCTTCGTGTCGGCACTGCTCGCAGGGAACGCCGTGGCGGTGCACGACATCGAGGCATCGATATTCGGAACCACGCTTGGGATGACGCGCACCGGCGAGGCGACAACCGGCGGTCATGGCCTCCACATGCGCGCGATCAACCAGGTGAGGGCGGCAGGTTCTATCGCCCGTGCAGTAGAGCAGGGCGTGATCAAGGACGGGATCATGCACGCGTGCGTGGCGAAGGGAATTCCGTATGTGCTTACGGGCTCCATTCGCGACGACGGGCCCCTCCCCGAAGTGATTACTGATACTCTCGCCGCCCAGGACGCGATGAAGCGGCACACGACACGCGCTACGATGGCGATTCTCATTGCCACGGCGCTGCACGCGATCGCCACCGGCAACATGCTCCCGGCATTCGTCACCGAGAAGGATGGGTCGATGCGCGAGCTTCCCACCATCTGCGTCGACTCGTCCGAATTCGTGGTGAGCAAGCTCAAGGACCGCGGCACCCACCAGGCGTTCGGAGTGGTGACGAACGCACAGGATTTCATGCACATTCTGAAACTGTACGTGGAGCGCGAGCTCACCGACAGAAGGGCCGTGCAGGCCGCCGCTCAAACTTCGAAGGCACCAGCGTGATCGAGACTACCGAGAGATTTCTGCGCGAGATAGCCGACCGCATCGGGTTGGACGCGGTGGACGAGGTGAGACTGTTTCCACCATTGCGCCAATCGGGCGTCGAGACCGGAGTGGCCGTCGTCGCCGCCATTCCGCTGCCGCCTGAGCCCCAGCACCAGCACCAGCATGAGCCCGACGAGCCGCCCGAAGCGCTGAGCGAGAGCGCGGGCGACGAGTTTCTCCCGATCGAAGAGGAGGATCGTGAGATCATCGTGCACCGCCACACGGTCTTTATGGCGAGATACCGCCACACTCTCAAAGGACCCGACCGCGGAAAATGGGAGGTCGAGGTGCGGGCCGAGGCTGACGCGCCGCTCGTGACGCTGGATCAGGTGGTGCGCGGCGTGATGAAGCGCGCGGGGGAGCCGTTCGAGCCCGAAAAAATCTCCGCTTCGGCGTTCAAGACGATCGTGGAAGGCGCCGCGGCGCTCTAGCCCGTGCGCACGCTTCGACTGGCATCTCTGTACGTGGTCGGCGAGGGTGTCCTCTTCTAGCCGCACACTCGCTTGGTCGGAGTCCCTAACAGCGCTCCTTCGCTCCGCTCACTCGCGGGTCTCCTCCTCGCGCTCGTTTGCTGCGGCTCTACGAGGACACCCTCACCTCCCTGTACAGACTCGTAACAGCAGCGGCGCGTAGCGCCGCGGGGTTCGCGCCGGCGCTTGTGTGCGCGTGTGCCCGCGTTCGTCCCCGTGGGGGAGCGCGGGACTGCCGAGCTTCGCTCGGCGCGCTCCCGCGCATGGCGAGGAGGACGGCGCGCGTGACTTCGGACTGCGCGAGCAGAGGCGCGACGTAGGTGATTGCCCCCGCGTCGGACTTGGAGGAAAGGCGGAGAGGATTCCCGTAGGCGGCTTTCCAAAGCGAGCGTAGCCGCCGAAGGAAATCCGCTCCGCCGTACCGGAGAAATACCAGCCGTACCAGCGACAAGAATCAGACGGCGGCGCGAGGCACAGCGGGAGTCAAGCGCGCGGCGTCCGGTGAAGCGTTGTCGGCGTTCGCGGCGGCGTAGCGCGCCAGAACCGTGCGGTGGATGTCGCGCGCATCCTCGAGCGATTCGCCGGCGAGCCCCAGCCGCTCGGGCGAGATGATGAATGGATAAACCTGATCGCCCCCTGCCGAGCCGTGCGCGCCGACCTGATCGTCGAACGAGATGATGTCGTAGCCGTCGAACGCGCCGAACAAAACGCAATCGCCCGCGTTCGGTTGGTTCACAAGCGATTCCACCGCTCGCAGCACGTACGGCTCGGTGCCGAAAATCTCGAGCGGATTCTCGCCGGAGATGATTTGGACCTGACCGTCGCTCAGAATCGCGCGGCCGTGCTTGCCCGCCAGATTCACCCCACCGCGCGAGACCGTGGCCACGAGGCCAATGCCTGGGTGTGCAACGAGCTGCTCGTAGAGTCTGGCCCAGCGCGCGTCGGCCGTGATCTGCTCGAGCGAGAGCCGCTGTTCCGTTGCCGCGAAATACACCAGCGCCAGACAGGAGCTGTAGGTCACGACGACATCGTTCGTCCGGTCGACACGATACTTCTCCGGGAAAATGATCTCGCGCAATCCGTAGCGGCTTCTCAGCCAGTCGCGGAATCTGCGGATGGCACTTCTGGCGCCGAACGAAGCCGGTGTCAGCTGTGCCACGGCTTCGACGACCTCGGGGCCGATGTCCGAGTACTCGGTATCTTCGGCGTAGCTGGCCAACGACCGCGGCGCCTGTGCGCCCTTCACCCGGGTCTCGTCGAGAATCCGCTGCACCGTCGCGCCAAGCGACTCCCCGTACTGCACGCGGTAGCTCAGAGCGGGCGTCATGCCGTGGTCGGAGAGAATGACGAGATCGTAGCCGCGCCCTCCTGCCAGCTGCGCCATTCTCCAGATCTCGGCGATGCGCGCATCGGTGCGGCGCAGGTCGACGAGTGCCTGCTTGCTCGACGGACCGAAGTGGTGCGCCAGTTCGTCGTACTGCATGAAGGTGCTGTAGATGATGGGAACGCCGAGATAAACGTCGAGCAGAATCGCCATCGTCTGCAGCTCGCGCACGACGACGTTGCTGAGTATGCGGATGAACGGAAAGATGCCTTCCGAGTGCGTCACCCTTCCCGCCAGCTCGCCGCGCGCCCGCTCCCATTCCTCGAGCAGCCACTCGAAAGCGCCCTGAAGAACCATGCGCGCCATGCGAATGGGATGCAGCACCATGAGGAGCCCCATCCGCGTTCCGCCGAGCCGGCGGTAAACGGACATCCTCTCACGCGTGGCGACGGTGAAGGCTACGGTCTGCGCATCGCCGTCGAGAAGATTGACGTAGCTCGAGCCGCCGGCGAGCGCGCCCGGCGAGTGGATGCGGTCGCGGATATACTGCACACCATGCGGCGCATTGCAGGTGATTACCTTGCGCGCCGCCTTGTCGTAGAAGCGAAACGCCGGAATGCCGCCGTTCTCGCCGTGAAACATCCCCGCCTGGCAATAGGGCGTCGCCGACGGCAGTCCGCAGAACCAGCGCCTAAGCGCGAATCCTTCGCGCAGCAGCCGCGAAATCGTCGGGCAAAGACCCAGCTCGAGGGCGCGCCGCAGATCGGAATACGCGAGGGCATCGATCTGGAGCATGATGAGCCCCCGCTGCGGCGGACGCGGACGCTTCTCTCTCGCGAACAGGCGGTACTTCGTGCGATAGTACCGCTGGAGCAGCGGTCCGGCGCGCGGGCGCGCTCGCCGCTCGGTTATGCCAGGTGGCGTTCGATCTGACGTAGGAGCTCGCCGATTGGGACAGGCTTGAGGAGGACATCCACGCATCCCGCCTCGAAACAGCTGCGACGTGAAGCCGAATCGTTGTGGCCCGTCATCGCCAGTGTCGCGCGGGGAAGGGAGCCGCGTTTGCGAAGCGCGTCCAGAATCTCCAGTCCGCTTCCATCAGGCAGGGTGAGATCGAGCAGCATCAGATCAACCGGTGCCGTTGTACCGCGTTCGATCGCCTCGGCGACCGTCGCGGCCGCGTCGACCTCGTAGCCGGCCGCTGTCAAGAGAACGCGAAACGCGTCCGTGACGAATGGACTGTCTTCCACGATCAGAATGCGCGCCGGCACTTAGTCGCGCGGAGGGTTGTGCGGCAGCGTGAAATAGAACCTGCTCCCTTTGCCAAGTTCGCTCTCGACCCAGATGGTTCCCGAGTGCAGCTCGACGAGGTTGCGCGCAATCGCGAGCCCCAACCCCGTTCCATGGTGCGGACGCGAGGGAGAGGCGTCGACCTGCGCGAATTCGCGGAATACCAGGTCGTAGTTGTCGCTCGCGATGCCGCGGCCGTTGTCGCCGACCTCCACCACGAGATCCTCCCCGTCTCTGCCGCGCCGGGAGAAGCCGATCCAGACGCGACCCCCGTCGGGCGTGAACTTGATCGCGTTGCCGATCAGATTGGCCAGCACATGTTTGACCTTGTCACGATCCGCGTAGACCGGGCGCAGGTCGTCCCCATTGAGACGCTCGATCGTCAAATGCTTCTTGGCGGCCAAGGCCTGATTCAGCATCCGCACCTGGTCGACGAGCTCCGTGATGTCGAAGTCCGTGCGCACGAGACTGACCTGGTCGCTCGCGCTGCGTACGTAGGTGAGGATCTCGTCGATCATTTCGATCAGCTGCTGTCCCGCGCTCACTATCCCGGACAGGCTGTCCCGCTGCCTTGGATTCAGATCGCCCAGCATCCCCTCGCGCAGTATCTCGGCGTGGGTGATGATCGCGGCAAGCGGAGTCCGGAGATCGTGCGAGACGTTGGACAGGAACTGCGTCTTGAGCGCATCGCGCGCCCGCAACTCGTCGATCGTGCGCTGCGCTTCTTTCGCCTGGGCCTCGAGCGTTTTCAGCCGCTTTGTTGGGGCGGAATCGAGGCGTTCGGACATGCTCATATTGTAGTCGCGCTGGCATCCGTTGCCAACGCATCCGATTCCACCGCGTCGAGCAGTTGCTGCCGCCGCAGCAGCGACCAATAGCGCCCGCGCAGCGCCATCAGCTCCGGGTGCCGCCCCTGCTCGACCACGGTTCCCTTCTCGAGCACGATGATCCACGAGGCATCGCGTATCGCGCTTATGCGGTGCGACGCGATGAGCGCCGTTCGCCCCGCCAGGGCTTCGCGCAGCGCCCGGAGAATCTCCGCTTCGGTGTGCGTGTCGACAGCCGACAGCGCGTCATCGAGCAGCACGATACTCGGCTTCTTTGCGAGCGCTCGCGCGAGCGAGGCGCGCTGCTTCTGACCACCGGACAGATTGATTCCGCGCTCGCCGAGGACCGTCTCGTAGCGGCCGGGAAACTGGTCGATCGTCTGATGGAGCTGCGCAATGCCCGCCGCCCATTCTCCGGTCTGTGTAATCCCGCTCGTTCCGTACGAGAGGTTCGATCCGATGGTGTCGCTGAAGAGAAGGCTTTCCTGCGGCACGAATCCGATGTCCTGTCTCAGCTCCGCCGGCACGACGTTCCTCGTCGGAACGCCGTCGATGAGAATCTCGCCTTCCTGCGGATCGTACATTCGCGGAATCAGGTCGATAAGCGCGCTCTTCCCGCTTCCGGTCGCGCCGACCACGCCGAACGTTGCTCCCGCGGGCACGGTGAAGCTGATGTTGCGCAGGACCCAGCGCGGCTCGCCCGGGGTGGTCGACGGATAGTGAAACCCGACGTTCCGAAACTCGATGGTGCGGCCCGTTTTGGTGGGCGGCAGATGCTGACGCGGCTCATTACCGTTGATGGTCGGGCGAACCACGAGGATCTCAGCCAGACGCCCCATCGACGCATCGCCGCGCTGAAACAGGTTGACGACCCAGCCGAGCGCGATCATCGGCCACGTAAGCATGGTGAGATACATGCCGAAGGCGACGAACGAGCCCACGGAAATCGTGCCCTTGATCGTCAGCGCTCCGCCGACGCCGAGGACGATGACCGCCCCCAGTCCCCCGAAGAACGCGAATAGTGGATTCAGCGTTCCCCATAGCCTTACGAGAGACATGTTCAGCGCGAGATACTGATCGTTGATCGCGCCGAAACGCGCTATCTCGGCCGCTTCCTGGCGGTACGCGCGGACGATCCGCGCTCCGCTGAGATTCTCCTGCGCCCGCGTCGTGAGCGTCGAGAAATGCTCCTGAACCGCCTCGAACCGATCGTGGATCGCCTTTCCCATTTTGATCGTGAGCACCGGCAGGAAGAGCGTGGGCAAAAGCGCGAGCAGCGTCAGCTTGACGTCGATGCGGAGCATGAAGTACAGCGCGAACAAGCCGCCCGTAATCGTGTTGGCGAGGTACATCACGGCAGGACCGACCGCCATTCGAACCGCGCTCAAGTCGTTGGTGAGGCGCGCCATGATGTCGCCAGTGCGGGTTTGTGCAAAGTACGCCGCGTCCAGCGTCTCCAGATGCTTGAAGAGGTCGTTGCGCAGGTCGTACTCCATCCAGCGGCTGACGCCGTTCATCAGCTCGCGCATCCCGTATCTGAACGCGCCGCCGACGATGGCGGCGAGGACGATGATGCCGCTGAGCTTCCAGATCGTGCTCATCGGTGCGCCGGCCCCGATGGCGTCGATTGCGCGTCGCAGCACCCAGGGGATGACGCTGGTGATCGCCGACGACGCCAGCACGATCAGGAGGCCCGCTGTGAACGGGATCCAGTACGGCTTGTAGTATGGCGCAGCGATCCGGAGATTCTTCATATTTGGCATGTGGATTGCCATCCATAGTTACTCATGAGCTTGGTTAAAACCAGGCGCTCATCACACGATGGAGGAGGCTTTAATGGTTCAATATATTCCCCGGCTTAGTGCGTCGCTCGCGCTCTCGCTCGCGCTATTCGCAGGTGCGTGCTCAAAGAAAGACGACACCGCCGCAGCGGATTCGGCGCTGAATAAGGACATTCAGCTCGCGAATGGGGACACCAGCGCGCGGCCCGCGCTGACCGACGTTCCAGCCGGCACGGCGACCAATCCGGCGCCGAGCACGACCACAACGAAGACGACGACTACCACTACCAGGAAGCCGACCACGACCGCACGGACGCCGACCACGACCACACGGACGCCGACTACTTCGGTAACGTCGAGCGGCAACACCGTGACCCGCAACAACTCGGGTTCCGCGACCAAAATCGGAACGATTCCAGCGGGTGCAGTGCTCAATCTTGCGTCCGGCTCCAAGGTCTGCACGAACACCAACAAGGTCGGCGATCGCTTCAACGCGAGCGTGACCAACGCCATCGTCGGCTCGAACGGCGCGGTGATCCCCGCCGGCGCGACCGCGACAGTGGAAGTGACGGAGCTCAAGCGCAGTGAGAACGTCAACGACAACGTGGTGATGGGCTTCCGCGTCGTCTCGGTGAACTTCGGCGGACATACCTATCCCATCAGCGCCACGACGAGCTACGCTGACGTGAGCAAAGTGAGGAACGAGCCGAAGGGCAAGGATGTGCAGAAGGTCGTCGGTGGCGCGGCAATCGGCGCGATCGCCGGACAGATTCTGGGAAGGAGCACCAAAGCCACCGTAATTGGCGGCGCTGTTGGCGCTGCTGCCGGAGCCGGAGCTGCCGCTGCGACGGCAAACTACGAAGGTTGCGTCAACTCGGGCAGCCGCATCACCGCTACCCTCAACTCGTCTACTCAGGTTAATCTCTGAGAGAGCCCTGGCGGTAGCTGAAAAAGAAGCCGGCGTGATCGATCACTCACGCCGGCTTCTTTTTGTGTGCACTAAAATCCGACGGCTCCCCCCCGCGAGCGCGGATCGTCCATGCCTTCGTAGCCGCCCTTCACACGCATGATTGATGCGGCCGACGCGATCCCTCTCAGCTCGTAGACGTAGTGCCCCATCTGCGTCAGTCGCGCCAGCACCGACCGCTCGACCCCGCCAGTCTCGACGCCGATGGAGTCGGGCAGGGACTGGTGATGTATTCGCGGCGCGCTCATCGCATCCGCCAGCGACATCCGGTGGTCGATCACGTTGAGGATGATCTGCGACGTCGCGGAGATGATCCTTGGTCCACCGCGCGCACCGGTAACGAGGAGAAGATTTCCTCTCGGATCGAGGACGATCGTCGGAGACATTGCACTCAGCATCCGCTTGCCCGGCGCGATCGAATTGGCGGCGCCCTGGATCAGTCCGTACATGTTGGGCGTTCCAGGCCGGGAAGTGAAGTCGTCCATCTCGTCGTTGAGAAAAAACCCGGCGCCGCTCACGAAGACGCCTGACCCATACAAGTCATTCAGTGTCGTAGTCGTCGCGACGGCGTTTCCAGAGCCATCCACGACCGAGTAGTGCGTCGTCTCATTTCCCTCTCGCAGCTCCGATGAGAGCCGCGTCGTCGCGTCGGCGTGGTCGCGCGAGATGGTCTTCGCGATCGCTCTCGCGTAACCCTTGCTCGTGAGCGTGGACAGCGGAACCTTGACGAACGCGGGATCGCCCAGCTTCGAGTTGCGGTCGATGAACGCGCGTTGGGATGCGGACGCAACCGCGTGGATTCGCGCAGCGCTCCCGAATGGAGACGTTGGTCCGTATGCCTCCAGGATGTTCAGCATCTCGGTTATCGTCGTCCCGCCGGAAGAAGACGGTGGCATCGAGATCAGCGAATAGCCGCGATAGCTGCTGCGTACCGGCTGGCGCCACACCGGCTGGTAGCGAACGAGATCTTCCTTGGTGATGAGGCCGCCACTCCGCTGCATCTCGGCGGCGATCGAGTCGGCGATGCTGCCGCGATAGAAATCCCGTGACCCCGAACGGGCAATCAGCCTGAGCGTGCGCGCCAGCTGCAACTGGACGAGTCGCGATCCAATGGCGGGAGGCGCGCCGTTGGGAAGAAAGACCGATTTCCCCGCAAAGCCGCTGATTCGATACTTCTCGCCGGAGAGCGAAGCATGCAGCGTCGAGTCGACGATGAAGCCTTCCGAAGCGAGACGTATCGCTGGAGCGAGCACTCGCGAGATCGGCAGCACGCCATACTTGCGATGCGCTTCGATCATTCCGGCGACGGCGCCCGGTACGCCCGACGCCTTCGGTCCGATCATGCTCTCGCCGGTGAGCTTCCCGTTCGGGCCGACGTACATGTCGCGCGTCGCGGCCAGAGGCGCGGTCTCCCGATAATCGAGTGCGTCGGTGCGACCGTCCGCCATTCGTATCACCATGTAGCCGCCGCCACCGAGGTTTCCCGCCTCGGGGAACGTGACGGCTAGCGCAAAGCCGGTCGCGACCGCGGCATCGACAGCGTTTCCGCCCTGCTTCATTACTTGAGCGCCAACCTCGGCGGCGAGGCGATTGTTGCTGGCGACGATTGCGTGCTGAGCGAATGTCGCGCGAGCCCCGGCAGGAAAGCGCCAGCTGGCTGGAAAAACGGCGGGGACGCGCTTCGGTATTGCGGGATCGCCAGCCGCCTGGCGCGTGGAAGGCGCCGCGGCCACGAGCCAGGCGGACGCCGCGACGATGGTCGTGGCGAAAATCAGTTTCTTTTTCAGAGCGAATCTCCGGATGGTGCGAGCGTGAATTCTATCCACGTCGCACCCCGGGTGTCACCTACGGGCGGTGGGTCCTGCCGCCGAAACCGAGCACGCCGCGCTGTCTGGCGGCGGCGCCGTCTAGCGGCGGGTCGTGCTGCCGCCGAATCCCATGCGAAGCGATACCCGCAGCCCAGGCATGCTGTTCGTATTGCTCGTGCCGTTCGACAACCCCTTTCTCTCATGGAGCGCGAACGAGTAGTCCGAGAGGATATCGAGGTTCGTGCGGTCACTGAGCCCGTAACCAAACCCATATCCAAGAGCAAACAGTGGGTCGATGTTTCCGCCGCTCGGCGCCAGCTTCGCGCCGTCCAAGTCGCGCTTTAGATTCCGGTACGCGACGACTCCGCCGTTGAGCTCCAGCACCTGATGGAAGCCGATTCCCGCTCCGGAGTGAAACGTCGCGACGAGCGTCATCAGGTCGAGATGCGCGTCGCAGCTCACAGCTAAACATTGTGCCCCACTACCAGTCGGAAGCACCGTGCCGGTCGACGAGTACAAAAAGGGCACATGCGACCAGCTTCCCGCCAAGCCGAAGGACGAGCCATTGTTCCCTCCCTTCTCGATGGATCCGCGATACGCAAAGTTCGTGGAGTTGCCGAAGTTCCATGTACTCGCGGATGTCCCGTCGTTGACGACGTTGGCCCTGAATCCGGAAACTCCGGCGGTAATCCAGAACCCCGGATTATTCGTGTACGCGCTGGGCCGCGGCGGCATCTGCGCGCTGAGTGTTCCCGCGCTGAACATCAACGTCAATAACGCCAGAGAAAAACGTCTCGTCATGTTGCTCCAAGTTGTCTTGCAATTCGCGCGAGCCGTCGGGTAAGTTTGGTCGTGACTCACCGCTCGGCTGCGCATTGATGTTGGACCCTCGCGAAACGGAGCGCCGCAACCCGCGTACCGTCTCGATCGATCTCGCGTCCCCCCTCGAGATCGTAGACATGATAAACGCGGAAGATCGCAGTGTTCCCGAGGTTGTTGCGACACAGCGCGAGCAGATCGCCCGCGCAATCGAGCTTGCCGAAGCAACGTTTCGCTCCGGAGGACGATTGTTCTACGTCGGGGCCGGTACATCAGGACGACTGGGAGTGCTCGACGCAAGCGAGTGTCCACCGACCTTCGGCACCAAACCGGAAATGGTGCAGGGCATAATCGCCGGCGGACTTCCGGCCTTGACGCGGTCGCAGGAAGGAGCGGAGGACATCGTCCAGAATGGCGCGCTCGCGATGGACGAGCACGGCGTGAACGAGAAGGACCTCGTAATCGGGATCGCGGCCTCTGGCACGACGCCCTACGTGCGCGCGGCCCTCGAGCGCGCCGCCACTCTCGGCGCCAAAACCGGAATCGTCGCATGCTCGCCGCCGCCCGCCGACCTCGTGGCGAAAGTCGACGTGACGATGCTTCCGATCGTCGGCCCCGAGGTCGTCACTGGCTCGACGCGGATGAAAGCCGGGACCGCGACCAAGCTCGTGCTCAACACCATCACGACCGGCGCCATGATCAGGCTCGGCAAGACGTACGGCAATCTGATGGTCGACCTCCGCGCGACGAACAACAAGCTCATCGACCGGAGCCAGCGAATTGTGATGGAAGTCTGCGGAGTGTCGCGAGATGAAGCGACGAAGCTCCTCGAGCGCGCGGACAAGAGCGTCAAGCTTGCGATCGTGATGCAGAAGAAGGGAGTCTCGCGTGAGGAGGCCGAGAAGCTCCTCGCTGAAAACGGCGGCGTGGTCCGGCGCGTCACCAGGAATGCGCCGCCTCCCATCAGAGACGCGTAGGATGTCGTCCGGTGTCGTCGTCGGCTTGATGTCGGGCACTTCCCTCGACGGAATCAGCGCTGCGGTGGCGCGCTTCCGCGATGCGAGCGACGGCCGCATCGACGTCGATCTCCTCGCCCATACATCCCGCGCGTACACGAGCGCCCAGCGCACGCGACTGACAGCCGCACTCGGCGCTGGAGCTCCCTCCGAGTATTGCCGGCTCAATTTCGATCTCGGAGGGTGGCTTGCCGATGCGGCGATTGAGGTGATGGCCGAGGCCGGCATCGCGCGCGATGACATCGTGGCGATCGCATCGCACGGTCAAACGATCTGGCACGAGCCCGGGCACTCCACCTGGCAGTGGGGCGAAGCCGCCGTCATCGCCGAGCGAACGGGCATCGATGTCATCAGTGACTTTCGTGTGCGCGATGTCGCCGCGGGCGGGCAGGGGGCGCCGCTCGTTCCGATCGCCGACGCGATGCTCTTCTCCTCCGAGTCGGAGTGGCGAGGCCTGCAGAATCTCGGCGGCATCGGCAACATCACGGTCGTGCCGCCACACGGCCAGATCGAAAGTGTCCGCGCATTCGACACCGGACCCGGTGTCGCCGTGATCGATGGAGTGACGCGAGCCATCCGGCCCGATCTTACCTACGATGTGGATGGAAAACTTGCGCGCGCGGGCAAGCCCAACATGCGGATAGTGGCCGAGCTGATGAAGCATCCCTATTTCAGCGCAGCGCCGCCAAAATCCACGGGCCGCGAGCTGTTCAACTCCGACTACGTACAGAGACTGATCTCGGCCGCCCGCGCCGCCGGCGCCAGCGACGAAGACGTCGTCGCCACCGCGGTTCAGCTGACTGCCGAGAGCATCGGAGACGCGTACCGGCGATTCATAGCTGAACCAGTCCGCGAGGTACTGGTCTCCGGAGGCGGCGCGAAGAATCCCGCATTGTTCGCCGCGATCGAGAAAGCCGCTTCACCGATAGTCGTTCGCCACTTTGACGACATCTACTTCGACGGAGAGGCGAAGGAAGCCGTGGCCTTCGCATTGCTTGGATACCTGCACGTGATGAAACGACCGGGCAACGTTCCTACCGCCACTGGCGCGCGCGGTCCTCGCGTGCTGGGGAAGCGCACGCCCGCATGAGCGAGATCGCAGAGCTTTTCTACCCGGCCGTCCGCTGGGATGCATCCCGCGGCCACGAGGGCGAGCGGGCAGCCATCGAGCAGGCGCTGAAGCTGGGCGTCGGCGGCTTCATTCTGTTCGGCGGTCCCTCGGAGCAGATCGCCGAGCTGACCGAGCATCTTCACTCCAAGTCGCACATCCCGCTCCTGATCGGCGCGGATCTGGAGCGCGGAGCGGGACAGCAGTTCGCGGGGCAGACCGCGTTGCCGCCGCTGGCGGCGATCGCTTCGCTGGAGGACATCCAGGCGGTGCGGCGATCGGCTGCCATGAGCGCGGCCGAGGCCCGGGAGCTGGGAATCAACTGGATATACGCTCCCGACTGCGACATCGACGTCGAGCCCAGCAATCCGATCATCGGAACGCGCTCGTTCGGAAGCGATCCCGAACGCGTGGGCGAGTATGCGGCAGCGTGGATCGACGCGTGTCAGGCGGAAGGCGTGCTCGCGTGCGCAAAACATTTTCCCGGGCACGGGCGCACGACCGTCGACTCGCACAAGGAGCTGCCTCGCGTCGAGGAGTCGGCGGCGACGATTCGCGAAACGGATCTCGTTCCGTTCCGCTGGGCGATCGAGCGCGGAGTCGCGTCGATAATGTCCGCACACGTCGCGTTCCCGGCGCTCGACCCAAGCGGCGCGCCGGCGACGCTCTCGCGCGAGATTCTGACCAACCTCCTGCGCAACGAGCTCGAGTTCACTGGTCTCATAGTCACCGACGCCCTGATCATGGAGGCGGTGCTCGGGGGCGGAGAGTCGGAGGCGGTGGTCCGCGCGCTCGACGCCGGCTGCGATTGTCTGCTCTATCCGACGAACGTCGTCGAATCAGTGGAGGCGGTACGAAAGGCAATCGACGAAAAGCGGCTCGACGGAGACAAGATCCGCCAGTCGATCGAGCGGCGCAGAAGATGGGCGCGCTGGGCGGCGCTCTCGCGGGACACGAATCGTGTCGGGCGCGACGAGAGTGGATGGTCCTCTCAGCTGGCGGAGCAAGTCGTGCACATGTTGCGCGGGAAGCTGCCGTCGCTCCAGCAGCCCTGGAACCTCGTCATCGTGGACGACGATCTTGGCGGACCATATCCCGCTCCATCGCGCGATCCCCTCATCTCGGCGTTGCGAACTGGCGGAGTGGATCTGGCGGTGAATGGCGACGGTGCCGGTGGCGCGGGCGCCACCGTGATTGCTCTGTTTGGTGACATCCGCGCCTGGAAAGGAAGGCCGGGTTACTCGTCGTGGTCAAAGGAGATCGTGCGCCGCTCGCTCGAGCGCGCAAAAGCCGGAGATCGCATCATCGTTCAATTCAGCCACCCGCGCCTCGCGGCCGAGCTGGATGCGGACGCTCCGATCCTCTGCGCGTGGGGCGGGGAAGCGGTGATGCAGCGAGCAGCCGCGCGGGTCTTGCTGCGCGAGCTGGCCGCGAACCGCGCTGGGAAGGGCGCGCAGGCCGCGCGATAGCCCTACTACAGGGAGAAGCTCGATGAGCGAGAGCACCGCGAGGGAGAGCACCGCCAAAACGTCGCCCGTCCGCATCTTTGCCCAGCCGAAGATGGCAACGCTTCTTGTGCTCGGCTTTTCGTCGGGCTTGCCGTTCTATCTCACCAGCAAGACTCTCCAGGCGTGGATGACGACGGCGAAGGTCGATCTCGCCACGATCGGATTCTTCAGTCTCGTCACGCTGCCATACTCGCTCAAGTTCGTGTGGGCGCCGGTGATGGACCGCTACGTCCCGCCGTTCCTCGGTCGCCGCCGCGGATGGGTGTTCATCACCCAGGTCCTCCTGCTGCTCGCCATCGCCGCAATGTCGCTGCACGATCCCCGGACCGGACTGAAAATGCTCGCGATCAATGCGATCGCGATCGCGTTCCTGAGCGCATCCCAGGACATCTCGCTCGACGCGTACCGGACGGATGTCCTGGAGAATCGGGAGATGGGCGCGGGCGCGGCGGTCTTTGTGATGGGATACCGGATTGCGCTGCTCATCACCGGCGGGCTGGCGCTCTATCTCGCCGATTCGATCACATGGCCGACCGTCTACCTCCTTCTCTCGGCGCTGATGATCGTCGGAATCGTCATCACGTTTCTGGCGCCGGAGCCGGTGCTTCGCGAACAGCCGCCGCGCAGCCTCTATGAAGCGGTCATTCTTCCTTTTGGCGAATTCTTTCAGCGCGCCGGCGTGGTCCGCGCTTTCCTAGTGCTGCTGTTCATCGTGCTCTACAAGTATTCCGACAGCCTCGCCGGAAGCATGACGACTCCCTTTCTCCTCAAGACCGGCTTTTCGCAGAAGGAAGTAGGGGCGGTGTTCGGAGGTGCGGGGCTGATCGCGACCATCGTCGGCACGCTGGTGGGGGGTGCCGGGATCGGAAAGTGGGGAATCAACCGCGCGCTCTGGGTGTTCGTGGTTTTTCAGGGGATCAGCAATCTCACCTACTACGCCCTCGCGCTCTCGAGCGAGAGCCACGGCTTCATGGTGACGGCAGTGGTCGTCGAGAACTTCGGGCTCGGGCTCGTCACCGCCGCGATGACCGCGTTTCTGATGAGCATGTGCAACAAGAGATTCACCGCGACTCAGTTCGCGCTGCTCTCGAGTCTCATGGCCGCGAGCCGGGATGTCCTGGTCGCCCCTGCGGGGACGATCGCTGAGTCACTGGGATGGCCGACGTTCTTTCTGATCACGGTCGCTATGGCGGTTCCGCCACTCCTGCTTCTGCCCTTCATCGCCCCCTGGTCGCGCGACCTGCCGATCGGCGCGGCGTCTCACACCGGTGAGACGGTGCCGGCCAACGCCGCTCAGCCGCCCTTGGCGCCGCGGCGATAGTCCTCTTCAGGGGAGCGGAGACGCGCCGTGACGACCGTGATGTTGTCAGGGGCCCCGGTGTGCATCGCTTCCTCGATCAGCGCTGCGCAAATCTCCTCCGGCCGTCCCGCGCCGCGCGCGATCCGTCCGATCTCCTCGGGCGACACCTGGTTCGACAGCCCGTCACTGCAGAGCACGAGAATGTCGTCGTTATCCAGTCTCACGCGATAGAAATCCGTGACTACTTTCTCCTCGGGACCGAGCGCCTGGAGAATGATGTTGCGGTGCTCGCTCTGCGCCGCTTCCTTCGCCGTCATCCGGCCGGCGTCGATCAGCCGCTGCACGAATGACTGGTCCTTGGTCAGCTGCTTCGCTGCGCCTTTGCGCACGAGATACGCGCGGCTGTCGCCGACCTGGGCGATGAACGCCTCGCCATCGAGTACTAGCGCGAGCGTCGTGGTTGTGCCCATGCCGTGGTGCTCGGGTGATGTGTCGGCTTTCTGGTAGATCGCCCTGTTCGCGACGTCGATGCCACGCTTGAGCGCGGCTTCGACCGATTCAGGCGTGCGCTTTGGCACTTTGTGCCACCAGCGGTGCAGCTCGCTCAGAATCGTCTCGGTCGCGATGGAGCTGGCGAGTGCGCCGGACGCCGCTCCGCCGACACCGTCGGCGACGATGAGGATGAAGGGAGCGGTGTGCACGGAAACGAGGGTGGGCGCGCTCATCGTCGCAATGTCGCCCGTCTCCAGGTTCGCTATCAAAAAGGAATCCTGATTGTCGTGCCTGATCAGACCGACATTCGAGATCCCAAAACTCTCTGCAATCAATTTTGGCTCGAAGGGAACGTAGTGGTACGGTCACGGGAGAGCTGCGCCTCCCGGTGCGACAAAAGATAGTGGAACCAATCCAACGAGGGCACTACCCATGCGTATTAGAAAGACTTATACGGCACTGCACGTGCAACCTGGAATTTGACGATGAATGCTTGGGCTTATAGGGGTTTTGCCTGTTGCGTCGCCGTGGCGAGCGCGTCCTGCGCGCCCGCGCCGGGACCATCCGCACGGGCTCCTGCTCCCGTGACCTTTCCGCCGCTCGTTCCTGCTCCTGTTCCCCCCGCTAGTCCGAAGCTGCCACCGGTCCCCGAGGTGCGCGGCCCGCTTCACATCAGCGTCGCGTATCCCAAGCCGGAGCAGCTCCTCACCGTTCGGGATTCGAATTTCATTTTCGGCACCGTCGGAACCGGAGACGCCGCGCTTCGCATCAACGGAGTAGCCGTGCCCGTCTGGCCCAACGGCGCGTTCATGGGATGGCTTCCGGTCCCGCCCGATGGCGCGCCGCGTTACGAGCTGCTCGCGTCGAGTGGGACTGAGAGAGCGCGCCTCGTTCTTCCGGTAAAGATTCCGCCGGGGCCTGATACCACGCACCGCGACAAGCTGGTCGGTGATACGCTTCAACCCGTTCCATCGCCAGACACGCTCATGCCGGTTCCCGGCAATGTGTACGTCACGCTCGGCGCGCCCGCTTCGACGGTGGACGACACGGACCGCGTGACTATCGCTCGCCCCGCTCCGGGAAATGGACAGGATTACAAGTGGTTTCTCTTTCCCGGTACCGTTGTGAAGATCACGGGTGCGGTCAAGGCGAGCGGCGACGACTTCGTGCGCGTCCAGCTTGACTCGATCCAGGCGGCGTGGGTTCTGCGAAGCGAGCTCCAGGCGCAGAACATCTCGACCACCCCTCCGGCAATGTTCATCGGCGACTCTGCGGCGCCCGTCCGCAGGATTGGTGCGGTTCGCATCGAGCCGGGCCCGGAGTGGGTCGACGTGGTAATCCCCATGACAGGCCCACCACCGCCGTATCTGGTGGACGAAACCGATCGCTCGCTCTCGCTGCTGCTCTACGGCGTGACCGGAGCGCCAGTGGTTTCGATGATGCCCCAGCCCGCCGACTCGTATCTCAACAGCATCAGCTCGACGCCCGAGCCGAGCAGAGTGCGCTACACGATCAATCTCGAACACGCTCCGTACGGATATCTGGCGCTTTGGCAGAACGGTGCGCTGACCTTCAGGGTGCGGCGTCCGCCCAGGATCGCGGATGCCGCGTCTCCGCTACGCGGTCTCACGATCACCGTCGACCCCGGACACCCGCCCGCCGGCGCCACGGGTCCGACGGGACTCTACGAAGCCGACGCGGTACTCCAGGTGGGCTTCCGTGTGCGCGATCTGCTGACGCAGCGGGGAGTGAACGTCGTGATGACGCGCACCATCCCCGAGCCGGTCGATCTCGGATTGCGCCCGATCATCAGCCGCCGCGCCAACGCTCAAGCTTTCGTCTCGATCCACCTCAATGCCTTCCCCGACGGCGTGAATCCATTTGTCAACAATGGGTCCCTGACGCTTTATTTCTGGCCGCATTCGATTCCGCTGGGCGTGGCGACCCAGGCGGCGCTGCTGGCCGAGCTGGGACTTCGCGATAACGGAACCAAATTCCAGAACATTGCGGTGGCTCGCGGGACATGGATGCCATCGATTCTCACCGAGGGGGCATTCGTCATCATGCCGGATCAGGAAGCGGCGCTGAGAACCCCGACGTACCAGGAGGCCTATGCCAGCGCGATAGTGCGTGGCCTCGAGAGCTACTTCGCATCGCTGGCCCAAAAACCGTGAGATCGCTCGCGCTCGCGGCCGCGTTGTTCTTCTGCGCGGCGCGGGCCGCAGGTGCGCAGCTCCCGCCCAACGAGGACTGGCGCACGCTCCGCACGCGGCATTTCCGCGTGCATTTTACTCCAGCGGTCGAAGAAGAGGCGCGCAGAGCGGCGGTCAACGCCGAGCGCGCGTACACTGAGCTGTCGACGGAGCTCGTTCCGCCGCGCGGCACTATCGATCTCGTCATCTCGGACAACGTCGATTACGTGAACGGCTACGCGACCACATTCCCATCGAATCGCATCGTCGTTTTCGCGCACCCGCCCACCGATGCCTCCGGGCTCCGCAACTACGATGACTGGAATGCGCTCGTGGTGACCCACGAGCTCACGCACATTTTCCATCTCGACCGCTCGCGCGGGATCTGGCGCTTCGGCCAGGCGGTCTTCGGCAGGAATCCGCTGCTCTTTCCGAATCAGTACGAGCCGCGCTGGGTGATAGAGGGGCTCGCCGTTTATTTCGAGTCGCGAATGACGGGTGTGGGCAGGCTCGAGAGCTCCGAGCACTCGATGACGGCTCGCGCGGCGGCGCTCGCCAATCAATTGCCGACGCTCCAGGAGCTGTCGCCGGGCACATCGCGATTTCCCGGCGGCAACGTCGTCTACATCTACGGCTCGCTGCTGTTCGACTACCTGTCGCGCACGCAGGGGCCGGGCAGCATCCGCGATTTCGTCGAGAGCGGTGCGAAGACTCCGCTTCCCTTCATTCTCACGCTGACGTCGCGAAACGCGTTTGGAATGTCGTTTCAGACGGCGTGGGAGCATTGGCGCGACTCGCTGGTTCGCGAGATGCGCACACCGCGCGAGGTGATGCCGGGATGGCGCCAGCTCACCAACGGCGGACGCGTCGCGCTCTTCCCGCGCTGGCTCGGCGACACGACTCTGGTGTACGCGGGCGACAAGGCGCGCGAGATGCCCGCCGCATATGAAGTCACGCTCTCGGGACGTGAGACGCGGCTCGGGCGGCGCAATGGAACGAGTCCCAATGTGAGAATGCCCGACGGTAGCATTCTCTTCTCGCAGCCCGACTTCCTGGATCCGTACCACATCCGGAACGATCTCTACGTGGAGAGAAACGGGTCGCAGACTAGGCTCACGACCGGAGCCCGGTTGACCGCGCCGGACGCCCGCGCCGACGGCGAAATCGTCGCCGTTCAGGACGAGCCTGCGACGACGAGACTCGTTCGGCTCTCGCGCGACGGACGCACCCTCGTGCCGCTCACGTCCACGAGCATCGACGTGCAGTGGGCAGATCCGCGGTGGTCCCCCGACGGCTCGCGCATCGCGGCCGTGAAGCAGAGTCGCGGGGGATCCGAGATCGCCATCATGGATTCGGATGGGAAGATGATCGATTCCTTCGGTGCGACTCACGCCATCAACTCGAGCCCGAGTTGGTCCCCGGACGGGCGGCGCATCTACTTCTCGTCCGAGCGCAGCGGCTCGCCACAGATCTATGTTGCCGACGTGACGACGTTCGCGCCGACGGTTGGTAGGTTGAGCGACGCGTCCACCGGAGTATTCGCTCCCGAGGCATCACCCGATCAAACGCAGCTGGCGACCCTGCTGTTCAAGGCGGACGGATATCATCTCGGCGTCGCTCCGCTCGCGTCGCTCGCGCGCGTTGCCACCGACAGCACGAGGACGAGCCCGCGCTCTGGCTGCACGAATTGCGTCGCAGTCGTGCCCGGGCTCGCGCCACTCGGCGCGGCCGACACCTCGCGCGCGACGAAGTATTCGCCGTGGCTGTCGCTCATGCCGCGCTACTGGATTCCGGTTTTCGCCAGCAGCACGGACGACGGAACATCCTGGGGCGCCGCTACCAGCGGCTCCGACATCGTCGATCGCCACGACTATCTCGTCGAGGTACTTCACAATTCACGATGGGCCGAAAACTCCGCCTGGCTCTGGTATCGCTACGCTGGATTGGGCCTCCCGCTGATCGATCTTTACGCGTCGCAGAATTACTCGAATGCGAACTTTGACGCGTCCGGGGCCTTCAGCGCGCCGTTCGGATTCACGGAGCGCGCGAGAATTGTTTCGCTCCAGGCGACGTTCATTCGCCCGCGCTTTCGGACCTACACCTTCGCTTCGATCGGCGGAGAGCTCGAGGGCGACGCCTTCTCCACTCTGCCCGACACAGTGCTCCGGCACCTGTCGTCTTTCTTCTCTCAGACACATGACTACCCGGCTCTGGTAGCGTCGGCGGGATGGTCGAACGCGCAACGACCGGGCGTGAGCATCTCACCCGAGGACGGAATCAGCATCAGCGCGAACGGACGTCAGCGCTGGCGTGCCGGCACGACCGGCGGCGCCACTCGGAGCGTTGTGGGAACGACGTTGGCGTACAAGTCGCTCGACCTCCCCGGTTTTGCGCATCACGTGATCGCGATTCGCGCCGCGGGCGGGATCGCCGACGACAAGAGCCCCGATCTTTTTTCAGCCGGCGGAATCAGTGGGACGACGCTCGAGGTCTTCCCCGGCGTTGCGGTTGGCCAGCAACGTCGAACTTTCGGTGTGCGCGGATATCCCGCCGGAGCCGAAGGCGGAATTCGCGCATATTCCGCCGCGGTCGAGTATCGGGCCCCGCTCGCCGCACCGTCGCGCGGCTTCCGCTTCATCCCGGCCTTCGTCGATCGGATGTCGCTGACGCTTTTCGGAGAAACCGGCCGGGCGTTCTGTCCGGCGGGCGCCGACACCACACGCGGATTCTGTAGCACCTCGAGTATCGGGAATCCTGCCATGGCTTCTGTCGGAGGCGAGGTCAATATTGACACTGGGCTTCAGCTCGATGTGCAGGCTCGGCTTCGGCTGGGACTTGCCTTTCCGCTGATCAATCGAGAGCGGCTCGGGGCGAGTGTAGCACAGGCTTACGCCACGTTTGGAGCTTCGTTTTGACACCTTTCGGGGCGCGTGTATCCAAGCAAACAGAAGGTTCCCATTGGCGGCACTAAAGCCGAGCCGCGCGAGTCATCCGCGCCATCTCGACGTGCCCTCGCCGGGTTTTTCTCGCTCTTGGTGATCTAACTACTGGCCTCCGGTGTACTTAGAAGTGTCAGGGCTTGCGCCACCATTTTCTGGGCGCGGTTCGCGAGATGCATTCCTGGATCGGTAGATCTCGATGCGCTTCGGCGTGGAAAAAAGATGGTCGAGCATCTATTCGTGATGTGGAATACGTAAATCATTGTCATGTAAAGAGATAGGTAAAGACTGGCGCGGACTCACGAATACCGATAGTATCCGTTCCCGCATCGAAATCACCGATGCCTAAGCGTGTAGTTCCAAGTCCGTCGTCTTCTTACTTGACAACCTGTTTATCCTGCGGAGAGTTGTAACTAATGCCCATACCTGCCGTCCCGCCCCAAGGCGAAGCCCAGCTGAATGACAATGCGCGGACCGTGATCAGCAAACGGTATCTGATCAAGGACGCTACAGGCACGCCTGTGGAGCAGCCGGAAGACATGTTCTGGCGCGTGGCGGGAACGGTCGCTGAGGCAGACCGTCGGTACGGCGCAAGCGACAGCGAGGTTTCAGCAATGGCGGAGAACTTCTACCGCCTGATGGTCGAGCGTCGCTTCGAGCCGAACTCCCCGACCCTCATGAACGCGGGACGCCCGCTCGGGCAGCTCTCCGCCTGCTTCGTTCTGCCCATCGAGGACGCTCTGTCCAACGGTCGCGACGGGATCTACGACACGCTGCGTGCAATGGCGCTAATTCATCAGTCCGGTGGCGGAACAGGGTTTGGGTTCTCGAAGCTGCGCGGCAAGGGCTCGATGGTCCGCTCGACGACCGGCGTCGCATCCGGCCCGGTGTCGTTCATGAAGCTCTACGATGCATCGACCGATGCGGTGAAGCAGGGCGGCACGCGTCGCGGCGCCAACATGGGAATTCTGCGCGTCGATCATCCCGACGTCATGGACTTCATTACCTGCAAGGAAGACCTGACGCAGATAACGAACTTCAATATTTCTGTCGCCGTCACCGACAAGTTCATGACAGCGGTGAAGGCCGGCACGAGCTACGATCTCATCGATCCGAGCAGCGGCAAGGTCACCGGCCAGCTCGACGCTCGCGCCGTCTGGGCCAAGATGATCGATGGGGCGTGGAGAACGGGCGAGCCGGGCTGCTTCTTCATAGATGAAGCGAACCGCTATAATCCGGTTCCGCACGTCGGACAGTACGAGGCGACGAATCCGTGCGGGGAGCAGCCGCTGCTCCCGTATGACGTCTGCAACCTCGGCTCGATCAACGTCGGCTACTATGTGACGGACGCGCAGATGGATTGGGACGCGCTCAAGCGCGACATACACCTCTCGGTTCGGTTCCTCGACAACATCATCGACGTCAACAGGTATCCGCTGCCCGAGATCGACGCGCTCTCGAAGAGAATCCGGCGCATCGGGTTCGGCATCATGGGCTTCGCCGACGCTCTCGTGCGCCTCGGCATCGCCTACAACAGCATCGAGGGCTTCGAGTTCGGACGCCAGCTTCAGAGGTTCGTGGACGTCGAGTCGAAGCGTGAGAGCGAGCGACTCGCCAACGAGCGCGGGCCGTTCCCGGAGTGGGCCAGATCGATCTGGGGTCCGGATGAGACGTGCGCGCGCGACGCGAAGGGAAATCGCATTCGCCCAATGCAGCTGCTGCGCAATTGCAACGTCAACACGATTGCTCCAACCGGCACCATCTCGATCATCGCGGGTTGCTCTTCAGGCATCGAGCCGCTTTTTGCCGTTGCGTTCATGCGCAATCAGGCTGGTGCGCTGATGCCCGACGTGAACGAAGACTTCGTCGCGATCGCAAAGAAAGAAGGCTGGTACTCCGACGAGCTGATGGAGAAGATCGCGAAGGAAGGTCACATCCACTTCGACGAAGTGCCGAAGCAGGTGCAGCGCGTATTCGTCACCGCGCACGATATCACGCCCGAGTGGCACGTCAGAATGCAGGCCGCCTTCCAGGAGAATTGCGATTCCGCGATCTCGAAGACGACCAACTTCCCGCACGCGGCCACTCCGGACGACGTGCGCGAGATCTACGAGCTCGCCTACGCGCTCAAGTGCAAGGGCGTGACGGTGTACCGCGATGGCTCGCGCGACAATCAGGTTCTCTCGACCGGCGCGACCGTGCAGGCGAAGGCGGAGCGCGACGGCAAGGCCGACGCGAGGGCCGAGCGTGGTGAGCTGCACGGCGCCATTGCGGAGCTCGAGGCCGAGAACGCGAGACTCAGGCAGGCGGTGTTCGACGTGGAAGCCGAGAATCTTCAGCGCCGCGCCAAGAGAGCGCGTCCCGATACGCTGCGCGGCATCACCACGCGCATCGAGACGCCGCTGGGCACGATGTTCCTCAACATCACCGAGGATGATCGTGGCCAGCCCTTCGAGGTGTTCATCAACCTGGGCAAGGCGGGAGGAGCGGCAATGGCCGACGCCGAGGCTATGGGACGCCTGATTTCGCTGGCGCTGAGATCCGGGATTCCAATTCGCGAAGTGCATCGCCAGCTGCGCGGCATCGCGTCCGACAAGGCGATTGGACTCGGACCCAACAAGGTACTGTCCGTCCCCGATGCAATAGGCATCGCGCTCGAGAAATGGATGCGCGAGAAGCAGGGTGTGCAGCAGGAGCTGCTCGGAGGTGCGCCTTCAGCTCCTTCTCCCAACGAAGTGACGCAGCCCAAGCCGACTCCCGTGATTGGAGATGCCGGCCAAGGTCAGTATCGTTTCGATGCGGTGAATCGGAGTGAGTCGTTCATCGGCACGTGTCCGGACTGCGGATCGTCACTCGAGATGGCCGAAGGTTGCGCCAAGTGCCACGTGTGCGGATTCAGCGAGTGCGGGTGAGGTAGATCCGCGCTCAGAGACAGAAACGCCGGGCAGTCCTGCCCGGCGTTTTTCTTTTTGGGATATTCGGCAGGAGTTCGCGCCTACTTTATTCCGCCAAACCAGCGCGTACGCTTGATCCCCTTCTCGACCAGATCGGGCGGCCCGTACTCCTTTCCGCGCTTCCACATGAAGTCCATCTCCTCGTTCACGGCCGCGAGAGCGAAACGGGATTCCTTGATCAACAGGAACGCGGCGTAGAGGAGCAGCCCCGCACCGAACAATCCGAGCGCGATCGGAACGAGAGTGAATGCAGAGCTCGTTATCGCCACCAGCCCGATGCTCACGCTCGTGCCCACGAAGAAAGCGAGCGCCGCGTACAGGCGCGACAGCGCACGCTGGAGGAGACGCGATCGCGTCGTCACGAAGTCGAGTTGAACGAAGAGCATCCGTCGCTCTTCTTCGCGATCGTCGCTTCGCTGGTCGGCTGCACGCGGAATCAATGAGCTCGAAATCTCGCGGGTACGCGCCACTGCCTTGCTCAGCCTGTCCGAGGTCGCGAGGATGAGCGATCCACATGCCGAGATGAGCACCGCGGGGGTGATCATCGCGGAGAGAACTGAAATTGCGTCCGGGAAGTTGGTCATCTTCGCTTGCGACTCGTGTCCGCTCGCTGCTGCATCAGGCGGATCTGCCGCGCCGGGCTGTAGATGGAGACAGAGAGCGCCCGCGCAGTATCGACAGATGCAATGGCGGCCATGCCGAATACGATTCCATCCCTCGCCCAGTCTCCGATGACGTCGGTTCTCGGCTCGGCTCGTCCCGTCGACGTCGATTTCCTGCCGATTACCTCTCGAGGGATCGGAGGACCCCAGCGGGTCGTGAACCACTTCTTCAGGGAGTCCCTGGAAGCATGTCGGTCGATTGGCATCAGGAGCGATAGCTCTTCGAGGCGCCGCGGCATCGGGCTGAAATAAAGACTTGCGTACCGTGCCCCATGATCCGTCTGGCAGAACATCGTCTGCGTGTCCATCCCGACGCAGACGAGCGGTCTGGCGATCTGCGCCTCCGTGAGTTTCGTGGCGCTATCCAGTGAAATCCCGAGTGCCCATCCATGATAAGAGAGGGGGCGTTGCTGGCCTTGGGCTCCCATCAACGCCGGAAGCAATGTTGCCGCGCACAGCAGGCGAGCGGTTCTCATTCGTGAATAATGGGCGAGAGGGCCCAAGTGGGATAGTCGCACTTGCCTTTCCCGCGGCTCGTTGCTCCCTTTAAGCACTTCCTCCGGGAGAACCCCATCATGGACGACAAGAAGATCATTGCGTTGGCGAAAAAGAACGCCGCCAAGGCGGCAAAAACGAGCGGTCGAAAAGGATTCGGCAAGAAATACGACAAGAATCTTTCCGACCTGCCGACAGACGAAGCGACGCTAAAGGAGCGTCAGGAGCACGAGCGCTTCTTCAAGGAGATGCGCAAGCGGGAATTCTGAGAGAAGCGCCGAGGCCTCGGGCTGGTTAGAATTGGAGAGGGGGATTTTCCATGGCCAAGAACAGGCTACAAGAGCTTCACGACGCCGGCCAATCTATCTGGCTCGACAGCATCGATCGTCGAATGCTGCACGACGGCGAGCTTGATCGCCGCATCCGCGACGATGCGCTCACTGGCATGACGTCGAATCCGACAATTTTTCAGAAGGCCCTGGCTTCGAGCAATGCCTACGACGACCAGATCATCGAGGCGGAAGAGCAGGGTCTCACGAGCTGGCAGCTCTTCGAGCTCCTCGAGACAACTGACGTACGCGACGCCTGCGACCATTTCGCCGCCGTCTACAGCTCGACCCGCGGAGCCGATGGCTACGTCTCGATCGAAGTGTCACCGGGGGTTTCGCACAGCGCCGACGCCACTGTCGAGGAAGCGCGGCGGCTCTGGAAGACTGTCGATCGCCCCAACGTGATGGTCAAAGTACCCGGGACGCCGGAAGGCGCGATTGCGGTGCGCCGTCTCATCGCCGAAGGCATTAACGTCAACATCACGCTGCTCTTCGCGATCCAGGCGCACGAGCGGGTGATCGAGGCGTACATGGCCGGACTCGAGGATCGCATCAAGGCGCGCCAGCCGATCGATGGCCTCGCGTCGGTCGCGAGCTTCTTCGTGAGCAGAGTCGACACCGAAATAGATAAGCGTCTCGATGCCCTGATCGCTAAGGCTACGCCGCCAGAGAAGGAAAGGCTCAAGATGCTGAAGGGCCGCTCCGCCATCGCGAACGCGAAGCTCGCGTACAGATTGTTCAAGCAGAAGTTCGCCGGCCCCCGCTGGGAAGCGCTAGCGAAGCAGGGAGCGCGCGTTCAGCGTCCGCTCTGGGCGAGCACGAGCACGAAGAATCCCGAGTACCGCGACGTGATGTACGTCGAAGAGCTGATTGGGCCGGACACGGTCGACACGATGCCTCCCGCCACGATCGAGGCGTTCCGCGATCACGGAGCCATGGAGAGAGCGGTCGACAAGAAAGTCGCCGCGGCCGAAGGACTGCTGAAGGAAATCGAGGCGGTCGGAATATCAATGAAGGAGGTCACCGAGAAGCTCCTCGTCGATGGAATAGCCAGCTTCCAGAAATCCTTCGACGAGCTGATCGCCGGACTCGAGGCGAAGATCGGCTCACTCGCACCTGGCGGGAAGTGACCGGCACCTACACTCCCCGCACCAAGATCGTCTGCACACTTGGGCCCTCGACTTCGACTGATGATTCTGTCCGCGGGCTGATCGAGGCCGGCATGAACGTCGCCCGCGTGAACTTCTCGCACGGGACGCACGAGCAGCACGCGGCGACGATCGCAATGGTTCGCCGACTCGCGGAAGAGACTGGAAAGCCGATCGCCATCCTGGGCGACCTTCAGGGACCGCGCATCAGGATCGGCGATCTCGCGCAGACGATCACGCTCAAGGTGGGCGAAGACGTCGTGCTCGTGCACGAGGGTCATGAAAAGAGGGGCGAGATTCCTGTCACCTACGATCACCTCGCGAACGACGTGCGCGTCGGCGACAGGATTCTCATCGACGATGGCTTGATCGAGCTCGTCTCGCTCGACGTGGGCAATGGACGGGTGAAGGCTCGCGTCCTGACCGGAGGAGAGCTGAAAAGCCACAAGGGACTGAACCTCCCCGGCGTTCAGGTATCGGCCCCTTCGATCACCGAAAAGGACGAGGCGGACATTCGATTCGCCGTCCAGCGTGAGGTGGACTACCTCGCCCTCAGCTTCGTGAGACGCGGGGAAGACATCGAGTCGCTGCGCAAGATGATTCCGAAGTGGCTGCTGGTCGTGGCGAAGATCGAAAAGGATGTCGCCCTCCAGAACATCGAGGCCATCGTCCGAGCCAGCGATGCGGTGATGGTCGCGCGCGGGGACTTGGGCGTCGAGCTCCCATTCGAGGCGGTGCCCGGCGCGCAGAAGCGAATCATTCGGCTGGCGAACAGGCACGGCCGTCCGGTCATCACCGCGACGCAGATGCTCGAGTCGATGATCGAGCACCCGCGCCCCACGCGTGCGGAAGCGAGCGACGTCGCCAACGCGATCATGGATGGAACCGACGCCGTGATGCTATCCGCCGAGACGGCGGCCGGCGCCTACCCGCGCCTCGCGGTGGAGGCGATGACGCGCATCATCAAGGAGATCGAGACGCATCCTCCCGTCGCTCCTTTCGCCGGTGCGGAGCAGGGCGATGGCGTCGTGACCACCGAAGTTGCGATCGCCGCCGCAACAGTCGCGGCGGTCGGCATGCTGGGTGCGCCGCTCGTCGTCGTCTTCACCAAGAGCGGATTTTCCGCGCGCGTGGTCGCATCGAAGCGACCTCCGGTTCCGATCCTGGCACTAACGGACGAGGAGCGGACATACCGGCAGCTCGCGCTCGTCTGGGGTGTCGTGCCGGAGCTGGTGCCACACTGCGCCGACTACGACGCGATGATGCACCAGACCAAAGGCGTTGTCGTGCGGAGAGAGCTGGCGTCGAATGGAGACCGCATCATCGTCACCGCGGGCGTGCCCTTCGACATGCCCGGGACCACCAATCTGCTCAAGGTGGAGACGGTCTGAAACTCACCTTCCTGGGGACAGGAACCAGCTTTGGCATCCCGCAGATCGGGTGCACGTGCGAAGTGTGCAGGTCGACGGATCCCAGGGACAAACGCACCCGCGTCGGCGCGCTGGTGGAGACGGATGGAGGCACGAGCATTCTCATCGACACTCCGCCCGAGCTGCGACTCCAGCTCATCGCCGCGGGCGTCAGCAAAGTGGACGCCATTCTGTTCACGCACGATCACGCGGACCACGTCCACGGAATAGACGACATCCGCGCACTCTCCGACCGGAGCGATGTTCCGATCGAGATGTACGGTCCGCCCGACTCGATGGCCCGACTCGCGCAGCGCTTCGCCTACATCTTTGACGACTCCATCCGGCCGCTTCCCGGGACGACCAAGCCCGAAGGCCGCTCGCACCCGGTTCCGCCGGGCAAGAGCTTTCGCATCGGAGATGTGGATGTCACGCCCGTGTCGGTTCCGCACGGTCCCACCTCCGTTTACGGCTACCGCATCGGCAACCTCGGCTACATCACGGACGCGAAGGAGCTGCCGGAGGATGCCATGCGAGCTTTTCGCGGAGTCGATGTCCTCGTGCTCAACGCGCTGTTCCGCACACCGCACCCGACGCACCTCAGTGTGTCGGAGGCAGTGAGCGCCGCGCGGAAAATCGGGGCGCGAGAGACCTGGCTCACGCATCTCACTCACCGCACCGGTCACGCCGAGTTGGCGGCGGAGCTGCCACGCGGTATCGCTCCTGCATTCGACGGACTGACCGTACAGGTCAACTGAGATGACGCTGAGACTCGACTACTCCAACATGATGATCTCGCCCGGCGGGATCGACCAGAAGGCGTGGGCCGCCGCGGGGAAGCAGTTCGCGGACGCAAAGCGCGGCTTCGATTCGCTGCGAGCCACTGGCACGGTCGGGTTCGTCGATTTGCCCGCCGACAAGCGGCTGCTCGAACAGGTCGCCACATTCGCCTCGGCGGCGCGTGGCAAGTACGACGATGTAGTAATTCTCGGCATCGGCGGGTCCGCGCTCGGCCCAATCGCTCTGCGCGCTGCGCTCCGGCCGAGCGGGTGGAACATGCTCGATGACAAAGCCCGCGGCGGCTACCCGCGACTTCACGTGCTCGATAACGTCGATCCCGAGACGATCGCGGCGCTGCTCGGGCGTCTACAGCTCGCGCGCTCGCTGTTCATCGTCACGTCCAAATCCGGTGGAACGGCCGAGACGATGGCGCAGTTCCTCATCGTGCACGACCGAATCACGTCGGCGAAGCTGGATGCCGCGAAGCAGATGGTGTTTGTCACTGATCCGAAGCAGGGAGCGCTGCGGCCATTGGCCGAGCGGCTCAAGGTACCGGCGCTCGACATTCCTCCGAGTGTGGGCGGCCGGTTCAGTGTGCTGACCCCGGTAGGCACGTTGCCGGCGGCGCTCATCGGCATCGACGTGAAATCTCTTCTAGCGGGCGCCGGCGAGATGGCCAGCCGCTGCGACAAGGCGGAGCTCGCCGCGAATCCGGCTGGCGTGTACGCGATGCTGCAGTGGCTTTCCGACACGCAGCTGAAAAAGTCGATCGCCGTGTTCATGCCGTACTCGGATCCACTGCGTGATTTTGCGGCGTGGTTCGTCCAGCTCTGGGCGGAGAGTCTCGGAAAGAAGCGACCCGACGGCACGTCCGTGGGGTCCACACCGCTCGCGGCGCTCGGCGCGACGGACCAGCACGCGCAGGTCCAGCTCTTCATGGAAGGGCCAGCCGACAAAACGGTGACGTTCGTAGCGGTAAAAGAGCGCTCGACAGACGTGAAAATTCCGGCAGCTTTTCCCGACGTGAAAGAGCTCCGCTACCTCGCCGGCCATTCGCTCAGCGAGCTGATTGACATCGAGCAGCGCGCCACCGCCGGCGCGCTGGCCCGGCGCGCCCGCCCGAACATGACGATTCACATCGACCGCGTGAATGCAGCGCACGTCGGCCAGCTGATAATGCTCCTCGAGATCGCGACGGCTTACGCCGGACAGCTGTACGGGATCGACGCCTTCAATCAGCCCGGTGTGGAGCTCGGAAAACAGTTCGCCTACGCCCTCCTGGGCCGTCCCGGCGCGGACGCCGCAAGAACTGAATGGGAGTCGCTGCCGAAGAGCGACCCGCGCTGGAGCGTGTAGCGCCGCCAGCCCCTTGCGACCCCTCAAATCCCAAACGACCTTGTGACGTATATGTTCGCGAACCCATTCAATAAAGCGGTGACCGTTCTCGATGGACGAGTGACCGTTCACGACGAGTCCGCCATCGCATCACCGGCGATGGACAAGCTGGTGTACACCGCGGTATTCGGAGAGCCCGACGATCGCGAGGACGCACGCTGGCTGATCTGGGAGATCGGACAGGCGGTGGGCGTGAGGCCGTCGTCGATCCACGATCTGTATCTATCGCGCGGTCGCGGTCTGACCGGTGGCTTCACCGTTCCCGCCATGAACATTCGCGGCATGGCGTACGACACCGGCCGCTCTCTCTTCCGTTCTGCCGTCAAGCTCAAGGTCGGAGCGCTCATCCAGGAGATAGCGCGCTCGGAGATAGCATACACGGATCAACGGCCGTCCGAGTACGTGGCCGTAATGATGGCGGCCGCGCTGCGCGAAGGGTTCCGCGGACCGATCTTCATTCAGGGCGACCACTTCCAGGTCAGCGCCAAGAAGTTCGCCGTTGATCCTGTCACCGAAGTAAATGGCGTGAAGCAGCTCGCGCGCGAGGCGATTGCGGCGGGTTTCTACAACATCGACGTCGACACTTCGACCCTGGTTGATCTCTCGAAGGCGACACTCAAGGAACAGCAGCGGACGAACTACGAGCAGGCAGTCGAGCTCGCGCTGACAGTGAGAGGGTTGCAGCCCGAGGGCATTAACATCTCGATCGGCGGCGAGATCGGCGAAGTCGGCACGCAGAACTCGACCGTCGAAGAGCTCGTGACCTACATGGACGGCTTCAACGAGACGCTCGCGAAGCGCTCACCCGGTACCGAGGGGCTGTCCAAGATCAGCGTGCAGTCCGGAACGACGCACGGCGGGGTCGTGCTCGCCGACGGCAGCATTGCCGACGTCAAGATCGACTTCGACACGCTCGCGCGGCTTTCGAAGATCGCGCGCGAGAAGTACGGACTCGCCGGCGCCGTTCAGCATGGTGCTTCGACGCTGCCCGACAGCGCGTTCCACAATTTCCCGCGCACGGAAACGGCCGAGATACATCTCGCCACCAACTTCCAGACGATGTTGTTCGACAACATTCCGGAAGCGCTGCGCAACGAGATCTACCAGTGGCTGCGGCAGAACGCGAAGGACGAGCGCAAGCCGACCGACACCGACGAGCAGTTCTTCTACAAGACCCGCAAGAAGGCGCTGGGCCCGTTCAAGAAGAGGTTCTGGGATCTTCCGGCAGAGGTGAAGGGCCGCCTCGCCAAGGCGTACGAAGAGAAGTTCATCTTTCTGTTCACGCAGCTGGCGGTGGTCAACACGCGCGAGATCGTCGATCGATTCGTCAAGCCTGTCGAGCAGCACAAGCCGCAGCCGCACCCCGATCTCGCCGTCGTGGAAGCAGCGCCCGATGACGCGGATCTGAGTGACTGACGCTCATCGCCAGGCAAAGGAAGCCCCTGAGGCTGTTCGTGAGATAATCCGGCGGGCGGGGCACGAGCTCCGGAACGCCCTCAGCGGTGTCGCGGTAAATGTCGAGGTCGTGCGCAGCAGGGCAGGCCGCGAAGGACCGGGGGTAGAGCTGACATCGTTCGCCGAACGCGCGTCGGCTCAGGTGGAGGAGGCGAGCAAGCTGACCGATGGACTGCTCGCGCTGGTCAGTTCCGTGCTGTCGGCGCAGGCTGCCGGAACGCTAAAGGAACCCGCCCGACATGGCGCTGGAAGTCGAATCGAGCTAATGATTTATGGCGACGCCGCGGCTGCCGTTTTGTCCGACATCGAACGCTTGGCGAGCCGCATTGGCGTAGGGGTCGAGCAGCATGGCCCGAGCGTTATATTAACCATCTTGCCAGAAGGAAAAAGCCATTCCAAAGACTGAGATAAAGCGCGCCAAAGTACTCATCGCGGACGACGACCGTTCTATCACAGAAGGGTTGAGCGCCATTTTGCGCGACGAGGGATACGAAGTTGCGGTCGCCGTCGATGGCCAGAAGGCCCTCGATCAGCTTGGCGCCGAGGCTTTTGGTGTCGTGCTCGCCGATCTGAAAATGCCGAAAGTGGATGGGCTCGCGCTGCTCAAGGAGCTGCAGCTCCGCGCGATCCCGACCGAGTGCATCATCGTCACCGGCCAGGCGACGGTCGATTCAGCGGTGCAGGCGATGCGCGAAGGCGCGTACGATTACGTCGAGAAGCCGCTCACCGCCGACAAGCTGAATCGACTCAAGGCGCTCATTCCGAAAGCGCTCGAGAAGTTCAACGTGCAGCAGAAAAACCGCGAGCTGTCGTCCAAGCTCGAGGGGCTCACGCACTTTGGCGAGCTGACCGGGCAATCCGAAGAGATGCGCGCCGTCTACCAGATCATCGAAGCCGTCGCTCCTTCAACCGCGAGCGTGTTGATCTTCGGCGAGTCGGGCACGGGCAAGGAGCTCGCCGCGCGCGCGATCCACGCCAAGAGTGAGAGAGCGAAGGGTCCGTTCTTCGCTCTCAACTGCGCGGCGCTTCCCAAGGACATCCTCGAGAACGAGCTGTTCGGGCACGAGAAGGGGGCCTTCACCGGCTCGATCAATGAGAAGCCGGGTGCGTTCGAGATGGCCGATGGCGGAACGATCTTCCTCGACGAAGTCGCGGAGATGCCACCCGACATTCAGGTCAAGCTCCTTCGCGCGATCGAGTCGAGAACGATCAGACGACTCGGCGGCAAGAAAGAGATCGAAGTGGACATTCGCATTCTCGCCGCGACCAATCGCGATCTGCAGAAGGCGCTGGCGGACGGCGACCTGCGCGAGGATCTGTACTATCGTCTCGCCGTCGTCGAGCTGTTCATCCCGCCGCTTCGCGAGCGAGTCGGCGACATCAAGCTGCTCGCGAACGAATTTCTCGTGCGCTTTGCGGCGCAGAACGGCAAGCCGATGACTGGCTTCGACGATGCTTCGTGGGAGTGGATTCTCTCCCACAACTGGCAGGGCAACGTCCGCGAGCTGAAGAACGCGGTCGAGAGAGCGGTGATCATGAGCCGCGGCGACAAGATCAAGGCGGCCGACATCATGCCGCGACATCTCCGGCGCGGCCAGGATGCCAATACGTCGATCACGGTTCCGCCTGGGGCGACCCTGGCGGATACCCGCCGCCAGCTGGTGCTTCGCGCCTTTGCCTCGACCAACGGCGATTACTCGCGCACCGCGACCGTGGTGGGGATGACGCCCTCCGACGTTCGCGCGGAGATTGCATCGCTTCTCAACGGAAAGGCCAGCGATGGGCAAGCGGCAGGAAGCACCGCGAACGGCGCGCAACGCGCGGCCAAACCTGCCGATTCTCCGGCGCCTGCCGGGAAAAATGCGAAGGCTCCGGTCAGAGCGTCGGCGAGCCCGGGCAAGGCCAAACCCAAGAAGCGTTAACGAATCGGAGGAAGGGAATGGACGAAAACGACTTGTACGATGACGACGAGCCATACTACGACGAGCCTTACGTCATCGTCGAAAAACGCGAAGCGGGAATCGGTCCCCTCCTCATTGGGCTCGCCCTTGGCGCGGCAGTAGCGCTCCTTTTCGCTCCGCAGAGCGGCGAGGAGACTCGCCGCGGCATCGCGCGACGAGCTCGGCGGGCGCAGGACGCGGCCCAGGATTTCGTCGCGGATGTGAGCGGCACGGTCGCCGACAAGTTCGACGAAGTCCGCGCCACGGTCGGGGAGCGCATCGATGCCACACTCGACGCCGTCGACGACAAGAAGCGACGGGTGTCGAACGCGTTCCACGCGGGGCGGGCCGCGGCTCGTGAAGCGCGCGGCGAGCTGGAGCAGCGCATCGCCGAGAGCAAAGCGGCGTACAAAGACAGCTAGTGCCTGAGCGCGGGCTCCCGGCCCGGCTCGGTTGGCTGCTTCGCGACTACGCGAAGCGAGTCTGGGACAATAGCGGCGAAGACAACGTTTTCTTTCTGGCGGGCGGAATTGCGTTCAACATCCTCCTCGCCGCTGTCCCGTTCTTCCTGCTTCTCGCGACCGCCCTGGTCTATCT
>CABEAZ010000279.1_pt1 | contig 36044 bp, 36 predicted proteins | sample 3132471 | NCBI WGS metagenome assembly CABEAZ01 (sample SAMEA5534345, study PRJEB31848) | metagenome | biome: tundra; feature: field; material: soil | place: USA | collected 2013-05 | depth 0.45 m | reverse complement strand
GGTCAGCGAGGCGCGGTGCGCGCCGACACGCTGGACGAGCTGCAAGAGCGTCTCGCACAACCGTGGTCCCCGGACGAAGTGGAGGAAACGCCGGACGATCGCAGCATGTTATCGCACGCCGAGAGCGAGGTGCGGCGGCTAGCGGGCGAGTTTCGGCAGCATCAGAGAAGTGGCGATCACCGGCACGGCGCGCGACACGGATCCCGCGGGGGACCACGCTCTCGCGGACGGGGAAGCGACCCCAGACGCCGCCGTGGGCGCTAGCAGGGAGGCGCACTGGCGCCGACTGCTCTCACTCGTATAATCCGCGCATGCCAGCACAACACTTCGCCACGCATTTCAGCGAACATCGAAAAGTCGTCGATGCTTGCATCGCTTCGCTTCAGCCCGCGTCGGATGCCGCTGTGCAAGCCATCATCTCCTGCCTCGGGCGCGGCGGAAAAGTTCTCGCCTTCGGGAACGGAGGCAGCGCGACTCAGGCCAGCCATCTCGTCGAAGAGCTGATTGGCCGCTTCAAGGAGACACGGAGGCCGCTGCCCGCCATCTCGCTGGTTGGCGACTCGGGCGTCGTCACCTGCATCGCCAACGACTTTGGATATGGCGCCCTGTTCGAGCGTCAGGTCGAGGCGCTCGCGGTAATGGGTGATGCCGTCGTCGGAATCACGACGAGCGGCGGCTCCGAGAACGTGCTGCGCGGTCTCAAAGCCGCGAAGGACAAGGGCGCGGTTACAATCGCGCTATGCGGGAAGCATGGCCTGAAGGACGGCGACGCCGACCATGTCGTCGCCGTGCCGAGCGAGGAAGGAGCCTACATCCAGGAAGTTCACCTGATGCTTCTCCATGTGTGGTGCATCGCGGTCGATGCGACGATCGAGGCGGGCGGACTCTAGCCTCGGCTACACCAGGCTGAGTCTGGGTCTCTCCTCGGGGAACGCGAGCGCGTCCTCCCGATAGGAAAGCCAGCCAGTCGTTTCGTCGGCGACCAGCTCCACCTCGGTTCCGAGGGGAAGTGTGAGATTCGGGACCTCGTGGCCGGCCGGAAAGTCCATGAGAATCGGCACCTCGAGATCGGAAACCAGGTCAAGGAGGAAATCCCCGAATTCATCCTCTTCCGATCGATCGAGCGAGAGCTGGCCGAAGACGATGCCCCGCACATGCCGGAGCAGACCAGCCGCGCGCAGGTGGAGGAGCCGCTCGTCGGCGACTGACATCGGATCGCGGGTTTCTTCGAGAAAGAGAATCGCGTCCCGGGTATCGATCTCGTACGGAGTGCCGATGCTCTGTTGTACCAGAGAAAGATTTCCGCCGGTGAGTCGGCCCACGGCTGTGCCCGGCCGCACCGCGCGCGCGGTTCCGCGCCCGATCTTTGTCTCCGGGCGCGGTGTTGAGAGAGCGGTCAGAAGGGAGAGGACTGTCGGATCGCTGCCGCCCGGGAAAAGATCGTCGAGCGTCGGGCCATGGAAGACACGCAACTGAGCTCGACGCATCAGCCAGAGATGCAGCGCCGTGATGTCTGAGTATCCCACGAACGCTTTGGGATTCCGGCGGAACACATCGGGGTCCAGAAACGGAAGGAGTCTCACGGCTCCGTAGCCACCGGTTGCGGCGATGACCGCTTTCACATCGGGGTTGAGCCAGATACCCATCAGATTTTCAGCGCAGCGCTCGTCCTCACGTTGCTGGAAGCGGCGGAACCGGTCGATCTCGTGGCAGAAGATGACTTTGTAGCCGGCATCCTCCATCGCTTTGGCTCCGCGAAGGAGCCAGCCGTGCTGCGGGGCGTAAGATGGAGCTACCACACCTATCGTATCGCCTTTGACGAGAGGCGCTGGTCGACTCAGGCCTGGCGGCCGCGTGATGGCGGGAGTGAATGGCGCGCTCTCGATGGGCGCCACTGTCTGTTGTTCGGGGTACGCTCCGAATGACTCGGTCATCGTCGTATATCGAAGCGCATTAACGGTTGGTCACTGCTAGATTCAAGGTATGTCTGATACGTCGGTGAAGGGGCCTGGTCTGGGCGGGACCGCCGTTCCCACCACTGGGAATATGCAGTCCAATACCCCAAACGGAACGGGGGGAGCCACATACTTTCGGAAAGGATTCGGGTTGAAATCCGAGATCCAGTCCGAACTGGCTTCGGACTATACCGGCCACCTGGTAGACCTGCTCAAGGACCGGGAATATACCCTGACCGCGGGGGATGTAACCATCCGTTTAGCGAAGGAATTCGGCTTCTGTTATGGGGTAGAACGCGCGGTCGACTACGCATACCAGGCCAGAAAGAAGTTCCCGGATCGTACCATCTATCTGGCCGGCGAGATCATTCATAACCCGCACGTGAACTCGAAACTCCAGGGGATGGGGATCACCTTCCTCATGCCCGACAATGGGCACATCGATTTCACCGGGGTGCAGACCGAAGATGTGGTCATCCTCCCGGCCTTCGGAGTGACGATCAGGGATTTCGAGACCCTTCGGCAGATCGGGTGCGTGATGGTCGACACGACGTGCGGCTCCGTACTCAACGTCTGGAAGCGGGTGGAGAGTTACGCGCGCGATGGATTCACTTCGCTGATTCACGGCAAGTACTACCATGAAGAGACGCGCGCCACGGCGTCGCAGGCGGAGAAGTACGAGGGCGGCCAGTATCTCATCGTTCGCAATATTGACGAGGCCGGCCTGGTGTGTGATTTCATTGAAGGCCGTCTGAGCGCACCGGCGCTGGTCAAGCGCTTTGCGCACGCGGCGTCTCCCAACTTCCATCCCGAGCGCGATCTCCGGCGCATCGGCGTTGCCAATCAGACCACCATGCTCGCCCGTGAGTCCCTCGCCATCGGCGAGCTGGTGGGACGCTCCATGGCGAGCGCCCGGGGAAACGAATACGCGAAGGAGAATTTCCGGACCTTCGACACGATCTGCAGCGCGACTCAGGAGCGTCAGGATGCCGTGGTGGAGCTGTTGCGCGAGCCCCTCGACGTGATGGTCGTGATCGGCGGATACAACTCCAGCAACACGATGTCACTGGCGGCTCTCTGCTCTGAAACTGTCCGCACATACCACGTCGAGGATGCCGACGACATAGATCCCGACTCCGGCACGATCAGCCACCGCCCCCTCGGCGCCAAAGAAGATGTCGAATCTTCGGACTGGCTTTCGCGCACGGCTCAGGTACTGGTGGGTGTGACCGCTGGCGCCAGCACCCCCAATAACAAGATTGGCGAGGCTGTTGGCCGGATTTTCGCTACTAGAGGGATCGACCCGAAAACAATCCGGTAGCAGCACTGACGGGTTGTACCAGTTTGGCCTCGAACATCGTCAAACTATTGCGGGTTTCGGTACGGATTGTAGCTTCTTTCTGTGGGTCGAAACTACTGTTTTGGGGTATCGCACGTATGGCAGCAAGGAACAACAAACCGATGGAGGTCGAATGGACGTGTATGGTTCGGATACCGCCCCTGACGAAGAGGCGGCTGGTACAAGCGGTACAGAGGCGGCTCCCGGAGTGGGGAGCTGGTTCCAGCGCGGATCCAGCAACGAATCCGCGCTGAACGACCGGGGCATCGCAGTTCCGGTCAACGCCATGCTCGACCGCGTTCGTGAGGCGGATGCTCTCACCTTCGAAAACGAGGAAGAGGACTAAGCCTGACTTCGTCAGAGAAAAAGGCCACCAAAACTGGTGGCCTTTTTTATTTCATCTCATCGATCGCGCGTCGAAGAGTAGCTGTGAGTTTGCCGGCGTCGTTGTCCGCCCAGAAGTGCATGAAATACAGTCGCGGCTCTTCTCCAAGCATGTGAGAGTGAAGCGCGGTGACATCAATCTGGCCGGCGCGAAGGATCGGAATGATGCGGTTCACTTCACCCGACAGCATCACGAAGTCGCCGGTGATCGCCGCCCAGCCACGACCCGTCGGCTGAAAATTGATCGCGGTCGAGACACCCATCGATGGAGGGACGACCTCGCCATCCATTGTAATTTTCTCGCTGCGCGGCACGCTAACCTGATAGACGCCTCCATTCACTTTTCCGCCGTAGCCGAGCGTCCGATGGATAAGTGCAGTATCGAGTTCGAGCGGCGAGGCACCATCCGGCGTCATAGGGGGGGAGTTTTCGTGAGGCGCTGAACGATGCTCTCCTCGTGGACCAGAAGCGGACTCCGCGGAGCTTTCTGCCGTAGGGTTCGTGGTGCGCGCTTTCTGATAGTCCATCGCCCGACTGACCGGCGACAATCCAGAAACGCGCGACAAACAAAAAGGCCGCCTCTCAGCAGCGAGGCGGCCTTTTCGTCGCGTGGGCCTATTCGCCCGCCGCGCGCCGGCGCTTGGTTCGCCTTGGCGCCGCGGTTTTCTTCCTGCTGATCGGCACAATACCGACTTCGGCCGCCGGCTCGAGCTCGGCCGGAACTGCGGGCACCGTGCGCGGCTGCTTGTAGACGAAGCGCTTGCCCTCGTAGTTCCGGAAGATCACTTCGTCGTCATTCATCTGCTCCAGGTACTCGGGCAGGAGTGGCACCTTGCCGCCGCCGCCCGGGGAGTCGATAACAAACTGCGGAACCGCGAGGCCGGATGTCCAGCCGCGCAGCGCCTGCATGATCTCGAGACCCTTCTGCACCGTGGTGCGGAAGTGCTCGCCGCCCGCCACCTGGTCCGCCATATATAGGTAGTAGGGCCGCACGCGCGCCTTGAGCAGCTCGTGCATCAGCTTCATCATCACCTTGGGGTCGTCGTTCACCCCTTTGAGCAGCACCGTCTGGCAGCCAAGAGATACGCCGGCTCTCGACAGGCGGTCCAGCGCGGCGACGGCGGCCGGTGTCAGCTCGCTCGGGTGATTGAAATGCGTGTTCATGAAGATCGGGTGGTACTTCTGCACCATCTCGCAGAATTCCGGCGTGATCCGTTCCGGCAGGTGCGAGGTGATGCGGCTCCCGAGCCGGATGATCTCGATGTGCGGAATCGCCCGCAGCTGCTGGAAGAGGTACTCCAGCCTCCGGTCGCTCAGCATCATCGGGTCACCGCCGCTCATGATGACGTCGCGGATCTCCGTGTGCTCGCGGAGATATTTGAACGCGGAATCGTACTGATTGAGCGGAATCTTCTCAGGATCGCCGACCTTGCGACGCCGCGTGCAGAAACGGCAGTAGGTCGCGCAAATCGGGCTCACGAGAAACAGCGCACGGTCCGGGTAGCGGTGCGTGATGTTCGGCACGGGCGAGTCGCCGTCTTCATCCAGCGAATCGATCACGCCGTCGACCACGTCGAGCTCCTCGACTGTCGGCACGTATTGATTCCACATCGGATCGCCCACTTCCTTGATCTGATCGAGCGCAGCCGGAGTGATTCGCATCTGGAAGTTGTCGAACGCCGGCTTCAGCGCTTCGACGTCGATGACGTCGTGCCCGAACTTGTCCGCCAGTTTCTCGAGACTTGCGATGCTCTGATCCTTGATGATCTGTTGCCAATCGCTCATGCGTGCACCACTCCGGCCCCGTGAAGGGCGTTGTAGATGATCGGAACTTCCTTTCAACCCAGGCCGGACAGCCTGAGCGTGTTCGCCCACCGCTCCGTGTAGTTCTCTCCGCGCTTGGCGAGCGCGTGATCGCAGATCCGTCGGATCAAGTCGGAGTAGCCGACGGTCGCGACGCCAGCCATGCGCACGAATCCGGCGGTCGGCGAAATGTCGGGATTCGCGTTCACCTCGAGCAACCACGGGCGTCCCGACTGGTCGATGCGGAAATCGCAGCGGCCGTATCCCTCTCCGCCGACCACGCTCCAGGCGGTGCGGGCGATGGCGATGAGCTCATTGCCAAGATCTTCGGAAAGATCGGCGGGGCAATTCGGCTTCGCGCCGAGATCTTCATCGCTCCCGGTCTCCCACTTGGATCGATAGGAGACGATGTGCCACATCCCGCGCGGCATCTGGGCGAAATCGATCTCGGCGATCGGCATGACCTCGTCACCGAGGATGCCGACGTTCACCTCGCGCCCCGGAATGAAGCGCTGAACCAGCACCTCGTCCCAGCCTTCGAACATCGCCTCGATTCTCGCCGAGAGGGCGCGCATGCTCCTGACGACCGACCGCTGCTCGATTCCGACGGAAGCGTCTTCGGCGACCGGCTTGCAGATCGCCGGGAATCCGACGCTCGTTATTTCATCGCCGCGGCGCACGTGGCTCCAGCGCGGGACCGGCAGTCCGGCGCGGTCGAGCACCCCGTTGACGACGTTCTTTCTGAGCGTAAGCGCGGTCGTCCAGCTGGAGCTTCCGGTGAAAGGAATTCCAAGGAGTTCGAGCACCGAGATGACCATCGGCTCGTATATGGCCTCTCCATCAATGCCTTCGACGAGATTGAAGATCAGATCGAACTTTCCCCTGCGGACGCGCTCGACCCAGCGGCCGTCGTTGCTCACGGGCACGCGTACAACCTCGGTCGCCCAATCCAGCAGCGCGCTCTCCACCGCTTCGATGGAGTCGAGCAGCTGAACCTCGGGAGCTTTCCCGAGGGCCGAGAGGCCGTCGAACAACAAGGCAATTCTCATCGCGTGTTCCCCTGTCTGGTATCGGTCACGCCGATCCGCTGGCGGCGAGCGCTGGAGCGCCCTGAGCTCCACTGGTCCGCGAGAGGGAGTGATCGAGATCGACTCCCTGCCGCGCCGCAGCGTACTTCAGACAATTCTGAATGAGCTCTTCATAACCGATCCCCGCCGCACGCGCGGCCTTCGGCAAACACGAATTGTCCGCTGGATCGGGAAGAATTCCCGGCAGCGGATTCACTTCGAGCACGTTCGGAACTCCGGAAGCATCGAGACGAACATCGATCCTCGCCCAGTCTCTGCAGCCGAGCACGCGGAAGGCGTCGAGCGTTACTCGCTCAATAGACGCCTGAAGCTCGCGCGTGATACGCGCCGGACACTGGAAAATGTCGAGCGGATTCTCGGGACGATCCCAGACGAACTTCGCATCGAAGCTGTAGATCGGGAGAGCGCCCTTGGGCAGCGTGTCGAAATTCATTCCGACGATGGGCAGCACCGTCGCTTCGGCTCCGTTGCCGAGAACCGCGCAGGTGAATTCCTTCCCCGGCAGATACTCCTCGATGAGAACGGGCTGCTTGTAGTTCTCGAGGAGGAACTCGGTCTGCCTGAAGAGGTGACTGCGATCAAAGCAGAGACTGCTGTCGGTGATTCCCTTGGACGACCCTTCGTGGAGCGGCTTGACGAAGAGAGGGAACGGAAACTTTCCCGCCACCGCCTTGAGATCCTCGATTTTCTCGACGACAGCGAACCTGGGAGTCGGGATGCCGTGGAAGGTCAGCGTCTCCTTCGTTCTCGCCTTATCGAGGCAGAGCGAGAGAGTGAAGGGATCGCTTCCGGAGTAGGGGATTCCGTAAAACTCGCAGATCGCCGGAACGTGGGCTTCGCGGTTCACCCCGTGAAATCCTTCGGCAATGTTGAAGACAATGTGGGGCTTGGCCTGGCGGAGTCTCTCCGGAAAATCCTCTTTCGCCTCGAGGCGGACGACTTTTCCAAGGCGAGAGAGAGCGGATTCTACGGCGGCGATCGTGGTGGGGCTGTCCCACTCGGCGAACTCGTCGCGGGCGATTAGCTCCGCTATCGAGAGGTCGAGGCTTTTACTGGGAGGCTCTTCATCGGGGCGCGGAAGCTCCCCGTCTTCCTGACGGCCGCCCTCTGATGCTGGGCTGGTGAGCTCTGTGGGCTCGGGCTTTTGATTGTAGGCGAGTCCGATAAGAGTCATCGACACCCTACGAAAATTCACGCGATCGAATCATTGATGACGAGTATATAAACGCAAAGGATAAGGCGCAATAATTATTCCGCGTTTTAGAAAAGAAAAATTTCTGGCAAAAACTTTTTTCGGAGGCTTTCCGACTTTTTTGCCGCCCGCAGTTTTTTGAGCGACCTCACCCGGAAGTTTTTCCGAGCCCGGGAGAATTTTCCCGAGGCGGGCGATCTATCAGACCTTGTGGTAGATGATCCGCGCCGCCTCTCTCCGATCCTCGGCCTGATAGATCTCGAAGTCCGAGAAAAAGGCGGGAGTCTCCCTATGGAGAAGCTTGAGCATGGCGATGGCGCAGCGGCGGATCTCGAGCTCGGCTCCCTCGCTCGAGCGAAGCTCCAGCATCGTTCTCCAGGCTCTCGCGTTGGCGGTCACGACGATTTTCGTCTCGGTGGAGTTGGGAAGAACTCCTCTCGCGGCCTCTCTAGCCATCTTCCGGCGGTGGACCTTGTCCGCGACCCAGCCATAACGCTCCATCAGGTGCTCGACGAGTCGAACGTAGCTTTTCTGCGCCTGGTCGATCTGGGTCCGCCACTCATTTTCGAGCGCCTCGTCTCCGACGATCGCCGGCGGGACGACGAAGTTGGCCTCCGACTCGTCGACGTACCGCTGACTGAGCTGACTATAGGCGAAGCCGGCTCGATGGCGGACCAGCTCGTGGGTCAGAGAGCGACTCACGCCCTCCAGCAAAAGAGAGTAGTTCGCGTGCTCGAGAACGCTTCCATGTCCCTGCTTCTTGATGTTCTCGAGGTATTCGCGCGTCGCGCGGTTGGCCGGATTCTTCTGGCTCATGTAGCAGAGACGCCCGGCAAACTCCGCGAGCCTCTCCCCATCGGTGCTCTCTCCGAGCCAACGGACATTCAGGTGATCGGGCTCGAGAAAGACCGGACGGGCAAGGAGGGTGACGACAGGCTCTGTATAGTACAAAGGGCTTCTTGGTAGGCGTTGGACTCTTCGCTACGTCGCAAAGTCGCTGCTCGCAGGCGGCAGAAAGCTAAGACGATTCGCCAATCAGCGACAGCCGGAACCGATCGTACGCTCGCGCTTTCACCAAGTCGTCGAGCGCTTTTCTCGCCCGCTCGGGCAGTGGAGGAAGCAGCGGGTCATACTTGATGTCGGTGATCGCTTTCTGCTCCGAAAGCGGAACCTTCACTCCCGGGTTGAAGATGTTCGTCGGGTCGAAGGCCTTCTTGACGAGGGCAAAGGCCCAGATCGCGTCCTTGTGCCAGACGCGGTCGAGCAGCGGCGTCCTGATCCTTCCGTCACCGTGCTCTCCGGTGAGCGTGCCCCCGAGGCGCGAGGTGAGCTTGACCACATCCTCGAGAAGGCCCGAGACCTTGTCGTGCCAGTCAGGCTGCCTGACGTCGATCAGCGGGTTCACATGCACGTGAGCATCGCCAGCATGACCGAAGATCACTCCACTCACCTCGCGCTCGGCCAGCGCCTTCCTCACTCCCTGGACGTAGTCCGGAAGGTTCGGCAGCGGGACCGCGCCATCCTCGATGAATTGCATCGACGTCGAATGCTCGAGCGCTGAGAGGATCGGGCTCGCCGCGTGCCGCAACTCCCAGAGATCGTGCTCCGCCTCCGATGTCAGCGCGACATCAACGTCCCTTGCCCCGGAATCACTGAACGCCTTCGCGAGTCGCTGCGCTCCCGCCGCGGCCGCGTCCGCGTCGTCGGCCTCGACTTCCGCCAGCAGAATCGCCGCCGTTCCCTCCATCCTCTGGCGGAACTTCTCATCGGCGCTCCTGCCGGTAGCGGCATATGCGAGAAAGGTTCTGTCGAGCAGCTCGCAAGCGCTGGCGCCTGCCTCGACGGCTTTGGTCGCCGCCGCGGTCGCTTCCTCGAGCGATGGAAAGGATCCGAGCACGCTGCTGGTCGCCACCGGAAGCGGAGAGAGCGTGAGCTGAATCCCGATCATGATCGCGAGCGTCCCTTCGCTCCCGACGAGAAGGTCGACTAGGTCCGCTTTCGTGGAGTAGTCGTGAATCGCGTATCCCGAGGACTCCTTGCGAACTCCGAGATGATGTATCGGCCGCCGCTTGTCGCTCGCGACGATCTCCCCGTGAACATCTCGCAGAAACCGGTTGATGGCTTCGATTCTCTTCGGCGCCGGCTCGCCGCGCGTGATCACGGCGCGATCCCCATCGCTGAAGACGCAGTCGATCGCGTTCACCCAGGCGCGGGTCGCGCCATAGCGAAGAGTGTGAGCACCCGAGGCGTTGGTCGCCACCATTCCGCCCAGCGTGCAGAAATCTCCGCTCGACGGATCTACGGGAAATCGCAAACCCTTTCTCCTCGCGGCCACATCGAGCGTCGACCATAGAACTCCGGGCTCCGCCCAAACCGTCCGGTCCCTCTCATCGATTCTGGCAAGATGATTGATGCGCGAGAGATCGACGACGACTCCCGTTCCAATGGCGCCGCCTGACATGCTGCTTCCCGATCCACGCGGGATTAGGCTCGTCCCTGTCTCCGCCGCCCACTTCACGAGGACGACGACATCCTCCGCATCAACGGGAACCGCGACGGCAGCCGGAATCGCGCGCCCAATCCCCGCCGCCTCGGAATAGACGGCGCGAGCAAGCTCGTCCTCGCGGAAATATCCGCGGAATCCTGGAAGGCTCACGAGTCAGGACTGCGGCTCACAATCCGAGACTGGTCACGCGCGGGGGAGTGGATGAGTAATCGTAGAATCCCTTCCCCGATTTCCTGCCGAGCATCCCGGCTAGCACCATTCGCTTGAGCAAGGGCGGGGGAGCGTACCGGCTCTCTCGATATTCCGTGAACATGATCTCCGCGATCTTGTAAACGGTATCGAGGCCCACGAAATCGAGGAGGGTGAACGGTCCCATCGGGTGTCCGGCACCCAACTGCATCCCCTTGTCGATGTCCTCGACCGAAGCGACGTTCGATTCCAGCGCCTTGATTGCGTCGATCATGTACGGAATCAGCAGCAGATTCACGACGAATCCGGAGCTGTCTTTCGCCCGTATCGGCTCTTTCCCCAGAGCCCGCACGAAATCCAGAGCGCGCTGTTCAGTCTCCTCGCTCGTCGTAATCGTGCGAACGACCTCCACCAGCTTCATCAGCGGCACTGGGTTGAAGAAGTGGATGCCGAGCAACCGATCGGGGCGTCCGCTCGCGGTCGCCATCGCGATGATCGTCAGGCTCGAGGTGTTCGAGGCGAAGATTGCATCGGGCCGCGCGATCTGGTCGAGCTGGGACCAGAGGCTGTTCTTGACGTCGAGATCTTCGACGACTGCCTCTATGAATAGGTCGGAGTCCGCCAGCTCCTTCAGCTCGGTGACGAACCGCAGATTCCCCAGCGTCGTATCGCGCTCGGCCGCCGTTACCTTGCCGCGCTCGATGCCCTTGGCGAGAGATTTCTCGATCGCCTGTCGCGATTTCTCACAAAGGGCTTCCGAGACTTCGCGCACGGTTGTCGGGAATCCAGCCGCGGCCGACACTTGGGCGATCCCACTTCCCATCAGGCCTCCGCCAAGGACGCCGACCTTCCTGATTTTTTTCATCGAGCGGCTCAACCTCCCGAGCGATTACGTTCTAATCTATCGTCTGGGCAACCGCGCTCGCGAAGAAATCACTCCGAACAGTCCGCCGGTGGTTTCGAACTCGCCGTGCTCGAGCCGGTCGAGAATCTGCTCCAGCGCGAGCTGGACGCTGGAGAGCACGCCGCGATGCGTCCGCGCCACCTTGTACGCCGCGAGGGTGCCACCGGCAAAGGGAAGCACGGCGGAGCCGGCTGCGATGAAAAGTGGAACGTGGGCGACGATGAGCCCGAGGCCGAGGATTCCGCTCGCCGCTGCTCCCACCGCCGCGAGAAACCCTCCGATTCCAACCCGACGCGCTCTGCTGGCGTGTATATCGGCGTCGAGTCTGACGACGACGCGCGTGGCATCGACTGGCAGCACAGTCGCGGACACCTGCCGCGCATCCATTAAATAGTAGCCGCGGCCCCTGACGTTGACCGTGCGTCTCAGCTTGCCGAAGAGTCCTCGCTGGGGCTCCCACGTGATCCGATCGGCGAAGCGACGCTGCACCTGAAGACACTCGTCGCGGAGCATCCAGGCGTCGATCGTGGCGAGAACGTCGCGGGGAGTCCCGGGCACTGTCCTCGTAGCCGTGGCGAAGCTGGCGCCCGCGATCTGCGCCACGAGACCGCGCTCCTCGGGGACGTTGACGCGCGTTCTCTCTTCCGCCAGCGCCTGGTTGATCGTTGCCGGATTCAGCCCAACTTCGTTCCCTATGTCGAGAAGCTGACTCTCGCTGATCAGATCGCTGGATTCTGGAAGGGCGCTCGCGCCCTGAAGCTCCGCCGCTCGCGCGAGCACGCGCTCGAGCGCCTGACGGTCCAGCAGCGTCTGCCGCGCCGGAATGGGGGCGGGCAGTGGAGACTTCTCATCGGCCATGCAGAATTATATCTGCTTAAATCCCCCCGAGTACGACATCGAGCTGGCGGACAAGGGCATCGCGAATGGTGTCGGTGAGCACGAACGTCGCCGTAAATGCCGCCTGAACGTTCGAGCCCGCTGGCCGGTTCACCGACTTCAGATAGTAGCGCATGTAGCCGTCGAGAATCTCAGGCGACGTGCGCTGAATGAGCAGAGCGCCGCCGCGCACCGCCGCCGCGCTCTGGTAGCGCTCGCCGAGCCCAGTGCGGCGCTGCTCGGGGGTGATGTTGTCGTTGACAGCGGTGCTCGCGATTCCTCCGACCGCCTCGTGCGCGATCACGTAGATCACTTCCACCGCATCACTCGGCCGCTCAGGAAAGGTGACCGTAATCGTGTTCGACTGCTTGCCGTTGGTCAGCGATCGGCCTTCACCGTCGAGCGGCAGTGAGAGCAGAATGCTTCCCTGCGCCTGCTGCGTGTTATTGAGGAATCTCTGCATCCGCGGCCTATAGGTCCGCTGCCAGAGCGTATCGACGAGGTCGAGCACGTTGCTGCGCTCGCGCTGCTGCTGGAGCCAGTAGGAGTGGTAGAAGCGGCTGCTCTCATCGTCGAGCGACTGCACGAAGAGGCGCAGCCAGTCCCGATCTGCTCCGGTCTGGAAGTAGGCGGCGAGAAAGGCGATCGCGCTCGCCCGTCCCTGCGATGACGCGGCGCGCGGATCGCCGCCAGCGCGAACGAACAGGTCGACGGTCTGGGTGAGCTCGCTCCACGTCGCGAACGAGAGCGGCACGAACTGGGCGTTGACGAGCTGCGGATTGAGCGTGAGCCTCGCGCGGAGCTTGTCGCGGTTGGCATCCAGCTGCGAGACCACGTTCGCTCTGTTCTTGAGAACGATCATGTCCGTGCTGTATCCGCGCCTGAAGAAAGGCACGAAGGTGGTGTCTTCCTGGAGCATCGCGAATCCATGGAGCCAGAGATCGACGTGCTCCCGAGTCTTGATGGGCCAGATTATGGCCGGCGATGTGGTTTGTGTTGTCGGACCAGCGCCACCGTTCGTCACGGTGCCGCCCGTGCCGCCGCCAACCGAAGCACAAGCCGCGGCGAAACCGACGGCCGATGCCAATCCGAATATTCTGACCAATGACTTCATGATTTCCCCGTTCGCTGCGACGAGCGCAGTTTATTGAATGGATTCAACTATGACCGCGATTCCCTGGCCGCCGCCGATGCACGCGGTGCCAAGTCCATATCGCTTGCCCTGAGCACGCAACGCGTGCAGCAGATGGGCCGTGATTCTCGCTCCCGACGCGGCGAGTGGATGGCTCAACGCAATGGCGCCGCCATGTACGTTGAGTCGGTCGCGGGGGAGCGACAGCTCGCGCTCGACCGCGCAGGTCTGCGCCGCGAACGCCTCGTTGACCTCGATCAGATCCATGTCCTTCATGGACAATCCGGCCTTTGCCAACGCGGCCTTCGATGCCGGAACCGGTCCGATTCCCATCACCGCCGGATCCACGCCCGCGACTCCCCACGACACCAGCCTTCCGAGCGGCTCGAGCTTGCGCTCGCGCGCAAACTTCTCGCTGGCGATTACCATCGCGCCGGCTCCATCGCCGATGCCGGATGCATTTCCAGCGGTCACGACACCGCCTTTTCTGAATGCCGGTTTGAGCGCGCTCAGCTTCTCCGCCGTCGTGTCTGGCCGCATGTGTTCGTCGGTCGTCATCTGCTCGATCTTTCCGGTCTTGGGATTCGGAATGGGAACCGGAACGACTTCATCCTTGAATACTCCTTCGTCCCACGCCGCCTTCGAGAGCTGCTGCGATCTCAGCGCGAACTCATCCACGCATCCGCGATCCAGCTTGTACCTCTCGGCTAGGTTCTCCGCGGTCTCCGCCATTCCGAGCCCGACGTAGGAATCGGTGAGTCCTTCCCACAGCACGTCCTCAATCGGGGGTGCCTTGCCGAGCGGGGTGCCCCATCTAATCCCGCGGACGACGTGTGGCGCCTGCGACATCGACTCGGCACCGCCAACCAGACAGACCTGGGCATCGCCGAGGATGATTTCTTGAGCTCCACTGACTACCGCCTGAAATCCGGAGCCGCACAGTCGGTTAAGCGTGAGCGCCGAGGTTTCCTGGCGGCATCCTGACTTGAGCGAGACGTGACGGGCGAAGTAAATGGAATCGCTCGTCGTGTAGAGAACGTTTCCGAAAATCGTCTGGTCGACGTCGACCGCGCTGATTCCCGCGCGCTCGATCGCGCTCTTCGAGGCGTGAACGGCAAGATCGACGGGCGAAAATCCCTTGAGCTTTCCACCGAAAGTGCCGAAGGGTGTTCGAACGGCGGAGAGGAAGACTACTCCCTCCGACCGCGCGTGAGCGCTCATCGGTCGAGCGTACGGTGCGTCACGCCTTCTTCCCGCAGTTCACGCAAAACTTCCAAACGGGATCGAGCTCCGCGCCGCAACCAGCGCAGTGTTTCGCGGCGAGGTTCTGTCCGCAGTGCGGGCAGTAAATCGCGGCACGGCCTTCCGGCAAAGTGCCTCCGCAGAATTTGCATCCTACCGTCGGCTCCATTGTCGATATTGCCGGCGCGACGAACGATGTAGTCGCTTCTCCGGGAGCGCCGCCGTTGCCGCTCCCTGCCTGGCCGGTGCTGCCGACCGAGTAGCCGCCGGCATTCTGCGCCGGGATCGCGACTCCCAGTTTCTGAAGGGCGTCGGGCGCCAGCGAGATTCTCGCTTCGGCGTAGTCGCGAAAGGCTCCCACGTCCGCGTTCGGCGACGCCATCTCCTTTTTCAGCCGGTCCTGCATCGCCTGGTCGGCACGGACGTAGCCCTTTTCGCCAGAGAGTAGTCGAGTTAGTGCGGCTTCGTAGTCCTGATTAGTTTCGATGCCGAGGTCGCGACGGTAGTGGCGATAGGGGACGAGGGTGTCGTACAGCTCCTGCACTGTGAACGGCACGCTCAGATATTCGGCGTGTCCGTTTCTGATGTTGTGAACCAGTCGCTGAAAGAGGCGGTCTAGGTCGTCCATGCTCGCTTGCTCGGCTGGAATGATTGAAGATCGGGGAAGGGAGCCATGTTCTTCAAGTCGACGGTTCCTTCCTTCTGCTCCGGCACCCAGCTGTCGAACTCGGATTCCCGTAACCCGCCTGAGTTTGATTGTTCCGCTGCCGCGCGGGTCGCGAGGAAGTTTGCGTATTCATTCTGGGGCTGCCCGTTATGTCCGCGCACCCATCTCCACTGGACCTCGTGCTGCGAAACTGCCGTAACCGCCTGCTTCCACAGCTCCAGGTTCTCAATGGGTCCACCTTTTCGCTTCCAGCCGCGCGCGATCCACGACGCAACCCAGGAATTCATTCCTTCGACGATGTACTTCGAGTCGCTGGTGAACAATACCCGGTACGCGTTGCCGCGGCGGGAAATCTCGCGGAACGCCTCGATGACGGACCGAAGCGCCATGCGGTTGTTGGTCGTCGCGGGCTCGGAGATCCAGTAATCACAGCGGGTGACTTCGCTGGATTTGGGATGGAGCCACTCGATCAGGCCGCCGGCGCCACCGGGATTATCGCCTTCGCGTCCGTTCCCGATGCACGATTCGTCGGCGTAGATCGCGACCAGGTCACCGGATTGGGCGCGCGTCACTTCACGACCTCGAAGCTGTCCATCTCGTCGAGGTAGATGGTGATCGCGTCACCGGTGGTTGGATGCGTGGCTTCGACTGCTTCGCGGCCCTTGATCATGCGCAATCTGGTAGGCACGACGACGTACTCGGTTCCGCGCCGGTAGGCCGAGATTCGCGTTCCACCGGTGATCGCGCTCTCGAGAAGGTCGTACTGCTTGTGAGTCCACTGCGCCACTCGACAGCTCCTCTTATGAAGGAGAGACAGTCTCGTTACACCATTCGCGAACGACACGCGTCAGCACCCGGGTGGCAAGATCTATTTCTTCGATCGGCACGAACTCCTCGGCGGAATGGGCCAGCGCGATGTCGCCCGGACCGAAGCAGATCGTTGGAATTCCCGCTGCGTTGAGAAGCGCCGCGTCGGTCCACGCCGAGAGGCCTTCGATTTTCACGGGCAGCTGCTCGCGCTCAAGCGCGCCACGCAGCCTCTTCACGATCGGCGAATCCACCGGAACATCACTCGGGAGCTGTGCCGTACTCAATGTAACTCGGGCGGCGAACTGAGGGTGCTTCGAGCGCACGGTGGCGCACGCGTCCGTGATCTCCTTGAGCGCCTTCTCGGCTGATTCGCCGGGAAGGGTGCGTCTCTCGATCGCCAGATTGCACGCTTCAGGATAGGTGGACATTCCGACTCCGCCCTGGATTTTAGAGGCGTGGAGCGAGCCGCGACCGAGCAATCGATGGCGCGGGCCCGACTCGCGCGTCCGCTCGAGCTTTTCCAGCTGGGCCAGAAGCAGACCTGCGTGGGTGATCGCGTCGACTCCAATGTCGTAGCGACTTCCGTGCGCCGCCTTTCCCGTCAGGGCGACGTCGATCCATACGAAGCCGCGATGAGCTGGGCAGATCGCCAGCCGCGTGGGCTCCGTGATGATTGCAGCGTCGGCGCGGATCCCGTCGGCGAGCAACGCGCGCATGCCGAGGCTCTCGTACTCCTCGTCGACGACAGCGGTAACGAGAATCTGTCGGGTGCAGTCAGCGTCCGTGCCTTTCACGGCTGCGGCGCACATCGCCGCGACGCCGCCTTTCATGTCGGCGGATCCGCGGCCGTAGATGCGATTGCCGCGGACCTGGGCGCTGAAAGGCTCGTGGACCATTCCCGCGATCCCCACGACATCGAGGTGTCCGTTCAGCATGAGAGCGGGCGCGTCGCGCGGCCCCAGCCGAGCGACGACGTTGGGCCGTCCGGGAACGCTTTCCACCAATTGGACGGAGAACCCCCAGTCATCGAGAACCGATGCGAGGGTGCGAGCGCAATCACCCTCGCCCGGTGAGTCCGGAGCGAGAGTGGGATTTCTGGAATCGATTTGTATCAGTGCGCGGGCGAGCGCGACTGCATCGCCGCGCGGGATGGGCACTGTCTACCTTTTTTTCGCGGTCTTGCCTGAAGCTTTGGGCTTGGACTTGGTCGCGGATTTGATGGGGTGCTTTTTGGCGGCCGGCTTCATCGTCGGCTTTTTCGCGGCCGGCTTCTTGGCGGCGGAGTGCTTGGCCACGTGCTTGACCGGAGCCGACACATGCCTGACTGGCGCGGCATGCGAGGTGTGCGCGGCATGCGAGGTATGCCCGGCATGCGAGGTATGCCCGGCATGAGACGCATGCGCGCTGTGCGTGGTATGCGCTGCATGCGAAGGCTCCACTTTCGGAGCCGCCGCCTTTGTGGGGGCGTGCGGTGGCGGTGTGACCGGCTTTCTCTTCGCGTGGGAAGCTTCGACTTCGCGCATCAGCTTGTCGGCTTCCTCCTGCGTCATCTGGCCGCGCCGCACCATGTACTGGAGCAGATCGCGCGCGCTCTCGAGGACGAGTCCGGTAAGTCCGGCGGCCGCGCCGACCACGTCCTTCATGGCTGCGGCCATCTTGCTGCCCGCCTCCAGGCTGATCTCGTGCGCCTTCGCCGCCATCTCGGCGACGGTATCTTTTACGTCAGCTCCGCGATGGCCTGGGCTCCGCCTTGGCAGGATCGGTGGTGCGCCGGGTGCGCCGGGTGCGCCGGGTGCGCCCAGCGTGCCGAGTGTGGTGCCGAGTGTGCCGACGGCTGGGGCAGGTGCTGTTGGAGTAGCAACTGCGGCTGTTTTTTCTCTATCGGACATTTATGGGCTCCGGTCAGCGCAAAGGGTGGTGCTGACGGGGTGTGAAATCACAGAAGTGGGGCTTTAATCCCAACTGGCGCGAACGGCGCTAAGTATATGATTTTTCGTCACTAAAACAAGGTGGGGCGACCTATGTTCGATAAAGGTCGCAATTGCTGGTTTTTGGCCTCTTTTATGGCCAGTAAGATAACATATATGCAACAGTAAGGCAACATAATACTCGGAATGAAGCTAAAAGTACTCGATTTGAGCAGGGTGCTCGCCGGGCCAGTTTGTTCAATGATGCTCGGAGATATGGGAGCAGACGTCATTAAAGTCGAGCGACCAGGCGAAGGCGACGAGACTCGGGGGTGGGGGCCACCCTTCGATCCGGACGGCCAAAGCGCCTATTTCCTGGCCATCAACAGGAACAAGAAAAGCATCGCTGCTGACCTCTCGAATGCTCAGGATCGCGCGGTGGTGCTGGATCTCATCGGTGGCGCCGACGTAGTGCTCGACAACTTTCTGTCCGGCTCCCTCGAGCGGCTCGGGTTGGATCCTACGGACCTGCTCGACAAGAATCCCGGTCTCCTCTGGTGCACGATCTCGGGGTTCGGACCGGAGAGCACGCGCCCCGGCTACGACTTCGTGGTCCAGGCCGAGTGTGGCTGGATGGCAATAACTGGGGAGCCCGATCGAGCTCCGATGAAGGTCGGGGTCGCTCTCGCCGACGTCATCGCGGGGAAGGATGCGGCGATTGCGATACTCGGCGTCGCCCTTGAGCGCGCCGGCGGTCCCGTCCCGAGCGAAAGGCGCCGGATCAACATCTCGCTGGCCGAGAGCGCGCGCGCGGCGCTCGTGAACGTGGCGCAGAACGTCCTCGTCTCCGGCAGCGATGCAAAGCGGTGGGGAAACGCGCATCCGAACCTCGTTCCCTATCAGCTATTCGAGGCGGCGGACAGGCCGTTCGTGATCGCGGTCGGAAGCGACGGACAGTGGCGCGCGTGCGCGAACGCGCTCGGTCTTCACGATCTGGCCGAAGACGATGCACTGCGGACTAATGCGGGGCGGGTGAAAGAGCGGGACCGCCTCGTGTCGGGCATGGCCCAGCGTGTGAAAGAGATAGCCGCGCAGGATTGGATCGATCGGCTTCAGTCAGCGAGCGTACCGTGCGGACTCGTGCGCACCGTGGCAGAAGTTCTCTGGGGCGTGGACGCGGATCCTCGAACCGGTGTCAGTCCGAGCGTGCCCGGCAGCGTGAGATTTCCGCCACCGAAGCTCGATGAGCACGGCCAATCGATTCGAACTCTGGGGTGGCGCACCTTTCGGTGATTACAGATATTATCAGCCGCTTGTTTGTGGCCCCGCCTCCGCCGTTCGTTCACCCCTGAGGAGAAGTTATGAAGTGTAACTGGTCGCTCTTTGCTGGTGCTGTCGCTCTCGTCGTTCTCGCTGCCTGCAGCGATGACAGGACTACGGGTCCGGCCGGCCAGGACGCCTTCAAAAGCTACGTAGCGATCGGGACAAGCCTCAGTATGGGTGTCCAATCGGACGGTGTCGTGTACTTCAGCCAGCAGCACGACTGGACCAAGCTTCTTTCGCACCAGGCATTTGCACAGTTTACGCAACCACTGGTTGCGGCTCCTGGTTGTTTCTCCCCGCTGATCGCTCCGCTCCAGCTCAGTAGGCGTCTGAGCGGGATCAGCGCGGCCGCGAACCAGACCACGAGCACGCTTGACACGGCGTGCACTGCGTTCGGCGCTGTCACGCTTCCGGCGAACGACGTCGGCATTGACGGCGCGAATACCTACGACGCGCTTTACGTCACGCCGGAGACGGCATCGGTCGAAGGTGTGAAGCGTCGCCGGCAGTATCGGCTCGTCTTGCCGCCGAAGACAAGTCAGGTCACGGCGATGATGCAGCAGAATCCGACCCTGGTGTCGGTGGAGCTCGGAGCGAACGAAGCGCTTGGGGCAGCCTCGGGGTTGCTCTTTCCGAAAGCGGGATACAGGGGAGCCGCTTCAGCGGGCACTTTCGTCCCGAATGCGGTCTGGCAACCCGTCTACGATGCGCTCATCGACAGCGTCAAGAAGACCGGCGCGAAGGTGCTGCTCGTCGGAGTTCCGAAGACGAACGGGTTCGTCTCACTGCGCACCGGAGACGAGCTCTATACCGATCGCGCTGCTTTCCTCAATTTCGGCGTCATCATCGCCGCGGATTGTCAGGGTAGCACAAACTCTATTTTCGTTCCGATCAAGGTTCTGAACGCGGTTGGCGCGGCGCAAGCCACGGGAAGCGCGCAGACGATAAGCTGCACCGACACGCCCGGGGCGCAGGACAACATTCTCACGCCCGCGGATGTTCAACTGATTGATGGAGTGATCAGCGGAATGAACAGCCACATTCAGTCGGTCGCTCAAGCCAACGGGTGGGCTTACGTCGACCTGAGCACGCTATGGGCGCAGTGGGTCGCCCGCCGCGGCGCATTCAGCCTCGTCAGCATGCTCGGCTGCGTGAGGCCGTATGGCCAGTACGTCAGTCTCGACGGAGTGCATCCGAACGCACAGGGCTATCAGGAGATGGCGAACGCCGCGGCCGATGCGCTCAATGCGACGTACGGTTTTGCGATTCCGGCGAATCCGCAGGTAGTGCTGACGTCGGTTTGCCCCTAGTATCGAGCTGATACGGTTTCAGAGGGCGAGGCCAAGAACCTCGCCCTCTTTGCGTCATGCGGTACATCGGAAACAAAACCCGGCTTCTTCCCTTCATCCTACGGACCCTGAACAAGGGCGGGATCGCCGTCGGGTCGGTCCATGACGCGTTTGCGGGAACCGCGAGCGTGAGCCGCGCGCTCAAGGCCCGGGGGTGGCGCGTCCACTCGAGCGATCTCCTCGTGTCGTCCTACGTGTTCCAGCGCGCCTATGTCGTCGCCGACTGCGCGGATCCTTTGCTCGGTGAGATGGCGCGCGAGCTAGCCGCTCTGGGCCCACGTGAGAGCTTCATCAGCCGGCACTTCTCTCCGGCGGGCGGAAGCGAGAGCGAAGGGAGGATGTACTTCACCCCTGCGAACGCCGGACGAATCGATGCGGCCCGCGAGGAGCTGGAGAGCTGGCGAAAGGCCGGGAAGGTTGATGAGGACAACTACTATTTGTTGCTGGCGGCGATCATCGAAGGCGCGGACAGGGTCGCGAACACCGCCGGCGTGTATGCGTCGTACATGAAGCAGTGGCAGCCGAACGCGCGACGGGCGTTCGGGGTAACTCCCGAGGTCCCGGTCAAAGGAGCCCAGCCCGCGCGAGCGCATCTCATGGATGCAATCGAGGCGGCGAAGTCGATCGGCGAGGTGGATCTCCTCTACATCGATCCTCCCTACAACTCGCGCCAATACGTTGCCTACTATCACATCCCCGAGATCCTGGCGCGTGGCTGGACGGACTCGGCGCCGGCGATCCGCGGGAAGGTCGGACTTCTCGCCGGTGAGGAGGGTCGCAGCCAGTGGTCGCACGGGCGGCGGGTTCAGAAGCTTTTTTCGGCGCTTCTTTCCGCCACGACCGCGACACATGCCCTCGTCAGCTTCAATTCCGAGGGGCACATGCCACCCGAGGCACTCCTCTCACTGTTGACCAGGGCGTCAGCGGACGGCAACGTGTCCCATTTCAGCCAGCGATACCGGCGGTACCGGGCCGACAGCGACCGGGAGGGTAGGCATTATCATCGCGACATCGCCCTCGAGCACCTCTATCTGGTAAGACTCCGTTAAACTTGGTTGCTTCCACGAGCCTCTGATCGTCAAAACGTCGTATCGGTGATAAGGTGTTATCCCCGCGCCAGTTGGGTCTATATAGGGCCAGGCAAAGGGATTACATTAGGCATGTGAAGATGACAGCCACACCGCTGCAAAATCAGGGTGCTCAACCATTGGGCGCGGGGAGCTCGACACCGGATGCTGAGGTGCCGGGAATTGATGTCGATCAGGAGATCATCGCGAAGGTTCTGGCGGGTTCCAAGGATTCGTTCGGGGTTCTGATAACCCGGTACAGCGATCCTTTGTACCGACATGCACTTGGAATGACCGGAAGTCCGGATGTGGCGGAAGACATACTCCAAGCGTCTTTTATTAAAGCCTATCAGCATCTGGGCGAAGTTCGCGGCCGATTTGACGCTTGGGTGTTCCGAATCGTCGCTAACTCGTGCAAGGATTGGCTGAAGAACATTCGGCGAACGCACGTGAGCTACGACGAGGACGATCAGCCCTCGACGTACTCGACGCCGGAAGAAGAGATGGATCGCAACGAGCTGCGTACGGACCTGCAGTTTGCTCTGGCCAGACTCGCTCCCTCGCTGCGTGAAGCGTTCGTGATGAAGCACGTAGAGGGGAGATCGTACGAAGAGATGGCACTGTTACTGGAAACGACCGTTGGCGCTTTGAAGATGCGAGTGCATCGGGCGCGAGAGGCCCTCCAACAACTGCTCGAGGAGAAGTACGCATGATTCGCGATGACGCTGGTTTCGAGAGCAACGAAAAAATCACGGGTCGAGAGCCCGTTCAAAGAAAGGACAAGCCCGCCGAGCAGATGTACGACCGGGAGGTTCCGCTCAATGGAGTCTCTGGTCACACATTACTGCACGACTGGCTAGACGGCGAGGTAGACGCTATGCGCGCAAGTGAAGTCGAGGGCAAGTCGAAGGTCGAGCTGTGGACCCGGATAAACGCCGAGAGCGAGATGCTCCGCCGCCGGGTCACTCCGGTGCACGTTCAGCAGCGGATCATGGCCGCCCTTCCCGACATACCCGGCACCGCCACCAGCTGGTGGAAGCACCAGGTCACGATGACGCCTGTTTCGGCAATCGCGATCGGCGTAGCGCTCCTCGCAGTAGGCGCCCTGATCATCCAGGCGCTCCGTTAGGCCCCAATTCTGCAAAAGAAAACGCCCGACTCCTTGCGAGCCGGGCGTTTTTTTTGTCTATTTCACCGCTGCGAATCTCGCTCTCGGCGTAGACCTTGCAGCACTGTGACAACTCTGTACTGCACTCTGTACCGTATAATAGATAATAGAGAACCATCCCTGATCGGAGGCATCGAAGATGAAGAAGACCATCGCTGTAATCGCTTTAATGACCATCCCAGCCCTGGCTTCTGCTCAGGCTGGACTCTCGAGGATCCAGTTCCTGGCGTTGCAGCAGGAGCTGCGCGACCAAGGATGCGGGGTGACGAACGTCGACGGCCAATACGGCCCGCAGACGCGTCGCGCTATCGCTACCTGCGCCAAGAAGTTCAGCTCCGCGAACAACGCCGCGGCGCTGCTCACGGCGATGAACATCGGCTTTGGCCCGAACGACAATCCGCCGGCGGGTAAATCGGCCATGGGCGCCTCGGGTGGCGGAATGGCTACCGAAGCGAAGGCTGAAGGCGAGACCGAGAAGAAGGGGAACGTCGCCGCGGCGAAGACTCGCAAGGCTCCGAAAGCGAAGGTTGCGAGCGACACGACCAAGAAGTAACTCCGCTCCAGCTAGATCTCGAAACTGAGTTGCACCGAGGGGACGAGCGCCGAATCAGGCGACTCGTCCCCTTCTTCTTCGTACCGCCGCGACAAGCCGCGCACTCCGTACTTCGCGCACAGCTTCTCGAAGAAGCGAGCCAGACCATCGCGGTACCTTTCGCCCGCATACGCGCTGTTCCCGTAGGTATTGCGGTATCTCTCCGCCAGGTGCGGGAACTCCTGCTCGATGAAGGGGAGATAGCGCTCTTTCGCCGCGAACTGGAGCCTCACCGCGCACGCGCCGACGTAAGTGGCGCCGGCCTCCGACACGCGCTTCACCAACGCGTCGAGATCGGACGGGTTGTCCGTGATGCCGGGCAGAACCGGCATGCAGTTGATGCCCGCATCGAGCCCCGCTTCGCGCAGCCGCGCCAGAGCGCGCACTCTCGATTCCGGCGTGGGTGACCTCGGCTCGATGCGGCGCGCCAGCTCGCGATCGAGGGTGATGAGAGAGATGTGGATGGAAAGGTCCGAGAGTCTATTGATCCGCGAGAGCAGATCGATGTCGCGCGTGATGAGCGGACTCTTCGTGATGATCGATACCTTCAATCCCGGATGCTCGGCCAGCACTTCGAGAATTCCCCGCGTGACCCGGAATCTTCTCTCGGCCGGTTGGTACGGATCAGTGGCGGTGCCAATCACGATCGTCTCGCCGTCGAGCAGCTTGAGGTGGCGGTCGCTCCCGAACCGGAGCGTGCGACTCAGAATCCCGGGCGCGTTTCGCTTCACGAAGATGTTGCGCTCGAACGCGAGCCATGGCGGCAGCCTGTTGTACGCTTCGCCCAGGACGTCGGTCATTTTCTCGTCCGTGGCGGCACGCTCCATCACGTAGCGGTGCGTGTAGCGCGCATAGCAGTAGGCGCAGCCGAACGCGCAGCCGACGTAGGGATTGATCGACCAGAACCCCATGCCCGTGGTCTCGGGCCCATTGAGCACGCTCCTGGCCGGTGAGGAGTAGTACCTGATGTCCTTCTGCTCGCCTATGACTGGGAGCTGCCGGGCGGTTCGGTCGTACTGTTCCCCGAATAACCCGGGGTCTCGGTGCTTCATCTACCGAAGATACCCCGAAGATTGTGCAGAGTCCAGGAAAATAGTGCGCCTGTATGAAAGCTCCCAGCGAGGCAGCGTTCTTGGCTTACAGCTCCTTGCTTCGGTATTTCGATGTGCCCCCGGAGGGGAAAGCTGTCAGAATGAAACGCCTAGGGCGGCACCATTCTGTGTAGGTCGTACGAAAAAGTGGGCGTAGCTCGAATCGCGCGAGATCCGGAGCGCGTGGATCGCGGAGAGCCCGCCGAAGATGAGTGAGAGCTGCGTCTTGGAGAGCGATGACGTCCGCGCCATCACGCTGATGTCGCTCACGGAGGCGTTACGGCCGATGGTGATGTAGAAGAGGGTCGTGCCGATTCCGGCGGCGAGCATTCCCCGCTCGAACGCTCCGCCGCGGGAATGCGGGATGTCGAGAATCGCCTCGTCAATGAGTGCTTGCGTCGTCAGTCCCGCCGCGGAAAAGAGAAACTGCTTGTGCGGGTACTTGTTGCTGTCGATCCCCGAGAATACGGTTGGCCGCCCCTTGTCGAACGCGAGGTACGGGTGAAAGCCGAGCGCGAGAGAGGTGAGCATGTGCGCGCTCTCGTGGGCGAGAAGGCTCACGCCGGCGCCGAGAGCGAATCTCTTCCAGTAGTTGTCGGAGGGTCCGGCCGGAGCACCCGATGAGTACCACTGACCGCTGGCGGTCGCAGGTAAGCCGGTGAGGAGCAGGACACTTACCAAGCCCGAGATCATTGCGCGGCATGATCTCGAACTTATCTTCTTCGCCAAGCATTCTGCGTGGAGCAAGTAATCGATGGCTGAACGTTTATCCGACATTTCGATCCAGCGAGAGCTCGGGAATCTCCCAGGCTGGAGCCGGCGCGGAGACGTGATCACCAAGACTTTTCAGTTCCGGGATTTCCTGACGGGGATTGCTTTCGTGTCGGCGGTAGCCAAGGCGGCCGACGCGGCGGATCACCACCCCGACATCGATATCCGCTACACGAAGGTCATCTGCACCTTGAGCACTCACTCGGCCGGCGGGATCACGCAGATGGATCTGGATATGGCGCGGGAGATTGAGAAAGCCTTCGGCGTCCAGTGATCCGAAAGTCTCGGCGTCCGGTAATCCTTGCTTAACTGGCATCCACAAAACTGAAGTAGGGAGCTCTAAACAACCCATGTTAGTCGCTGTAGTACAGCTTTTCCGGCGGCGTAAGGAGCTGCGAAGTCTGAGTGCGCCCTCCCTTCTAACGATGATGCCTGCCGAAGGTTGCGCGATCTGTAGCCCCGCGAAACCGTCCCGCCTGTATGAAGGCTCCCAGCCGCACAGCGTAGTTGGCTTACAGCTCCCTGCTTCGGTTTTGTAGATGCCTCTAGTTGCGCCGATTTCCCAGAACCCGAAGCACGGCCATGAACATATTCAGCAGATCGAGATAAATCTGGACGGCTGCGCCCACGTACTCATCGGGCCCGTAGAAGTTGCGGAGGCGCCAGGTGTCGAACACCAGCAGTCCGCTGAACAGGAGCACCGCGACTGACGCCAGCCAGAGATCGACCATGGTGTTCGGGAAAAAGAAGTTCAGAAACATCGTGCCTATCAGCACCCACAGGCCGACGATCAGGAAGCTTCCCCAGGCGCTGAAATCGCGGCGGCTCACGAAAGCGTAGAGGGTGAGAATTCCAAAGGCGCCGATCGTCAGCACCGCCGCCTGGCCGATGAGCCCCGGCTGCGTCCGTCCATAGACGAAGAGCGCCGGAGAGATCATCACACCCATCACGAAGTTGAAGAGCAGAACGAGACCGATGTTCATCGGGAAGTCGGCCTTCTTGCGCGTGGCCAGGAGCAGTGGCGCCAGCGCACAGAAAAACGCAATGAAGGGATGCTGCGCTACCGACTGCATGAGCTGCGGCTGCGACAGTCCGAACGAAGCGCCCACGACCGTCACCAGAACGCTGACGAGCACCAGCGAGTAGGTCCGGCGAACGAGCGTCGCTCTCTCTTCGCCGGTACGGACCAGCGTTCCCGTCTGATATGACACACCCATTTGACTAGCTCCTAAGAGGGTCGAACGTGCGGAATATATTACCCCGCATTTTCCGCAGCGATTCGGTCCAGCAGCGCCGGAAGGTGCTTTATGTCGTCGAGAAAGTAGGTCGGCTTGTACAGCTCGAGTACTGAGCGGGTGAACGGGCCCCACAGCGCGGCGATCGTGATCACACCGGCCGCGTTGCCCGATTTGATGTCATGCGGCGAATCGCCGACGAAGACGGCTTCCTGGGGCAAGTATTCGAGCTTCTCGAGTGCCGCCCGAACCGGGTAGGGATCGGGCTTGTGGATGTGTACCGAGTCGTAGCCGATCGCTACCTCGATGTAGTCGTCGGCGCCGATGAACTTGAGGCCGCGCTCCATCATCATGTTCCCCTTGCTCGTCACTACGCCCATGGGGTGACCGCGCTGGTAGAGAAGGGCGAGCGTGTCGATGACTCCCTCGTAGTGCGACATCAACTCGTCGTGATTCTCGAGCTGGAAGGTCCGGTAACGGTTGACGAGACGCTCACGATCTTCGTCTGACTCGACGTACGGCGTGAGCTGCTTCGGCAGCGGAGTCCCCAGTCCCTCGATCCATTCGGCATCCGTCGGCTGCCGCGGCCGTCCCTGAAACGTGTGCCTCATCGACGCGAGCAGGAGCGCGATGGAATCGATCAGCGTACCGTCAAGATCGAACAGGACGGCGTAGGGACGCACTTCAGCCATACTGCCAAAGTAATCGCTCGCGGTGCGGCGTTGTAATGGGTGACTTAGGAGAAAACGGGGCGAAAGGAGCGTTGTAATGGGGGATTCCGGACGCGATATTAGGAGGACCAATGTCCCCCGCTGCCGGTGCCGCCCTGCGTACGAGCTTCAGTAAACTCTTCGATGAGATCGGAACAGTAGATCAGGTCGGAATCGAAGAGCGCGTGGCCAAGTTCACCACCCGGAGCATCAAGAAGGGCTCCAAGCTCTGGGGCCTGAAGACGGCGGTTTCCATGGTCGACCTCACGACGCTCGAGGGCAAAGACACTCCGGGCAAGGTCGCCTCGCTTTGCCAGAAAGCTCGGCGCCCCAGTGCCGATCCGGACGTGCCCCCAGTCGCGGCGGTCTGCATCTATCCATTCCTGGTGAAACATGCGGCCCGCTGGCTGGCCGACACGGCCATCAAGGTTGCATCAGTCGCGACTGCATTCCCATCGGGCCAGAGCCCGCTCCCTCTCCGGCTCGAGGAAGTGCGCACCGCCGTCTCCGATGGCGCGGACGAGATCGACATGGTCATCAATCGGGGGCTCTTTCTCTCCGGTGAGCTCAATGCCGTGCAGGACGAGATCAGCGCGGTGGTCGAAGCGTGCGGCGACGCCCAGCTCAAGGTCATCCTGGAAGTGAGCGAGCTCGACACCTACGACAACATCAGAGCGGCTTCCTTTCTCGCGATGCAGGTCATCCGGCCCGGCGACTTCATCAAGACGAGCACGGGCAAGGCATCCGGGAGCGCGACGCTTGCGAACACGCAGGTGATGATCGAGGCGATCCGCGATTTCTATCTCGCGACGGGCATTGCGATCGGGATGAAGCCGGCGGGCGGGATCAAGACCGCGAAGCAGGCGCTCCATTACCTCGTTGCCGTCAAGGAGACGCTCGGCGACGCGTGGCTCAACTCGTCACGGTATCGTTTCGGCGCGAGCTCACTGCTCAACGACCTGCTCCGCCAGATCGAAAAAGAAAAGACCGGCGCGTACCAGGCGCCCTATTACTTCACAGAGGCCGCCGAGAGCTACTGACATGACAACTCCTAGAGCTATTGCGCGCCCCGCGGCGACGACAAGCTCGGTTCCGCAGCTGATATTCGGCGATCTGTGGGAGTACGATCCGGCACCCGAGACCGCCGATCCGAAACTGAAACCGAGGTACGATCTTTTCATCGGCGGCAAGTTCGTCGCGCCCAAATCGGGCAAGTACTTCGACTCGATCAATCCAGCCACCGAGGAAGTTCTCGCTCAGATCGCGCTCGCGAATCAAGCTGACATCGACGCGGCTTACCAGGCGGCGCACAAAGCGTTCGGTCCGTGGAGCAGGCTCCCCGGCACCGAGCGCGGGAAATATCTCTATCGCATTGCGCGCCTCATTCAGGATCGCGCGCGAGAGTTCGCGGTGGCCGAGACCATGGATGGCGGCAAGCCGATCAAGGAATCGCGCGATTTCGACGTGCCGATGACGGCCGCGCACTTCTTCTACCACGCTGGCTGGGCGGACAAGCTCGAGTACGCCTTCCCCGGTGCCAAAGTCGTCCCGCTCGGCGTCGTCGGTCAGGTGATTCCCTGGAATTTCCCCTTGCTCATGCTGGCGTGGAAGATCGCGCCGGCGATCGCGATGGGAAACACGGTCGTGCTCAAGCCGGCGGAGACGACCTCCGTCACGGCGCTCAAATTCGCCGAGCTGTTGATCGAGGCGGAACTGCCTCCGGGAGTCGTCAACATTGTTTGCGGCGCCGGTGAGACCGGAGCGGCGGTGGTCACGCATCCCACTGCCGCGAAAGTCGCGTTCACCGGCTCGACCGAGGTCGGCAAGATCATCATGCGGCAGCTCGCCGGCACCGACAAGAAGCTGACGCTGGAGCTTGGAGGAAAGGCCGCCAACATCGTGTTCGATGATTCGCCCGTGGATCAGGCGGTTGAAGGCGTCGTCAACGGTATCTTCTTCAATCAGGGACACGTCTGCTGCGCGGGGAGCAGGCTTCTCATTCAGGAATCGATCGCCGAGATGTTCGTCGCGAAGCTCAAGAACCGGATCGACGTTCTTCGTGTGGGGAATCCGCTCGACAAGAACACGGACGTCGGCGCGATCAACTCCAAGGCGCAGCTCGAGAAGATCTGCGAGCTGGTTGATTCGGGCGTGACGGCGGGCGCGGAGATGTACCAGTCGGCGGTGTGTTATCTGCCGACAAAGGGCTACTACTTCAAGCCGACGGTTTTCACCGGCGTGACGCAGAGCCATCGCATCGCGAAAGAGGAAATCTTCGGACCGGTGCTGAGCGTGCTGACATTCCGTACGCTCGAGGAAGCAGTCGAGAAGGCGAACAACACGATGTACGGACTCTCGGCCGGCGTGTGGACCGACAAGGGCTCGCGGATTCTCAAGATGAGCACACTGCTCAAGGCGGGCGTGGTGTGGGCGAATACGTTCAACAAGTTCGATCCGTCGTCCCCGTTCGGCGGCTACAAGGAATCCGGCTTCGGACGTGAAGGCGGACGCCAGGGTCTCATGGATTACGGGAAGGTCGTTTAACATGGCGCGCATTCCGGTCACCAAGACGCCCAAGGTTTACGTCGGCGGACAGTTCATTCGCTCCGAGAGCGGGCGCGTTTTCCCAATTCAGAAGAAAGCAACTCCGAAAGGTGACGCGGCCCTGCTGGGAAACATTCCGCAGTGCACGCGCAAGGATTTGCGGAATGCGGTGGAAGCGGCGGCCAAGGCCGGGCCCGATTGGGCGCGGCGCACGCCGTACAACCGCGGGCAGATCCTCTACCGGTTGGGCGAGATGCTGGAGTCGAGGAGCGCCGAGATGGCTGACGCGCTCGTGATCTCCGGGGCGTCGACCAAAGCGGAGGCGGCGAAGGAAGTCGTCGCGAGCGTCGATCGTCTCATTTACTACGCCGGCTGGTCCGACAAGTACGAGCAGGTGCTCGGCAACACCAATCCTGTCGCCGGCCCGTTCTTCAACTTCACCGTCGCGGAGCCGATGGGGATCATCGGCATCATCGCGGACGACGCGTTTCCACTGTTGGGCCTTCTAAGCCAGATCGCGCCGGTGATCGTGTCGGGGAACGTCTGCGTCGCCCTGGCGTCGCAGGAATTTCCGTATCCGGCGATCGTGCTGGGCGAATTGCTCGCGGTTTCGGATCTTCCCGGTGGCGTGGTGAACCTCCTCACCGGGTTCAGGAAGGAGCTGGTGCCGACCTTTGCGACGCACATGCACATTCGCGGCGTGAGCGCGGTCGTGAGTCAGGAGGAGAAGAAGCAGCTCCAGCTCGGCGCGGCCGAGAGCATCAAGAGGGTGCGCGCGCGGAAGCGTGACGACGAGATCGACTGGATCGGTGAGAAGACGCAGAGTGTTTACGAAATCCGGGACTTCATCGAGTTCAAGACGACGTGGCATCCGATTGGAGCCTGAGCCAAGAAGGGTCGTGATCCCCAAGTGAACGCGATCGAGATGCGCGCGCTGCGCAAGGTGTACAAGGGTAGCGGAAAGTCGAAGCCCGGCGGCTCTTCGTACAGCGCCCGATGGGGACCGCCAGGCACGAGCGCGCCTCCGTCGGGCGACGTGATTGCGCTCGAGTCGCTCGATCTAGACATCGGCGCGGGTGAATTCTTCGGGCTGCTCGGTCCGAACGGCGCCGGAAAGACGACAGCGATCGGGATTCTCACCACACGCGTGCGTCCCACGTCGGGGAAGGCGATCGTCGCCGGGGCGGACGTGGTGCAAGATTCGGTGCGCGTTCGCCAAACGATCGGCGTCGTTCCCCAGCGGCCGAATGCCGACCTGAGCCTCAACGTGCTGGAGAACCTCCAGTTTCACGCCGCGTACTTCGGCATTCCGTTCGATGTCTCGACCAAGCGCGCGTACGAGCTGCTCGAGCGCCTGGGCCTCTCCGAGAAGGCGGGCGCGAAGATGGCGGAGCTGTCGGGCGGGCAGCAGCAGCGGCTCATGATCGTGCGCGCTCTGATGCACGAGCCGGACATCATCTTTCTCGACGAGCCGACGGTGGGGCTCGATCCGCAGGCCCGGCTCGATCTGTGGGAGATTCTGCGCGATCTGCAGCGGCGCGGGCGCACGATCGTGATGACGACGCACTACATGGACGAAGCGGATCGGCTCTGCGACAGGCTCGCGATCATCGATCGCGGCAAGCTGCTCGCGCTCGACACTCCCCGAGCGCTCAAGGCGAAGGCGCCGGGCGGCACGCTGATCGAGCTGGTGCTGGACGGCGACGCGCATCCGGCAGCGGAGATCGCCGAAACCATAGACGGAGTAAGCAGGGTAGAAGCACAGGATGGGATACTCCGCGCGCACAGCAGTCGCGGCGGACAGATTCTGCCGGCACTGATCGAAGCGGCAGAGACGGCGGGGCGCACGGTGACGGACATCCATCTGCTACAGCCGAGTCTGGAGACACTGTTCGTGTCGCTGACGGGGAGGAAGCTCGTATGACCGCCGCCGCTGTGATGGCAGATCCCCGGGCGGACGTGCGCGCGTCGTCCATCTTCATGGCCCTCCTGCGACGCGACATGCGTGTTGCCCGTCGCGAGCTCCCGTACTTTTTGCTGCGCACGACGATGCAGCCGCTGATGTTCGTGATCGTGTTCGGATACCTGCTGCCCAAGATGGGATTCATGGGGCGCGGCTATACGACGGCGCTCCTGCCGGGGGTGCTGGCGATCAGCCTCACGTTCTCCAGCATTCAATCGGTGGCACTGCCGATGGTGCAGGACTTCGGGTGGACGAAGGAGATCGAGGATCGACTGTTGGCGCCGCTTCCGATCTGGATGGTGGCGGCCGAGAAGATCTTCTCCGGCGTACTGCAGGGAATCGTCTCGGCTCTGTTCGTGTTGCCGGTGGCGCGGTTGATCATGGGGCCGATTCCGAATCTCAGTTTCGGGCACTTCGGTGACGTGCTGCTCATCACGATCCTTGGCGCGGCCGCGTTCTCCTCGCTCGGATTGTTTCTTGGCACCGCGATCCAGCCGCAGCAAATCGGACTCCTGTTCGGCGTGATCCTGGCGCCGATGATTTTTTTCGGCTGCGCGTATTATCCGTGGCAGGGGCTGAGCACGGTGCCGATCATGAAATATGCGGTGCTGATCAATCCGCTCGTGTACGTGGCGGAGGGAATGAGGGCGGCGCTGACGCCGACGGCGCCGCACATGCCGCAGCCGATCGTGATCGTGGCGCTGATCGTGGTCACGGCAATCTTCTGGACCCTAGGCATGCGAAGCTTCATGAAGCGGGCGGTGGGGTGAATTCCCTTCCAAGGAATCCGATAAGCGTCTGCTCGCGCCTGACGCTACTCATCTCGCTCGGCGTCTCGATTTCTGGGTTAGCAGCTGAGGCGCGCGCCCAGACGAAGGCTCGCGCTCGCGAGCTCGGCGTTCCAATTTGATGGGACACCCGGGTCCGCTCAACGCGATAACCGGCTTCCTAATAAACTGGAAGAGAAGCCGACAGCATAAACGCGCTGCAGATGACTAGGCATCTTGATACTCGCGCTCATTCTCATCACGGGACTCTTTTGAACCCTGGGGATGAGGTCGTTCATGAAGAGGGCCGTCGGCTAGTTCCATAGGTGACGGTCGGTCGGCTGGGTCCATGCGGGGTGCGCGTGGCAGCGAGAGCGTAAACGTCGAGCCTTCCCCGAGCACGCTCTCGACAGTGACCTTTCCATCCATCGCTTGAGCGAGATCCTGGCTGATCGCCAATCCAAGCCCCACTCCCTGAACCGGCTGATTGAGGCGACGTTCGGCCTGAACGAACGGGTCGAAGATGCTCTCGAGTTTTTCGGGTGAAATGCCAGGTCCCGTATCCGCGACTCGAATCTCGATGCAGTTACCAACTGCCTCGCTCGAGAGGGTGATGGTGCCGCCGAGCTCGGTGAACTTCACGGCGTTGCCCAGCAGGTTGAGCACGATCTGCTGCAGCTTCTCGGGATCGGCCAGGACCGAGTGCGATTTGTCGCCGCCCTTGTACGAGTAGTGGAGACCCTTCGCCAGAATCTGCGGAGCAATCATCGATTCCGTATCACGCAGCGTTTCATCGACCGGGACGGCGGTCATGCGGTATTCCGTCTGACCCGCATCGACCTTGGCGAAGTTCAGGACATCGTTGATCAGCGTGAGGAGATGCTGCTGGCTGCGTCTGATGCGCGCAATATCCTGAGCCTGTTCGGCGTTGAGAGGACCGCGGATACCCATCGCGAGCAGCTCGGCATATCCTCCGATCGCGTTGAGCGGTGTCCGGAGCTCATGGCTCATGCTGGCGAGAAACTCCGATTTCGCCTGGCTCGCGGCCCAGGCGTCCTGCTCTGCCTTCTTCCGTTTTTCAATGTCGACCGCGATGCCGAGCCATGCGTCGACCATTCCCGAGTTATCGCGGACGGGTCGGCCCCTCGCCAGAAACCAGCAGTAGCTTTTGTCCTTTCGACGCAACCGGAACTCGACTTCGTAGTCCTTCCCGTCTTGCGCCGCCGCTTGCAAGCTGCCGACGACCCTGTCGCGGTCTTCGGGATGAATTGCGGCGGTCCACCCGTAACCGAGTGTCGCGCTCTCGGAGAGGCCCGTGTACTCGTACCAGTACGGATTGCAGTAGGTGATGTGTCCGTCCGGTCGGCCGAACCACACAACCTGAGGAGCGAGATCGAGCAGATTCTCGAACCTGCTCCTGGTTGTGATGGTCCAACGCGCGAACCGCGTAGTCGCGAGGGCGATCGCGAGGAGAGCGACGCTCGAGATGGCGATTATTAGTCCAAGCTGGTACGTCCCGAGAACGAGGTAACCAGTCGGTCTCCAACCCGCGGGCCCGCCGGTGAACTGGGCAGCGGCCATGCCGGTGTAGTGCATCCCGGCGACCGCCGAGCACATGAGCAGCGACGCTCCCGTCTTCTTGAGCGGCGCTCCTGGTTCCGAGCCAGGCTTGAGCAGATTCCGAGTCAGAGCGAGGGCCGCGAACGAGACTGCGATCGCGACGCCGACGGAGGCGGCGACGATGAGCGGATCGTAGATGACATGGCCGCTCATTCGCATTCCCGCCATGCCTGTATAGTGCATGCCGGCGATCGCGGCACCCATGAAGACACTGGCGAAAGCCAGAAGCCACCCGCTGGCCGTGGCGCGATTGAAGATGATGAAAGCGATCACGCACCCGACCACTGCCGCGACGACGGAGGCGAACGTGAGAAGGGCATCGTACCAGACGAGAACGGGCAGTTGGAGAGCGAGCATCCCGACGAAGTGCATGCTCCAGATGCCCAGTGCCATTGCCAGGGCTCCGCCACAAGTCCAGAGAATGCGGCGGCGACGTTCAGCGGTGCGGACGCGTTGCGCGATCTCGATGGCCACGTAGGCGCCGATCGTGGCAACTACGACTGAGAGAATGACGAGACCTAAGCTGTAAGACTTTTCGATCATGCCCGATCCGATCGCTGGAGGGAAGCGCTTGCCATCACATTCCCCGTGTTTTTTGTCGTGGTTTGGCGCGCTCTGACCTCTGCCACAGCGGCAAGATGCAAGCCCGGCAGTCCGGTTTTCGTGGGGAGCGTTAAGTGGTTGAATGTATTGCGCTTAAGAGCGTATTATTGCGCGCGGCAGCCATTGGCGGCCCGCGTTGGACGAGACCATTTGCAGGGGAGGCCAACCGAAATGAGACTCCGCTTTCCGCACCCTCTAACATTGCTGGTCGGCTTCATTGCGTTGGTGGCGCTCCTGAGCTGGGTGTTGCCCGCGGGCCAGTTCGACCGCCGCGACGATCCGGTGACCGGGCGCAAGGTAGTGGTGGCGGGGACGTACCACACGGTGCCGCAGCAACCCGTGACGCCGTTCCAGGCGGCGGTGGCAATTCCTAAGGGAATAGCGGACGCGGTATCGGTGATCGCGCTCGTCTTTCTGGTCGGTGGCGCGTTCGGCGTGGTCGATCAGACCGGCGCGTTGCGGAGGGGTGTGGGGTGGATGGTCCAGCGGCTCAAGCGGCGGGAGCTGCTGGTGATTCCGATCTGCTGCATCGCGTTCGCGGCCGGCGGCGCGCTCGAGAACATGCAGGAGGAGATCATCCCGCTGGTGCCGGTGCTGCTGCTTCTGACGACGCGGCTCGGATTCGATCCGCTCATTGCGGCCGCGGTGAGCGTCGGCGCGGCGGGAGTAGGCTCCGCGTTCAGTCCGATCAATCCGTTTCAGGTTGGAATCGCGCAGAAGCTGGCTGGGTTGCCTCTATTGTCGGCGTCGGGATATCGGCTCGTTTTTCTGGCACTGGCGTTGGCGCTCTGGATTGCGGCAACGATCAGGTACGCGCGAAGGACGCGGACGCTGAGCGAGGGTCCGCGCGTCGAGGTGGTCGAGGAAATGAACGGGCGCGACGGCATTGTGCTCGGCCTCGTGATCGTGACTTTCGCGATCTTCATCGTCGGGGTGATGAAGTACGGCTGGGACTTCGACCAGATGTCCGCGCTCTTCTTCATCATGGGTGTGATTGCGGGAGTCGTGGGAGGACTCGGCGTCAACGGAACGGCGGAAGCGTTCGTCGAGGGATTCCGCTCGATGGCGTTCGCGGGTGTGCTGATCGGTTTCGCGCGCGCGATCTACGTGGTAGCGGAGCAGGGGCAGATCATCGACACGATCGTGAACGGGTTGTTCGCGCCGTTGTCCCATTTTCCAGTTGGTGTCGCGGCGGCGGGGATGATGGTGGTGCAGCTGCTGGTGCACTTTCCGGTGCCGAGCGTGAG
>CABEAZ010000265.1_pt1 | contig 37406 bp, 32 predicted proteins | sample 3132471 | NCBI WGS metagenome assembly CABEAZ01 (sample SAMEA5534345, study PRJEB31848) | metagenome | biome: tundra; feature: field; material: soil | place: USA | collected 2013-05 | depth 0.45 m | reverse complement strand
CTCCCAGGATCAACTTCTTGCCGCCACATCCGGCCTCAGCGCAATCGTCTTTCTCAGATAGACGTGCGTCTCGAGCGGCCGAGGGGCGCGCAACTCGACCTGCACGAGCGTCCTGAGACAGAGCGACATCGATCCGTCGACAGGAATCTCACTCGCGCAGAGGAGCGGCACACCAACCCACCCCATCTCGCGTGCCGTCAGCGCGGGGAATGCAGACCTGAGGTCCTGCGTCACCGTGAAGAACACGCTGACGATTTCGTCGAGCTCGAGGGAGTTCCGCTCCACGATTTGTCCAAGCAGCTCGCGCGTCGCCTCCGCGATTTGCTGTGGGTCGTCTTCTTCCACCGAAGTGGCTCCGCGAATCGCGTGCGTGCGCCGCCAAAGTTGAGAGCGCTGCGACACGACAGCGACGAATCGCGTATGATTGTCGCGCTGATCCTGAATCCCTTCCTCCAGCACACACAGTCCGTAGTGCTGGGCCGCGGCGCGACTCGCGATGGCAGCGCGCGAAAGATCTCCGCGCTCCGCGACCTCCCTCGCGGCGCCGCCCGTGTCGAACGACTTGCCAGGCTTGATCCACGGGTGCGTCTCGAAAAAGCGACTGCACTGCGCGAGAGCAACCGGATGACTCGAGGCACTGCGCAATCCATCGAGCGTCGCGCCTCTGGGAGCGAGCAGACAGTGACGCACTGGAACGAGCGTCTCGCCGACGGTTCGCAGATCAGGATACGCGGCGAGAGCATGCCACCCCGCCTCCACTCTCCCGATCGAAGAGTTCTCGACGGGAATCACGCACGCGTCGGCGTCGCCTTCGTGAACGGCGCGCACGGCACCGGCGAATGTCGGAACCGGTATCTGCTCCACCGAATGCCGCCATATCTGCGCGATGGCGCTCTCGGCGTAGGCGCCCCGATCGCCCTGAAACGCAACGCGCATCGTCAGATCTCGCGCGTGAGCCTCAGCAGACGCGTGCGGTCCCGTACAGTTCCTGTGCAAACCTTCCGATTTCTGCATGACTGCCCCGACGTGAATGTCAACGAAGAGGGCTGCCGCTCGGCGCGGGGATCTCTGAAAAGAGAAAGCCCCCGCGATTGGCGGAGGCCCGGAGTCTTTTTGTGAGCTGCGTCTACTCTACTGCACGCGCGACCGGGGCCCCCATCGGTTGTAGCCGAAGAAGCAGAAATAATAGGTCGCGCTAAAGGAGAAGTTGGTCACGGCTCCAAGAATAGGTTCGTGCGCGGGAAAAGTAAAGAGCTGGTTGGTTAGGCTCAACAAATCGCTTCGCGCCGTCTGGTAGCTTACCCCATGGGACCTTAATGTGACTCGATGGTGTAGCGGGCCTAGAAGACTAGTTCATGATGATGATTCCGCCGCTCGAACCCCCGAATCTCGGGTTCACGATGTTGTTGAAGATCGAGCCGAAGGTGTAGCTGAGACCGAGGTTGACGAAGTAGGTGTACGACGTCGCAAGCTGGCGCTGGCGTAGCAATCGGTCCTGATCGCTGAGATCGCCGCGTGGGAGGTAGAGCTGGTCGCGGAGGAGCGACACCTGTCCGAACGAAAAGAACGAGAATCCCTTGAACAGCCGCAGATCCAGGCTGTTGAAGAAAACCAGATGCCTCTTGGTGAAATCGTCGATGTACACCGCGCCTTCGAGCGAGCTCCTCACCGATCCCCACGGCTGTCTCAGATCGATCGACGCTGTCAGTGTCTGATCGCCGCGCACTTCGCTGACCTTGTCGAAGATGGTGGTGTCCTGGTACCTGAAGAAGTTGATGCCCGGCGAGTACTGAAGCGTGAGCGCCGATCATCCGGACTCGCGCTCGGCGGCGACACATACGCAATAGTGTCGGCGATGTTCGCGAGCTCGCGCTGCCCGATGAAATGGAGCGTGTACTCGGTTCCACCGCCGCCGGTGGACTGATCGGTGACGAGAATGTGGACCTGCGCATCCTGCCGGTCACGCACGTAGTCCACGAACGCGATCTCGGTCCGCATGAAATCGAAATCGCAGACATTGCAATCGAGAAAGACGCGGAGCCTGATCGGCGGCGGAACGGAGTCGTTGGGCCTGATGGGCGCGGGAACGGAGTCCTTCGGCGCCGGTTGCTGCCCCTGCGCGGAAGAAAAAGCAAAGGCTCCCAGGATGGCCGACAAGAACAAGAACGCAACGCGTCCAGAGCGCATCAATATTGGCCGTGTCGCGTTCCCCAAATCCGTGCTTAGCCGGTCCGATCCGCGAACGCCTACTTCTTCGTCTTCTGATAAGTGCCGATCAACTCGGCGTTGCCGACGACGTGACCTTGAATCGCCTTCTCCAGATCCGCCTTCTTCGGATTGCTCAATCCTGAGAGCACGGTGTCGAGCGCGAACAACTTGAAGAAATAGCGGTGGCGTCCGATGGGCGGGCACGGCCCCATGTAGACCTGTTTGTTCCCCTCATTGCTTCCCTGCGCGCTTCCGGCGGGCATCCCCTTGTTGGACGCGTTCTCGGACAGGCTGGTCGCGCTCGCGGGAATGTTATACGCGACCCAGTGCGAGACCACGCGCGTCGGCTTGGCCGGATCGGGCGCGTCTGGATCTTCGACGATGAGCGCGAAACTCTTCGCGTTCGCCGGGGCACCCGACCACGCGAGCGGGGGCGAGATGTTGGCGCCTTCGCAAGTGTACTTGGTCGGCATCGATGAATTCGGCGCGAACGCGGATGAAGAGAGATTAAATGTCATTGGCGGGTTGGTGATTGGGAGTTGGTTGCCTCGCGGGGGGCCGACGTTGGTGATGACTGCCGCGGTATCCACAATCGACGACTTCGACTTTCCGCAGGCGACGGCGAACGAAAGAAGAGCGATTGTCAGAAGATTGCGAAGACGCATTTCTGCGATCCTGAGGAATGGGGTTGGAGATCTCGAGGCTGCACGTTCCGCGAATGCCCAATCCATGAGTGTAGCTATGCGGCCCTGGCCACGTACGCCAGCATTGCCCAGTAGTGAGCAAAGCTTCCACCCATCACGCACAAATGCCAGATCTCGTGGGATCCAAAGAGCCGCGGCGTGACGCCGCTGGTCGCTCTCGGCCATCTGGTGGCGTGCACAACGGCGCCCAGAGTGTAAATGATTCCGCCCGCGAGCAGCCAGATCAGGAATCCCGGCGGGGCCGCCGCGAGCAGGGGCCGAACGAGGAACACCGCGATCCATCCCATCCCGATGTACAACGCGGTCGCAAGCCACTGCGGCGCTCGCATCCATACGACGGTCTGAAACACCCCCATCGCGGCGAGCGACCAGACCGCAACGAGGAGCCAGAGGCCGAGCCGTCCCCGCAGCAGCACCAGACAGACCGGCGTGTACGTTCCGGCGATGAGGACGTAGATCATCATGTGATCTACGCGCCGGAAGTGTGCGACGGCCCGCGGCGAGACCTTGAGCGAATGGTAGAACGCGCTGGCGCAGTACATCGATACGAGGCTCACGCCAAAGATGGAGAACGCGACAATCTGCCGAGTGCTCCCGTTCTTGGCGGCGATCACGAGGAGGACCACCAGCCCGACGACGGACAGAACCGCCCCGACGAAATGGGTCATACCGTTGACCGGCTCGCGGAAGAAGACTCGAAATCTCATTGTGGAAACATTACACAAACACGAGACCCGGTAACAGCCAGAGCGACAAACAAAAAACCCCGGCGACCGATATCGTCGGGTGTTTTTGCATCTCGACTACCGGGCGGCTAGTTGATCTGCACGTAGTCCGTGTAGTAGTTGTTGTTGCCGTTGTTCTGGATCCGAACCGTAACGTTGTCGTTTTGTCGAATCGCGTTGGCGGGATAACTCTGGTTGCGATATACCACCTGCGTCCTGTTGTCGTACTGCACCCAGTAGCTCTGACCGCTCGAATTGTCCTGGACGTTGATTCGCTGATTTTGCGGATCGACACTCCGCACGATCCCGTTGATTTGTCCCGACTGAGGCTGTTGCTGTGTACCACCGCCGAGTACACCACCAAGTATGTTGCCGAGCCCGCCGTTGCAGGCGCCGACCGTGAGAAGCGCGCCGCTCACGGTGAGGATTCGTAAGGTTCGTTGAAAGCCTCCCATCTGTGCTCCCGGAGAGATTGTCGGGTAGGTAAAGAGCAATCGCGGTGCCCAAACGTCGAAAATTGCACGAGACCTACACTTCTTCACGGCAGAGCGAGGTACGACTAATGCGAATCTGATGTCCGCGCTTGGCACAACCGAAGAGCAGCGCACGCCAGCTCGTCGCCTCGGAGAAGGAAGTGGAGTGAAAATCAGCCCGATGGCCGGCAAGCCCGCGCCCGAATCGATACTCGCCAACATTCCGCGACTTATGACGTCGTACTACGCGCTCGAGCCCGACGCCGCGGTGGCCGCGCAGCGGGTGGCGTTCGGGACTTCAGGCCACCGCGGAACATCTCTCGAGAGCTCGTTCAACGAGGAACACATCCTCGCCATCACCCAGGCGATCTGTCTCTATCGCCAGCAGAAGGGGATTAATGGTCCACTGTTCTTAGGCATAGACACTCACGCCCTCTCGGAATCGGCGTTCGCCTCCGCGCTCGAAGTGCTCGCCGCCAACGACGTGGAGGTGATGATCGACGATCGGGACGGCTACACGCCGACGCCCGTCGTCTCCCACGCGATCCTCGCGTACAACCGCGGTAGAGCGCAAGGGCTCGCCGACGGCATCGTGGTCACGCCGTCGCACAATCCGCCCGAGGATGGCGGATTCAAGTACGACCCGCCCAACGGCGGGCCCGCGGACTCGGGCGTAACCGGCTGGATTCAGGACAGGGCGAACGAGTTTCTGGCGGATGGTCTCAAAGACGTGCGCCAGATTCCGTTCGAGAAAGCGAAGCGCGCCGCGACGACGCACCGTCACGATTACATGGACGCATACATCGGCGACCTCGCGGCGGTCATCGACCTCGACGCAATTCGCGCCGCCCACCTTACGCTCGGCGTCGATCCACTCGGCGGCGCGGGCGTCCGCTACTGGGGAATGATCGCCGATCGGTACAAGATTCCGTTGACTGTAGTGAGCGACGTCGTTGACCCGACCTTTCGATTCATGACCGTGGATTGGGACGGAAAGATCAGAATGGATTGCTCATCGCCGTACGCGATGCAGCGGTTGATCGGGCTCAAGGAACGCTTCGACGTCGCGTGGGCGTGCGACGCCGACCACGACCGCCACGGCATCGTCGCCAAGAGCGCCGGCCTTCTCAATCCCAATCACTACCTCGCGGTCGCGATATCGTACCTCTTCACGCACCGCCCCAATTGGCCGGCGACCGCCGCGGTCGGGAAGACGGTCGTGAGCAGCAGTATGATCGACCGGGTGACCGCGCGGCTGGGGCGCACGCTCAGGGAGACGCCCGTCGGCTTCAAGTGGTTCGTCGACGGATTGGTGGACGGCTCGCTCGGATTCGGGGGCGAGGAGAGCGCGGGCGCTTCGTTCCTGCGCCGAGATGGCGGCGTGTGGACGACCGACAAGGATGGGATCATCATGGGGCTGCTCGCGGCGGAGATGACGGCGGTCACGGGCCGCGATCCGGGCGAGCTGTACCGGGAGCTCACGCGCGAGTTCGGGGATCCTGTCTACGAGCGCATCGATGCGCCGGCAACCGCCGAGCAGAAGAAAGTTCTCGCGAAGCTTTCAGCGAGTGACGTCAAGGAGTCGGAGCTCGCGGGCGAGAAGATCGTGAACATACTGACGACGGCGCCGGGCACGACTGACTCGATTGGCGGAGTTAAAGTGGTGGCCGAGGGCGGGTGGTTCGCCGCTCGGCCGTCCGGGACCGAGGACATCTACAAGCTCTACGCGGAAAGCTTCAAGGGCGCAGAGCATCTCAAGCGCATTCAGTCGGAGGCGCAGGAGATCATCGAACGTGCGTTCAAGGGCGCTGCTTCTTGATCGCTAGCTCGATCATCGTCCGAGTCTTCGGCGGATCTTCGACCTCCACGATCAGCCGCTTGTAAGTCTCGTGCTCGAGTTCCAACACGACGGTTCGCTCGGGATCGTGAACGTCGTAAAAGACAACCCCACCTTGTTGATAGAAAGTTCCAGCCGTGAGGATGCCAGGAATATTAGATCCCAGGAGCCTTAAGCCGTGCCACCATCCGCGCGCTGGCTCAGGGTCGATCTGAACCGCACGAATATGTGCGAGTGGAATATCGAGTCGACTCCTCAGCGCCCAAAGCTTGTCGAGTCCCTCTACATCGAAATGAACGCGATCGCCTTCGATTGAGATCTGCACCATTGTCTTTCCTTTTCGGGATTACGGACGACATTCAATGGCGTACACACCCCCTTGCCCAGTGAAGTACACGCTACTCCCATCGGCCACGAACGCCGAGGTGTAGGTTCCCTCCGTGTCGAGGTGAACATTGAACGCCCCGGTGTACGCACCGGTCGCTGCGTCCAGGCGCTGCACCATTTCCTGATTCGCGATGACTCCGCCAGCGCAGTATGTGGAGGCAGAAAATGACCCACCCGTCTTCTTCTGCCACAACAGGGCACCGGTCGAGAGCCGCGCCGCCCACGCGTAGAGGTCGTTCGACGCACCGAACACAGTATCGCCGACAATTACCGGAGTCGAGAGCGCGTAGTGCGGCACGGCCCACTGGAGTTGTTTGGAAAACCGGTCGATTCCCAGCGTGCGGCCGCCCTGGACGTCCGAAACCACGATCAGTCTTCCGCTCACAGCGGGCGCGAAGTGAAATCCTGAAGCTGTATCGGGCGACTCGTAGCGCCAGAGCTCGGAGCCATCCCTCCGATCGAGTGCGACAAGAACACCCTGCGATAGATATCCGTTCACTGCCAGGAACCGCCATACGTTGACGTAAACCGTATCTCCGCTCACGGCGATTCCTGTCACATGACCGGGGAAAGTCCAACCCACTCCGACATTCTTCTTCCACAGAAGCCGCCCGTCGGCGACGGCGATGGCGTATACGGTTGGGATTCCCCGTTGTCCCGCGTACAGCGCGTCGTCGTCGAGGGCTGGGAACGCCCCCGCCGCCTGCGAATCGGGACGTACGTTCCAGAGGGTGTGACCGTCCGCGGCATCCATCGCAAGAATCGAATCGACCTCCGCGATATAGACTCTACCGCTGCGGGCGAGTACCGCTTCCGCAGCAGGAACCGGGGCTATTCGGACCGGGCGCTTCCAGAGAGCCCGCCCAGTGAGAGCGTCGAACGCGGCAACCTTGTTGGCGTCCTCGATAAAAAGCTTCCCGTTGTCGAGTGCAGGCTGGCCGAACCAATACCTGACGTCTGTGGCCTCGGTGGCAGTGTGCCAGATCAATCTGAGCGGAGATGGGTGCTCGTTGTCGACCCTCGGACCGACGATCAGTCTTTCGATGCCGTGACAGGCCGAGGCGGACCCGAGTAGAACAGCCGCGGCCACAGCTGCGAGGGCATAGTGTCCGAGTGAATTGCTCTTCACTACTGCGTGAGCCGGAGGAATACCGCGCGGCATTGTTGTTCGCTCTCCACCATGAATGAGGTTAAGCGATTTGACACTGGGTTGGGCAGCCTCAGGCCGCGAGTATGGAAGCCCCCAGCGAACAAGCCGCAAAGCCTTCAGCCCCCTGCCTCGGTATTCTCGAACAGAACGGACGAGCGTCACTCGTCCGTTCGAGGGAAATACGTCTCAGTCTTTAGCGACCACTCGCCCCGTTCGAGGGAACTACCCATCAGTCCTTGGGAACGGCCCGTCCAACGACAACCGTGATATTGTCAGAACCACCGGCATCGAGAGCATCCTGAACAAGATCCTCGGCCAACTTGCGCGCCGATTTCATCCCGGAGAGCCTCTCAGCGATGCGCGAATCAGGGACGTGCCGAGTGAGCCCGTCGCTGCAGAGGAGGTGGACCGTCCCCCAGGAATTCGGAATCCGGGTGACGACGGGCGCTGTCTGCTGTCCCCCGATCGAGCTGGAGAGAACGTTCGCCAAAGGTGACTTGAGCAGGAGATCTCTGGGCATGATTCCCTGGTCAGCCAGCTCCTGCGCGACCGTCTGGTCGTGCGAAATCTGGCTCAATACGCCGTCGCAGTACTGGTAGTAGCGGGAGTCTCCCACCTGAAGGAGGTAGACCCACGGCCACACGCCGATGAAGAGTGTGAGCGTGGTTGCCATTCCAGCCGCATCCGGGTCGGAGGCGGCGCGCTCCTGAATCGCTTCGTGGCACCTCTTCGCGCCTTCCTCCAGCGAGTGGACCAGATCGACATCTTCCTCTTCGAAGCGATAGTAACAGCGAGCACCCTCGGCGATATACCGGGTCGCCACCTCGAGAGCCATCCGGCTCGCCTGCTCGCCCTTCAGCCCTCCGCCCACGCCGTCGGCGACCATCATGAACGAAGCGACGCGCTCCTCCGCGAGCGGGATCTTGTCGAGTGGGAGACTCGACTGCCCAATGTTGAGGCGCTTGCGGAGGGAGCCGATCAGAAAATGATCCTGATTTTCGCCGCGAACCTTACCGCGATCGGTAACTCCGTAAACGTCCAGCTCATCGTCGCGCGGCTTGCGCGCCGTTGCCTCGAGCGGAGCGACTTCCTGTGCGTGACTCATCCTGCCTCCCGGTCCAGCTGCAGATGCCGTCTGTTGCACTACAACGCCGCCGTAAAGATACCTCCCGCCCAAGAGCGCCAGTACGTCAGCATCGTGCCTAAATTAGACGTTGCCCCTCACCCCTGGAATATCAATCCCTCTCCGTAGGAGCACCGTGACCGCGCAGACTGGTCTAACGGCCGAACCGCGTTGGCCCGCCGCACTTGCTCTGTTTGCCGCGGCATTCGTGCCGTGGGCGTTGCCACGCTCACTCACTTTTGCGCCAACGTGGGCGTTGGTTCCGGCGAACATCGTTCTGTTGATGGGCGCAATCCTCGCTCATCGGCACAATCGGGTCAAACTGACCGACTTTCTGAGCTACACCAACCTCGGTCTGCTCACTCTCTCGATGCTTTACAGTCTTGCGACGCTCGTAATCGGCTTGCCACGGCACGCCGAACCAGCGCCCAGGCTGTTGGAATCAGCGGCCGTGCTGTGGTTCGCCAACGTCATCGTGTTCGCAGCATGGTACTGGCGACTCGATGCGGGCGGTCCGCACGCCCGTGATCGGCGCGAGGCCCACATGGAAGGCGCGTTCCTGTTTCCGCAGATGTCTGTCGATGCGCCCGGACGAAAAGGCGTGTCGCTCGCAGAAGCTGAAGGTTGGCGGCCGGGCTTCATCGACTACCTGGCGCTCTCTTTCTATACGGCCACCGCCTTCTCTCCGACGGACGTGCTGGTGTTCACGCGATGGGCAAAACTCATGATGATGGTCCAGGCGCTGATTTCATTTGGAACCGTGATTCTTCTCACGGCTCGTGCGGTCAACATGCTTTGACAGCGCCGGGCAATCTTTGCCAACCCCTTTGTGACTACTCCAACGCGGTCGGGCAGCAAGGAAAAGCATCCTCGCAGTTGGGTTCTACGTATTCGATAGCCCATTTGTCCGCGGCTGGGTCATCACTCATGCGCTGCCTGACATGGGACTCGCGCTCCTGCCGACCCACATAGCTTCGGAAACCAGCGAGTACCAGTCGCCAGAGGCCAGGTAATTGTCGGATGCCGAGCCTTGACATAGGGGGTGGGGGTATTATCTTATATACCAGGGGTGGGTATCTGATGCGCCCTGACACACTTGAACTGTTGAGGGCCGCACCGATGGAAAAGCTGACGATGAACATCTCGGGGATGACCTGCGGCCACTGCGTTGGGCAGGTCACCAAGGCACTCAAGAGCCTCGACGGCGTGCAGGTCGAGCAGGTCAAGGTCGGGTTGGCCACAGTGGCGTATGATCCGAGCCGGACTTCGCCCGACCAGTTGGCGCAGGCTGTCGAGGATGCGGGATACGTGGTACGGCCGGTGCAGCTCGGTCGCGCTCCCAAGTCCGGGAGCGAACGGTGACGCCCGCCGATTGGGCGGTCCTGGCCGCCGGCGTCGCGTCCATCGCGTGGGTGAACTGGTACTTCTTCCTCGCCGAACGTGGGACGGTGGTCGCGACTGCGGCGGCCGACGTGACCATCACCGTCAAAGGGGGATACACCCCGGCGGTGGTCAGGGTCAAAGCAGGGCAGCCGGTCCGCCTCATCTTTGACCGGCAGGAGAGGTCCGGATGCTCGGAGGAGATCGTCTTCCCCGATTTCGGGATCAAGAAATTTCTCCCCGCCTTCCAGACGACTGCGGTCGAGGTAACGCCGCCCGCACCCGGCACGTACGAGTTCACCTGCGGCATGAGTATGCTGCACGGCCGCCTCATCGCGGACTGATTACGACTTTGATTGCGGTGATCTGGCATCACTACGGGATCAGATCATGACCACGACATCACAACCCGTTCGCGAGCACATTCGCATCCCGGTGACCGGGATGACGTGCGCGGCCTGCCAGTCGCGCGTGCAGAAGGCGCTCGAGAAGCAACCGGGCGTGCTGGACGCGTCGGTGAACCTGATGATGAAGAACGCGTCAATCACCTTCGACCCGACCGTGGCGAGCCCCGACCAACTGGTCGAGGCGATCCGCGAGACCGGGTATGGGGCCGAGCTCGCCTCGCCGGATCAGACCGCGTTCGAAGAGCAGGAAGCGCGCGACCGCGCGCAGACGGAGGAGTTCAGTGACCTGCGCCGCAAGGCGATTGTAAGTGGCGTCGTCGCCGTGCTGGCGATGATCTTCTCGATGCCGCTCATGGCCGCGCACGGCGGGATGGCCGCGGCGGCACACGGCACGGCCGCCGATCCCTTCATGCGGTGGGCGATGACGTCGCTCACGCCGGGGTTCATGAGCGCCGCGCCGTGGCTGTACGCTATTCCTCCGGCGCTGCTGGCCTACGGGCTGTTCGCGCTCACGCTCGGCGTGATGGCGTGGGCGGGGCGACACTTCTATACCCGCGCCTGGATTGCCTTCCGCCATCACTCGGCGGACATGAACACGCTCGTCGCGGTCGGGACTGGCGCGGCCTTCCTGTACTCCGTCGTTGCGACGGTGGCGCCAGGGATATTCACGAGCCGCGGGATGATGCCCGACGTGTATTACGAGGCCGTGGCGTTCATCATTGCGCTCATCCTGACCGGGAATGCGTTCGAGGCGCGCGCCAAACGCCAGACATCGACGGCGCTGCGCGCGCTCGTGGATCTGCAGCCGAAGACGGCGCGCGTGGTGCGGGGCGGTGAGGAGATCGACATCCCAGTGGAGCAGGTGTTGCACGGCGAGACCGTCGTGGTGCGCCCAGGCGAGCGCGTCCCGGTGGACGGCGAGATCATCGCTGGTCAGAGCGCCATGGATGAGTCGATGCTCACCGGCGAGTCGCTCCCGGTGATGAAAGGGGTCGGCGACAAGGTGATCGGCGGCACGATCAACAATACAGGAAGCTTCCGCTACACGGCGACGACGCTCGGTGCGGATTCGGTGCTCGCGCAGATCGTCAGGTTGATGCGCGACGCGCAGGGATCGCGCGCACCGATTCAGCGTCTCGCCGACCGGGTGAGCGGGATCTTCGTCCCGGTGGTGGTCTCGATTGCGATCGTGACCTTCGTCGTCTGGTTCATCGCGGCGGGGGCTGTTGGCATTCCTGCGCCAGCGGTGCGGGCGTTCGCGGCGGCGGTCGCGGTGCTCATCGTCGCCTGCCCGTGCGCGATGGGGCTAGCCGTCCCCACCGCGGTCATGGTGGCGACGGGGAAAGGAGCCGAGCTCGGTGTGTTGATCAAAGGCGGTGAGGCGCTCCAGCGCGCGGGCGACGTCAAGACAATCGTGCTCGACAAGACGGGGACCGTCACCGAGGGGAAGCCCACCGTGACCGACGTGGTCCCCGTGGCCGGAGCAAGCCGAACCGACGACGAGCTGTTGCGGCTTGTCGCCTCGCTCGAGACCGCGAGCGAGCACCCACTGGCCGATGCCATTGTGCGGTATGGCAGGACACGTGGTCTGGCGCTGTCGACGCCGGAAGGCTTCGACGCCGTCGCCGGTCGTGGGGCGATCGGTGTGGTGGACGGCGTCGCACTTGGCGTTGGTAACGCGGCGCTGATGGCAGACCATGCGATCGACGCCTCACCACTGCGCGAGAGTGCCGAACGGCTCGCGGGCGAGGGCAAGACCCCGATGTACGTGGCAATCGACGGCGCACTGGCCGGCGTGATCGCGGTGGCCGACCCGATCAGGTCCACCTCGCGTGAGGCCATCCAGCGCCTGCGCCAGATGGGGCTCGACGTGGTCATGCTCACCGGCGACAACGAGCGGACGGCGCGCGCGATCGCGAACGAGGCGGGCATCGACCACGTCGTCGCGGGCGTGCTCCCGGATGGGAAAGTGGCGGAGATCCAGCGGCTGCAGGCCGAGGGAAAGGTGGTCGCGATGGTGGGCGACGGGATCAACGACGCACCGGCGCTGGCGCAGGCGGATGTGGGCATGGCGATGGGCACGGGGACCGACATCGCCGCTGAAGCGGGAGACGTGGTGCTCATGCGCGGCGATCTCCAGAGCGCGGCGCAAGCGATCGAGCTGTCGCGCCGCACGATGCGGACGATGAAGCAGAACTTGTTCTGGGCCTTCGTTTACAACGTGGTGGGGATTCCGATTGCTGCGGGCGTGCTGTACCCCGCGTTCGGATTGCTCCTGAGTCCGATCCTGGCGAGCGCCGCGATGGCGTTTAGCTCTGTCAGTGTAGTCACGAACAGTCTCCGGCTCCGCGGAGCGTCTATCGCGTAGCGCTGCTCGCGCACAATCGCGGCCGCTTGGTTGATCCACGAGCACACGAGGTGAATATGGCTATGGCAACAAAGACAGTGCGGGCATCAAAGGCAGCGCTCTCCACCGCGAGCGCAACTTGCGGGTGTGGGGTGAGGCACGTGTCCGCCGCCGGCAGCCGGCTGGCCCACGGAGTCGATCCCGAGATCAAGGACCGCAATCTCAAGCGCTTGCGCCGGATCGAGGGACAGGTGCGCGGACTGCAGAAGATGGTGGAGGAGGAGCGGTACTGCGCCGACGTGATGACGCAGATCTCCTCGGTGCACGAGGCGCTGCGCGCGGTGGGGCGGGAGCTCATGCGCAACCACCTGAAGTATTGCGCCACGTCGGCGATCAACGCCGGCGGCGATAAGGCGAACGCGATGTACGACGAGCTCGTGGACATGATGTACAAGCACAGCCGGTGATGTTGGCCGAGATGAGCAACTCGTCCCGCCCTCGCCCAATTCGCGTTCGAGTGTGTATCGGCCGTTCAGCCCGCGCGCAACCAGGAATCGATGCTATCCGCGGCGTCGCGGCCCTCGCGAATCGCCCACACGATGAGTGACGCTCCCCGATGCGCGTCGCCGGCGGCGAAAACTCCCGGTACACTCGTGCGATGCGCGCCATCGGTTGCAATACTACCCCGACCGTCCAGCTCAACGGCGAGATCCACCAGCAGCCTGCTCTTTACGGGACCGGTGAAGCCCATCGCCAGCAGTACCAGATCCGCTTCCAGCTCGAAGTCGGTGCCGGGCAATCGCGCGTAGTCGGTGTGCCCGTCGGCGAATACCTGTCGCTCCAGACGGGCGGCGTGAATCCGCTGCACTCTCCCATCCTCGCCGGAGAACGCGGTGGTGGCGACGCTCCACTCGCGATCACAACCCTCCTCGTGCGCATGTGAGGTGCGCAGCTGCATCGGCCACAGCGGCCAGGGCGTGGTCGGCGCACGACCAGCGGGCGGCTGCGGCAGGAGCTCGAACTGCCTGACACTGCGCGCTCCCTGACGAACGCACGTTCCAGCGCAATCGGAGCCGGTGTCACCGCCGCCGATGATCACGACGCGCCGATCGCGGGCGTCGCTGACCGTTTCCGTGAACGCATCGCCGGCGAGCCTGCGGTTCTGCGACGTCAGAAAATCCATTGCCAGGTGGACTCCTTCTAGTGGGCGGCCAGGCACGTCGAGATCACGCGCCGCCCCCGCTCCCGTAGCCACGCAGACGGCATCGAACTCCGCGCGTAACTCTTGGGCGGTGATGTCCTCGCCAACATCGATCCCCGTGCGGAATCGCACTCCCTCCGCCTCGAGCTGCGTAAGTCGAAGATCGAGCACCGACTTCTCCAGCTTGAACTCGGGTATTCCGTAGCGAAGCAGTCCGCCAACTCGCTCGTTCTTCTCGAACACCACCACCGTGTGTCCGGCTCGGCGGAGCTGCTGCGCGGCAGCCAGGCCCGCAGGCCCCGACCCGACTACCGCGACCTTGAACCCCGAGTTTCTCCGCGGCGGACGCGGCACCACCCAACCCTCCGCGAAGCCACGATCCGCGATCGTCTGCTCGATGTGCCGGATGGCGACGGGCTCGTTCACCAGACCGAGCACACACGCCGACTCACAGGGCGCGGGACAGAGCCGGCCGGTAAGCTCCGGGAAATTATTCGTGGCTTGCAGCGACTCGAGCGCCTCGCGCCATTCCCCTCGTTGCACGAGACCGTTCCATTCGGGGATGATATTCCGCACGGGACACCCGGAATCGCCCTGACAAAATGGAACTCCACAATCCATGCAGCGCGCCGCCTGAGTGCGCACGGCCGCCTCTGGAACCGGACCATAAAATTCCCGCCAGTGACGCACACGGTCTTCCACCGCCTGGCGCCCCGGTGTCGCCCGGCGAAGCGTGAGAAATCCTTTTGGATCAGCCATGACGAGCGCTCCCGATTTCTCCGATGACCAACCCGCGCCGCGCAGCCGTGGCGGCGTCGGCGTCCGCTCGACGCTCGAGCGCCTTTCGGTACTCGGTTGGCACGACGGCGACAAAAAGCCGTTGCGCCCGCTCCCATCGCCCCAGCTCTCGCTTCGCGCGCGCGCTGCCGGTGTACCGCGCGTGCTGTTCCACCAGGCGCCGCAGAAGCTCGAGCTCGCCACGGTCCGTCACGTGCGCAAGCTCCACCATCCCGGTGTTGCACTGCCCCCCATGCTCAAACTCGCCGAACTCGTCCAGCACGAACGCGATGCCGCCACTCATTCCGGCACCGAAGTTCCGGCCGGTGCGGCCGAGCACGACGACCGTTCCGCCCGTCATATACTCGCAGCCGTGATCGCCGACTCCTTCCACCACCGCGATCGCTCCGCTGTTCCGCACGCCGAAGCGCTCGCCCGCAACCCCTGCGAAATAAGCTTCGCCCGACGTCGCGCCGTAGAGCACCGTGTTGCCAACGAGAACCGTCTGGTCTGGGATGAACTGCGCAGCGCGGGGATGCCGCACTATCAATCGTCCGCCGGAAAGACCCTTGCCCACATAGTCGTTCGCCTCTCCCTCCAATTCGAGCGAGAGCCCGCGTGCCGCGAACGCTCCGAAGCTCTGACCCGCTGACCCAGTGAATCTGAAGGAGATCGTTTCCTCAGGCAGACCTGCGTCGCCATATCGGCGGGCAATCTCGCCAGAGAGCGTCGCGCCAACAGCGCGATCGGCGTTGGTGATGGGCAGCGTCTCCTTCACCCGTTCGCCACCATCGAGCGCCGGTCGGGCCAGCTCGACGAGCCTCCTGTTCAACCCTCCGTCTTCCTCCGAGTGGTCCAGCCTCAATGCGACGTGCCGGCGCGCAACGCTGTCCGTGCGCGCGCGCGACGCTGGCGTCGCCAGATGCAGGAGCGCGGAAAGATCCAGCGTGTTCGCTTTGGCATTGTCCGAAGACGGCAGAGCGCGCAGCATATCGGTGCGGCCGATCATCTCGTCCATCGTGCGGAACCCGAGGCGCGCCATCAGCTCACGCACCTCTTCCGCGATAAAGAAGAAGTAATTCACCACGTGCTCGGGCTGACCAGTGAACCTCGCTCGCAGCTCTGGATCCTGCGTCGCGATGCCGACTGGGCAGGTATTGAGATGACACTTCCTCATCATCACGCACCCTTCGACGATGAGCGGCGCGGTAGCGAACCCGAACTCGTCGGCGCCGAGGAGTGCCGCGACGACCACATCCCGTCCGGTCTTGAGCTGGCCGTCCGTCTGCAATCGCACACGCCCGCGCAGACCGTTGATCACGAGTGTCTGCTGCGTCTCGGCGAGCCCGAGCTCCCACGGACTCCCGGCGCGCATGATACTCGAGAGCGGAGAAGCGCCGGTGCCACCCGAGTCGCCCGAGATTAGAATCAGATCCGCGCGTGCCTTCGCCACGCCCGCGGCGACGGTGCCCACTCCCGCCTCGGCTACCAGCTTCACCGAAATCGCGGCCGCCGGACTTATCGCCTTGAGGTCGTAGATAAGCTGCGCCAGATCTTCGATCGAGTAGATGTCGTGGTGGGGCGGAGGCGAGATGAGTGTCACGCCGGGCATCGAGTGCCGCGTGCGCGCGATCACCGCATCCACCTTGTGCCCCGGGAGCTGTCCTCCTTCGCCGGGCTTTGCCCCCTGCGCGATCTTGATCTGCAGCTCCGCCGCGTTCACGAGGTACTCGGCGGTAACGCCGAAGCGCGCCGACGCGACCTGCTTGATGGCGCTGTTGCGGTCGGTGCCGAAGCGGGCGGGATCTTCGCCGCCCTCGCCGCTGTTGCTGCGACCGCCGAGCCGGTTCATCGCGATCGCGAGCGTCTCGTGGGCCTCTTTGCCCAGTGATCCGAACGACATCGCTCCGGTGCAGAATCGCCGGGTGATGGCGCTCGCGGGCTCGACCTCGTCCAACGGTACCGGATCCCGCTCGACAAAATCCAGCAGGCCTCGCAAAGTGGACTGCCGGCGAGTCTCGTCGTTCGCGAGCTGGCTGAACTCCTTGAACGTCGAGTAGCTGTCGTTGCGCGTCGCATGCTGGAGCTTCGCGATCGTCATCGGATTCCAGTTGTGATGCTCCCCCTGCACGCGATACTGGTACTCACCACCTGGGTCGAGCCGCGTTGTGATCGATGCTGTGTCAAACGCGTCGCTGTGCCGGCGTAAAGTTTCGTCGGCGATTAGCTCCATGCCGATGCCGCCCACGCGTGACGGTGTGCCGGCGAAATGGCGATCCACGAGCGCGGTGCTCAATCCCACCGCCTCCCATAGCTGGGCGCCACAGTAACTCTGCAGCGTGGAGATGCCCATCTTCGACATGATCTTGAGCAGACCTTTCCCGAGCGCCTTCACGTAGCGCTCCTGGGCGGCGGCGCCGTGCGGCTTGTCTCCGGTTGCCTCGGGGCGAGCCATTGCGGCGACAGTCTCGAGCGCCAAGTACGGGTGCACCGCGCTCGCACCGTAGGCGACGAGCAGTGCCAGATGCGAGACCTCTCTCGCTTCGCCGGTTTCGGCGATAAGACTCACGCGCCAGCGCAGTCCTTCGCGAATGAGGTGATGGTGCACCGCCGCGACCGCGAGCGGCGACGGGATCGGAGCCTGGTCCGCGCTGATCCCGCGGTCGCTCAGAATGAGGATCCCGCATCCGTCCGCGATCGCTCGGGTAGCGGCGCGGCAGAGATCGTCGACCGCCAACTCCAGCGCATCAATACCACTGGCAATGGGGAAAAGCGCGGGAAGCGTAACCGCACGCAAGGTTGGATCAGTCACACCACGCACCGCGGACATCGCCTGCTCGGTGAGTACCGGCTGAGCGATGCGAAGCTGCTTCGCGTGCTCGGCGGTCTCATCCAGCAGATTGCTCTGGGGCCCAAGGTTGATCGCCAGTGACATCACGAGCTGCTCGCGAATCGGGTCGATCGCGGGATTCGTCACCTGAGCGAAAAGTTGCCGGAAGTAGGAAGAGAGGAGTTGCGGACGCCTCGACAAAACCGCGAGCGGCGTATCATTCCCCATGGATCCAGCGGGCTCCTCCCCCGCGTCGGCCATAGGCCCAAGAACCATCTTCAGCTCGTCGGCGGTATACCCGAACGCGCGCTGTAGAAGTTGAAGAGATAGAGTACGGTCGTCATGCTCCGTCTCAGACCTCGCAACTTGTAGCTGACCTCTCGCATCTCGTTCTTCTCGCAGTTGCAGTTCATTCGCGCCGTTCTTCGCGACGAGCTCCGCCAGATTGATTCTCTGCTCCGCGACCCAGCGCCCATACGGCCGCACCGACGCGAGCTCTGTCTTGAGGGCTTCGTCGTCGAGTATGCGTCCCTGCGTAGTGTTGACGACGAGCATCTTGCCGGGCTCGAGCCTTCCTTTGGCGCGAACGTTTTCGACGGGAATCGCCACCGCGCCGGCCTCCGACGCGAGCACGACGAGATCATCGGAGGTGACGACGTACCGCGCGGGCCGGAGCCCGTTGCGATCGAGCACGGCCGCGACCTGGCGCCCATCGGTGAAGGCGACCGCGGCCGGCCCGTCCCATGGCTCCATCAGCGACGCGTGGTACTCGTAAAACGCTCGGCGTTCGGGGGACATGGTCGTATGTCCTTCCCACGCCTCCGGAATCAGCATCGCCATCGCGTGCGCGAGAGGCCGGCCGGCGAGCGTCAGCAGCTCGAGCGCATTGTCCAGCGAAGCTGAATCGCTCTGATTCTCGCCGCAGACTGGCAGCAACGCGGCGAGTCGGCCGCCGAAGCGAGCTGAGGACATAATGGCCTCGCGCACACGCATCCAGCTCAGATTCCCGCGCAGTGTGTTGATTTCGCCATTGTGGCAGAGAAACCGGTACGGGTGCGCCAGCCGCCAAGATGGGAAAGTATTGGTCGAGAAACGCGAGTGGACCAACGCAATCGCGCTCGCCAGATCCGGGTCACGAAGGTCTTCATAGAATCGCGCGAGCTGATCCGGCCGGAGCATCCCTTTGTAAACCAGAGTGCGCGAGGAAAAACTCGCGACGTAGCAGTCGCTGCCCGGAATCTCGCGCAGCGCGGCTTCTATTCTCCGTCGGATCACATACAGCGATATCTCGAAGGAAGAGCTGGTGTCGACCTCGCGTCCCACGCCCATCTGTCCCACACCCACCTGTGCGACGAATATCTGCCGCATGGCGGGACGTCCGCGCCGAGTGGGACCGGAGAGGACGGAGTCGTCGACGGGAACATCACGCCAGCCCAGCACGGAGCACCCTTCAGCGGCAACAACTGCTTCGACCATGCGCTCGCAGATGAGACGGTCGGCGCGACGGGAGGGGAGGAAGAGGTTGCCGACGCCGTAGCTCCCCGCGTCGGGCAGGGAGATTCCGAGCGGGCCGCAAACCCGTCGCAGGAAAGCGTGCGGAACCTGGAGCAGGATGCCGGCACCGTCGCCGGTGCAGGCGTCGGCCGCGACCGCGCTACGGTGCGAGAGATTTCGGAGGAGCTCGAGAGACTTGTCCACCACGTCGCGAGAGCGAACGCCGTGGATATGGGCGACGAAACCCATTCCGCACGCGTCGTGCTCGTAAGCCGGATCGTACAGTCCCTGCTTTTCCGTCATCGTCTATCCCCGGAGCGTTTGCTCCCGTGGGTTCGGTCGTGACATAAAAAAAGGACCTCTTCCGATTTGGGAGAGGTCCTTCGCGCGTTTATTCCAGCAACCTGCTATGAGTCCGTGTTGGTGCCCGCGCAAAGTCTCCCCGTCGCCCCGCGTCGATTCGAGGCGGGATGAAGGAGAATTCGATAATTAGCGGGCGATTGGATCAAGTGAGGTCTCGTATGTGTCGTGCGACTTGTGCTAGCGAGCAAGTTAGTTGGCTCAGCGTACTGTGGTCAAGAGAAATTTGGAGGTGACTTAACTGAAGACTACCTGCCAAGGGCAATCGGCGGGCCAGTTGATGGCCGCGGGCTGCCCCCGGCAGGTAGTCTTCAGTTGCAGTTTAAGCGTTACAGAGCGTGCGTCCTACCGCGCGCGCTACCGGTGCAGCCGCGCGCATCAATTCGCCGAACATTTCGAGGGTCAGGGATTGAGTTCCGTCGGAGAGCGCGGCCTCAGGATCCGGATGGACCTCCACCATGATGCCGTCCGCTCCGGCGGCAATGCTGGCGAGCGCGAGCGGTATGACGAGCCGCGCCAGCCCTCCCGCGTGGCTAGGATCCACGATCACGGGCAGGTGCGTCTCCTCTTTCAGCACCGGAATCGCTGAAATGTCGAGCGTGCTGCGCGTCGAGGTCTCGAAGGTGCGAATTCCGCGCTCGCACAAAACGATGTCGCTGTTTCCCGCGGCCATCACGTGCTCGGCCGCCAGAAGGAGCTCCGTAATCGTCGCCGACAACCCGCGCTTGAGCAGAACGGGCCGGCCGCACCTGCCGACTTCCTCCAGCAGTGAGAAATTCTGCATGTTGCGGGCGCCGATCTGAAGCATGTCCGCGGTGCGAGCGACGAGCTCGACCTGGCGCGTGTCCATCACCTCCGTCACAATCGGAAGAGCACTCTCCGCGCGCGCGGCATCAAGAAAGCCGAGCGCTGCCGGCCCCAATCCGCTGAAGGAGTACGGAGAGGTCCGCGGCTTGAACGCACCCCCTCGCAACATCACCGCGCCCAGGCTCTTCACGCGTGTGGCCACGTTCGCGATCATCTCTGCGCTTTCGACAGAGCAGGGTCCGGCGATCACGATGATTGCGGCGCCGCCGATCATGACGCTGTCGCTCACGCGCACCGGCCGAGTCGCCCGTGCAGCCGAGCCATGGGCGGCGAGACGATACGGGCGCGACAGATCCTTCGAGGGAAAGCTGTCGTGCCCATGAGGTCTTATGGTTTTCGCGTGAGTCGATTCGGATCCTGCCATGACTGCCCCTGCGTGAAGATTGAGAAGTGGATTTTGCTCCGCGCGGGGCCTCATGAAACAAAAAGGCCCCCGCGATTGCGGAGGCCCGTAGTCTGTCTGCGTTGTCGAACTTGGAACTTTACCGCACGCGCGACTGGAGCCCCCGTCGATTGTAACCGAAGAAGACGTAGTAATAGTTCGCGCTAAACCACAAGCTGGACATGTGGGGTAAGCTAGAACCCGAATCGGGAAAAGTAAAGATCAAAATGATCGCCTCGTCAACGGCATCGCTTCCCGCTGCCCGCTTAACGCTGCCAGCTACCCGCTAATAACGGGAGGCTGGCAGCAGCGCTTTTTTTTCCAGCTGCAACTTTAATGAGTACGGTTGCGCTCCCCGCGCGATGCGTTTAGCATTGAAGCAATGACCACGTTCACTTCACTTCGCCATGCGCACAGCCACCACGGCCTCACGGGCCGCGGGGCGCTTTTGCGCGTGCACGTCAGACTATAGTCGACTAGTCAGACTCCACTCACAGAGCTTCCGTGGCCCGTCCCATTCCTGGACGGGCTTTTTCTTTTCCGCCAATCATCTCATGCTCAAGATCGCACTGCCAAACAAGGGACGCCTCGCCGACGATACGCGCGAGCTTTTCGGAGATGCCGGACTCCCGGTACTCACGAAGGACGATCGCGCGCTCTCCGCATCGCTCGGCGGAGAATTCGAGGCGCTATTCGTCCGCGCGCAGGACATACCGGAGTTTGTTGCCGACGGCGTGGCCGATGTCGGGGTCACCGGCTGGGATCTCGTCCGTGAATCGGGACGGCCGGTCGAGCGGCGACTGGATCTCGGCTTCGGAGAATGCCGCCTGATCGCAGCCGCGCGAGAGGACAGCGCCCTCAGGACAGTCGACGACATCGCAGTCGGCACCCGTGTCGCGACTTCCTTCCCGAACATCACGCGGGAGTTCTTTCAGGCGCGCAGCCAGGGTGTCGAAATCGTGCCGATATCGGGCGCGGCAGAGATCGCGCCGCTCCTCGGCATCGCCGAGATCATTGTTGATATCACATCGACGGGCTCGACGCTCAGGGTCAACGGCCTGCGCGAGATCGGCACGCTCCTCACGTCACGTGCACAGCTCGTCACGAGATGCGACACCGTTTTCGAGCGGGCCAAAAGCGAGGCGCTCGGCTCGCTCATCATGGCGCTCGATTCGGTCGTGAGAGCGCGCGGCAAGAGGTACCTGATGGCGAACGTGCCCCGCCGGTCGCTCGACGCCGTCAAGCAGATCATTCCCGGCATCAACGGTCCGACCGTGATCGACATTCTGAACGGTGGTGACCGTGTCGCGGTGCACGCAGTAGTCGATGCGGCGACCGTCTACAAAACGATCGGCGCGCTCAAGGCACTCGATGCCAGTGGGATTCTCGTCACGCGGGTGGAGCGCCTGATGCCGTGAGCCAGACTATCCAGAAAACGGGCTGGAGATACACGGGCGCTTTAATCGCGTTATCCGCGGACGAGCGCGCTTCCGTCCTGCGCAGAACGGGCGTGACGAACTGGCTCGTGCGCGAGACGACTGAGGAGATAGTGCGCCGCGTGCGTGTGGATGGCGACCGTGCACTGCGCGAGATGGCGCGCAGGTACGACGAAGTGGCGCTCGCGGCCCTCGAGGTACCGAGCGGCGTTCGACGAGGTGCGCTCGCGGAGATTGATCCGCGGCTCCGATCCGCGCTCGAGCGTGCGGCGCGGAACATCGAGATGGTTCACTCCGCGGCTCCGCCACAGGCGGTGGAAGTCGAGACCGAGCCGGGTGTGACGGTCGGCCGGCGGCCCGATCCATTGCGGCGAGTGGGGATCTACTCGCCGGGCGGGCGCGCCGCGTACGCGAGCAGCGTCCTGATGGCGGGAATTCCCGCGCGCGCCGCCGGTGTTTCCGAAATCATTCTCTGCTCTCCGCCGCAAAGAGACGGGTACCCGGCGGCGGTCGTGCTGGCCGCGTGCGAAATCGCAGGAGTGGATCGGGTGTTCGCCCTGGGTGGCGCCGGCGCGATCGCGGCAATGGCGTACGGCACCGAGAGCGTTCCGCGCGTCGACAGAATCGTCGGGCCGGGAAACGCATACGTAGCCGAGGCGAAGCTTCAGGTCAGCAGGGATGTGGGGATCGACTCTCCGGCGGGGCCGAGCGAGCTGTTGGTTATTTGCGATGCAGGTTGCGACGCGCGCGCAATCGCCCGCGAAGTCGTCGCGCAGGCGGAGCACGATGTGGACGCTTGCGTTGTCGTCGTTTGTCTCGATGACGAGACTGCATTGTCGATCGGTAGCGCCATCGAGCAAAGCCTGCCGGATGCCCCACGCGCTGAAGTCGCTCGCGGTGCGCTGGAGCAGAGGGGTGCCCTGCTGCGGGCCGATTCGATCGACGAGGCAGTCGAGTTCGCGACCGATTTTGCCCCCGAGCACCTACTGTTGGCGCTCGACGATGCGGAGCGCGTGCTACCCGACATCCGGAACGCGGGCTGTGTGTTCCTCGGCGAGCAGTCGTCGGTCGTGTTCGGTGACTACATAACCGGCGGCAATCACGTTCTGCCAACCGGCGGGCTGGCGCGCAGTTACTCCGGACTCGGGCTGCTCGACTTCGTTCGCTGGACGTCGTACCAGAAAGTGACTCGAGCGGCTGCCCAGCGTCTCGCAGCGGACGCCGCCATTCTCGCCAATGCGGAGGGTCTGCCCTTGCACGCCGCCGCCGCGCTCGGCTGGACCGCTCCATGCTGACGGCCAACGACAATCGCGGAGCCGACTCCGTGGCCGCATTGGCGCGCGAGAGTTATCGCGGGATCGCGCTTTACTCTACGCCGCGCGGCCGGTGCAGCGTCGACTTCAGCGACAATACGAACCTGTGGGGAGCGCCACCCGCGGCGTTGCGCACGCTCGCGGCGGTCCGAGACGAGGACGTTACGCGATATCCGGTTGCGTACGAGCCGGCGCTTGCCGCGGCGCTCGCTGATTATGTGGGCGTGTCCGCCGACATGATTGCGTGCGGCTGCGGCTCAGACGACGTGCTCGATTCCGCCATCCGAGCCTTCGCCGAACCGGGCGAGGTGGTGTGTCTGCCCGAGCCTTCGTTCAGCATGATCCGTGTCTTCGCGCGGACGAACGGGCTCTGTCCCGTTGCGATCCCGCTCACTCGCTCGTTCGACGTCGATGTCGATGCGATGCTCGAGACGGGCGCACGCATCATTTACCTTTGCTCGCCCAACAATCCGACCGGCGGAGCGCTGCCCCGCAGAACGGTCGAGCAGATCGTAGAGAACGCGCGGGGCCTCGTGATCATCGATCAGGCGTACGCAGAGTTCGGTGGCGACAGCTTCACTGATCTTGCGTCGAGCGGTCGCCCGGTCCTCGTCACGCGAACGATGTCCAAGGCATTTGGACTCGCCGGGCTCCGAGTGGGTTTTGGCATCGGCTCGCCGGAACTGATCGCCGAAGTATTGAAGGCGCGCGGTCCGTACAAGGTCAATGCACTGGGGGAGCGCGCGGCGATCGCGGCTCTGGACAGTGACCGGGCCTGGGTGGACGAACGCGTAGACGAAGTTGTCGCCAACCGGTCGGACTTCCGCGCGGAGTTGGCCAAGTGTGGCTTCGCGTCACTGGAGTCGTCGGCCAATTTCGTGCTCGTGCCGGTCGACGATTGCGCTGCGACCGCCAGCCGGCTCCAGCGCGCGGGAATCCGCGTTCGCGCATTGCCGGGCCTAACCGGCATCGGTGACGCGATCCGGATCGCGATCGGACCATGGGAAATGATGCAGCGCTGCCTCGATGCGATGGTAGCGTCGGCATGAGTCAATTCGTGACCACCTCACGAGAGACGACATGACGCGCCTCGTGATCTTCGACTACGGCGCCGGCAACCTTCACTCGCTGGCGAAAGCGATCGCGGCGGATGGAAGAAATGTCACGGTCGAGACAGATCTGCGCGTGGCGATGCAAGCTGATTGCCTCGTTCTTCCCGGCGTCGGAGCTTTTGGCGCGGCCGCCAGCGCCATGCAGAGTGGGCAGGCCGATCTCCGCGCCGCACTCTCAGATGGCCTTCCGTGTCTTGGCATCTGCCTCGGCATGCAGCTCCTCTTCGATGTGAGTGAAGAGTCGGCAGGGAGGGGCGTTGGGCTCATCCCGGGCAAGGTCACGCGCCTCCGCACGCCGAAGGTGCCGCACATGGGCTGGAACGACATCGAATGGCGCGAAAGTGGAAACGGACAGAAAAGAGCCAGCCTCGGGTCTGCGTACTTCGCGAACGCCTATATCTGCGAGCCCGAGGATGAATCGCCGATCCTCGCCTGGACGACGCACCAGGATGCCAGGTTCGCCTCGATGGTTCGCAGCGCGAATACCGTCGGCGTCCAGTTCCACCCGGAGAAGAGCTCGTTCGCGGGACGCGCTTTCGTCAACGCGGTGATCGAGGATCTGATCGAATGCAGGTGATTCCCGCGATCGATCTGCGCGACAGCGCCTGCGTGCAGCTAGTCGGAGGGTCGTATGCCGACGAGCGCGTCCGTATCCCGAATCCGTTGGCTGTCGCGGAAAGGTGGGCGCGTCTGGGATTTGGCCGCATTCATCTGGTCGACCTCGACGCCGCAACAGGGCGGGGATCGAATCGGGAGATCGTGACCGCAATACTCGGCGCGTGTGCGAACGTGCAGTGCGGTGGCGGAGTGCGTGATCTCGAGACGATCGCGGAATTACTCGATGCCGGCGCATCCGAAGTCGTCCTCGGCACGCGCGCCATCGAGGATCGCGCCTGGCTCGAGGACGCGGTGTCCCGCTACCCGAACAGGATCATAGTTGCCGCGGATGCGAGAGCGCGCCGGCTCGTGACACGCGGCTGGTCGGAAACAGGCTCGCAGAACGTAATCGACTTCATCGACGAGCTGAGCCCGCTCCCCCTCGCCGCGATTCTCGTCACGGCTGTTGAGAGAGAAGGTCGCATGGAAGGCCCCGACGTGACTCTGATGCGGGAGCTCGCCCTTCGCTCGAAGCCGCCGCTTCAGGCATCCGGCGGAGTGCGTGGCGTTGATGACCTCCGCGCGCTGGCCGAGCTGGGTGCCAGCGCGGCAGTCGTCGGAATGGCGCTCTACACGGGCGTGCTGGATCCGCAAACAATCATCGAGGAATTCCCTGAATGAGCGTCGCGAAGAGAGAGACGAGCGAAACTTCCATCCGCGTGGAGTTGCGGGCCGGAGGTGGAAAGAGCGGCAGCAAAACGGGAAACCATTTTCTCGATCATATGCTCAACGCCTTTGCCCGCTACTCCGGACTGACTCTCGACGTTCAGGCGCGCAGTGATCTCACGCACCACCTGGTCGAGGACGTGGCGCTGACGCTCGGCCACGCGTTCAGGGAGATCATTCCGTCGGGGGCGGCGCGATACGGTAATCGCGTGGTGCCGATGGACGACGCTCTCGTCCAGGTGTCGGTCGACATCGGGGGGCGGCCCTATTACGAGGGGCCACTGCCCAGCGGGCTCTACGATCACTGGATGCGATCGTTTAGCAACGAGGCGCGCGCGACGATCCACATCATCGTCCTGCGCGGGAGCGACCGGCATCACATCGTGGAGGCCGCGTTCAAGGCGCTCGGGCTGGCGCTTCGTGACGCGCTCGTGGATACCGGAGAGACGGTCAGCACGAAAGGATCGATTTCGCTGAGTGTGAGTGATGCTGACGAATAGAATCATCGCGTGTCTCGATGTGATGGACGGCCGCGTCGTCAAGGGAACGGGCTTCGTGAATCTTCGCGACGCCGGCGATCCGGTTGTGCTTGCCGAGCGCTACGAGGCGCAGGGTGCGGATGAGATCGTCTACCTCGACATCGCCGCCACCAGTGAAGGGAGGGGCACGTTGCTGGATCTCGTTCGACGCACCGCCGAGCGGCTGTTCATCCCGCTGACAGTCGGAGGGGGGATGCGAACGGTCGACGATATCGCGAATGCATTGCGCGCTGGGGCGGACAAGACCGCGGTCAACTCCGCTGCCGTTCTGCACCCGGAGCTGTTGACGCACGCGGCCAGCCGATTCGGATCGCAATGCGTGGTCGCGAGCATCGACGCTCTGAGAAGGGGCGAGAGCTGGGAAGTCTACGTGAATGGGGGGAGCGAGCCTACGGGACTGGACGCAATTGAATGGGCGAAACGGTGCGCGGAGCTGGGGGCCGGCGAGATTCTTCTGACAAGCATCGATCGTGACGGAGCTCGCTCCGGCTACGACATCGAATTGCTGTCGGCGGTAGCGGCGGTGGTTACAGTGCCAGTCGTCGCATCGGGCGGTGCGGGTTCCGCTCGCGACGTTGTTGACGCCTTTGTCCGGGGCGGCGCCGACGCGGCGCTCCTTGCTGGAGTTCTGCACGATGCTACGACGGATATCCGCAGCCTGAAATGGGCACTGCAAGCGGCCAGCATTCCGGTGAGGACGGCTGCGTGACTGATATCGGGATTTACATGGGCGCGGTCGCAGAGGTTGCTCGCATTGCCGGTGATATCGCGAAGCGGCACTACGGCCGCAGTCCGGAGACACACACGAAGAACGACGGATCACCGGTGAGCATCGCCGACATCAACGCAGAGCGAGCGGCACGCCAATGGATCGAGCAGCGATTCCCGGACGACGGCATTATCGGCGAGGAGCTGCCACCGGTGCGCTCGGGTGCGGCGCGGCGATGGATCCTCGATCCGATTGACGGAACGTACACGTTTCTCCAGACAGTGCCGCTCTGGGGAACGCTCGTCGCGGTAGCCGAAGCAGACAGCGTGATCGCCGGGGCCGCGTATTTCCCCTCACTGGACGAGATCATCTTTGCGGCTCCCGGCGAGGGATGCTGGTGGAACGGCGCACGCGCGGCCGTGTCCACGGTTGCGGAACTGGGCAACGCGCGATTGGTCACAACGGACGCGCGGTTCATTCGCGACGCGGCGAGGCGCGAGCGCTGGATGCGGCTGCAGGATGGCGCGCGCACAATGCGGACGTGGGGGGATTGCTATGGCTACCTGCTCGTCGCCACCGGGCGTGCCGACATCATGGTCGACGATGTGATCGCGGATTGGGACGGCGCGGCGCTGCTGCCGATCATCAACGAGGCGGGGGGTGTGTTCACCGACTGGCGGGGGAGGGCCACCGCCTTTGGTGGCGACGCGATAGCAACCAACGCGAAGCTTGGCACAATCGTCCGAGAGATTCTCGGCCCTGAGGGCGTAGTGGCATCAGCGGGAACGGACTCATGAGCGTCGGCTTGAATCTCGACGCAGTGCGTTTCGACAAGGACAGCGGGACCGTCGTAGTCGTGGCGCAGGACGCGGTGACCGGCAGCGTGCTGATGGTGGCGAACGCAGACCGCGAAGCGCTCGAGTGCACCGTTGAGACCGGCGAGATGCATTACCGCTCCCGCACTCGCGGCCTGTGGCGTAAGGGCGCGACCAGCGGCAACGTGCAGAGAGTCGTGTCCCTCACACTCGATTGCGACGGCGACACGGTGCTCGCCCGCGTGATCTCGGCCGGACCCGCGTGTCACACCGGCGCTGTTTCGTGTTTCGACGAGAGCGCTGCACCGAACGTCTGGTCGGCCCTGGCGGCGACGATTGCGCTCCGGCATGCGACAATGAAAGAGGAATCCGGGGCTGACGCCGAGCCGGCATTGCGCGAAAATGGGAAGACGTCGCCAAGCTATACCCGCGAGCTGCTCGTCGACCGCAATCTACGTCTCAAGAAAATCGGGGAAGAAAGCGCCGAGCTCGTTACAACGTGCGCCGACGGAGACGCCGCTCGTTCCACCGAAGAGGCGGCGGATCTGATCTACCACGTGGGAGTGGCGCTGGAGGCAGTCGGAAGCTCGCTCGATGACGTCGCGCGAGTCCTGCTCGAGAGGTCCCTCAAAAAGTGAGGAAAACATCGCCGCCGGGGAGCGGGCAGCAGCGCTGTTTTTTGAGAAGGCATGGCGTAATCTTGACCGAGTACGAATAATTGAGAGAAGCGATCAAAGAAATCATGATCACAGAAGCCCGATGACTCCGAAAACCCTGGTCGACAAAATCTGGGATGCCCACCTCGTTCGTCCCGAGACCGAGAGCACCCCGGCCGTCCTCTATGTCGACCTCCACCTCGTGCACGAGGTGACATCGCCGCAGGCGTTCGCCGAGCTGCGCCATCGCGGTGTCCGGGTCAGACGTCCGGATCTTACGCTGGCGACGATGGATCACTCGACGCCGACCACGCCCCGCTCGAACGGGCGCCTGCAGGTGCTCGACACTCAGGCGTCTGCGCAGCTCGCGCAGCTCGAGACCAACTGCGAAGAGTTCGGAATCAAACTCTTCGGCCTGGATGACACCCGCCAGGGAATCGTCCACGTGATTGGTCCCGAACAGGGCCTCACCCAGCCGGGCATGACCATAGTCTGCGGCGACAGCCACACCAGCACGCATGGGGCATTCGGGGCGCTGGCATTTGGGATCGGCACGTCGGAGGTCAGCCATGTTCTCGCTACTCAGACGCTGCTGCAGCGCAAGCCGCGCAACATGGAGCTTCGCATTGACGGAGTGCTTCCTCGCGGCGTTACAGCAAAGGACATAATCCTCGCCGTCATCGCGAAGATCGGCATCGGTGGCGCTACCGGAAATGTTCTCGAGTATTCCGGCTCGGCCATTCGCTCGCTCGGCATGGAAGAGCGAATGACCATCTGCAACATGTCCATCGAGGCGGGCGCCCGCGCCGGTCTCATCGCGCCAGACGAGACCACGGTCAACTACATTGCCGGCCGTCCCTTCGCGCCCGTCGGCGCGGACTGGGATGCGGCGCTTGCCCGCTGGAATCAGCTCGCGAGCGACGAAGGCGCATCATACGACCGTTCCGTTCACCTCGAGGCCGCGAGCCTCGCTCCGATGATCACGTTCGGTACCAACCCGTCGATGGCGATCCCGATCGATGGGCATGTCCCCAATCCCAGCGACGCGGACAGCGGTCCTGAGCGCGTCGATCTGGCCAAGGCGCTTCGCTACATGGCGCTCGAGCCAGGACAGTCTCTTCTTGGACACGCAATCGATGTCGTGTTCGTGGGTAGCTGCACGAACTCGCGCATTTCGGACCTGAGGCAGGCGGCAGCTGTGATGCGGGGGCGGCGCGTCGCGGCCGGCGTACGAATGCTCGTCGTTCCTGGTTCACGCAACGTAAAACGCGAAGCCGAAGCCGAGGGACTCGATCGCGTTTTCCTGGAGGCCGGCGCGGAATGGCGGGAAGCAGGCTGCTCGATGTGCATCGCAATGAACGGAGATCAGCTGGCGCCCGGTCAGAGCGCGGTGAGCACCAGCAATCGCAACTTCGAGGGACGTCAGGGCAAAGGAGGCCGGACATTTCTCGCCAGTCCGCTCACCGCGGCTGCGACGGCAGTGGCCGGCGCCATCGCCGATGTGCGGAGCCTCTCGTGACGACGATTCCATGAAGCCACTTACTTCGCTTACGTCATCGTGCGTGGTGCTGCACGCCGCGAACGTCGATACCGACCAGATCATTCCGGCGCGCTTTCTAAAGACGATTGAGCGCCGCGGACTCGGCGTGCATCTGTTCGCCGACTGGCGCCTGGACGAGCAGGGCCAGCCGCGCCCCGACTTCCCGCTCAATTCTCCCGAGGCGGTTGGTGCGGCGATCCTCGTCGCTGGTGACAACTTCGGCTGCGGCTCATCCCGCGAGCACGCGCCCTGGGCGCTGCTCGATTTCGGTTTTCGCGCCATCATCAGCACCGGCTTCGCCGACATTTTCCGGAACAACGCGCTCAAGACGGGGCTGCTTCCCGTCACTCTTTCGCCGTCCGCGCACGCCACGCTGCTGGGGCAGCTCGCGGAATCACCGCGCGCGACCGTCACGATTGATCTGGAGTCGCAGACCGCGACGCTGCCAGACGGGACGGCGCACCCGTTTGCCGTGGATCCTTTCGCCCGACATTGTCTGTTGAACGGCGTCGACGAGCTCGGGTTCCTCCTCGAACAGGACACGGCGATCGCCGCTTACGAGTCGACGCATACCAGCCACGTGTGCACGCGCTGACAATTGCCCTGCTTCCGGGCGACGGGATCGGCCCGGAGGTGGTGGCCGAAGGCGCTCGCGTGCTCCGCGCGGTGGCCGAGCGGTGGGATCATGCGATCGAATTTCGCGAGGGATTGATCGGTGGCTGCGCGCTCGATGCGCGAGGAACTCCTTTACCGCCTGAAACACTCGAGCTATGCAAAGCCGTAGATGCCGTTCTGCTCGGCGCGGTCGGTGGTCCGCGCTGGGATAATCCCGACGCACGTCAGCGCCCCGAGCAGGGTCTGCTTGGGCTGCGTCGAGAGCTGCAGGTATACGCCAACCTGCGACCGGTGACCGTGCATCCATCACTAGCGGATGCGTCGCCGCTGCGCTCGGAGCGGCTGGAGGGCGTCGACTTCGTAGTCGTGCGCGAGCTTACCGGCGGCATCTATTTCGGCGACAAGCGCCGAGAACAAATGCCGGGCGGCGAGCGCGCGGTCGACGAGTGCGTGTACACGACCGTCGAGATCGAGCGCGTGACGCGGGTAGCGGCGCAGCTCGCGCGTACGCGGCGGCGCAAGCTGACATCGGTGGACAAGGCGAACGTTCTCGAGACGTCGCGGCTCTGGCGATCGACCGTCACTCGTGTGTTGCGCGAGGAGTTCCCTGATGTCGCGCTCGATCATCTGCTGGTGGATGCCTGCGCGATGCAGCTCCTGCGCGATCCGCGCAGCTTCGATGTGATCGTCACGGAGAACATGTTCGGCGACATCCTCACCGACGAGGCGTCGATGCTGGCCGGATCGTTGGGCGTCCTTCCGTCGGCGTCGCTGGGCGACGACACTGCGGCGCGAGATGGGGAGCGTCCGCGCGTGCGGCGCGGACTATACGAGCCGATCCACGGCTCGGCGCCCGACATAGCCGGCCGCGGAATCGCCAATCCCATAGGCACGATTCTCAGCGTGGCGCTGATGCTCAGACATTCATTCGGTCTCGAGCAGGAGGCGCGCGCAGTGGAGCAAGCCGTCACTGCGACAATCGATCAGGGCTGCGTGACCGCTGACATTGCCCGGGCCGGCGCACGTTCCTACTCGACCGTAGATGTAGGCCGCGCGATTGCGGCAGCGCTGCTCAACGCCGTGTCGGCGTAAGCTGACGCATGCTCCGAGCTACTCGGCGATCGTGATCACGGTGATGTTGACTACCTGATCACGCCGCCGGCGCTCAAGTGGAGTCTCAATAAACGAAGATCACGTTAGCCGCGACGGTGGTCTGCGTGTCGGCGAGCGTGCCCCGCTTGGTGAGGATCGGTTGGTTCGCCTTGTCGTAGCGCGCCTCTCCCCGCAGCAGGACGTGATCGGTGAACTTGCATGTTGGCGTGAACGTCCCCTCCGACAGCGTCGCCCTGGTGCCCGTTCCAAGTCGTACACCATCCTCATCGTGAAACGTCTCGCCCCGTAGCGCGACGGAGAACTTGTTCGTCAGCGCGAGCGTCGCATAGCCGGCGATGCCCTTCCACGTCGCGTCGGATCCAGGATTCACAAGGCTCGTGCCGTTCTCTTTCCCGTAGTCGCCGTTCACGCCGAGCGTCAGCGTGTTGGTCGGCTTGAGAATAGCCACCAGGTCGAAGACGTTGCGATTCGTGTGGTTGTCGTTCGCGAGCTCCGGCCCCCCGATCCAGTTCAGCAGCACTTGGAGCGGCGCGACCGGTGTCAGGGTCAGCTGGGCTCCAACAGACTTCGAGCGGTTATTGTCGCGCAGGAGGTCCCACCCATTCACCACCTCGACCATCCCGGCGACCTTGCTCGAGAAGGCATAGCTCGCCTTGACTCCCGTGTGCGTGAATGGAATGGCGTAGCCGAAGAGGATCGACCGGCTGTAGTTGTCATTGTAGCCGTCGTACCCCTCGATCACCTCGTAGCCCATGTGCGTGACGAATTTCCCCACATCGAAGCGCAGGCCGGAACCGAGGGGCGCGATGTAGCTCGCGAACGCCTGCTGCAGGTCGAACTGCGCGGCCGTCTGGTCCTGTGTCTTCGTGATCTGCGGGATCGAGTTGCCCGCGGCGAGGTCAACGCGAAAGCCGGCATCGTTCGGCTTGGAGGCTGCGATCTGCACCACCAGCTCGGCGACGTCGAGGTTGAAGGAGTTGTCACTGAAGTCGAAGACGCGGTAGCTGCTCGCGCCGTTCGTGGGACGGTTGCCGTTGTACTCGTAGGCGGTGGAGACGAACGCGTTGACGGCGAGCTCGTCGAACCACTTGGGAAGTGCCGCGACAGCTTTGGTGGCGGAGGCTGCGCTGTCTGCGGGCGTCTTGCCGGAATCGGCGTGCGAAGGAGCCGCGGCTACCAACTGGGCGGTTTGCGGCTGCGGCGTCTGCCCGCCGGCAGTCGCTGCAACCAATAGCGCGAGTATCGCTGCAAGACTGATGCTGATCCTGCGCGATGGTCCGGCTCTGGATGGCGGGATCGACACGCGAGCGACTTCCAATAATCGATGCATCATCTCAATCTCCTTAGTGTGGGTGGCACGTACCACGAAAGCCGTTGGCATTCGAAACGTTTTGCTGGCAATTGCGACCAGTCGCTCGTCGAGACCCTTCGGGCCGACAAGACCCCGACGAGCGTCCGGTCCATAACTGCGTCCCGTCCTACGCTGCTTCGTCCTTTGCCGACACCGAGAGAATCACGCTCTCGGAGCCGCTGATCATGTACTCGGGGTAGGCCGATGAACCGTGTTCGTGCAGGTCCAGACCCTCGAGCTCTCCCTCGGCCGATACCCGCAGCGTGCCGGTTGCCTTGACTGCGTACATCAATCCCATTGCGGCGACGAAGGTGGCTGCTGTGACGGCGACGCTCCCGATGATCTGCGCCTTCAGCACACCGAGCCCGCCGCCATAGAAGAGCCCGCTCACAACGGTCGTGACATCCGCCCCCGTCGGCGTCGGCACTCCATACTTGCCGGCTGCGAAAAGCCCGAGCGACAGCGTGCCCCAGATGCCGCCCACCATATGTACCGGAACGGCGCCGATCGGATCGTCGATGCGGAGGTATTCGAGCGCATCGATTCCCCAGACCACCACGAGGCCTCCTCCGATACCGATGAAGAATGCGCCGACCGGATCGACCCAGTAGCAGGGACAGGTGATCGCCACCAGGCCGGCCAGGAATCCATTGGTCGTCAGCGCGAGATCCCATTTCTTCGTGCGCACATACGAGTAGAAGAGAGAGGTCAGTCCGGCCGAGCAGGCAGCGAGCGTCGTGTTGAAGGCCACACGCCCGATGCCTCCCGCGTCGAGAGCGGAGAGCGTGCTGCCGGGGTTGAAGCCGTACCAGCCGAACCACAGGATCAGGCCACCCGCCGCTCCGATGATGAGATCGTGCGCCGGCATCGGGCCGCCACCGTCCCGCTTGAACACTCGGCCCAGTCGTGGACCGAGCGCGATCGCCCCAGCCAATGAGATCGCACCACCGATCGTGTGAACGACCGTAGACCCGGCGAAATCATGGAACGCGATGGGCCCCATTGTCGCGAGCCATCCGTCCGGACCCCACGCCCAGTGTCCGATGATCGGGTAGATGAATCCGGTCACACCGACGCTGTAGAGGAGATCGCCGACGAAGCCGCAGCGGCCGATCATCGCGCCGGAGGTGATGGTCGAGCAGGTGTCGGCGAATGCGAACTGGAAAACCCAGAATGCGAGCAGAGCGACGCCGGTGGTGCCATATGTCGCCGCCAGACCCTGAAGGGCAAAGCCATGTAGGCCGATGAACCCGTTTCCGGGCTCGAACATGAAGGCGAAGCCCCAGAGCCAGAACGTGACACCGCAAATGCAAGTGTCGGCGATCCCTTCCACCAGGATGTTGACCGACTCGCGCGAGCGCGCGAACCCGGCCTCGAGCAATACGAAGCCGACCTGCATGCCGAACACGAGAAACGCGGCCACCAGCGTCCACACGGTGTTGATCGCGTTGACCGTCGCCATGGGATCGAGAGCGGGAGCCGCCGGAGCCGCCTGGGCTCCGAGCATTGCAGGCAGGAACCACCGCGTGATCAGCGTCAGCACGATGCCGAGCCCGATGGCCTTTCCGAGGAAGAGCAGCCCGACGTGGCGCCGAATCAGGGGGTCCTGCCAGTTCGTGCGCAACCGTGCGCCGACAGTTTGCAACTTGCTCATAACGGCTCCTCCTCCACGCAAAAGGGATCGACTCCGAACTCGGGGCGAGTTCCTGATTAGTCTTTTTCCGGCAGCTGCTCAGTCTTTTCCGGCCAGTTCCAACGAGTGCTTCTGGACTTCGTCGACGGTCACAGGCGTCAGCGCGGCGTTGTCCCTCTCTCCGGTCCGAATGCGAACGACGCGATCGAGCTGCTGGACGAAGATCTTCCCGTCGCCCACCATGCCAGTGCGCGCGGAGCCGACGATCGCATTTATGGTCGCCTCGACGAACGGCTCCGAGCAGGCGATCTCGATCTTGACCTTCTCGTGAAACTGCAGGAGGAGCTTCGTTCCTCGCCTCACCGTCACTGTGTCACGCTCCCCACCGTGACCGCTGGCGCGCGTGATGGTGATGCCCGTGACGCCGGCGCGGAACAGGGCTTCCTTGACGGCGGGGAGGCGGTCGGGCCGGATAACACAGCTGATGAGTTTCATCGTTCGGGCTCGACTCGAAAGGATGGGTGGGTGTTCGCCGTGCCTGAACTCTTCATGAACCCCTTCACAGTTCTCCTCCAGCGCGACAGGTGAGAGTTGGTCCCGCGATCCCTAAAAACAAAAAACCCCCGCGTTCATCGATCGAAACGCGAGGGGAATGGAAATGAGCTCTGGTTCTAGCTTGTGGCGGCTCTACCCGAAACGTTCGATCGCGTCCCACAGGATCTGTGGGAGCGGGCGATTATTTCCCGGATTAGAAAGAGAGACGCGGCGAGCAGAGAGCATGACTAGGCTAGTGACCGAGCTAGTGGTTGCGAACGACAATGAACAATCCCGAACGCTGGCAAGGATATTCCGAGCCTGTCCGGATGTCAAGAGAATATTGCAAAATGTGCAGCAAAGTCAAGACAGTTGAGCAAAATCTGCCGGGATTATGGGTCAAACGGGCAAACAAAGTGCGAAATACGCAAGCTGCTTCGGTCAACCTGCAAACGCCCCCAGTCCCATTTCTGGTGCTGAAAAGGCGCTGCCCGCCCGCCGCCCGCTCAACGCTGCCTGCTACCCGCTTCACTGCGTCGGGACAGGCCTCGGCTGATTCATGGCACAGACAAAGCGCAAGGAAACACTTCGATCGGTGGGTGAAGGACCCGGGACCCCGCACTTGACAGACTTGTCGAACCTGAGTTATGCTGCCCCGAGATCGATTTCACATTCGCACAAACGCCATTACCAAGATCATGATCCGCAGCCAGCTCCTTCTCAGCCTTATTCTGTCCCTCCTTCTTATTGGGGTAGGGCTTATCGGCTTTGGGAAGAGAACTGGTCTAGCAGCGATGTAACGCAGACAAACGCCTCTTCCCGCAACGGGAGAGGCGCTCGGTGGTAGCGAAGGGCCTCTCCCCAAATCACGGGAAGAGGCCCTTCGCCTTTTCATGCCTCTCATGCAACCGCCGAGAAAACCGTAATGCGCTCCGACACCATCAAGAAGGGATTCGAGCGCGCGCCGCACAGGAGTCTGCTGCGCGCCACCGGTCAGATTCGCGACCGCGCTGATTTCGACAAGCCGTTCGTCGCGGTGTGCAACTCGTACGTCGATATCATCCCCGGCCACGTGCACCTCCAGGAGTTCGGCCGCGTGGTGAAGGAGGCCGTGCGCGCCGCGGGCGGAATTCCGTTCGAATTCAACACCATCGGCGTCGACGATGGTATCGCGATGGGGCACGAGGGAATGCGGTACTCGCTCCCCTCGCGCGAGCTCATCGCCGACTCGGTGGAGACGATGGTGCAGGCGCACTGCTTCGACGCGATGGTGTGCATCCCCAACTGCGACAAGATCGTGCCGGGGATGCTGATGGGCGCCGCGCGCGCGAACATCCCCACGATCTTCGTCTCCGGCGGACCGATGGCCGCCGGCGTGGACCGCGGTGGCCAGAAGGTCGATTTGATCTCCGTATTCGAGGCCGTCGGCGCGCGCGCGTCGGGCGCGATCGACGACGCACGCCTCGAGGAGCTGGAGATCGCGGGCTGTCCAACCTGCGGAAGCTGTAGCGGCATGTTCACCGCCAACTCGATGAACTGTCTTTGCGAAGCGCTCGGCATCGCGCTGCCCGGCAACGGGACAATTCTCGCGGTGTCGCCGAGGCGGCACGAGCTCGCCCGAGCTGCTGCGCGGCAACTACTCCAGCTTCTCGATCGCGGCATCCGCTTTCGCGACATCGTCACCGCCGACGCAATCGACAACGCGGTAGCACTCGATGTGGCGATGGGCGGATCCACCAACACTCTGCTCCACGTGATCGCGGTCGCGCACGAAGCGGGGATCGAATATCCATTGGCGCGGTTCAATGATGTCGCCGAGCGGGTTCCGCACCTGGCGAAAGTGTCGCCGGCATGGGACGGGGACCGGCAGTGGCACATCCAGGATGTCGACGCCGCTGGTGGTGTGCCCGCGCTGCTCAAGGAGCTGGCGCAAAAGCCGGGAATGCTCTCCCTCGACGCGCTCACCGTCACTGGCAAGACAGTCGCGGAAAATATCGAGGGCGTCCAGAATCTCGATCAGCAGTGTATCCGGCCGATCACGCAGCCGCATTCCGCGCGCGGCTCG
>CABEAZ010000252.1_pt1 | contig 38903 bp, 33 predicted proteins | sample 3132471 | NCBI WGS metagenome assembly CABEAZ01 (sample SAMEA5534345, study PRJEB31848) | metagenome | biome: tundra; feature: field; material: soil | place: USA | collected 2013-05 | depth 0.45 m | reverse complement strand
TCGCTTTGGCCGCTTCTCGCCGATGACTGGCATAACTCGCTCTCGGGCACGGCTTCGGTGAGCAATTCCGTTTGGTACGTCCTGTTCGACGCGGCCCTCGGTGATATGCCACGGCAGCAGCGGGGAGTCTACCTATATGAAGGACAGGGATGGGAGGCGGCGTTTCTCCATGCGTGGCGCAAACATGGTCACGGGGAAGTCGTCGCGGTGCCCCACTCCTCGACGCCCTTCTGGTACTTGAACCTCTACGACGATCGGCGCTGCGTGGCTCCTCAAAGCCCATGTCGGAAGCCACAGCCTGACCGCTGGGCACTGAACGGGCCGATGGCCTGGAACGCATTCGTCGACGCGGGCTATTCGCCGGACCGTCTCGTGCCAGTCGAGGCCCTGCGCTACCAGCATCTGCTGACGTCGGCGCCGACCCCTCGTGCAACGTTCCAGCCGACACCCGCGGCGCCGCTCCGGCTGCTCGTCCTCGGTGACTTTACGCGCGAGCAGACGTTGCGCATGCTGGCGCGGGTGGAGCAGGCGGCAGCGACGATGGAGAAAGGTCTCGAGATCACAATCAAGCTGCACCCGGCCTGCCACATCGATGCTGGTGACGTCGGGGGACTACGGTGCGAGTTCACCACAAAACCACTTGGCGAGATCCTGAGCCGCTTCGATGCGGCATTCTCCAGCAACACCACGTCGGCCAGCCTCGACGCGCTACTTAGCGGGCTCCCGCTCGTCGTGTTTCTCGATGACGACGTGATGAACAACAGCCCACTGCGCGGTGTCGACGGTGTGGCGTTCGCCACGACCGGTACGGAGCTGGCCGCAGAGCTCACTGCCGCCCGGGACAAACGGCTCGACGCCTCGCCAGCAGATTTTTTCTGGCTCGATGCGGACCTCCATCGATGGGAGGCCCTGCTCGTACCGTGAAAAAGTCGAAACCTCGCCTCTTCGTGACGGGAGGTAGTGGCTTTTTGGCCATCAACTGGGCATGTGCCGTTCGGGATTCATGGGACGTGATCCTCGCGACCCACCGCCACGACGTCGCGCTGGTAGGAGTGACTGCGGTCGCGGTGGAGCTCGGTGACGCACGATCACTCGGAAAGGAACTGGAACGCATCAATCCGGATCTCATCGTTCACACTGCGGGGCTGACGGACGTGGATCGGTGTGAAGCCGATCCGGCCGCGGCGCACGCGGCCAATGCGATTCTTGCCCGAGTCGTTGCGCAGGCCGCAGGCAACCGATCGGTGCGGCTCGTGCACATTTCCACGGACCACCTGTTCAGCGGTGATCGAGCGCTGGTGTCGGAGACCGAGCCTGTCCACCCGCTCAATGAGTACGCCCGTTCCAAATGGCTTGCAGAGCAGCGGGTGCTCGACGCATGTCCCGATGCGTTGGTCGTTCGGACCAACTTCTTCGGCTGGGGCCATGCAACCCGCCGGTCGTTCAGCGATTGGCTGCTCTACAATCTGCGGGCAGGCCAAACGATCTCGGCGTTCGACGACGTGTACTTCACGCCCGTCTTGGCCGACCAGGTCGTGACATGGATTCACGAGCTCGTGTCGCGCGACGCGTCAGGCGTGTACAACGTGTGCGGCGACGAGCGCCTGTCGAAATACGAGTTCGCGCTGCGGTTGGTGGCCGAGTTCGGCTTGCCGGCAGGACTCATTCGCCGGGCAAGCGTCAAGGACGCCATCGGCCCGGTCGCGCTCGACGTGTCACTCTTAAGCCTCGTGGGTGTAGTCGTGGCTTACCTCATAGCGCGTTCGCTCTTCTAGGAGTCTTCCATGTTGGGCAATCTGGGATTTTCCGAAGCGTTGATCATCATGGTGGTGATACTGCTTCTCTTTGGTGCGAAGCGGATCCCCGAGATAGCGGGCTCGATGGGAAAGGGAATGAGGGAATTCAAGAAGAACATGAACGAGGCGACGCGCGAAATGCCCCATAATTTCGGCAACTGAAGCGTGGGGGATCTGCATCCAGCTGCCAATCGATCGGCCACCGGTCTGTAGGCGCGCGCGGAGTTGTTGTATCGCAACCAGTCTATTCATGCTTGAACCAATACTTATGGGCGGCACTGGATCACTGATATCTCGCGCGCAAAAAATCAGAAAATAGTTGCCACACCGGTGTGTCCGGAGTTCCCGGCCGTTTTATATAGTCCGCGACGTATTTCGTGTAAGCGCGTTCATTCACGCCGAGGGAGAATGTAATAGCGGATAATCGATCAACGTCTGCATCGACGTTCAGGAGGGGAGCGTCCAAAAGTGAACTTTGAAGAGCGATACCGGAGCCTAGAAAGCTTTTTCGTAGATCGTCGGTTGTCAAAAAGAGAATGGGCTTCCGCCATAATATCGCGAACCCGAGAGACGTGCTCATATGGCATAGCACAAGACTGGCGTCTCGTACGAGCTCAGCCGTTTCATCGCGCACATTCTTACGTCCGTTCCAGAGTTCTGGACGGAGATCATACTTCGACCGGGGATGAGCCGCGACAATAACGGGCATCCCTATCAACGTCTCAGTCTTTTCGAAAAACCGATTCATAGCGGAATAGTAGGCCTCCGCCGTCGTCGGCCGGCCTATCCCGGAATGATCGTAATCCGGGTGATGAATCATATCCTCATCGAGAAAAACCGCGTATGGCTCGCGACGCTTCACGGGTTGAGAGCTTTTCTCGAGGTAGATGTCGTAGTCAAGAGAATGCGCCCAAAGCCTTTCTGCCGCGCCACTAGCTCGCGGATTATCCAACCCGGCAACACCGGACATCAGAGCAAGCTCCGGCATGGGCTCGGGGTGCAATATTATTTCGCTCCGGTTCTTGAGAAACCGGAGAAGGGACCTTGGAGAATTCCCCGAGACAAGGCGTCGGAGCTTGTCGTACCAGGTCGTCTCCGGCACCGGCAAAAGCCCATGCAGAAATACGACTCTCGGGATTTTGCGGGTCTTGAGCGCGAGCCGAACGCTTGCGCATTTGGAGCATCTGCCAAGGAAATCGATGGCGACAGATTCTCCGTGTCGATCGATGAAACTGATGAGGGCCTCAAAATCTCTGATGGCCACGTAACCGGGACACGGATACGCGATCGCCGAATACTTTTCCCAAAAGTCTGGCTTGATCCAGGGTGTGCAGTCGAGAATCGAGACCTCAAAATTCTCGCGCAGAAGCTGCACGCCGAAGCGGCGGAAGTCCCTTTCGCTAAACGGCGACTCCATAAGAAGCAGGATACGATTCACCGCCATTGCGCGGCCAACACAGTCACAGACCCATTACGCGATTGTTCGGCGCCTCATACGACGGAAACGACCTAGCATCTTCCCTTTAACTTCGCCGAGCGTATTAACGAATTCGTTCGCTTCAGAATCTCCCTCTTGTCGCCGACGAGCTATCGCCCCCGAAATGAACGCTATGAGCGCTCCGAAGAGCGCCCCAAAGATGAGCCCAAATAGCACGCGGACCAATCGGCCGCGGGGCTCTGGGAGTGTCGGAACCGAAGGAGTCTCCACCACACTTATCACGGGAGTGTCGTGAACCTCGCGAATCCTCACTTCTTCGTACGATTGTGTCAGCGAGGTAAACACCTGCTGCTTGAGCGTCACGTCACGCTGGAGCCGATCGCGCTGGAAGGTCAGGTCCGGTGAGCTCGTGAATTGCCTGTTCGTCATCAGAAAGTCCTCGAGCCGGTCTTCGGCGGCTCGCAGGTCGGATCCCGCGAGAGCCAACCGTCCCTCGACGAACTTGCGCTCCGCCGCTGCCCGTCCTTGCCTCGTTCGCTGATTGTACTCGTTGACCCCAGTCAGGAGATCATTTGCAATAGCCAACGAAACACTTGGCCATTCTGTGGCGACTGTGACTTCAACGACGCCCGTGGTCTTCACAATCGAGGGCTTCACAATTTTTTGCAATTGCAGAACTCCCTTCTCTTCACGGCGCGTCGCAGAACTCCCGTCAATCTTGAACAGGTCGAGGAATGCGATGCGGCGACCCCCACGCTCCTGGACAGCAAATGTGTCGCGCGCAACTGGCCTCAACAGCACACGCGACGTCAGCAAGGTGGAATAGAAGTCTGGCGACTGCGATTGATTGCCGGAGGCGAATGCAACTCCGAACTGTCCCGCCAAGCCAGCTAGGGCGGACCGGCTTTGCTCACTGCCTTCCGGAATGAATGACGCCGACGCGACGTACAACGCTGGCTTTGTGAATGCACCAACCGCAGCAAGCGTACCCCCCACGAGCATCCAGCGGACGATCCGCCAACGATTTCGCAGAAGAATCGTCCCCACAGCGAACAGAGAGAGGTCGTCGTGGTCCCGCCAAATGTCCTCAGTCATCCGCTCGCCGAGCTCGAATGGTTTGCATCGTCGCGGTAGCCACTACGGAATGCGAAAGACGGTGCTCGTCTCAATCGTGTCCATATCCCTGGTCGTGCCCTCCATTCTGGCGACGAGCTCGAAGGGCACGCGCGCAATGAATTCATCAAGCGTGGTGAAGTACTCTCGTCCGTACCCCTGACCACTCTTATAAAAAACAAGATTGTGAAGGAAGTACTTTCCTGAGAAATGGCTGCGAAGTGTCTCCAGAACAGAATCGAATTGATCTAGCAAATACCATGTAATTTCGGCGAACAGAACAGCCTCGTGATCGCGGTAGTGCGACAGATTGCCGACAGTATCAACCTCGAAACGTAGATTGGGGTAACGCGTCTGCGCTTTGCGTACCGCTGTTTCCGAGATGTCGATGCCGGTAACGCGAGCGCCCGTTTCCTCGGTCAGTAGATGCGTGAAGTTGCCCAGTCCTGCTCCGCACTCAACCAGCGAGCCGATGCCAAAGCGTCTGATGTGGAGTATCGTTGCCCAACGAGAGTAGGATTCCTGGGATACGCGTGGCTCGCTCTGATGCCATGGATCATCAAAGTGGGTGTACATCTCTTCGAACCGGCCGACGAAACGGCCGTCTTTGATGACGTAATCCTGGTACTTGTGCGGGTCGCTCAAATTGTGTTGGGATTATGGAAGGAGTACGTCTGTGGTCTGAGTCAAACATAAGAACAGGCACCGAATGTCACCAGCCGGAGAGCAGCGGATTCTCAGGTCCGCCTTCGTATACGATCAGTCAGGCGGCGCATTGTTTCGACCGCTAGTTCACGACTGAATCCGGCCAGCGCGGGATATTTCCACACTGCAAATCCGGTGACCCCGCCATACATGACGAGAGCTGCAAGGATCTGCGCAACGCTTTGCCATGCCGGGAATGCCGCTTTGATCAGCGATCGAATAGTTACGGAAACCACGATCAGACCGGCGAGCAGCAGGAATTGGTGCACGAGATCAGTCGGCCAATGGTACGTTCGCGAAATGATGACACTTACAACGATTACCTGAATCAACTGGAGACCAACTAGCTTCGCGGCGAGGCCAATCGCTCCAAGTCCGAGTCCGGGCAATGCGGCGCTGGGCGTGGCGAGGAGGAAATAAGTGACCACGATGCTTGCGCTCATCGATATCATGCCCAGTGTGGAATAAAGTCTGGTCCGCCCTGTCGCAACGAGGAATATCGCCTGGAGCTGTCCCAGCGTCTGGTGCACCGGGTAGAGTAACATCAGCATAAGCACCGGAGCGCCCGCCGTGTACTTCGAGCCTGCCGCCAAAAGGAGCAGGCCGCTGCTCCATGGAATGAGCAAACAACTCGTCCACGCCGCCGTAAAGAAGAGCATTCGCCGCGAGCGGATATAGAGCTCGCGGAGCCGGGCGAGATTCCCGAGTGAGTTCGCCTCCGCAATTTCCTTCCAGAAGACGTTCACCATTGCGCCAGTGACGAGAATGCTGATTGCTCCGAACTGCTGGGCAAATCCGAACAGTCCCTGTTGGACTGCACCGCCGTAACGCTCAAGCAGCCATCGATCTGCAAATCCGTAGACGAAACCGACGTAACCGTAGAACGCTACTGGGCGACAATAGGCGACGAACTCGCGCACTACATCGCGCCACGGTTCGTCAACCGGTGCGCTCTTGACCGAAGTCTTCACCAGGGGCGGCGCAATGACCGTCACGAGCACCGTATACTCGAGGACCAGCAGAACAATTACGGTCGTCACGCTAAGCCGGTTCGTCATCACAACGAATGCAACCAGTCCGAGATGAGCCAAGGTTTGTGCGGCGCTCGCGATCTGAACCCTGAACGTCTTCCGTTGCGCTTCACCGAGCTGCAGGACTGACGTCCAGCCTTGACTGGTGAGAAAGGCCGCCGTGAATGCGAGTATCACTACCGTGCGCGGCTCGCCCTGCCACGCTTTTGATATAACCGACAAGGGAACGACGGCAAGAAAAATGAGCGTTCCAACCATTTGGACGCCGAAGGTCCAAACAGCGTAAGCGATGAAGAAATGCCTCCCGCGCGGACGCATCGATAACAGCGTGAAAAAACCAGTAGAGCTGCCGGAATCGAGCAGTAGTGCAACGGAGGCAAAACTGGCGAGCAGAAACGTGAGCTCGCCGTATCCCTGTGGACCCAGACCACGCGCGAGCAGGACCGCTACGAAGAATGACGCTACGGACCGCGCGGCACTCAGAGCGACGCTTGCCCCGACACGCTCGATCGTTCTCCGAGGTTCAAGCGGCGGCACGTCGACCGTGATGCTCTCCCCGGCGGTCAAATCACGAATGGTGCTCAAGGCGGATACCAAGTAACCGGTTTGACTGCATGCACGGAAGTGCCCTCACGGACCGTTGGTTTCGCGGTCTCTCTATTGCGTCCCGCAACCCGCGCGGCGATCTTTTTTCACTTCATTGAGCGCGGGCAACAGCCTGCCGGACCACGTCGCCGCGCTGCTCGCTTCCTGAGCGCAAAACGCGGCAGAATCTCAGCAGCGTGTTGTCAGCTCCCGAGCAAGAATCTCGGAGTTTCACCCCGCTCGCGATAATAAGCGAGCGCTACATTTTTCTTGTATCCGATCGAGAATGCCACTAAATGAACGTAGTCCGACGGTCCTCGTAACGGGCGGGGCTGGGTACATCGGCTCAGTCCTTGTGCGACAGCTTCTCGCCGGTGGCTGGAGGGTACGTGTCCTTGACAGTCTGCGCGCGGGCGGTGAGTCGCTCGCGGAGCTGGCGGGCGACCCGAAATTTCAATTCATTCGCGGGGACGTTCGAGACGATCCAGCCAGAGCCGTCGCCGACTGCGATGCTATAGTGCATCTTGCAGCGGTTGTCGGCGATCCGGCATGCCGCGCAGAGCCTGAGCTCGCGCGCAGCGTGAACCTGGATGGATCAATCAAGCTTTACGAGACGGCTTCCCGCAACGGAGTCAAGCGCTTCGTTTTCGCGTCGACCTGCTCGAACTACGGTCGCGCGACGGATCCTTCGGTGCTGATGCGGGAAGACTCGACGCTCCAACCTGTGTCCCTTTATGCAGAGACAAAGGTAGCAGTTGAGCAATTCCTTCTCGCCCAACCGCGCAGCGCGTCCTGTATTCCCATCGTCCTCAGATTTTCTACCGTTTACGGCGTCTCCCCCCGAATGAGGTTTGATCTGACGGTGAATGAGTTCGCGCGCGACGTCGCACTCGGCCGCGAGCTGCTGATCTTTGGTGAACAGTTCTGGCGCCCCTACTGCCACGTGGCGGATCTTGCGAGGTCGGCGATACTTGCGCTAACGGCGTCTGCGGATGTCGTTGGATTCGAGGTGTTCAACGTGGGCGATACGGACGAGAACTATACGAAGCAAATGCTCGTCGATCAGCTCCGGCTGCAGGTGCCGGCGCTTCGGGTCAAGTTTGTTCCGAAGAGCGAAGATCCGCGCGATTATCGCGTCAGCTTTTCGAAGATCCGCGAACGACTCGAGTTCTCGCCTTCTCGGCGCGTTCCCGATGGGATCCGGGAAGTTCTCGAGGTGGTAGGAACAGGCTTGATCGCGGACCCGAACGACAAGCGTTACGGCAACACGTGACAATCGCGACCGACCCGGAAGTCTCGAGTCGCCTTGTTGAGGCGCTGCGCGATTTGTGGACTGATCGCTCCCCCGCCGCCGCCCTGCACGAGCCCTTTTTTGGTGGCAACGAGAACGCCTACGTTCGTGAGTGCATCGACACAGGCTGGGTCTCCTCGGTCGGCAAGTTTGTCGACCGGTTCGAGCACGATCTCGCCGCGTTTACCGGCGCGCGGCGAGCGGTGGCGGTGGCCAATGGCACCGCGGCGTTACACGTCGCACTGGTGCTCGCCGGGGTTAAGCCAGGGGATGAAGTCGTCATCCCGACCCTGACTTTCGTCGGAACCGCCAATGCCGTGTGCCATGCCGGGGCAATCCCGCATTTCGTCGACAGTGATCCGGTCACACTCGGGCTCGATCCCAACAAACTCGCCGTCTATTTCGACTCGGTGGCCGATATCGACAACGGCGTTGTCCGCAACCGGCGAACTGGTCGGCGAATCGCCGCTGTTGTACCGGTCCACATTTATGGCCACCCAATGGACATTGACTCGCTCGTTGTCCTCTGCGCCAAGCTTTCCATTCCGATCGTCGAGGACGCCGCCGAGTCGCTTGGATCCTTGTTTCGCGATCGCCATACCGGAACTTTCGGGTTGGTGTCCGCGGTGAGCTTCAACGGAAACAAAACGGTAACCACGGGCGGAGGAGGCGCAATTCTCACGAACGACGAGGCGATCGGCACGCTCGCCAAACACCTCACCACCACGGCGAAGAAGCCGCATCCGTGGCGGTTCGACCACGATATGGTCGCATGGAATTATCGGATGCCGAACATCAATGCCGCGCTGGGATGCGCGCAGCTCGAGCAGCTCCCGCAGTTCCTGGCCGACAAGCGCCGCCTCGCAGCCCGTTACCGAGATGCTGTCTCGACAATTTCCGGCGTCCGCTTCGTTTCCGAGCCAGCAGGCTCAAAAAGCAACTACTGGTTGAGCGTGATTCTGATCGACGAAGCATTCGATTCGGACCTCGAGTCCATCCTTTCCGCCCTGCAGCATGCCGGGATTGGCGCTCGACCGGCCTGGACACTGATGCATCGGCTACCGATGTACGTAGACGCCCCGCGCGGGGATTTGTCGGTCGCGGAACACCTCGCCTCTCGAATCATCAACCTGCCGAGCGGCGTGAAAGTCGCCCGGAGCCTTCGGTGAGCAGCGATGTGGATGTTCGTTCGGGGCGCCACTCAGAATGAGCACTCGCAGCGCGGAGGGCCCAAAACGTATCGCGGTGGTTACATCATCCCGTGCGGACTACGGTTACCTTCTTCCAATTATTCGGGAGCTGTCTCACGCACCTGAGTTCGACTTACAGCTGATAGTCTCGGGGTCTCACTTATCGCCCGCGCATGGATCGACGGTCCGTACAATCGAGGAAGATGGCTTCCCGATAGCGGAGCGCGTCGACCTGCTGACAGATTCGGACGCCGCTGTAGCCATCGCCAGATCGATCGGAGTCGGCGTAATGGGATTTGCTAAGGCGTACGCGAGGCTCGAGCCCGACCTTCTGCTCTTGCTGGGCGATCGCTACGAGATGTTCGCGGCCGCAGGCGCGATGCTACCGTTCGCGAGGCCGATTGCGCATATCGCCGGTGGTGAGTCGTCAGAAGGGGCGATTGACGAGGCGATCCGACATTCCCTGACCAAAATGAGCCATCTGCACTTCGTGCAGACGAGCCAGTATCGCGATCGCGTCGTGCAAATGGGCGAGGAGCCGTGGCGCGTGACCGTCAGCGGATCGCCGAGCCTGGACAATCTTCGCGGGTTTGTGCCGGTGCCGGAGCGAGAGCTTTCCGAGCGGCTCGGCCTTTCACTCGACTGCCCTCCCCTTCTCGTCACTTTTCATCCGGTAACTCTCGAGTATTCAGCCGCGCGTGACCAGATTGGCGAGGTGTTGGCGGCCGTCGAGGCGAGCGGCCTTCCCGTGGTTTTCACGGCACCGAATGCCGACACCAACGGGCAGGAGATACGTGGCGCGATTGAATCGTTTGTCGCGCAGCATGCAGCGTCCGCGAGTTTCGTTGTCAACCTCGGCACACGCGCATATTTCAGTCTGATGCAAAAGGCCCTGGTGATGTTGGGAAATTCTTCGAGTGGAATCGTTGAGGCAGCGAGTTTTTCATTGCCGGTGGTCAACGTCGGTGATCGTCAGCGCGGACGTATTCACGGCGACAACGTGATCGATGTTCCCTGTACCCGTGATGCGATTGCGGCCGCGCTGCGGACCGCTGGGGCGGGCTCATTTCGCGACCGGATTCGCGGGATGCAAAATCCCTACGGCGATGGCCACGCGGCCAAGGTCATCGTCGATGTTCTACGGCGCACTCCCCTCGATCGCTCCCTGCTACTGAAACGTTTTCACCAGCTCTCGGACGCGTCATGACTCGCGTGCCTGATTCCGTGCTGGTGATCGCGGAAGCCGGCGTGAACCACAATGGCTCGCTAGATCTTGCGATTCAGCTGGTTGATGCCGCTGCAGACGCCGGCGCGAACGCCGTGAAGTTTCAAACTTTTCGTGCAGACGCGCTGGCAACCGTCCGTGCGCCAAAGGCCGAATATCAACGGAGAACGACAGTATCGAGCGAAACACAGCACGGGATGCTCGAGCGGCTCGAGCTGTCTGAAGAGGCGCACAAGCGCCTCATCGAGCACTGCGCCAAGGTCGGAATCGAGTTTATGTCGACCCCATTTGATCTGGGAAGCGTGTCGCTGCTTCTGCGACTTGGGGTTCGCCGGATAAAGATCGGATCCGGGGACCTCACGAACGCCCCGCTTCTCCTCAGTGTCGCCCAGTCGAATCTTCCGGTCATCCTCTCGACGGGTATGGCAACCCTTCAGGACGTTGAATCCTCTCTAGGCGTGCTCGCATTCGGGATGCTCGGTGGTGAGAATCCCAGCCGAATGGCGTTCGCGCAAGCGTGGTCATCAACCGAGGGGCGGAATGTCGTAAGCTCTCGCGTGACGCTTCTCCATTGCACGACCGAGTATCCCGCACCTATCGGCGAAGTGAACCTCAGAGCCATGTCAACGATGCGTGACGCCTTTGGGCTCGAGGTCGGTTACTCAGATCATACTGAAGGTATTACGGTCGCCATTGTGGCGGTGGCGCTCGGGGCGACGGTGATCGAAAAGCATCTAACTCTCGACCGCGGTCTTCCCGGACCAGACCACGCAGCTTCTCTGGAGCCGCCCCAGTTTGCGGCGCTGGTCGGCGCAGTGCGTGACGCCCGGCGTGCACTCGGATCATCCGAAAAGAGCGTCACCACCTCGGAGGCGAGAAATATCGTCGTTGCCCGCAAGAGCCTTGTCGCGCTGCGACCCATCGCTGAAGGCGAACTATTCACGCCCGAGAATCTTGGTGCCAAACGTCCAGGAGACGGGGTTTCACCAATAGAATATTGGGAGTGGCTCGGCCGTCCCTCGCCCCGGGCGTTCGCGCCCAATGATTTGATCCTTCCTTGAGCAGCAGTTACGTAGTCATCGGATCGGGCGGCCATGCAAGAGTGCTGATCGCAGCAATGAAGGCGGCTGGGACCGTGCCGGTCGCGTGTCTCGACAATGATCCGGCGCGCTGGAAGATTCAGGTCCTCGGAATCACTGTGGCGGGAGGCGACGAGTTGTTACCTTCCCTCGGGGCGCGAGACCGACTATTTCTCGTCAACGGCGTCGGTTCCGCAGCCAAGATAGCCGCGCGGCGAGCGGTGTGGGACAGGTTTTCGAACCTTGGCTATCGATTTGCTTCCGTACGCGATCCGCGGGCGATGATAAGTGAAGGCGTGCTGATCGATGCCGGTGCACAAGTGCTCGCCGGGGCAGTCGTCCAACCGGGGACAAGAATAGGATCGGACGCGATCGTTAATACGGGTGCGTGCGTGGACCATGATTGCGTGATCGGATCGCACGTGCACATTGCTCCAGGTGCTGTGCTCTGCGGCGATGTACAAATTGGCGACAGTTCACACGTCGGCGCTGGCGCGATTGTTCGGCAGGGCGTACGCGTCGGATCCAGCGCGGTAATCGCCATGGGAGCGGTGGTGATCAGAGACGTGGATGATCATTCCACTGTTGCTGGCATTCCGGCCCGCCCTTTCCGCGAGACGGGAGTTACAGAGTGAAAGATTGGCAAGCGGCGCTGGTGGGACCAGACGCAACAATTCTTGAAGCGCTCGATGTAATCGATCGAGCAGCGCTGCGAGTCGCGTTCGTCGTCGATGCCGAGCGCGTGCTCCTTGGAACCCTGACGGATGGGGATGTCCGTCGGGCCCTCCTTCGCGCCGTCAAATTGGATGCCCGGGTTTCTTCGATAATGAATGGCCAGCCCATCATCGCCGAGCCGTTTGAGACGCCCGCTACGATTCGCGCACTGATGGTTACTCGCGGCATTCAGCATGTTCCGCTCGTGGACGACCGGAGGCGCCTGATCGACGTGGTGGTCCTCGAAGATCTCCTCGAACAACCGCACACCGATCAGAAGGTCATTCTGATGGTCGGCGGCCTTGGATTGCGGCTGCGGCCGCTAACGGAAACCACGCCGAAGCCGATGCTCGAGGTTGGCGGAAAACCCGTACTGCAAATCACGATCGAACGTCTGACAGCGCAGGGCTTCAACAATTTTACTTTTTGCGTCAATTATCTCGCCAGTCGCATCGAGGATCATTTTGGTGACGGCGGAGATTTTGGCGCATCGATTGACTACGTGCGTGAGACAGATCCACTCGGCACAGCCGGGGCGCTTCGCCTTCTGGCCACTCGTCCTTCGCGCCCGTTCATAGTCATGAACGGCGACGTTCTGACCACTCTGAATTTTCGGGAGCTTCTCAACTTCCAGGCTGAACACAGCGCGGCTGCGACTATGGCAGTTCGGCCCTACGAAATGCAAGTCCCGTTTGGAGTGGTCACTAACGACGGGCCGCGCGTCGTCAGTTTTGCCGAGAAGCCGATTCAGTCCTTCTTCGTTAACGCGGGTATATACGCTCTCGATCCCAGCGTATTGACTGCTCTTCCAGAATCGGGCCCCTGCGACATGCCAACCCTGTTCCAACGCATTAGCGATTCGGGCGGAACGACGGTCGTTTTCCCGCTCCGGGAATACTGGCTTGACGTTGGTTGTCACGACGATATCGCGCGGGCCAATCGTGACTACGTCGATGTCTTCACCCGCTAGTCGTCGAGCGCTCGGTATCGTGCCCGCGAGGAAGGGCTCGAAAGGCATTCCCGAAAAAAACGTTCAGGACCTCGGGGGACGTCCTTTGGTACAGCACACGCTGGACGCGGCGCGAGCCGCGAAAGGACTGACATGGACATTGGTAACTTCCGACGACCCTGCGGTGCTCGAGCTCGCCGAGGCGGCCGGCCTCAACACCCTCGCACGACCCCATAGCCTCGCGACTGACGATGCCTCAATGAGCGATGTGGTCAGCCATGCGCTCTCGTGGGCCGAGCAAAACCTGGGCGCTGTCGACGATCTCGTGCTTCTTCAGCCGACTTCGCCTTTCCGGACGGCGGCTGATGTCGACAATGCGTTGGCCGCATATGCCGCAAGCGCGCGCGAGTCACTGATCTCTGTTTGTGTCGTCACCCAACATCCAGTGGAGTGTCTCCTGCTCGACGACCGCGGCCAGGCTCGCCCCGTGGAAATATCGCTGGACGTGACCGGTAATGGTCGACAGAGGTACCCACGATGCTACTTCATTGATGGCGGGATTTACATTACGTCAGTGGAGCGCTTTCGGCGCACCGGCAATTTCTCCGACGAGGGCAGCGCGCTCCACGAAATCCCCCGCAGTCATGGCCTCGACATCGACCATCCCTTCGACCTCGCAGTAGCGCGGGCACTTGCCGCCTACGCGAAAACCGTCCCTGAGGTATTCACGCTTTGATTGAAACTCGTATCACGGATCCGCCCGAGTTCTCGCTGGCACTACGCACATCGCTTCGCATTGGCGCCGGAACCCTCAAGAGTCTCCCCGCCGTCGTCGAGAACGCTGTTCGCGCAAAGCGGCCTTGTCTCGTGGTCGACGGGCCCGTTTTCGATTCTTCCGCCTACGTCCGGGACGTTGTGAGCGCATTCAGATCGCGCTATCCCGAAACAGTGGTCCTGGAGTACCGGGAACCTTTCGAACCCACTTACCAATATCTTGACCGCATCAGTCATCACGTGCGCGCTGGGAACGGTGTTTCGGTGGATGCCATTGTGGGAATCGGCGGCGGCAGCGTCCTCGACACCGCCAAGGCGTTAGCGACGCTCGCAACCAATCCTGGCGAGGCGATCAAGTATCGCGGCTTCCCCACCGATATCACGGCGCCCGTTCCAACTGTCGCCGTTCCTACCACGGCAGGAACGGGTTCCGAGGTCGCCTTCAATGCCGTGTTTACTGACGAGCGTGAACAAAAGAAACTGGGGATCAACTCCCTTCTGAACTATCCGGTGGTCTCGATTCTCGATCCTCTATGCATTGTCGGCGCACCCCGTTCGGTGATCGTTTCGTCCGGTTTGGACGCACTAGTCCACACGCTCGAGGGATTCACCAGCTGCAAGGCCACCAGCGCGTCGAGGGTCTTTTCGAGGGAGGCATTTCGTCGAATCATGGGGCACCTCCCACGTCTGGCTGATGACACACACTCCTTGAGTGATGCGCAAGAAATGCAAGTCGGGGCAGCCTTCGCTATGCTCGGAATGGCAAACAGCAGCAGCGGTATAGCCGGCGCGATGTCATACCACATCGGGACTCACTTCAAGGTTCCCCACGGTATAGCAGGAGGTGTTTTCATTCCTCAGGTCATGCGTCTGGTGCACGAACATGGGTGGCACGGTCTGGCCGACCTCGCCGACCTGCTTCCGGACGGGGGCGGCGGAGCAACAACGATTGTGGCGCGCAGCGCGCGAGTGGTCGCCGCAATCGAGGCGCTGGTCGGTCGAGTGGGAATGCCGCAAACTCTCGAGCCGCTCGGAATTGGACCTGATGCTCTCGAAGGTTGCGTGAGTTTTGCAAACACGACGATGCGAGGCGCACGCGATTTAACTCCAGTGACGCTGTCCGACGATGTGATAGCAGGCTGGCTCGAGAAAATGACAGCGGCGCCGTCCAACTGATACATCACTATCATTATCTCTCACTTCCAACTGACAATCGATTATGCCGGGTTTTGAAGTAGTCGGCGCCGAGGAAAAGCAGGCGCTCATTGATTTATTCGACAAGCAGAACGGAATCCTTTTCCGTCACGGATTCGACGCTCTCCGAAATGGTCGATTTCAGGTTTTGGAATTCGAGCGCGAATTCGCCGATTACGTCGGCGCGAAGCACGCGTTGGCCGTGCAGTCGGGAACTGCCGCGGTAAAAGTTGCGCTGAAGGCAATCGGCGTTGGCAAGGGTGACGAAGTGATCACTCAGGCGTTCACGTTCATCGCGACCATGGAGGCAATTTTCGATTGCGGAGCGACGCCCGTCATCGTGAATTGCGACGAAACGCTCAACATGAATCCGGCCGAACTCGAGGCCAGGATCACCTCGCGAACCAAGGCGATTTGTCCCGTGCACATGCTCGGAGTTGCTGCGGATCTCGATCCAATCTGCGCAATTGCCAGAAAGACCGGGATCCCCGTTTTCGAGGAAAATTGCGAAGCCCTCGGGGCCCGTTATGATGGCGCGTTCCTGGGGACGATCACCGAAGTTGGAGCGTTCAGTTTCGATTTTGGCAAGGTCATCACTTGCGGTGAAGGCGGGATGGTGACGACCAATGACGAGGAGACTTACAAGCGAGCTCGGGAATACCATGATCATGGCCACGAGAGCAACCCGGCACTCCCGCGCGGACGGGACACGAGACGCACGTGGGGCTTCAACTATCGGATGACGGAGATGCAGGGCGCGGTCGGAATTGCTCAGCTCCGCAAGCTAGACATGATTCGCGCTGCCAACGAACGCAATTACAAGCGGCTCGAGAAAGGGCTCCAGGGCATTCCCGGTCTCGGTTTCAGAGCCATTCCATCCAAGTGTCAGCCGCTCTACGACACCCTGATCATCAACTTTCCAACCTCCGAGCAGACGGCGGCGTTCGTCGCAGGTATGGCCAAGCAAAAGCTCGGGACGAAGAACATTCCGGACGCCGCGGAATGGCATTTTGCAGGTTATTGGGATCACATGGCTGAAGCGCTCGGCTACACGAAAGAGTGCCTGTGGGAAACGTTCGCGCCCACCCAGGCCATACTCGCCCGAAGTGTCTCGTTGCCAGTAATGGTGAAGGAGACAGAGGCAGCGCTTGATAACCGGATCGAGAAATTGTGCGCGATAGCGGCAAGCGTTCTTTAGAATTAGTCTATCGGGACTATCCCTTCGCTCAAGAAACGGCCCGCACAATTTCATCCGCGATGGCTAGAGATGCAGTCGCCGCCGGGCTCGGAGCATTTATCACGTGCAGCGCTCGGCGGAGCTGCAGGAATGCGAAGTCCTGAACCAGCTTGCCGCCCGCGGTCACCGCCTGCGCGCGCACACCTGACCCGCCCACATCGAGATCTTGATCGCGCAGCGCCGGAACCAAACGTCGCAGCGATTCTGCGAAAAGATGCCGCGACAGAGACCGTCGGAGCTCAGCAATGCACATGCGCGAGTGGGCTCTCACAAACCGCCGCAGCCCCCGGTAACTGAGTGAGTCCCACAAATCTCGCACGTTCAGGTCCCATTTTCCGTAACCCTCGCGCGACAGCGCGAGGACCGCATTTGGTCCAGCTTCCACTCCACCGCCGATGTGTCGGGTGAAGTGGACACCCAGAAAAGGGAAAACAGGATCCGGCACGGGATAAATGAGGTTCTTCACGAGGTGTAGTGACTGCGGACGAAGCTTGAAATATTCGCCCCTGAAGGGCACGATCCTGACATCTCTGCGTGCACCGGAGAGCGCTGCCACGCGGTCGCTTTGTAGGCCGGCGCACCCTATGACGAAGTCCGCAGTCACCTCCTTCCTCGCGTTCGACAGCACCCACCCGGATGCGCGTTCGGTAATCGCGGACACTTCAAATCCCGTTTCGATTTCACCACCGCGATTCACAATGTCACCCCGGAGCGCACGGCATACCGCTGAATAGTCGATGATGCCTTCCTCCGGCACATGCAGAGCCGCCAATCCCGCGCAATGCGGTTCGAACTCGCGAATTTCGCCGCTTGTCAGCCATCGAATGCCCGCGAGGCCGTTCTGTCGTCCGCGCTGTTCGAGCATTCGCAGACGTTCAACTTCCCCCTCATCGACGGCGACGACGAGCTTTCCGCAGATTTCATGGGCTATACCGCGTTCTCGTGCGTAGGCTGTCATCTGCCGGATGCCGCTGACGGCAAGGCGGGCCTTACTGGAACCAGGGGCGTAGTACAGGCCAGCGTGCAGTACCCCACTATTGTGACCGGACTGATGCTGACCAACATCGTCCTCCTTCTCGAGTACGGAAACAGTCCAGTCGGGCTTGGCCTGAAGGAGCTTGTATGCTGTCGCCAACCCTACGATCCCGCCTCCTACGATTGCAACTCGCATGGGCCTATGACGCTGCGGATTTGGACACGCCGCTCATCCTTTTGCAGAGAACACAAGCTGGTTTTGGAGCAGTATGGGCCGGTTGCTGTACGGCTTCGGACGAATACGGCCCTACTCTGCGAATCGCGCGGTGAACACTAGTTCTTCGACCCACAAGGCAATACCTTAGTCTGCCGGTCATCTCGCACACATCCTTTTATTGAGGCGACGATAACCCGTCGCAATCGTTTAGACCACCCGCAACCTAGCAAGTGACATTACTCAAGACGTTCCTCCCCAAGCGGATGAGAAACCGGCATCTCTTCCTGCTAGATGCACCGTCACTCGTTGTCGCGCCCGTCATCGCATTCGCAGTTCGGTTTGAAGACTTCAGCTGGCTCGGCGACAACCTGCGGATGGTTCTGCCATATATTTTTCTTGCTGGTGCGCTGCGTCTCGCTGTCTTTTACAATTTCGGGATGTACCGGCGTCTCTGGCGCCACGCAAGCATTGGGGAGCTGAAGCAGATTCTTTTCGCGGGCGCCGCCGCAGCTGTTGTTGCGGCTGCCATCGGTCTCTGGTTCTTGCCTGCCGCACAAATTACGCCGAGCCGTGTTCCCTTCTCGGTTGTGTTCATCGACGCGTTTCTTACGACCGCAGCGATCGCTCTGCCACGCCTGCTTGCCCGAACGATCCGAGTCAAGAATCGCCGTCGGAGACGAGACGATCCAGGTCGCGTTGCCTTGATTGTCGGCGCTGGCGACACTGCAAAGCTCGTCGCCAAGGAGCTTTTCGCGAACCCCCATCTTGGCTTTGAGCCGATCGGCTTCGTTGACGATGATCCAACCAAGCAGAACCATATGCTGGTCGAGCTTCCGATATTCGGCCCTCTCAGCGCCATTAAGGGAATCGTCGAGCGACATGGAGTTTCCGAGCTCATTATCGCAATGCCTTCAGCTCATGGAGATGTTATCCGAAAAGTTGTAAGAGCTGGGCTCGATTGCGGCATCCCGACACTTACTGTTCCAGGTCTTCCGGAGCTGATCACGGCGAAGACGAACGGAACGAGCCTCCGTGAGGTTGAGATTCAAGACCTCCTGCGGCGCGAGCCAGTAGAGACAGACTTGGCAGCGGTGGCCGAGTTGGCGACCGGCGAGACGGTCCTCATTACCGGTGCCGGCGGCTCAATTGGGAGCGAACTTTGCCGTCAGATCGCGCGGTTGGCTCCCTCGCGTCTGGTTCTGCTCGGTCACGGCGAAAATTCAATCTTCCATATTTTCCACGAGCTTAGAGCTGATTTCCCGGACGTTTCCGTGATTCCCGTCATCGGAGATGTCCGTGATAGAAAGCGCGTCGCAGCGATCTTCAGAGCGCACAAACCGCACGCGGTTTTTCACGCAGCTGCTCATAAGCACGTTCCGTTGATGGAAGAAAACGTGATCGAGGCGATCACGAACAACGTGTTTGGAACGATGAACGTTGTTGATGCCGCGCTCGAGGCAGGCTGCGAGCACTTCGTCTTCATTTCGACGGATAAAGTAGTTCGCCCCACGAGTGTGATGGGCGCAACGAAGAGAATCGCGGAAATGATCGTCCAGCGCGCTGCTTCGAAACACGACCGAAACTTCGTTTCAGTGCGCTTTGGAAACGTGCTGGGGAGTAGAGGGAGTGTCGTGCCGACATTCCTTCGTCAGATTCGCGCCGGCGGCCCCGTCACCGTCACCCACCCTGAGATGCAGCGCTACTTCATGACCATTCCCGAAGCAGTGCAGCTGGTTCTTCAGGCCGGCGCGCTCGGCCGCGGCGGTGAGGTGTTTCTGCTCGACATGGGCGACCCAATCAGGATCATAGACATCGCAACCGACTTGATCAGACTCTCTGGCCTTGCTGTCGGAACCGACATTGAGATAAAGTTCACGGGCGTTCGCCCTGGTGAGAAGCTCTACGAAGAGATGTTCTTCAGCGCGGAAAATGTTCTCGCTACTGACCACCCAAAAGTCTTGAGAGCGAGGAATGGAATTCTCCCCGAAGGCATAATGCGTCGAATCGAGGCTCTTGTGAGCGCGGCAGAGTCGCAGCATCCGGATGACGAGCTCAAACAGTTACTTCGGAATCTCCTCCCCGATTTTCATCCACACCCGATGCATCCAATTGCCGCATCGGAAGACGAGACGAAGGAGATTTCAGTCAGGGAAACGCCGGTCACAGGAGTTCCGGCCCTTCGCGCATGAGCAAAAGGCGCCTTCTGAGGCGCCTCTCTTTTTCTCAACTAAAGCTTGGCAGACGACCTACGTCTACGCGAGGGGCAGATTCAGAACAAAACAGAAACGGGTGCCCTTAGTGGGCGTGGTTGTCACTTGAAGCTCGCTCCCCAAGGCCATGGTCAGCTTGTGGCAGATCGAGAGCCCAAGACCCGCACTTGAGAAGGTGCGCGCGCCCCCTGAATCGGACCGGCGAAACGGTCGGAAAAGTTGTTCCATCACCTCTGCCGGAATTTCTCGACCGGAATCTTGAATCCAAAACTCGATCATGGTGCCCGAGACTTCAACCGCCGCCAGTGTGACCACGCCAGTGTTAGTGAATTTGATCGCGTTACTCGTCAGATTGAGGAGGACCCGGTGGATTACGGTCTGAAGTCCCTTGCGTCTGTCACCGGGCGGCAGAATGAAATCGAGCTCCACACCTTTCTCCTGCGCCATCGGCAGAACGATATCCCTGACTGAAGCAAAAGTCTCTGCGATCGAGAATTCGATAGGACGCTCAGCCATCAGGCGTGAGGCACCCCTCACCGAATCGATCATGTCGCACGCTAGCTGCATAATGCCGAGTGAAGCGGCGTAAATCAGGCGAAGCTGTTGCTGCTGCAAGCTATTTACGGGTCCACTGCGCTCCGTTCGAAGCATGTCGAGAAGAAAAAGGATCGCAGCCAACGGTGATCTCATGTCATGCGCTATCTCGATCAGGAGCCCGGCGGCGTCGCGGCCGGCGACCAAGTCAGGCATCTGCTCAGGCCCGTTGACATCGATAAGGCACTGCACCCGTCCTAGCGCGCTCAGGATGTGGATGGCTTGCTGAGCGTCCGCCGCCTCCTCAGAGTGAAGTTCATCCACGAACCGTCGTCTCACACATTCCAGTAATTGGGCCGTTGAGATCGAGGAAGACGCCGAGGGAGGATCGGGCCGGATGCCGAGGACGACACACCGGACCGCGTCGTGAAGCGAGTCGAGAAAGGGTATCAGCTCTTCCCGGGACACGGCCGGGGCAAAGATGTCACTTGCTTCACCAAGGGCTCTGTCGAAAGCCCGCCAGACTCCTTCTGCGATGGCTGACGAGGGAAATTGCTCGACCTCAGCTTGTCCCGTTCGGAGGAGATTAGGTCCGTCGAGCTTGTTGGCTGCCCCGCTTCCACGCATTCGCATTCGCGCGTTATGAAGAAATGCGATCGTCTGTGAATTCTTCTCGGCTCAAACTGTATCGCTCGATCAGCCGATAAAGCGTGGTGCGGTCAATGCTGGCCATCCTCGCGGCCTTCGACATGTTGCCGCCCGCTCGATCTACGATCCGCGTCAGATACGCCCTTTCGAAATTGCTCACGAGTTTTTCGCGCGCGGAATGATACCCTTCGTCGAAGAGCGAAGCAGGAATGGTGTTTCCCCCTCCGTTAGTCGCCGTCGTCTCATAGAACGGGATGTCTGCAGGATGAATCAATTGGCCTGGGTCAGCCAGCACCGCGAGATGCTCAATGACGTTTTGGAGCTCCCGGACGTTCCCTCGCCATTGTTTCGAACTCAGGAGGTCGAGACTGGCCTCCGTGAACTTCGGAATTGCCTCCCGTGCCCGATGGCGTTCCCAGTAGAACGAGAGAAAATGATCGGCGAGCAGAGGGATGTCCTGCACACGCTCTCTCAGCGGTGGCAGCTTGATCAGCACGACACGTAACCGGTAGAACAAATCTTCCCGGAGCACTCCGCCCGTAACTGCGTCCTGCGGATCGCGATTGGTCGCGGAAATGAACCGCACATTGACCGTCTGCTGAGTCTCACCGCCGACTCTTCGAACAACGCCATCCTGTAGAACGCGCAGCAGCTTTGCCTGAAGTCGCTGCGACATTTCAGTGATCTCATCGAGAAAGAGGGTGCCTTCATTTGCAACCTCCAGGAGTCCCGGCTTATCGCGGTCTGCCCCGGTGAACGCACCTTTACGATGCCCGAACATTTCGGACTCCAGCAGGTTCTCGGGCAAAGCCGCACAGTTGATCGGTACCAGTTGTTTTTCGACTCGACGACTGTGACGGTGGATGAGTTGGGCGACAACCTCCTTTCCCGTACCGCTCTCGCCGCAAAGCATTACGGACGCGTCTGTAGGAGCCACTCTACGCGCAAGCGCAATCACCTTCCGGAACGACGGCGCGTTACCGAGACAAACTACCAGATTACTATTCCCATTTCGACTAAGCTGACTCGCTGCCTGTCCGCGCGCCTCGCGTGCCTGCGCGATATTGTGCACCGCCTTGCCCATCAGCACATCAAGGTGGATGGGCGTGAATGGCTTCAGCATATAATCCCACGCCCCAATCCGCAGTGCTTCAAGATTCGATTCCACGCTCGGATTGCCCGTCATCACGACGACCAGAGTCCCTTTGTTCGCGGTCAGAGTGGCGCGGAGAATCTCCATCCCCGGCACTTCAGTCATGTAGAGGTCCAAAATCACCAGATCGAAGTGTCGACGCCCGACCAAATCGAGCGCGGCGGCACCGCTTCCTACCGCCGTAACATCGTAACCTTCGACCTGGAAATAGCTGGCGCAACCTTCTCGGAGGCTGCGATCATCGTCAACGACGAGGACCGTAATGCTCGATTTGGAAACCGGAAGCGAGGCGCTCGCGACGTCCGCCACACCTGGGACGAGTGCGATTTTGACCGATCCCTCTCCGCGATGGGTGCCCAAGAATCAATCCTCCCCTGTGCTACGTGATTCACTACAGGAATCTAAACTGCTGAGCTGGCAATATTCACTGCGAAATAGCAATCGTTCCGGCCCCAAACCTGCCCACATCACAAATCATATGTTTTCATGATTTCCACAGCGGAAGCCGATGATCTTATTTGGGGGTGGGAAAACAATCTGTCAAGGAGTTTCGCACGACTTGACCCCGTTTGCCACTAAGCCATGAATAAACCCCCTCGGATCGACCTCGCGCTCGCTTGGTACCCCCGGCACCGTCGTCGCGATAGCTAAACCCCGAACAGTCGCGAGCTGACCCAGCTGGCACCGGATTTTCAGAGGGCCCTGGTAGAATCCAAGGGCCTCTGTCGCAATCTGAGTGTATAGTTCCAATATTGCTCTTCGCGCATCCCTCGCCGTTATCGATGATTTGGAGATCCTGAATGGAGACAGGCGCAACAGCTCCGAACAGCCTGATCACTTACGCTAGCCACGTCATTTCGGACGCGCTCTTACAACTGGCGCGCTCGTACGTCACGCTTAGGCGAGTCTTTCCCGCGCTCGCCACAGCCGCCGCGTTCCTGGCTCTGTTTGCCCAACCGCTGTTCCTTCTCGTCCAGGATTGGTGGGAGCTACCCGAGGCCGGCCATGGATTGCTTCTCGCCCCTGCGGCTATATGGTTCGCCTGGCGCTCTGGCATCCGTGACCGGGCAACTCCCAATCACGGCGTAGGGATCGCGATTCTCCTCGCGGCGGTATTCATTCGTTACATCTCAGGCCTCGCCGCCGAACTGTTCACCGTACGGGAGTCGATGGTATTCGCGCTTGCCGGGCTCACCGTCTATCACTATGGCGTTCGACAGCTGCGTTGGTGGTGGCTTCCATTCGCGCTCGCTGCCCTTTCCGTACCGCTCCCTGAGATCGTCACTCAACAGCTTGCGTTGCCGCTCCAGCTCGAGGCTTCGCGCATCGGTGCGAAACTACTTTTGTCGCGACATGTTCCGGTGCAATTGATGGGCAACATCATCAGACTGCCCGGACGCGAGTTGTTCGTGACCGAGGCGTGCAGTGGCCTGCGCTCGCTCACCGCACTTATCAGCCTCGGCGTCCTCATGGGCGCGGTCGCGCTTCGCCATCCGATATCTCGACTAGTCCTCCTGGCTCTGGCCATTCCAGTGGCGATCCTTGTAAATGGAGTCCGCGTTTTCCTCACCGGCTTCCTCGTGTACTTCGTGAGTCCGGGTTTCGGCGACGGCTTCATGCACCTCACCGAGGGATGGCTTTTGTTTCTTGTCTCATTCGCGTCGCTTGGACTTCTCGCCTGGGCATTCGTGCTCGTCGAGCGATACTTGATAAAGTTGAAGATTCGTGATGTCTAAGCTCAGGCCCTACTTCCCCGCGCTCATTCTCGCTCTGGGATACGTCCTGGTCGCGGCCGCAAGAGGGCAGCGAGCGGTGCCGCTCGCTGCGCCCATCGACAACGTCCTTCCATTCGTTGATGGGTACCGCGTCCAGAATCAGAAGATCGGAGGCGAGGAGCGTCGCGTTGCCGGGATGACCAGTTATGTCGCGCGCGCGTACTTGCGCGATTCGGTTGTCGCCTTCACAACCCTCGTTTCCTACTACGATCGGCAGACCCGCGGCAAGTCCATACATTCGCCGCGCAACTGTCTTCCCGGCGCTGGGTGGGAAGTGCTTTCGGGCGGAACACAAGCCGTGACGGCCAGTGGCGTGGCGTACACAGTCAACAGATACATTCTCAAGAACGGGCCCACTCGCGCCCTTGTGTATTACTGGTATCAGGGACGCGGTCGCGTCGTAGCAAGCGAGTACGCCGTCAAATGGAACCTGCTTCGCGATGCCGCGTTCAGTGGCCACACCGAGGAGGCGCTAGTGAGGGTGGTCGTGCTGGTGCAAGTTTCCGCCGCGAACACCACGCCGGGAGCCGAAACTGGTATCGCGGCCGCGAGCACGCTCGGGAAGACAATAGCTGGGCGATTGATCAGCGCGGTTAACCAGGTTCTTCCCCGATCCGGACCCGCGTAGGTCGGCAAAGACCGAGTGCCTTCGAGTCGTGCTCGCGAGCTGATCGGACGCCACAGAATGCATCCCGGGCCTGCGCAAATCCTGCAGACCATTTTCTTAGGTTCGTCCGTACTAAACCACGGCTGCCGAAATCCCTCCAGGTACTGAACTTGCGCAGAGTCTCACACGACCAGTCATGGGGAAAACTGTGGCAGCCCGCACGAAAGTGTCGATGCCGCGCAACACAGTTTGCGGTCATCAAAAGTTAGCCCCCGTGTCTAGTCATTCCTAAGTCGTTACATGACAACGCAGTACCTGAACGCCAACTGTGACCGATGCACGAGCACAAGGGCTGCGTTGGATAGGCCGCGACGCAAGTGAACATGCCCCTCGCGTTTTGATCCTCGGGCCCCACAACTTATAATTCATCCCTTACATGCCGACGACAGCCGCTGAAGTCAGTGGTCCTGACACCAAGTACGTCGAAACCAAATCTCGTAAAACAACCCGACTGCGTGCGTTGCGATTGAGAGATGGCGCGATCTTTCGCACGAACGTCCTTCCCTTCTACGACGCATCATGCGAAATCGGGTCGGACAAGGGACAGAGTACGATTGTCGGTACCCTCCTGGGAACGGATCGCACGACTCGCGTTCTCAACATCTTCGTCGCTGCCCTTGGTCTTCTCATCGCGGCGCCGTTGTTTCTTCTCATTGCCCTGGCGATCAAGCTGTTCAGCCGAGGACCGGTATTCTACAAGCAGACCCGAATTGGTCTCGATCAGCGCTGGAACAACGCACCGTCGCACGAAGATAGTCGGATCCAGGATCTCGGTGGCCGGCCCTTCACGATGTACAAGTTCCGGACGATGGTTGTGGCTGCCGAGAGCGACCAGAAAGAGGTGTGGGCAACACCTCGCGACGGGCGCGTCACCAAGATCGGGCGGCACCTCCGCCTCACTCGGCTGGACGAGCTCCCTCAGTTATTGAACGTACTTGCCGGCGACATGAACATAGTCGGGCCCAGACCCGAGCGGCCGACTATCTTCGCCGAGCTGCGCGAAGCGATTCCGAACTATCACATGCGGCAGCGTGTGATGCCGGGCATCACGGGGTGGGCGCAGGTCAACCTGGCGTACGACACCTCAGTCGATGATGTCCGTCGCAAAGTCGAATATGATCTCGAATATCTCAGCACGCGGAGCGCGGCGCGTGATCTGAGGATCATGGCGCGCACTGTGCCGATCATGCTGTTCTGCAGGCTGGGCTGGTAGCCTGCCTGAGCAGGCGGCCATTCGATCAATGCAACAGGGCATTTCTTCGCAGCTTTCACGCGTAGCGGGGTGGACGTGGGTGCGGGATCTTCGCGAGGCCCCGGCTTCAAGGCTTCACGCTCGGCGTCGGCGTGCAGCTCGAGTCGAGCTGGAGCGCGTCAAGCCGCGATCCATACTCTTCGTCTGTCACGGCAATATCTGCCGGAGTCCCTTCGCAGCTGCAGCATTCTTGCGCTCGTGTGCGCCCGAGATCGCGAGCGGAATAAAGGTCACATCGGCAGGGTTCATCGGGCCAGATCGCTGCTCGCCCTCCAAGGCGCTCGTTGCGGCATCGAGATTTGGCGTCGACCTCTCGGCTCATCGCTCCGGATTGATCACCTCGGAGAATCTGCGAGCTGCTGATCTCATAGTCGTCATGTCCCAACAGCAGGCCCGCGGCATCCGCGCTCGAGTGACTCCTTCGACGTTCGTCCTCATGCTCGGAGATCTGGATCCCAGGCCAGTGAATCGTCGAACCATTCTGGATCCTTGGGGACAGTCCGAGGCGGCATTCGACGAAAGCTACGATCGCATAGATCGATGCGTTCGTGAGCTGGCTCGAATCATCTCCGCCGCTCACTGAGAGAAGTCTTTTCGCCCGGTCCGTTCAACAGTTGGCGCGATAACCAGCTGATCGATGCGCCAGCGAGAAAACCGAGCCCAGCTCCGATCCATTCGATCAAGGGCGTAGATACCACGCCAGTTATGCTGGGAAGCGAGAACAAGACGAGGATCATGACGCACGCGACAGCCAGAGACCTCCGGCTTCGCGCCCAGAGCCCGATCGGCAGGCAAAGCAGGAACACCCACGCGGCGTCAAGCGGCTCTCCCCAGCGGCGCGCAATCGCGTCAGGGTACGCGAGCAACGTCCACCCTTCTCCAACCGTCGGGCCAAGCGTTGCCCGTCTACCTGGTACGCTTACGTACCACCGCGCGCGGTCACGCCGTGCTGAAACGGACCCCATACCTGCCTTTGAACTGTCCGGAAAGGCCTGGGGCAGCCAATATACGGGCTCATCGAGCCCGGCCGCATCTGCACGTGACTGATATTCAAGCACCAGATCGCTACCCGCGCGACTGATGGAGAGGGGTCCTGCCGGTGCAAGGAGCAACGTGGTCAAGGTCATCACCAAAGTCGCCGCCGCAACGCCAAGGGCAGTAAGGGCGGCTGAGCTTCTCGCGTCGGGAGCGAGCCAGGCGCTGGGGCGTAGACCTATCAACGCGCCGACTGTTGTACCAGCCGTATTAGAGATGATATCGGTGAGTGACGGATCTCTTCCCGGGATCCACATCTGCGCCAGCTCGACGGTTGTCGAGAGCAATAGCCCGCAAAGAACCGCCCTGGCAGGTGATCGTGAGTTCCACGCCAGCGCTAGTCCGAGTGGGACGAACAAGCAGAGATTCAGGATTGCATCGGCGAGCCAGTGGCGGCCGTCCCCTAGCTCGAAAGAGAACCGCAAAGGAGGGCCGCTCCCCGCCGGGGTAAGCGTGATTACCAGAATGACAAGCAGGATGGCGGCGACAGCGATCTCTCGCCGAGTTGGAGAACGCTCAAACAACACTTATGGCCGATCCGTCGCGGCGACTGTTACCTTGGGAATCCATTGAGAGCTGAATCCAAGCGGACATGAGTATCGCGCGCAAGCCGGTGTGCCACCATTTCACGGTCGATGTCGAAGAATATTTCCAGGTGTTGGCGCTGGAACCGTACATCCCGCGCGCCCAGTGGGACATGCTTCCACGCCGCCTGGATGTGGGCCTGCGCCTGCTGCTCGATATTCTCTCGGAGCACGACGCGCTCGCAACGTTTTTCGTTCTCGGATGGATTGCTGATCGTCACCCGGAACTGGTGCGCGACATTTCGGCTCGAGGTCATGAGGTCGCCTCGCATGGCTCTGATCACCGGCTCGTGACCACGTTGACGAAAATGGAATTCCGGGAGTCAGTCCGGACCTCCAAGAGCTCTCTGGAAAACATCACCGGCCGGCCCATTTTCGGCTATCGTGCGCCGAACTTTTCGATCGGGCGCGGAGACGAGTGGGCCTTCGAAATCCTCGTCGAGGAAGGGTACCGCTACGATTCCAGCATTTTTCCTGGGCGCTCGAGCGGAAGTGGATTCGTCCGCGGCGAGCGCGATCCGTACTGCATGCGCGTCGGGGCAGGATCCCTCTACGAGATTCCCCTGGCGACGCTTAAGATCGGCACCACCGTGTTACCGGCGGGTGGGGGTGCCTTTTTTCGCCATATGCCATACGAGTTGGTTCATTCCGCGTTGCGCTCCGCCGAGCGGCGTGGCATGCCGGGAACGTTTTACATCCACCCATGGGAACTCGATACCAAGCAACCACGAATCCGAGCGCCGTTCCTCACCACGCTGCGGCACTATGGCGGCCTCGCGCGGACGACTCCCCGACTGGAGCGTCTTCTATCGGCTTTCCGCTTTCAGCCAATCGGCACCACGCTCGGCATGTACGATCCCATCCCATCGGTCAGTTGACATTGTTGCGGATTGTCGGCGGCGATCAGGGTGCCGAGCAGTGGGATCGTTTCGTGGAATCGGACCCAAATAGCACTTTCTGTCATCAGTATGGCTGGAAGGAGATCATGCGTGATGTGTTGGGCCACGAGTCTCTGTACCTCGCGGCGACCGACGACGATGGTACGTGGCGCGGTGTGCTGCCACTCGTGCGGGTCCGCAGCATCCTCGGACATTACCTGATCTCGCTTCCATTTCTGAATGACGGCGGACCACTTGGTGATAATGCCGCAAGACAGAGTCTCGTCGAGTACGCGGTGATTGAAGCCGAACAATCGGGAGCCGGCTTACTGGAGTTCCGCGCGCGCTCCGACCTGCCGGGTCCGGTAAATCCGGTGTATCGAAAAGTCTCCGTACAGCTCACTCTTCCGTCATCCACGGAGGAGTTCTGGACCACTACCCTCCGCGCGAAGCTTCGTGCACAGATCCGGCGGCCGGTGAAGGAAGGTATGGTTTTTCGATGCGGTGTCGAAGAGATGCATAGCTTCTATCAGGTCTTCGCACGCAACATGCGTGATCTGGGAACGCCCGTGCTGCCAAGAGCATTCTTCGAGAAGGTGGCAGACACTTTCGGATCACGCGCGCTGTTCGCGGCGGTCTACACAAAGGCCGGAGTTCCCGTAGCCGGCGCTTGTTGCCTTCTCTGGCGAAAAGAGCTTGAGGCAACATGGGCGTCCTCGCTCAGGGATTTCAATCACTTGTCGCCGAACATGCTGCTCTATTCCCGCCTCATGGAAGAGGCGATCGACCGCGATATCGAGATCTTCAACTTTGGCCGATGCAGTCCCGATGGAAGTACGCACAGGTTCAAACGGCAGTGGGGGGGCAGCGATGTCCCATTGCCTTGGCCCTCCTGGTCGCGGGAGCCAAGCATTGGCGTTCCGTCCGCGGATCGTCCGTTGTACCGTCTTGCGGTGACTGCCTGGCGTCACGTGCCAATGGTGGTCGCGAACCGAGTGGGGCCTATGCTCGCCCGGCTGCTACCTTAGAAGATGGCTGAAGGCAATCTCGCGCGATGAGAGTCACCGTCATCATCACCACCTACAACTACGGACGCTTCATTCTGGAAGCCATCCAGAGCGTGCTTGCACAGACGACGACGGCCGACCTTCAGATCGTAGTCGTGGACGATGGTTCAACGGATGAAACCCCTGATGTGCTCGCCCGACTAAGGGACCCACGACTTGAACTTGTACGCACCCCAAATAAAGGCATTAGTGGTGCACGCAACGAGGGACTCGCCCGCGCGAAGGGAGATTTCATCGCTTTTTTGGACGGCGACGATCGTTGGGTGCCGCACAAATTGGAATATCAGCTCGCGGTGATGCGCAGCGAGCCCGATATGGCAGCCGTATTTGCCAACTTCGTCCGCTTCGACGAACGCGGCGTCTACCCACTGGATCAATTCAGTTTCTTTCCTGAGTTGGCTGTTGTCCCCACCAGAGCGACCATCGATGGTCGCGGGCAACGTATCCTGGGTGACCCATTTTGTACACTCGTTTCGTTTGCAGAATTTCCAGTCTGGGTACAAACAATACTTTTTCGCCGTCAGGCGGTGAAAGATCTCCTCTTTCCGCTGAGTGGGTTGGTTCTGAACAGCAATGGCAACGGTGTCTGCGGCGATATTCCTTTCTGTTTCAACGCGTATCGTCACGGAGCAGTTGGCTTTCTGAAGGAACCTCTCGCAGAAGTGAGACGGCATGGGGAAAACGCAACAGGTCGACTTGCAATTATGCCTCACGCGTCGCTCGCCGCACTCCGACTTCTGGCGAAAGTTCCGCTTACAGACTTGCAACGTCGCGCGCTCGACCGCAGGATAGGCCGAGCGTTAATCCATTCCGGTTTGCAGCACGCGTCGGACGGCGAGTATAAAACCGCCGCCAGTAAGTATCTGGCGGCCCTTGGTAGCAGTGGCGCGAGATTAAGCGCCGCAAAAAATCTGGCAATGCTTGCCGTCTTGCGGCCGCGCGCCGACCAACGCTCGTGGTTGAATGACTAGACAGTCTCCCTCGTTGTCCTGAAAACGGCTCGTAGGAACCTTTTTCTGTGATTCGACACCAGCTTCCGGCCTACTCGCCGGTTTCCGCAAAGGCGGTCCTACTTGCAACCGGACAACTTTCCGGTCTCGGTGAAGACCCAAGGCCAAGACTGCGAGCCTTGCTTCAGCGGGAATACGAGGCCAGCAGTGTCCTGCTATGCGGATCTGGAACGCAGGCGCTGACGATCGCAATTCAGGAAGCCCGTCACCGTGTCGATCAGAAGGCGCCGGTCGCACTCCCCGCGTTCTCGTGTTTTGACGTCGCGAGTGCGGCCATTGGCGCTAATGCGCTCGTCAGTCTCTACGATCTTGATCCGTATACACTAAGTCCGGATCTGGAATCGCTGGAGCGGACGCTACGCGCTGGGGCGGGCGTAGTAGTTGTGGCGCCTCTCTATGGTATCCCGGTCGATTGGCACGCCCTCACGTCGCTGACCAAGCGCTACGAAGCGGTTCTTGTTGAGGACGCGGCGCAGGGACACGGCGCATCGTGGAAGGGGAAACGCCTTGGCGCTTTGGGCGAGATCGGCATACTCAGCTTCGGGAGAGGGAAAGGTTGGACTGGCGGCAGTGGCGGAGCAATTCTAATGTCCCATTCTTCCGGCCTTGCTAGCGGAGGATTCCCGGAGCCGGAACTGTCCCGACGGGTAGCAGTAAGCATCGGAGTCGCTGCTCAATGGGCACTTGCTCGACCTGAGATCTACGGATTGCCGCTATCAATTCCCGCACTTCGGCTTGGCGAGACGACATACTTGCCTCCACGCCCCGTCAGGGCGATGACTCGAGTGGCTGCGGCTACGTTGGTCGCGACCTACGAAGCTTCGCTAAAGGAAGCGGACGTGCGGCAATCGAATGCGACCGTGTTGGTCACTGCGATCGCGGATTGTCAGCAAGTGACACCGATCCCTACCCAGAGCTGCCGTCATGCTGGCTATCTTAGGTTACCGGTGAGGGTTTCTAAGGGGATGGCGAGTTTTCTAGATGCCCAGCGTGCCCTCCACTTGGGAATAACTCCCAGCTACCCGATGTCTCTTGCGGCGCTGCCACAGTTAGCCGGGAGACTGGTGGGGCCGGAACGTGTCTGGGCAGGTGCGCAAACGCTCGTCCGTGAGCTTGTGACCGTGCCGACTCACTCGCGTTTGAGTGCAAGAGACCTGAGCCTGATCATCGGGATTCTCCGCACTGTTGAGAGCTTTTACTAAATGGATAACGCGCTCAAATCCATAGTCACACGCTGGATCTATCTCGATAACAGTTGGCCTTCTCGGCGACCCGTCCTATGATCTCTTCCTTTCGAGTCATAGTGCTAAGCTGCGGTGAGCTTGGCGTTAAGGTCGCGAACGCATTGAGCGCCGACGGCGCAAGTGAAGTCGTCGGACTGGTAGTTGCTCCCTACGCCCGCCGCAGGCGAACATTGCCTGCAAAGTTCCGTCACGTCATTCGGAGGCAGGGGTGGCCCGGATTGTTCGCGGTTGCTGGGGCGAAGATCGCGTCGGTCACTAGCTTACGTGCGCCGCGCAACCTCGTCCGATCCGGTCTCGCACTTGCGCCGGGAATAGAGCGTATTGACGTACTCGATTTTCATGCATCAGAGTCCCTTTCTGTTATCGAGGCGCTGCGTCCCGACCTCGCGGTCATCGCCGGTACCTACATCTTGAAGGAATCTGTCTTTGCGCTTCCGCGGCATGGGTCGATCAATCTCCACTCGGGCAAAGCGCCGGAATTCCGTGGAGCGGCACCAGCATTTTGGGAGCTCTATAACGGAGAAACCGCTGTTGGTGTGACGATTCACCGCGTTGTTGCCTCGCTTGATGCGGGGCCAGTCTTAGCCCAGGAGATGTTCCCTCTAAACTCTGCGCCCGAAGAGGATCCTTTAACGTACATCGAACAATTCAAGCGAGAGGTCCTGTTACCAAATGGTGTGAGGATGCTCGTTGAAACGGTACGCGCCCTTGCGGAAGGAAGGGCAAAGGAAATTCCACAGAACCAAGCTGTCGCCCGAACATTCTCTACTCCAGACCACCGTGCTATACGCGAGCTACGCAGTCGCGTGCGGAATCGTAGAAAGCATGGAGGCACCAAGTGATGCGCCGCATCAAGGCGTTGCTCGGTCACGTGATCTTCGCATCCGGAGCCTATCGGCTGCTTTTTCGCAATAAGGCGATCATCGTGCTATTCCATCGCATCGACGACCGCTACCCCGGCGATCCGATTACCTGCAGCAAGACCCAATTTCGCGAGTTCTGCAATTTCTTTCACCGCTACTTCACCGTCGTCCCTTTCCATATTCTTATCGCCAAGCTGGAACGCGGGGAGGACATCAGTCACCACCTGGTTATAACCTTCGACGACGGCTATCGCGACAATCGCCGCGCAGCGGACGAATTACTGCGCCGCGGGATGCCCGCCTGCTTCTTCATCGTGACCGAGTTTATCGGTTCGGATCGAGTGCCTTGGTGGGACGCAAAATCGGGCATCGTCTCCGAGTGGATGTCGTGGGCCGACGTGCGATCGCTAAGCGATGACGGGTTTGAGTTGGGGGCGCATACCAAGAATCATGTCGACCTGGGCGTGGTTTCAGGCCAGGAGGCCGTGGAAGAGATTACTGGCTCGGCACGCCGTCTGGTCGCTGAGACGGGCATTCCCATCGATCTTTTCAGCTACCCTTACGGACGTCGGCATCAGATCACGGAGGAGAACCGGAAGATCGTCCGTGAGGCGGGCTTTGTTTGCTGTCCATCAGCTTATGGTGGAACGGTACGTAAAGGGAATGATCCTTTCCGCATCTGCCGAACGCCTATTTCTCCTTGGCACATCTCTCCCTATCAGTTTGGCTTCGAGGCCATCCTCGGTTAATAAAGCGAATCTCCAGGCGACCCACGGTTGAAGGAAAACAGTTGGATTTTGGGGTCCTGTGCACAAATGGCTCGCTTAGGCTCAAACCACCCAAGTCGTTACAACTCCACGGTTTCCGGGGGTGAAGGCCCTGTGGAGGGCCTCTATTGAGTTTACTGCGCTCGAAACTCAGCAGTTACTGCGCTCCAAGCTGAACAGTCAGTGTATTGGAAGGCCATGAGCACCTCTGCTCATACATCGGAGTGCTCCTCTCTCAGAGAGGGATACCGATAAAGGCAAACCCGTCGAAAGACGGCGACGCAAAGCTACGAGGCTAAAGCCCGTGTTCCTGCGAGCTATGCCAGTCGGGCCGCCGAACATTCCACTCGGGAGCGAGCTATGCTCCGTTTCAAAAAGATCGACTGGTCTGTATTATTATCCTTGCTTTTTGCCTGCGTTCTGACCGTTATAGCTGCTTGCATACAGCCATCGGGTCCTCTCGGCGCGCCGAACCTGGTGCAGGTGCGGACGGTTTCGTCCGTCCGAATCACTCTCGCACAGTCAACACTGACTACGGGGCAAACCACTCAGGCCACCGTCGTTGCCACATCAGCAGACGGGAGAGTCGTTAGCGGGCGTGTTGATTTCTCGTCGCAAAATCCATCGATTGCCACAGTGTCGTCGAAAGCTGTAGTGACCGCGCTGACAGCTGGCGTCGCCCTGATTCAGGCTACCGTTGACGGTCGCGCTGCCTCAGCGACGGTGACCGTAACGTCGCTGGTTTCTCCGGTCGCTGTCGTCGCGGTGGCGCTTGATTCGACGTCGCTCGCGATCGGTCATTCAGCCAAAGCCAGCGCCACTGCCAAGGACTCAGCTGGCAATCTCATCCCTGGCCAGACGGTTACATGGGCTTCAGCTTCTCCGACTGTTGCCACGGTCTCTTCCACCGGTGCAGTCACAGCTGTTGGCGCCGGATCCGCAACAATACAAGGTACGGTCTCCGGAATGGCTGGCTCCGCCTCGCTGACCGTGATACAGGTTCCTGCCTCGACGACAGTCCTTGCGTTCCACGACTTCAATGACGGGAAGCCAGGCCCTTTCAACGACTGGGCATCTCCGGCCATTGACTATCCAGCCGATCCGACTGGCTCGGGACGCGGAAAGGTTAATCGGATTCGGTATCATCCCGCCGATGGTCTGAGTAGTAACGATATCAACATGGAGCTCAACACCACGCACCACTACCGCTACGGCGAAACCATCTGGTTCAAGGGTGACCTCTATATCCCGTCCACGTTATCGGATGGTGTCACCCCAAAAACTGCATCACAGAACTTGGACACCCGAAAGCTGATTGACTATTTCAGTCCCCCGCCGATGCCCCGGCTGATACTGGAGCGAACGAACGGCTTGCTCAAGTATTTCGTCTGCCAGATCGAGGACGACGGCCAGTTCCATACGGATATCACATGGGGAAGTACCGGGATTCCGCTCTTGGACGACACCTGGTATACGATTGAGATTCGGTTCACCCTCAATTCAGCGGATGGGATCAAGGACGGGGTTCTGGACGTTTACATCAACAACCAGAGCGCAGTGCCCAACTTCCATTTGGCCTCTGGCATCTTCCCGATCACTGAAAAGAATGGCGGTAGCTACTTCAATTCGTTTCGCTATGGTACGCAGACAACCACGTATTCTGGAGAGGCGGCCTATTCCGAGTACCGCTACTGGGACAACGTAGGTTACTCGACAACTCGGGTCGGACAGTAGCGAGGGTCAGCGGGCCCACGACTCGACAATTATTACGTGCGCCCGGTGCTCCAACAATTGGTGGTGACCGCCCTAAGCGGCTGGGACGCTCGACCGCCTTCCCCGCACGCCCGTATTCCTGCGGTAGTTGTCCTGGTTTGCTGTTGGCATCGTTCTCCAGTCAACTTCTTCGACGTCCTCGAATCCCAATGCCGTAAGCCAACTCGCTACCTCGGCAAAGTCCTGCCGATACGCGTAGAGCGGTGTAAACCGGTCACGTGCCGCATGGAGCGCCTTCTCGTAGTCGTATTTCTCAACCGCGGTGTCACGAAGGCGGTGGAGCGCGTTAACGAGGAGATATCCATAGGCCATTGCCGCCAAAGCGGCTCTCGATGGGAGAGATCGGAGGTTACGCGCAATCATTGGCCGCAACGCCTCCTCCAGTAGATATGCCATTCTGCGTGCGGTGCTCCCCTTTGTCGACCCGCTCCCATAAAGCCACACGTACAACCATCCACCTTCCCGACAGTGCTGCGCTACCGATGCTAGCGCCTTGGCCGTCGAGTAAGTGTGGTGCAGCACTCCATGAGAATACATGACGCTCGCGAGCGACCGACGGATCGGGAGGTAGAACGCGGAGCCTTGAACGAAGTGGAGAAAGGGATCTGTCTTGAAATGCTGCGACGCTTGCAGCACAGCAAGGCTGAGATCTACGCCAAGAGCGTCACACTGCATGTTCCTGGAGGCGAAGAAAGTGCTAACGCCTATTCCGCACCCAATCTCGACGAAAAGCCCACCACGTCCGTGAGCGGTCACCGCCGGTCCGAGTTCGGCGAGGAAGCGCTTCTCGTGATCCTCATAGCTGAGGTCCCAGATAACGCCACCGTAATTGTAACCGATCCATTCACTCGAAAAAGAGTCCATCACGAAACGCTCGCCAGGCACCGGCTCCAGGGCTGGAGGTCTGTAGGCCACGAACTCGCGCAGCCGATCTGCAAACATTGACGCGAATTCCGCGTAAATCGGTGTCGGATAGGGTACCAGGACCGGCAAGCCATACAAAAGGGGATAGAGCCCTCGACAGGCGTCGCAGAGCAATGCGCCAGACGTGATGTAGCGGTTGAACTCGTCATCGAACAGGTCGCGCTGCTTGGCCAACGAAATGTGTTCCGGCGCGAGATCAACATGGCTTTCCTCAAAGCTCTCCAGACGCAGAGGATTGTGGCACACCGGGCAAGCCAGCCAATCCAGCATTCTACTCCACATCATTCCTCCGTGATGGCGACTGGCCACGTTCACGGCGATTGGGACAAGAACGTGATCCAAATGTATGCGCCATCAGTGGCGATAACTATATTACCCGACCTGAAGTAACAAGTCGCGCCCATTGGGTCGTAACGGCCCTGCCAACCTCTTTGGACAATGTGCGGTTTCGCTGGTATTGTGACGACTGCGTCTCTACGCAGAGAAGCTCTGGAGGCGATCGCGGAGACGATGAGCGCCCGGCTCGTTCACCGCGGCCCGGATGACAAAGGATCATGGACCGAGCCCAGTGCCGGCGTGGCGTTCGGATTCCGCCGGTTAGCGATCATTGATCTGACGGCTCAGGGCCATCAGCCAATGAGCTCTGCGTCTGGCCGATATACGCTCGTCTTTAACGGCGAGATTTTCAACTACGAGCAGCTGCGGCGTCCCCTTGAAATTGAGGGCTGGCATTTCAACGGCCACTCGGACACTGAGGTCATCTGTGCCGCATTCGAGCGCTGGGGAATCGAGGTAGCGGTCGGAAAGTTCATCGGTATGTTTGCGATTGCCGTCTGGGACGCTTTCGATAGGCGCTTGTCACTTATCCGCGATCGACTCGGTATCAAGCCACTCTTCTACTATCACCGCCCTGGAATCCTCACATTCGGATCGGAGCTCAAAGCCTTGGTGGCTGGCCCCGATTTCGATGCGACGCTCGATGAGAACGCACTGGCCGCTTACCTGAGGTACCTCTACGTACCGGCGCCGCAGACGATTTATCGTCATGTGCGAAAGCTTCTGCCTGGGCACATCCTTTCTGTCAGCAGCGTGGCCGAATCTCTTCCCGAGTCCGTTGCCTACTGGTCACTCTCAGAGGCGTACTGTAGGGGACGCGAGGACAGGTTTGAGGGATCCGATTCGGAAGCGATCCAGGAGCTTGCCGAGCTGCTCACTGATGCTGTTCGTATTCGCATGCGATCCGACGTACCACTGGGCGCACTCCTTTCAGGAGGAATAGACTCTTCGACTATAGTCGCGCTGATGCAGGCAAACTCTTCCCGTCCGACTCGCACCTTCTCAATTGCTTTCCCGGGAACTGATTACGACGAGTCAATCCACGCAGCGCGCATCGCGAAACGTCTCGGAACTGATCATACCGAGATGGCGGTGACTGGTGATGACGCGCTCGCCATTGTTCCGCGGCTTCCGGAACTGTTTGACGAGCCCTTCGCCGACGCTTCGCAGATTCCGACTCACCTCGTGTGCAAGCTCGCTCGACAGGATGTCACCGTTGCTCTGTCGGGTGACGGCGGCGACGAACTATTCGCCGGCTACGATCGGTATGTGCAGGGAGAGAGGATAATTGGCGGTCTCAGGCATGTTCCGAGCGGTATTCGTAAAGCCGTTGGCGCCGCGGTGGGGGCGGTGAGCGAGCGCACGTGGGATCGCACCTACCGTACAGCCGCCGGACTCATGCCTGGCCTCGCAGCGCATCGCTCTGTCGGTAGTAAGATTCGCAAGCTCGGTAGTCTGCTGCGTCATGATTCCGAAGACGACATGTACCGCTTCCTTCTTTCCGCGTGGCAGAACCCAGAGGATCTGCTGGCCCAACCTGGCACCTCCTGGAGCAGGGTCGAAGAGGAACTCTCAAAGACCCGTACCATGCCGTTGCTGGACCGGATGATGTTGCTCGACCAGCAGACATACCTTCCCGACGATCTTCTCGCAAAGGTTGACCGTGCTAGCATGGCTGTCAGCCTCGAGGCGCGCGTGCCACTCCTCGATCACCGGGTTGTGGAGTTCGCCTGGCGACTCAAGCCAGAGCATAAGGTGAGGAATGGGAGAGGAAAATGGTTGCTTCGACAGGTGCTTTACGGTCTCGTCGAGCCGGATCTGGTCGACCGACCCAAGATGGGGTTTTCGGTCCCCATTGGCGACTGGTTGCGCGGTCCGCTTCGCGACTGGGCAGAGGAGCTTCTTTTCTCCAACGAGCTGGAGTCTCGCCGGTATTTGCAACTCGGGAAAACGCGGCCGGGATGGGACCGGCTTCAGAGCGGAGACGACAAGGCAGCCTTGGCGTTCTGGGCAGTTCTCATGTTTGAATCCTGGAGGCGCCACTGGCTCAATTGAGTAACGACAAATCTCCAACTGCCTCCATCGCTGAGTTTATCACAACAGAAAGCCCACCTCGCATTACGGTCGTGATACCGGTCCTAAACGCGATGCGGTTCCTCCCTCAGACTATACCTCAGCTACTTGAAGCCGCCCGCAATACGCAGGGTGTCGACGTTTTATGTGTGGACAACGGGTCCACCGACGGTTCTCACGAGTACCTCAAATCACTTGGGAGCAAAGGCGTTCAAGTTCACAGTCTCGAAAGGGCGCCGGACGCGGCAACGCGCAATTTAAGCGCGGCTGCCCGGAATTTTGCTGCACGTCAGACGAACGGTCAGTTCCTTAGCTTTCTCGACGCCGACTGCGTGGTGGGCAAGAACTACTTCAACGAGGCGCTCGCGGTTTTGGAATCCACCGGTGCTGCGGCCACGGGATGTGAGACAGGGATTCCGTCCGACCCCCACTGGATAGAGGCAACATGGCATGACCTGCATTATGTCGGACGAGAGCGCGAAGTACACTACCTCAACTCGGCCAATTTCTTCATTTCCCGGCAAGCGTTTGAGCATGTCGGCGGATTCCGTGATGATCTACCTTCCGGCGCGGACGCGGAAATCGGGCAGCGGCTCA
>CABEAZ010000195.1_pt1 | contig 46416 bp, 41 predicted proteins | sample 3132471 | NCBI WGS metagenome assembly CABEAZ01 (sample SAMEA5534345, study PRJEB31848) | metagenome | biome: tundra; feature: field; material: soil | place: USA | collected 2013-05 | depth 0.45 m | reverse complement strand
GCGCATAGGTCGCGGCGAGGATAGGCGTGAGGTGCAGTCCGACCTGCCGGAGCTGCTAGATGTAGCTTGGGGCACTGGGCGGCGAATCAGCGCAATTCTCGCACTCCGCTACGCGGATCTGCGGCTCGGTGATGGACCGTTTGGAAGCATCTGCTGGCCCAGCGACACCGACAAGATGAAGAAGGAGTGGTCGGCTCCGATCAACACTCAGGTGAGAGCGGCGATCAACCGAATCCGTATAGCCCGCCAGTTGAAAGGTTCACCGTTTCTTTTCCCCAGCCCGAATGATCAGTCGAAGCCTCTCTCATTGGAGCTTGCGTCGGCGTGGCTTCGTCGAGCAGAAGACCTCGCGGGCCTTGAGCATCTTGAAGGGGGAGGCTGGCATCCATTCCGGAGAGGATGGGTCACCAGCAGGAAACATCTTCCAGATGTTGACGTGGCAGCGGTGGGCGGATGGTCAGAGCTTACTTCGCTCAAGTTGTGCTACCAACAGCCTGACATGGAAACGATGCTGCAGGTGGTGAACGCGTCGGCCTAGTGCGGTGGTCGGCTAGTCTGATCGGAGCCGGGACGCTAAGGGGATCTACGGGCTCTGGATCTTATTGTACAAGGCTACGACCAATGACCCGATGATTGCGAGGGCGGGAATAGCGGTCAGGCTAAGCAATATTTCTGTATCGTATCGTCTCCAGAAGGCTTCTTCCTGTTTCAAGCGCACCACAAACGGCTCAAATGCCATCGGCCTCGTCTTTAGCCACAGGGCAATTAAAACGACGCCGACAAAGAGCATACCGAGTAAGCCTGTCACGAACGCGCTGAAGAACTGAACAAACGGGGAGGAATCCTTCGTAACGTGAAGGTTGCGAAACGGGAAAATGATAAGCAGTTCGAGCGATGCGATGGTGACTATCAACATCCGCGGACCGTAATACCATCGGTGGTGTCGCTTGGCAAATTCTCGGACGATTTCAATCGCACCAGCGCACCAAGCCGGGTTATCGCCAATCGCGCGAACAGAGAACCCAAAAGGGTAAGCGGCACCCACCTTAATCACCCGATTTCCCTCCCGATTGTACATGGCCATTTCTAAACCACGAAGGGTCGAGGGAATCTCTTTGTATGCTCGTAGCTCGGCAAATCTGGAGAATTCCAGTTGTTCATTTTCCAGAGTGACCTTGATCTCAAGGGCGGGGAGGAAGTGGACCTCAGGAGGTTCGATGTGCTCGGCAACATTCCGATCGAGATAGACCTCCTCGAGAATCTTGGATAGCTCGTTCTCCAGGGCTTCCAATTCGTCCAATTCACAGCGACAACTTGGGAGTGTCGCCTGCCGAGTGACCCGGCGTTTTATTGCCATTGGGGGAACGAAGGCGACATTGGCGTTCCAATGCAAGAAGGTCGGATCCGCCTCCTCACGTCGATAGCGACCGATGCAGTGACCGTGAGGAACGAGCCGTTTTGCAGCAGGATCTCGGTCTTTACGAGTTTCACCTCGGAAAAGTAGAGACCCACCTTCAGCTGTACAACCAGCGGTCTTCCGAGCTAAGTCCAGGTCGAGGTCAGATGGGCTTCGCTACATCGCCAACTTTCGGTTCGTTGAACGGCATCTCGTCAGTCATAATCTCTTCTCCCTGACCGAAGGTGAAAGCTAGCGGATCGCGCGACCTGATCCGCCGCTGCTTCGTCAGGTCGCTCTTCAGCGTCGCCATCTTCTCTTGAAGATGAACGACCTTTCCCGTGCCGCGTACGACTTCGAGCTTGCCGAGCGAGGCTCCGGTGTCCGGGTCTGTCACTTCCTTGCCCAGTTCGTACACGAGATAACGCTGACCGAGCTTGACCCCGTTTTCCATGCCGCGATTGATGGCGACTCGGTCATCATCAATAACAACGACGACTTTTGCGAGGTCTGGGGGAATAACGACGACTTTTGCGATGTCTGTGGGGCTCACGATGGTATCTCCTGAAACCACGAATCGAGAGGCACATAAGGCCGCACTATCAAACCCTGTGCTGCGTGTAAATCGCTTTGTACGCTCGCCCAAATGTCACCGTGAGGAGAATCTTCTTTCTGCAACACGATCACTTGGATCCTGCCGTCCTCCTGAATAGCAGTGACGCGTCCGAGACCGATCATAATTTCGAAACCATCAATCGTTGAGTAGATAGACACCGCTGCGCTGTGACTGAACAGCGGATGCGGTTCCAAAAGAAGTAGTGGGCCACCTTCCCGGTAAGTGGCCGGAGCTTTCAAAACAGCCTTCACCTTTGGGAGCGGTAGTGTGGATCGCTGGTTCAGTCGGAAGGCGGTGTCAAAAAGGATTACTCCGACAACAATAGCCAGGGTCGCGCTTATGATTACCCACCGCGCATCGAATACTCGCGAGGGAGCCATTAACCAGGCGATGAACGCGACAGCGAGCCCAACGACCGTGGTCACGCCAATAATGGTTCGCTTAGTCGAGACGTATAGTTCGGCCCCTAGAGATGACATGATTCAGATTTTCAAGAAAGAGTGGTAACAATACTAGTCATCGCTACCGCCGGTGGGACTGTAATACGCCAGATCTTCGGTTTTTGCTCGGGCACGATTTGGGGCGTACTTTGGAGAATGCCGACCGACGCCGAACGCTGGCGCTTCCTAGCCGATCATGGCCTCACCCTGCACACGGACGGCGGGGATTACGGCTACATGGTGCACTGGTGCCGAACGTCGGGCCCGGGTCAACCGCCCAAGTTCTTTCCAGTCTCCAACGGAAAAACAGCCGACGAAGCGATAGACGCGGCGATGGCGCGGTACGAGAAGAAACAGCGCCGCCTGCAGAGAATGGATGATGGATCTCGCCCGGCGGAGACTGTCATCGCCGAATGACCGAACGTCGGTTCCGAGAGCTGTACGATGCAGCGTGGCGCTGCTCACGCGAGTGCCATTCTCGCGTGTGATGGAGGTGAGAGCGCCGAACTTGCCGATGCACTAGACCAGTTTATCGAAGAGTGCGACCATGGGTGGGAGGCGAGGCTGGTCGAATGGGCAATGGATAACGGCTATCCCGATTTCGACACTGTGCTGGAGTATGCGGGGTAAAGAAAAAAAGGAGGCCCCGACGAAGGGCCTCCTTGCCATTCCACGGCGAGAATTTCTTTTACTTAGCCGCGAAGACGGTGAAGGGCGGTGAATCCAACGCCTCTAACTGCGATGAGCCGGTTGGATTCGCGGAATCCGAATAAGAGATCCCGAACCGCAATCGATATCTGCCCGGCACCATTCTAGGATCAAGCTGTGGTTCCATGCCCGGCTGAATGAAACCCGCTACCGTGATAGGAAGCGATAGCGAATCACCCGGAGCTAACAACGCCGACTGAGGTGAGCCGCAGACTGGCGTCCAGACGGTCTCCCATTGACCACTAATGTCGCGTTGCGCTTCAGGTCCGCAACCGCCGAAGACAACCGGCGTATGCCCGTCGTTGCGTATCACGACGGTGACACTAAACCGTGTTAAGTCGGGAGTATGCTCGAGCGGCACACTATCCTGTGCAAAACGAACGACTGTTGTTGCGATTTCGGTGTCGACACGGTTTCTCGTGCAACTCGCTAAAATTACACTCGTCAACCCAAGCACAAGAACGGCGTGGGACGGCATCTTACGGCTCATCAAAGTAACCCCCTTACTGAATCGTGACGGGATTAAGCGTCCCTTGTCCGAGAACATTTTTCGCTGATTGTTCAACCGCGGCCCACGGTAGGATCATAAAGTTGCAGTTTGCCCCATTGGTACAGACGTCCCTATCGGTTGATTTGAAGCCGCCGCCCATGGTTACGATTCCAAGCCCGTAGTATGGTGCGCCGTTCCCACCGAAAGCGATACCGCCGCTATCGCCATAGCCGATTCCCGCGTGGTTGACTTTTACGAGACCCTCAAAGAGAACCTGACGACCTCCGGAATGGCCCCCAGGAACAGGACAGTTGCTCAACGTCCAACATATGCGAGTGACCGATTGCGTATATGGTAATTGTAACTGTCCCGTTGTTGTGCCGGTTACACTGCCGGACTTATGAACCCCATTACTCGTACCCGAAATCCACTCAGGAGTAACCACGCTTCCAATTGGGTACCAGTTGTTGATTGCCATCGTCCCCGGCAGGCCGTTTAACCCCTCGTAGGTCGAAGTCGCGAGCTTACGTTCTCCAGTTACACCCGGTGCGAACGCGACCAAGATCACATCAGCGTCAGCACAATAATCGGTAGCCGTGCTGTCGATGGGGTTTGGACCACATCCTGGGCCCCACGGTTCATTCACACTCACGAAGCCAGCAGCGTTCGCCATGTTGCTAGCGTTTTGGGCGTTCGAAATTCGAGGCTGGAAAACGGTGTCGCCAGTCACACCATTTATTCCTCTGTAAGCGTTGACGCAATGCGCAGCGGTGACCATGTAGTCAACGGGCGGACCAGATGCTGGATACCAACGAGCGTTGGCTCCAATACTGCACTGGAGCGACTTCGTCGACTGGTATTTCCGGCCGAATTGGTCATAGATAGTTTGCCACGGGTACTGAGTGAAGTTGTGAATGCTGATCATGAGGCCATCACGCGTCGGCCGAACGGGATCAGCCTGATCGAACGACACAGTAGAAACTCTTAATTCTCCCCACACCTCTCCGACGACAGCTTGCGACGGGATGCCCTTCGAACGAATCGCTGATAATCCGGGTTCGACGTCCACCGCGTCGATGAAACCGACAACCACGCGATTCGTAATAAGCGAGGTTCCTACCCCCGTATAGCCAGGGATTCTGAAGGTGCCACGCGCAATACGATTCTCGATCGCAATTAGTTCGGAAAGCGAGAAATCGCCGGGGGTAATGTGTGCCCTCGCAATCTCCGGCATGAGCCCCTGAATCCTTGGTTCAGGGCGTCGCGAGTAAGCCCGAACCAGCGCCTTTCTGATGACGGTATCCGGAATTCGAGATCCGGCCTTCATATAGACGACCATGCGATCCAGACTATCGATGTAGAACCCTCCAAATCCTGGTAGTTCGGCTTCGCGCCTCAGCATGTCGTCCTGTTCACCTCGCACTCGTCGGCCCGCAACGGCTTGTGCTATCAACGCCGAAGCGTCGGTCAGTGCGCCACGCAGTTCGAGTCGCGAGCGCACCGGGCCGGTTGGGGGCTCATCCGGTGAGCAGCCTATCAAAGCAACTAAGGTTGCCCCCACAATTGGTGTGAAGAATCGTCGCTGGACTAGCATGTTCTCTCCGCGTCTGGGGTATGGCAGGTCGGGTAATGCGATCGGCCCACGGTATATGGGTCGCCGCGCTCTGAAACGACATGCTTGTTTCCTTTCACCGAATGTCGTTTTTCTATCACCCGCGAGGCGTAGAACCCTAGCATTGGTCCGTCAGAATTGAGTCAGGCACTTCGGCGCCGATCACGGCGATTGGACGCCTTCCGTCAGACTCGGATTCGTGTACTGATATGAAACCGACAGTGCGGTGATATGAAACCGACATTGTTGCGTCAGATTGGGAGCTATAGAATCTCACTGACGATTCCAGAGGCGTACCGATGCGGCTGGTGCCAGCGTTTTTCCTGCTCATTGCCGCTCCGCTCGGCGCTCAGACGCATTGCGACGTGCACTATCGGTGGCAGGAAAAGACCGATACGACTCACTTGGCAGACACCTCGATGAGCACGACGGTCTCGGCCATGTTGAGTTGGGCCTCGCCACCTTACACTGCGGCAGCGAGTTACTGGTGCCAGCCAAGGAATAATCGCGAACAGACTGTCTATAATCTCACTGCCTGGGCCAGAAAGCTGGCGGTGCAGAATGGCGCCACAGGCGATGGCGACTGGCACATCGAGCTGACCGGCTCAAAGAATAGCAGCATCTACAGCTGCATCGTTATCGAAATCCCTCCAGACACTCTCAACCCTGCGTATTTCCACGCGCGTCAGGATTTCCTTGCTGCCATCACGAATGCTGGATCTACAATCAATGGAAGCGGAGACGTCGTGCCCCCGGTTCGCCTGAAGGTGACGGGCCTCGCGTTCTTCGACGGTGAGCACCGCGGCTCAGGCAGCAATCCGCCGCACCAGCATGGAAGGTGCAACTCGAAGACGAGTGCACTATGGGAGATTCATCCCGTGTACGCCGTGAGCGCGCCATAGGCTCAAAGATTCGCGCCGTTTCTGCTACCACCTTTCGGCTATGCCACAACAGTTGTAACCTGCTTGCATCCTGAACGAAGGCGTTACGCTATGGCGGAAGACTAAGTGCAATCGGCCTCGATCCCGTGGTACATGGACTGGACGTTTTGGACTATGGTCGTCGCGGGCCTCGCACTTGTGCTATCACAATTGCCGCCCATTCATCAACTGCTCAAGCGGTCTAAACTTGCCGTTGAGGTCTACTCCCGTGTGCTCCTCACCCAAAAAGTCGGCAATCCGAACATCAACCTCCACGTCATATTCACGAACTTGGGAGGCAGGAGCATAAGGATACGAGGCGCCACGTTAACCCTGAAACGGGACGGTAAAGTTCTCGCGGAACTCCCTGCTCAGACGTACTTCCAAAATCCGAGCGATACCCAATCTGTCCTGTTTACCAGTTTTTCTCTCAAACCGAAAGAAGATTGGGCTCATGTCGTCACCTTCCTTATTCCCTTCTCAAGGGCTGGTGACAAGCAATTCCGCGCGGCGGAGCTGGTCTTGAAAAAGGACATCAACGAAAAGGGAAAGCTGCCGGAAAACAAAGAGCGCCTTGTCGAAGCCGACCAGAAAAGCGTTCAGCCTTTCACTGCGATGTTTGAAAGAATGTTCATCTGGCAACCGGGGGAGTACGAGGTTAGCGTCACGGTTAACTCCATCCCAAAGGCGGCCACGCCAGGTAGGAGTTACCGCTTCACGCTGTTTGAATCCGATTCAGCTGAACTCGCTGGGGTCAAGGACGCTTTCCGTTTCGGAGATGGGATCTATTGGGACTCGGGTAATTTCTCCGGCGTGGGCATTCAGTTGGTTGAGTCTTAGCTGACGAGGATGCAGAACCGAGTCCTGCAAGAATCTTCAGGGAGCAATATCAGGGAGTTGCTCCGAATGGCGAAAACGTTCGACGGCGAACTGGTTTAACTAGCTGTGTGCCATTAAGTTCGAGGTTTCGCGGGACGTAGCGCAGCCCGGTAGCGCACCTGAATGGGGTTCAGGGGCTTGCGGGTTCAAATCCCGCCGTCCCGACGAGGCTTGCCGCCACCGTTGTGGCGGCAAGCCTTCTCGAAGGACTGAGCACCGCGTGCGCGGTGCCCACTTCACTCACTTTGCTCGCGCGGGCAACGGAGCGCGAGCACGCCGACAGAGCGGCGCGGCGGCTTCGCCTTTCCTTGGGACTCTTCGAGCCCCGTCTACCTCTGACCCGCTACCTTGACGGGAGTCGGGCTATCGGTCGTGGTGGCGTTGCCCAGTTGGCCAAATCCGTTGAAGCCCCAGCAGTAGGCGACGCCGCTGGTGGTCAGCCCGCAAGCGTGACCGCCTCCTACGGCGATGGCGGCGAATGTCAGCCCTCCGCTGACCGCCACCGGTATAGCGCTATCGGTCGTCGAGCCGTCCCCCAGGTTCCCACGATTGTTACCCCCCCAACAGTATGCGGCACCCGAGGAGGTGAGGGCGCAGCTGAAACCCGCTCCTACGCCCAACGCGGTGAAGGTTGGCCCCCCTGTGACGGCCACTGGTTGCGCACCGAGCGAGCCGCCCCAGCAATACGCAGCGCCACTGGTCGTCAGACCACAGGAGGAACCGGAGCCTGCACCGATCGTCGCGAAGGTCAGCATCCCAGAGACCGTGACAGGCGTCAAACGCCTGAGCTGAGTACCGTCTCCGAGTTGGCCAACGCTGTTATTGCCCCAACACTTTCCAGTGCCCACAGTCGTGACGCCGCAGGTCCAGTTGCCGCCGGCGCTCACCGTCGCGAAGGTGAGCCCGCCCGAAACCGCGACCGGAGTCGAACTGTTCGTCGTCGTACCGTTACCAAGTTGACCGTCGCCGTTGGGTCCCCAACAGTATGCCGCGCCGGCCGAGGTGAGGCCGCAGGTCTGTAGGCTGCCGGGACCCGGCACCAGCGACGTGAAACTGAGGGCTCCAGAGATGGCCACAGGCGTCAGACTGTTCGTGCCATTCCCCCAACAGTACCCCACGCCGCCAGTAGTGAGGCCACAGGTATGGTCTTCGTCCGCACTCACGACCGACAACTTCAACAGGCCCGAGACGGCCACGGGTACCGGGCTGTCCGTCAACGATCCGTTGCCGAGCGCGCCGTCAGCGCCATAACCCCAGCAGTAAACGGCGCCACTCGTCACGAGACCACAGGTGTGGTGGTCGCCGCTACTCAGCCCCACGAACACCAAAGTGACTGCGGTAATAGCTGCCGACCCGCTCTTCCCCTCGCTCGTCGCGGTGATCGTCGCGGAGCCTTGAGCCACCAAGCTGGCCACGCCCGTAGCTGACACCGTCGCTACCGCCGAATTGCTGCTCGCCCATGTGACCACCCGCCCGGTCAGCACGTTTCCAGCCGCGTCCTTGGTCGTCGCGGTCAATTGTGCCGTGCCGCTGACCACGATCGTATCCGTCGCAGGAGTTACCGTCACCGAGGCCACTGGAGCGGGGGTTGTGGGTCCGGTTCCACCATTCGTGCCGCCACCACAGCCAATAAGACACGACAGGAGCAGGCCTAGCGTCAACGAACTGAGCCGTGCACCACCACACGTAGGACCGCCTCCTACCTTTTTCATGACACTCCCAGCCAGAAAAGACACAAGCCGATCCCCCATCAAACAACGCAACACGATGCCGGCGGGCGCTCTATCCCGCAAGAGTCCTTTGGTCTGGTGATTACCAGTAAACGCATCGTGCTTTCTAAGCTAGCGATCCTCAAGGCTTTACGATGAAGGCGCTAAGCAAAGTTATCCGGAAGTTCGTTCAGGCGACTGCGATCGCCGCGCGACAATGTAAAAGCGTATGCCATTGATAAACGCCGCCACATCATCGCTCACCTTGTGAACGACCGAACCTCGCATTCCAGGATCTGTGTGCTGGAGTCTCAGGGAGGCGGCCGCCCAAGGCGAATTCGCGGCACTACCGCCGCAGTACCTTGCGACGCAGAGAAAAAGTTATCCTAGAGTTATCCGAACCGGCCCAAAAACCGCACTAAACCACAATCCCGTACAACTCCAGACACCAATGCAAAACGGGTTAGCCTGTAGGGCTAACCCGTTGCATCGCAATGGTTATGTTCTTGGAAGACAACAGCTCCCGAGGAGGGACTCGAACCCCCGACCCGGTGATTAACAGTCACCTGCTCTACCACCTGAGCTACTCGGGATTAGCTACGCAAACTAGCAACTTGGAGCCCTCGAATCAACCGAACCGTGTGAGTGCTCGCTCAGTAATTCTGCCATAACCAGTATCCGCTAACTTCCATCCATGCGATCAAAACGAAACGGCACCCAGCGTCCGACCGCGCTCGTCACCGGCGGCTCCGGCGGCATCGGACTGGAGATCGCAAAGGTTCTGGCCCGAAACGGATTCGATCTCGTGCTCGTGGCGCGCACGCGCGATACGCTCGAGGCGGCAGCCGGTCAGCTTGAGGGAAAATTCGGCGCCAGAGTCCATGTCTTCGCCGCCGATCTGCGGCGCCCCGATGCTCCGCAAGCGATCTTCGACTTTCTGCATAACGAGAACATTCCGATCGACGTGCTGGTCAACAACGCCGGATTCGGAGTCGGAGGCGAGTTCGCGGACACGAAGCTTCAGCGAGAGCTGGAGATGATTCAGGTCAACATCTCCGCGCTCACGCACCTCACCAAACTGTTCCTGCCGGCGATGATCAAGCGCAAGGCGGGTCGTGTGCTCAACGTTGCGTCCACGGCCGCGTTTCAGCCGGGACCGCTGATGGCTGTTTACTACGCCACGAAGGCTTACGTGCTCAGCTTCTCGCAAGCGCTCGCCGAGGAGCTGCGCCATAGCGGTGTCACGGTGACGGCGCTGTGTCCGGGACCTACACGCACCCGCTTCGCGGCGTCGGCCCAGATGACGAAATCGCGCCTGTTCACGGCTTTCGGAATCGCGCACGCCGCCGATGTGGCGGCATTTGGGGTCGCTGCGATGATGCACGGCCGGCGCGTCGCAATCCCGGGCATCAAGAACAAAATTGTCGCTCAAGCCAGCCGATTCGTGCCGCGCGCCGTCTCGGCCAAGCTCGCCCGCATGGCGCAGGAATCCCGCTAGCGAACGTCGAAGCGGTCGGCTTGCGTTGCTAAAGAGCCAGCTGCCGCGACATAGGTTCGACATTGGATCGCGCGAAGCCTCTCCGAGGTGAGATCTCCTCGCTCTCGATGCGTCGCTCCAGCAGCGGCGCCAGCCAGCGTCCGGTGTGCGAGTCTTCGACCTTCGCCACATCTTCCGGACGACCCATCGCGACGACCTTGCCCCCCCCGATACCGCCTTCCGGGCCAAGATCGATGATCCAGTCGGCGAGCTTTATCACGTCGAGATTGTGCTCGATGAGCACCAGCGTGTGCCCCTGCTCGAGAAGGCGGTCGAAAACCTTCGCCAGCTTTCTGATGTCCTCGAGGTGGAGGCCCGTCGTTGGCTCGTCCATCACGTACATCTTCTTCCCGGATTTCTTTCCCGCCAGCGCCAGCTCGCGCGCGATCTTGATGCGCTGCGCTTCTCCGCCCGACAGCGTCGTCGCCGGCTGCCCAAGCCGAACGTAGCCGAGCCCGACCTGCTGGAGCTGCCACAATGCCTGGCCGAGCTTTTCCTCGCGCGGGAAGAACCTGATCGCCTGATCGACGGTCATGTTGAGCACTTCGTGAATGTTTTTTCCCCGAACGGTGACATCCAGAACTTCGGGCTTGTACCGCTTGCCGCCGCAGTCCTCGCAAGGCACGTAGACGTCGGCCATGAACACCATCTCGACCTCGAGTGCCCCCGCGCCTTCGCACGCTTCGCAGCGTCCTCCCTCGACGTTGAAGCTGAAGGTGCCCGGAGTGTACTTGCGCTGCCGCGCCAGCGGTGTGTCGGCGAATATGCCGCGGACCTCGTCGAACGCCTTCACGTAAGTGACCGGGTTCGAGCGCGGCGATTTCCCGATCGGGCTCTGGTCGATCATCACGACGTCCTCGAGCGCATCGAATCCCGTGATGGTCTCGTACTCGCCGACTTTTTCGCCGAGATGTAGCTTGGCGGAGTGCTCGCCGACCAGATGCGTCTCGAGCGCACGGTACAGCACGTCGTGCACGAGAGTGCTCTTGCCCGAACCCGAGACACCCGTCACCACCGTCAAGGCGCCAAGCGGAATGCGGATGTCTACGTCCTTGAGATTGTGCTGGCGCGCGCCGGAGAGCGTGATCCAGCGCGGACCGAGCCGACGGCGCTCGTCGGGCAGGGGAATCGAGCGCACGCCCGTCACGTACTGACCGGTCAACGGACTCTCGCTGACGCGGGACATTGGCCCCGCAAAAACGACCTGACCTCCCGCTTCGCCGCTGCCGGGTCCGAGCTCCACCATGTAGTCGGCCATCTCGATGGCGGCCAGATCGTGCTCCACGACGAGCACGCTGTTGCCCGCATCCCGCAGCCGCTGCAACAGCTTGAGCAGTCTGTCCATGTCGCGCGCGTGCAGACCGATGGACGGCTCGTCGAGAACGTAGAGCGTGTCGACGAGCTGCGAGCCCAGCGAATTCGCGAGGCCGATGCGCTGCGCCTCTCCGCCCGACAGAGTGCGCGTCGCACGATTCATCGAGAGATAGGAGAGCCCGACATCGCCCAGAAAAGTGACGCGGTCGCGCGCCTCTTTGAGGATCATCTCCGCGACGCGGTACTCGAATTCGGAAAGCGTCAGCTCGTTGAGCCAGACCGAGAGCTGGTCGACTGGCAGGTCCGCCACCTGGGCGATGTTGAGACCGCCGACCCGCACGTTGAGCGCTTCGGGTTGAAGCTTCGTCCCGTGGCAGCGCGGACATTCCTGCGCTGTCTGATACTGACGGAGGAAAACGCGGATGTACTGCTTGTACCGCTTCTCCTCGAGATCACGCAGGAAGGGAAAGATTCCCTTGTAGCCCCTGGTCTTCGAATGGAGAAGCAGCTCTCGCTGCGCGGCCGTGAGCTGATCCCAGGGCTTGTCCATCGGGATGCGCTCGCGACCTGCGAACTCCGCCAGTGCGCGCCGCTTGTTGTCGTACCGCGGCTTGGTCCACGGGTCAATCGCGCCGTCGCGCAGAGAGCGCGAGGGGTGGGGGACCACCAGCGACTCGTCGTACTCGAGAATCGCCCCGAACCCGTTGCATTGCGAGCACGCGCCGCGCGGATTGTTGAACGAGAAGAGCTGCGGCGTGGGCGTGGGCGCAAGCGTGCCGTCGTTCGCGCACTGGAACCGCTCGGTAAAGCGCAGCTTGCTCACCGCCAATCCGTCGAGGGGCGACACGATCGCATCCGTGAACAGGATTACGCAGTCTCCCTCGCCCTCGGCGAACGCGGTTCCGACAGCATCGCTCAGGCGCCCGGCGCTTTCCGGTGAGACCGCCAGCCGGTCCACAACCACGAGAAGTTCCTTCGCCCGCGTGATGTCGCGTTTCGATTCGGCGAGCTCGTCAAGATGCATCACGGCTCCGTCGATGGCGACGCGCAGAAATCCCTGCGCGCGGAGATTCTCGATCACCACATCATGCGTGACTTTGCTGGAAAGCCGCAGCGGAAAAGTTACGTAGAAGCGGTCGCCGCCCGGCAGTGCGAGCACCGTGTCTGTCACGGATTGCACGGTATCCGGCCTTATCTCCCTCCCGCAATTCGGGCAGAACGTGTGTCCCACGCGGGCCCACAGCAGGCGGAGGTAGTCATAGATCTCGGTCGCGGTGCCGACGGTGGAGCGGGAGGTTTTGGTCGGATTGTGCTGCTCGATCGCCACGGCCGGGGACAGTCCTTCGATCGAGTCGACGTCCGGCTTCTCCATCCGCTCGAGGAATTGCCGAGCATAAGACGAAAGCGACTCGACGTAGCGACGCTGACCCTCGGCGTAGATGGTATCGAACGCGAGCGACGATTTTCCCGACCCCGACGGGCCAGTCACGACGGTGACCGTTCGCCTCGGAATCTCCAGGTCGAAGCCCTTGAGGTTATGCTGTCGAGCGCCGCGGATGACGATACTGTCTTTCACATCCCAAATCTAAGCGCGGCACCGAAGATTTGCCGAATCGGCCCGCGGTGCCGAGGGCAGGTCCGACGGCTCGGCTACAATCGCCTGACGAGTCGCCCGAGCAGGAGAAGGACTATGGCGCCGACGGTGGCGATGCCGATCGAGCGGAAGTCAAACTCTCCGGCCATCACGGTCCCCCACCCGAAGAATCGCGTTCCGAGCCAGCCACCAATGAAGGCGCCGACGATTCCGAGGAGGATTGTGATGATGCAGCCGGAAGGGTCCCGCCCTGGGACCAGAAACTTGGCAAGGGTCCCGGCGACGAGGCCGAGAACAATCCAATAGAGCCAGAGCGGCAAACCCGTCACCTGCGTGAAGCGGGTGCTGCGTTATGGAACGCGTGGTGCGCCGCGGCCTCTCGTCGCCATCCGATAGATCCAGAGGAGGATGAGCGAGCCGATGACCGCGAGAATGATGCTCCGGATGGAGAATCCATTGAGAGGGGTGTTGGTTAGCATGTTTCCGAGGAAGCCACCAATGAATGCACCCACGATTCCGATGATCATGGTAACGATGATGCCGCCGGGGTCGTTGCCCGGCATAATGGCCTTGGCGATCGCGCCCGCGATCAGACCAAGAACGATCCATGCGAGAATTCCCATCTTCCCTCCAGTATGGGTTAGACGTCAGCCGATAAGATGGACATCAGTGCCTGCAAGAAGTGCAACCCGCGTACCATAGGGGGTTGCCGTGGCGTCGCACCTTCAACCCGGCTAGGATACGGCTGAATGACTGCTCCCGCAACTCAGACTCCCGAAGACGACGTACTCGGCAAGGCATACGACAGCAAGCTGATGGGTCGCTTGCTGATTTACACTCGGCCGTACCGCGCCCTGATGTACGGCGCGTTTGCGCTTCTGTGCGTCGAGGGCGGCGTTCAGGTCGTCGGGCCGCTGCTGACGAGGCGGGTGATTGACGTCGCCGTGCCCGCGCGCGACATGCACGTCGTGGCCGCCTGCACCGCGTTCCTGTTCCTCGCCCTGGTGGCCGAATTCGTCACATCGTACGGCCAGACCTGGCTCACCAGCCTCCTGGGGCAGCGAGTCATGCGTGATCTGAGGATGGAGATCTTCGAGCATCTGCAGCGGCTCTCGGTGTCGTTCTTCGACCGGAATCCCGCGGGCCGGCTGATCACGCGCGTGACGTCAGACGTCGAGACGCTGAATGAGCTCTTCACCTCAGGGGTCGTCTCGGGGCTGGGAGATCTCTTCACTCTGCTAGCGATCAGCGTCGCCATGCTGATCATGGATTGGCGCCTCGCGCTGGCCTCGTTTGCCGTCATTCCATTCGTGGTGATGGTATCGGGACTGTTTCGAAAGGGTGTGCGCGATACCTATCGCGACATCCGCGTGCGTCTCGCCCGCATCAACTCGTTTCTGCAGGAGCGGCTGACGGGAATGCGAATCGTGCAGCTGTTCGGGCAGGAGAAGCGCGAAGCGCAGCGGTTCGACGAGCTGAATCGATCGCACCTGGATGCAAACCTCAAATCGATCACGATCTACGCGCTCTACTTTCCGGCGATCGAGCTGCTCACATCGATCGCGCTCGCGATCCTCATCGTTGCGGGAACGTCGCGCGTCCACGCGAATCTCCTGAGCGTCGGCACAGTCGCCGCCTTTCTGCAGCTGGTGCGAAGATTCTTCCAGCCGCTCCAGGATCTGTCCGAGAAGTACAACATCCTGCAGACCGCGATGGCGAGCTCGGAGCGGATCTTCACGCTCCTCGACACGGTGCCGAGCGTTCCGGACAGAGCGGAGCCCACTGAGGCAGTGAAGAAAGGCGAGGGAGTCGAGGTGGCGTTCGAGGATGTCTGGTTCGCCTACGATATAGCGCATCTGGCTAAACAGAAGACCGGGGTGTCGCAGGAAAGCACTCCGGTCGAGTGGGTGCTCAAAGGAGTGAGCTTCATCGCGCGTCCGGGCGAGACTCTCGCTCTGGTCGGGCATACCGGCGCGGGGAAGACGACAATCGTCAATCTGCTCATGCGCTTCTACGATCCGCAGCGCGGACGGATCACGATCAATGGCGTCGACATCCGAGCGATGCCGCTGGACGAGCTGCGCTCGCTGATCGGCTACGTTCAGCAGGACATCTTCCTGTTCGCCGGGGACATCGCGACCAACATCCGGCTCTCGAATCCGCTCAGCGACGAAGACGTGGTGAAGGCAGCGGCGAAAGTCGGCGCGGACCGGATAATCCGCGGCTTTCCGCAGGGCTACGGCCAGGTGCTGGGCGAACGCGGAGCCTCGATCAGCGTCGGCGAGCGGCAGCTACTCTCCTTTGCGCGCGCGATCGCCGCGAACGCACCGCTGCTGCTGCTGGACGAAGCGACGAGCGCGGTCGACAGCGAAATCGAAGCCGAGATCCACGCCGCGCTCGGCGTGCTGGTGTCGGGGAGAACGACGATCGCAGTGGCGCACCGCCTCAGCACGATCGCAAACGCGAACATGATTCTGGTGCTTCACCACGGCGAGGTCGCCGAACGCGGGACGCACCGCGAGCTGCTGGAGCGGGGCGGCCTCTACAACACGCTCTGGAGACTGCAGGCGGGAGACTCGGAGCCGCTGCTCAAGCGCGCGGGGTGATGCTTGCCGCTCTTTTCACGGGCCCGTAGTTTGTGGCCATGAGGGTCCCCTCCATCAACTGAATCACCCCCCGGTTCTCCATTCCAATGAGCTCCCGCTAGTGCACCTTGCTGTTGCGGCTCGCACTGATGTCGGCCGGATTCGAAAGGGTAATGAAGACTCGCTTCACGCTTCGGCCAACGCTCACCGCGGGCTGTTCATAGTCGCGGACGGGATGGGTGGGCACGCCGCCGGCGAAGTCGCGAGCGAGATGGCGGTGGAGATGGTGAGCCACGACCTCTCGGATCTGAACGATCTGGAGGCGCCCGACTCGCACGAGAGGGTCGCCAACGCTCTGCGCGATGCCAACCGCGCCGTATACGAGCGAACCACGACCGAGCGCGACAAGCTGGGCATGGGCAGCACGGTGTCGGCCCTGCTTCTCTCCGAGACGAGATTCATCGTCGGGCACGTCGGCGACTCGCGCATCTACCTCGTGCGCGACGGCCATATGCGCCAGCTCACCAAGGACCACTCGCTGGTGCAGGAACAGGTCGACGCGGGCCTCCTCACGGCGGAGCAGGCGAGACGCCACCCGCAGAGCAATGTCATCACCCGCTGCATCGGCATGGCCGACGAGATCGAGCCCGATGTGTTCGACGGTGAGGTCAGAGTCGGCGATGCATTTCTTCTCGCGAGCGACGGGCTCACGGGGTTGGTCGAAGACCGGCGCATTCAGCAGCTACTCGTGTCCCGCGCCAAGCCGGAGCGGATCGTCGACGCACTGATCCAGGAAGCAAACGGCAACGGGGGCAACGACAACATCACCGCTGTCGTGGTTCGCGTTCTTTCCGCGGAATCGACGGGCACGGACCGTGAGGTTACCCCGATTCCGCCCGCCCCCGCGCATGGATGACGATCGCGAGACTGTCGCGGCAATCGCGCAGCTCTACCTCGGCAACATTCTTTACGCACTCGAGCTTGCCGCGATAGCGCTGGAAGAGCAGAACAAGGCGACGGATGCCGCCTTCTATCGAGGGATCGCGCGTAAGCTGGCCGAAGCGCGCGGGCGGGAGTCGAAGCGTGCGAGCTGACCATGTTTCGGCTTTGGCGCTGATCGTGTTTGCCGCTTGCTCGAGGCACGATGACGCGCGGGTCAGAGCCGACTCCTCATTCGCGCGGCTGCAGCAGCGCGGCGAGATGGCGATGGGGGTGAACCAGTACACATCGCAGCACGTCTTCGAGCCGCTCGCCGATGGCGGCCGCATCATCCTTCAGAGAAAGGAGAGCGATTCAGCTGGAGAGGCGACCATCCGGACGCACATGCGCACAATCGCCGTGGCTTTCAGTCGTGGAGATTTCGCGCTGCCGGATTTCGTCCACGCAACCAGCGAGGTTCCCGGCACATCGGTCATGAAACGGCTGAGAGCCGACATTACGTACTCGCCGCGAGATTTGCCCGGAGGCGGAGAAGTGGTCATCTCGTCCAGAAATCCCGATGCGGTTGCGGCCATCCACGAATTTCTGGCGTTTCAGAGAATGGATCATCATGCTGGAATGCACTGAGGCAGGGAAACGCCGGTTACACCGATGAAAACCACGACAAAAAAGCTCGAGGGGTAAGCTGGCCGAGTACCGCGCGGACAATTGTCTGCCGCCCATTCGCACTCCCCGTTGCGGTGTCGTATTTGCTAGTTTAAGAGTTGGGCCGGCGCCCTCCCGCCAGGATCGGAGCCGGCCAGCACGGGTAAAAGCCGCACAAATCGCATCGGGGCGAATTCGGAGAAGTCATGGGAACCGCGACACTTACGGCACCTGAGCAGGTTACAGACACCTTTCCGATCAACGGAACGGATTTCATAGAGTTCTACGTCGGTAACGCGAAACAGGCCGCACATTTCTACCGCAATGTCTTCGGGTACAAGATCCTCGCGTACCGCGGGCCGGAGACGGGAACGCGCGATCGCGCGAGCTACATTCTGGAGCAGGACAAGGTACGGCTCGTTCTAACGACCGCCTTGAGGCCCGACAGCGAGATCGCCACGCACGTGCACAAGCACGGCGACGGCGTGAAGGACATCGCGCTCTGGGTGGACGACGCGAGAAAAGCGTTTCGACTCGCTGTCGAGCGCGGGGCGAAGCCGGCGTACGAGCCGAAGTCGCTCGTCGACGAGCACGGCGAGGTTGTGATCGCGGGCATCCACACTTACGGCGAGACCATCCACAGCCTTGTGGAGCGGAAGAATTACAAGGGCCCCTTCATGCCCGGCTTTGTTCCGTTCACGAGCAGGAGTGAGGCGAAGGGCGTAGGTCTCAAGTACATCGACCACTGCGTCGGAAACGTCGAGCTCGGCGCGATGAACAAGTGGGTCAAGTACTACGCCGACGTGCTGGGCTTCACCCAACTCATCTCCTTCGACGACAAGACGATCTCCACGGAGTACTCGGCCCTGATGTCGAAGGTCGTCGCCAACGGCAACGGCCGCATCAAGTTCCCGCTCAACGAGCCGGCGAAGGGCAAGAAGAAGTCGCAGATCGACGAGTATCTGGAGTTCTATCAGGGGCCGGGCTGCCAGCATATCGCGATCTCGACCGACAACATCGTCGACACGGTCACCAGGCTTAGGGACAACGGAGTCGAGTTCCTCCGCGTCCCGGCTACTTACTACGACACCGTCATCGAGCGCGTCGGCCACATCGACGAGGACCTGGCGCGTCTGCGGGACCTCGGCATCCTGGTTGATCGGGACGAGGAAGGCTATCTGCTGCAGATCTTCTCGAAGCCGATGGAGGACCGTCCGACGCTCTTCTACGAAATCATTCAAAGGAAGGGCGCGAAGAGCTTCGGCGCCGGAAACTTCAAGGCACTGTTCGAGGCGCTGGAGCGCGAACAGGATCTCCGCGGCAATCTGTAGACCATGCCGATCTATCACACGCTCGGACAGATTCCCCGCAAGAGGCACATTGTCTTCAAGAAGCCCGGCGGAGGCATGTACGCCGAGGAGCTCGTCGGCCACGAGGGGTTTACCGGGACGTCAGCGCTCCTCTACCACATCCACCCGCCGACGACGGTGAAGTCCGTGCGTCGCGTGCGCGAGATAAGGTACGAGGCGGATCCGGACCAGACACTCCACCACCGGCATTTCCTTACCTCACGCGCAAGGAAGGGTGGAAGCGCCACGCTCGACAGGATTCCTCTGCTGTTCAATCGGGACATCGCGATGCTCTACGTCGAGCCCGACGAGAACGATACGCACTTCTACCGGAATGCGCAGGGCGACGAGCTGGTATACGTCAGCAAGGGGCAGGGAGTTCTGGAGAGCTCGTACGGCTCACTGCCTTTTCACGAGGGCGATTATCTCGTCATCCACCGCGGCATCCTGCACCGGTATCGCTTCGACCTGAACGCCGAGCAGCAGCCCAAGCTCGTGATCTTCGAGAGCAGGGGACACGTGTGCTCGCCAAAGCGCTATCGCAACGAATTCGGCCAGCTGATCGAAGGCGCTCCGTACTCCGAGCGCGACATTCGGCGCCCGACGTTCGTCGAGCCGGTCGACGAGATGGGGGACTTTCCAATCCTGGTGAAGCAGTACGACGGCATCAACGAGATCATGCTCGACCACCATCCGCTTGATGTCGTGGGCTGGGACGGATACTTCTATCCATGGGCCTTCAACATCAACGATTTCGAGCCGATCGTCGGGCGCGTCCACCAGCCCCCGCCGGTGCACCAGACTTTTCAGGGAGAGGGATTCGTCGTCTGCTCGTTCTGCCCGCGTCCGTACGATTTCCATCCGGAAGCGGTTCCCGCTCCGTACAATCACAGCAACGTGGATTCCGACGAAGTTCTCTACTATGCGTCGAGCGAATTCATGAGCCGGAAGGGAATCGAGTTCGGCAGCATCACGCATCACCCCGATGGCATACCGCATGGTCCGCATCCGGGACGCGCGGAGGCGAGCGTCGGCGCCAAGTACACCGACGAGCTGGCTGTGATGATGGACAGCTTCCATCCGCTCAAGGTGGCGAAGCAAGCGCTGGAGCTAGAGGATCGGGACTACCACAAGTCGTGGCTGCAGGGGCAGCACGCGCAATTCAATCCTCCCACGAGCTGAGAGTCTGAACCGCAAATGAGCGAGGCGCTATGGACACCCTCGCCCGAGCGCGTCATCAAGGCGAACATGACCGAGTTTCTCCGGTACGTGGAGGAGCGCGGCGGTCCGTCCGTTCCCGACTATTCGTCGGATTCGTACTGGCAGCTCCACGAGTGGTCGGTCAACAACCCGGAGCGATTCTGGTCGCTCACGTGGAGATTCTGCGGAATCATCGGGCATCGCGGCACCGGCGGCGGCGCCGAGCGCGTTGGAGTCGGACTCGACAAGATGGGTCCGCCCGATCCGGAGAAGGGACCGCGCTGGTTCCCGGACGCGAGTCTCAACTTCGCCGAGAATCTTCTCCGCTTCACGGATGACGAGCCGGCTCTCTCCTCGTGGAACGAGGAGGGACATCAGCGCACTATCAGCTATCGCGAGCTGCGCGAAGCCGTGGGCACGCTCGCGCTCGCGCTCGACGCCGCCGGTGTTCGACCCGGCGACAGGGTGGCGGGCTGGCTCCCAAACATCCCCGAAGCCGTCATCGCCATGCTCTCCGCGACTTCCCTCGGCGCGACCTGGTCGTCGTGCTCCCCGGATTTCGGCGCTCAGGGTGTGATGGACCGCTTCGGCCAGATCGAGCCGAAGATTCTTTTCGCGGCGGACGGTTATCTCTACAACGGGAAGGAGATCGATCTCCTGCCGCGCCTGAGACAGATCGCGTTCCGCATACCGACGCTCGAGCACGTCGTTGTGACTCCGTACAGAAAGCATATGCCGGATCTGGACGGCGTGCGGAAAGGAACGCTCTGGTCGAGGTTCATCGCGGCGCAGTGGGCCGTCGCCGCTAGCCAGAGCACGCCTCCCGAGGGGTACGGGACGACTCCGGCAGAGGGATTCCACCGCACACCGCCGGGGGGATACAGCAGAGCGGCGCTGGAAGGTGGTGTCTCGAGGGCGACGCCTCCGCACGGCGTGAAGAGCGTACCGTCAGCGGCTCCCGTGCCCGAGCCGCCGGACCCGAAGACGCTCAACTTCGAACGGTATCCCTTCGATCACCCGGTTTACATCATGTACTCGTCCGGGACGACCGGACTGCCCAAGTGCATGGTGCACAGCGCGGGCGGAACGCTCCTTCAGCACCTGAAAGAGCTGATTCTCCACACCGACCTGAAGCGCGAAGACTGCATTTTCTACTACACGACGTGCGGCTGGATGATGTGGAACTGGCTCGTCAGCTCGCTCGCCGTGGGCGTGAAGGTCGTGCTCTACGACGGCGCGCCACTGGCGCCGACGCCGGCGCGGCTCTGGGACATGGTGGATCAGGAAGGGATCACGGTCTTCGGCACGAGCGCGAAATACCTGGCGATCCTCGAGAAATCGGGCGCGGAGCCGGGCAAGAGTCACGAGCTGTCGAAGCTGAAAACGATTCTCTCCACGGGGAGCCCGCTCGCGGACCACAGCTTCGACTACGTGTACAAGAAGATCAAGGCGGACGTGCACCTCGCGAGCATCAGCGGCGGCAGCGACATCATCTCCTGCTTCGTGCTCGGCAACCCGATTCTGCCGGTTTATCGCGGCGAGATTCAGACGCCCGGGCTCGGGATGGCGGTGGACGTGTTCGACGATCGCGGGCGTCCGGTGAGGCTCATCCCCGGGGAGCTGGTTTGCACGCGGCCGTTCCCGAGCATGCCCGTGGCATTCTGGGATGATGCCGACGGCGCGAAATATCGCGCCGCCTACTTCGAGCATTTCCCGGGTGTATGGAGGCACGGCGACTGGGCGGAGATCACCCGGAATCGCGGGTACATCATCTACGGACGGAGCGACGCCACTCTCAATCCCGGGGGCGTGCGCATTGGGACGGCGGAGATATACAGGCAGGTGGAGCAGCTGCCGGAAGTGCTCGAGAGCGTGGCGGTGGGCCAGGAAATCGATGGCGGAGCGCCCGGCGATGTGCGCATTGTACTATTCGTGAGGCTGCAGCCGGGCCTGACCCTCGACGAGGCGTTGCGCGAGCGCATCGTGACACGCTTGCGGGACAATACGACGCCGCTGCACGTGCCGAAGAAGATCATTCAGGTCGAGGACATCCCGCGCACGATCAGCGGAAAGATCAGCGAGCTGGCGGTACGCGAGGTGATTCACGGGCGTCCGGTGAAGAACACGGAGGCGCTGGCGAATCCGCAGTCGCTCACATTGTACGAGAGGCTGCCGCAGCTGCGCGATAGCGCCGCTGACTAAGATCCGGACGGATTTGGAGGCCCCCCCGCGCGCGTTAGCGCGGATCGGACGGCTTAGTGCTGGGCGACTACCGGCTCGCGCTTCGACGCGGCGGCCAGATCGCCGACCATGTCCTGCAGCTTCGGACCGCGGCCCGGCTCCGGAGCACCAAGCGTCAGAGCGGTGTGGTAGTGCGAGACGCCATAGATGGCGCCAGACCTGCGCTCGACGGTGATTCCCCAGTTCTCGTCGCCGGACTGATCGTCAGCCGGGGCGACATCGCCGCTCTGCGAAAGCGCGTGCGCTTCCACTTCGGAAAGGAATGCCTTCCAGTCCGGAGATCCCTTCAGATTCGCTTCGCAGATCGAGCTGACCCAGCGGTCCTCATCGAAGTGTGAATCACGCTTCGAGATCGGGCCGCAGTCATAGCCCCTGCGGACGAAGTTGTCGACGCGAACGTCGGCGGAGGCGGGAGTCGACTCGTAGTACTGATCCCACCAGAGCATCAGGCGGCCGGTGATCTTGGCCCCCTTCTGCCGAATGATGACCAGGTACTGCGGATTTCCAAAACCGGAGTACCAGATTCTCACCTCGCGCTCTCCCTTGGGGAGCTGCGTCTTCGCGAGCGGAACGAGCCCAGCGGTGGCGATGGCCGCGTCCTTCGTCTCAAATATTGCGTCCGAGGCGGGACCGGTATCATTGGCTGTGAATGTTGCCTGCTGCGCGAGGGACGAGCTGGACACTGCGAGCAGGAGGGAGGCAGCGAACGTGAGTCGGCTCATGCCAATAGGACGGTTCTCACAAGGCCAAGGTCACATTCTATGACCTCATCAGCACCTCGGCTGTAATCTATTGTAGGGCAAGGGGTTAGCCTGTGGGAAAGCCTCCCATAAAGGTACGTTGCTAGCCGGCCGCCCCCTTACAGCGAGGTTAACCGTCTCCCGAAGACTTGGCAGAAGTAAAGGCCGCCGGCCATCCGTCCGAACGGATACCCAACATAGCTGGCGCGATCGCCGAGGGTGGGCAGCTGCGACTCGGGGAGCGTGTGCGCCAGTTTCCGGAGGCGCGCCATGTTCGCCGCCTGGATCTTCGCCATTCGATCCAGCTGCGCATTGTAGACGAGCGCGGGCAACCCCTGATGTTGCCGCTCAGCGTTGATGAGATTGAAGATGCGCGCTTCCGCCCCGCCGTACGCGCTCGGGCTCGCGCCCGCGTTCGCTGGAGTGGACGGCGAAGGCGCCGGAGCCCCAACGGGAATCGCGCAGCCGGCAACCAGGAGGGCGACGGCTGAGGCGGCGAAAAATCTCGGTGCGCGCATCCATAATATGACGCTCCGTCAGCGCGATCGTTCCAACGCGTCGAGGACCCGGCGCGGCTCCAGGCTGGCGCGCTTCGCAGTAAAGACGCGCAGCCATCTCGCGCTCTTGTACAATTCCTCTGAAAGCGAGGGCAGATTGATCGTCCCGATCCAGCCCTCGCCCGTGAGCCGCTCGACTTTGCCGCTCCGCCGGAGGACCGGGATGTCGAGTCCCAGCATCTGCGTCTTCACCGGGTAATCCAGCAGCAGCTCTCCGGGCGCAAGTCCGAACTCCTTTGCGAGGGAGTTCTCCACCTGTGCGACGCGCTTCCTGTCGGTCGCAATCCACTCGACCATGTTGTCATCGAGCTCCGCGGCCGGCCATTCCACCGCGCGCTTGTAAAGCCTGCGCTCCTTGAGCGCTGCTAGCAGTGGCGTCGGCCTGTCGCTCTCGAGTCTGTGCATCAATCCTTCGTCGGTGTGACGCGCCAGGGACTGAACGTCCACGACATCCGTCCTCACCGCGTCTTCCACCAGTCGCTTGTACATCGCCGTCGCGCTTCTCACCGCGTGGTGCCAGTACACGTTCCTGTACATCTGGTACTTGGCGAAGAGCAGCGACTCCAGCGCCGACAGCGCCTTCTCCTGCACACCCAGCGAGCGCCGCCCGGTTTCCGGATCATCCACGAGGACGAGCGAATTGGTCAGCCGGTCGACATCGATCTCGCCGTACGGGACGCCGCACATGAATGCATCGCGCTTGAGGTATTCGATCTTGTCGAGATCGAGCGATCCGGAGATGAGTCCCTGGAGCGGGCTGTCGCTTCGGCCGCGAATCAGGTCGAGCACTTTGAGCGGAGCGTCTTTGCCCAGCTGCGCCGACAGAATCGACGCGACGCTTCCCTCCGTAATGAGCGGGCGCGCGACGTCTTCGTGGTGGAGAGCTCCAATCTCCTCGAGCGCGTGCGAGAACGGGTAGTGTCCCACGTCGTGGAGCAGCGCCGCCGATCTGACTATTGCCTGATCGACCTCACCGATCGAAGTCGAGTCTTCAGCTTCGCAAAGGAGCGCCAGGGTGCGACGCGAGAGGTGGTGCGTGCCGAGTGCGTGCTCGAATCGCGAGTGGGTCGCGCCGGGGTAAACGAGGTATGTCCAACCGAGCTGGCGTACGTACCTGAGCCGCTGAAAGACTTCGGTGTCGACGAGCGTGAGCGTCAGCTCGTCGACACGAATGTTGTTCCAGACGGGGTCGCGCAGAATCTCGAAGCGCACGCCCCGTCTCTCGCGCTGGGTTGGCGTCAGCCCTTCGGGCCGGCGGTCTTCGTCGCCGCGTCCACGTTCCCGAACTTCTCGAAGTTCTCGTGGAACATGCCCGCCAGCTTCCTCGCCTGCGCGTCGTAGGCGGCGGGATCAGGCCAGGTCTCACGTGGATTGAGGACCTTCAGCGGAACGCCTTTGATCTCGGTGGGAATCGCCAGGCCAAAGATGGGATCCGTTTGCGTCTTCACGTTATCGAGCTCGCCGGCCAGAGCGGCGTTCACAATCGCGCGCGTGTACTCGAGCTCGATGCGCTTGCCGGTTCCGTACGGGCCTCCACTCCAGCCGGTGTTTATCAGCCAGACCTTCGACTCGTGCTTGCGAAGGAGCTCGCCCAGCATCCAAGCGTACTTGCTGGGGTGCCAAACCAGAAACGCCGCTCCGAAGCACGCACTGAATGTCGGCTGCGGCTCTTTCACGCCGCGCTCCGTTCCCGCCACCTTCGCGGTGTAGCCCGACAGGAAATAGTACATCGCCTGTTGCGGAGTCAACCTGGCAACCGGCGGCAGCACCCCGAACGCATCCGCCGTCAGGAAGACGACGTTCTTCGGGTGTCCGCCGCGCCCGCCCTCGACGTGATGCCTGATGTAGTGGAGTGGATACGAAGCCCGGGTGTTCTCCGTGATCGACTGATCGGCAAACCGGACCTTCTTCGTCGCCGGATCAAGGACGACGTTCTCGAGCACAGTGCCGAACATCTGCGTCGTTCTGTAGATGTCTGGCTCGCTCTCTGGTGAGAGGTTGATCACCTTCGCGTAGCAGCCGCCTTCGAAGTTGAAAACTCCGTTTTCCGACCATCCATGCTCGTCGTCGCCGATGAGACCGCGATTGGGCGCCGTCGAGAGCGTCGTCTTGCCGGTTCCAGAAAGGCCGAAGAACAGCGCCGTGTCGCCCGACTTCCCGATATTCGCCGAGCAGTGCATCGAGAGCACGCCCTGGCTGGGGAGCAGGTAGTTCATGACGGTGAACATCGCTTTCTTCAGCTCGCCGGCGTAACGCGTGCCTCCGATGAGAATCGTCCGCTCGGCGAGGTTGAGAACGACGAACGTACTGGACCGCGTACCGTGCCGCGCGGGAACGGCCTGGAACTCAGGCGCGTGGAGAACGGTGAAGTTGGGATCGAAAGTCGGCAGGTCGCTCAGCTCGGGACGGATGAACATGTTGCGCACGAACGCCATATGCCACGCGTTGGGCGACACGTAACGCACGGACAACCGATATGATGGATCGGCGCCACAATAGAGATCCTCGACGAACAGCTCGGGAGACTCATTCAAGTATTTGCGGACGTCGTCGAGCAGCACCTGATATTTGTCGACGGTCAGCAACTGATTGACCTTGCCCCAGTCGATATTTTTCTCCGAGCTCGGCTCCTTTACGACGAACTTGTCGTTCGGAGAACGTCCCGTGTGCGGGGTGGTGACCGCGACGAATGGACCCATGTCCGCAAATTCGCCCTCGCTGCGCCGCGCCGCCGCCTGAAACAGCTCGGGCGCAATCAAATTCCAGTGGACCTCGCCGCGCGGGTTGAGTCCCTGCCTGCTCAAGCCAATGCTGCTCGCGCGCGCTACCTGCTGGCGCTGCGGCTTCATCTCGGTTGCCATTACAAGCCCTTCCTCTCGTTGATCCGCTCCTGCGCATCGATCACCGCGACGGCGGCCATGTTCACGATATCCTGCACGTCAGCGCCCTGCTCCAGTATGTGCACGGGAAGATTCATACCCAGCAGGATCGGTCCGATTTTCGTGGCGCCCCCCAGATGGTGGAGGAGCTTGTACGCGATGTTGCCGGCGCTCAGGTTGGGGAATATCAGTACGTTCGCCCGCTCCTTCAGCATGCTGAATGGATACGCCGAGCGGAGGATGTTTTCGTCCATCGCTGTATCCGCCTGCATCTCGCCGTCGACGATGAGTGCAGGGTCGCGCTTCCTCAGAATCGCGACGGCCTTCGCGACCTTCTCCGCGTCCGGATGGCGCACGGATCCGAAGTTGGAGAACGACAGCATCGCGATCTTGGGTGTGATGCCGAAAGTCTCAACGATCCTGACGGCGGAATAAGCAATCTGCGCCAATTGCTCGGCGGTGGGATCGATGTTGACGGTCGTGTCTCCACAGAAGATAACGTGCTTCTCGAAGACGAGCATGTAGAGCCCGCTCACGATCTCGGCCTTGGGATGCGGTCCGATGACCTGGAGCGCGGGACGAATGGTCTCGGGATAGTGCATGCCAACCCCGGAGAGGAGCGCGTCCGCATCGCCGCAGGCAACCATTACGGAGCCGAAGTAGTTCCCGTTGAAAAGGAGCTGATGTGCTTCGCCATGGCTGAGTCCCTTGCGCTGGCGGCGCTTCCACAGATAGTCGGCGTACTCGTCGCGCCTCTCGGAAGTCCCCGGATCCTCGATCAGGATGTCGCGCAGCGAGATATGGCCTTCGGCGGCGATGCGCTCGATGTTGGCGCGCTGGCCGAGAAGAATGGGAGAGCCAATGCCTTCATCGACGATCATCCGGGCGGCGTGAATGATCTTCGGCTCTTCGCCCTCGGGAAACACGATGCGCTTTGGATCGCGCACCGCGCGGTTGATGATACCGCGCATGATTCCGCGCGCGCGGCCGAGCCGCGCTTCGAGCTGCTCGCGGTAGTGCTCGAGGTCGATCATCTCCTTTGCGACACCGCTGGCGACGGCGGCCCACGCAACGGCGGGCGCAACCCAGAGCAGCACTCGCGGATCGAAGGCGAAGGGAATCAGGTAATCGGGCCCGAATGTCACCGACTGCAGGCCGTACAGACGCGACACGCTATCGGGCACGTCTTCCTTCGCAAGCGCGGCCAGCGCGCGTGTCGCCGCCATCTTCATCTCCTCGTTCACCTGCGTTGCACGGACGTCGAGCGCACCGCGAAAGATGAAGGGAAACCCGAGTACGTTGTTGACCTGGTTGGGGAAGTCGCTGCGTCCGGTGGCGATGATCGCATCGGAGCGCACCGCGCGCACCTGGTCCGGCTGAATCTCCGGCTCGGGGTTGGCGAGAGCGAAGATGATGGGTTTCTTGGCCATCTTCGCGACCATCTCGCCCGTGACGGCGCCCGCGGCGGAGAGTCCGACAAAAACGTCCGCGCCGACGAGGGCGTCGGCAATCGTACGCGCTTTGGTCTTGTTCGCGAATTTTGCCTTGTACGGATCCATCTCGCCGGGCCGGCCCTCGTAGATCACGCCCCGCCGGTCGGCCATGAGTATGTTCTCGCGGGGCACTCCGAGCCTGACATAGTGCTCGGCGGTGGATATGGCGGCTGCGCCCGCTCCGGAGAAGACGACGCGGACCTTTTCGATTTTCTTTCCGACGCATTCGAGCGCGTTCAGCAGCGCGGCGCCGGAAATGATCGCCGTCCCGTGCTGGTCGTCGTGGAAGACGGGAATCTTCATCGTCTTCCGCAGTGTCTCCTCGATGTAGAAGCAATCGGGTGCTTTAATGTCCTCGAGATTGATTCCGCCGACGGTGGGCTCGAGCAGCTGGCAGAACCTGATTACATCGTCGGGCTTCTCGGAGCCGACTTCGAGATCGAACACGTCGAGATCCGCGAACTGCTTGAAGAGATTCGCCTTACCCTCCATCACGGGCTTGCTGGCCAGCGCGCCAATGTTGCCGAGCCCCAGCACGGCGGTGCCGTTGGTCACGACGGCGACGAGGTTGCCTTTGGCCGTGTACTTGTAGACGTCGTCCGGAGTCGCCTTGATCTCCAGGCAGGGCACCGCCACTCCGGGGGAGTAGGCGAGTGCGAGATCGCGCTGGTTGTTGAGGGGCTTGGTCGGTACTACCGCGATCTTTCCGGGACGGCCGGATGAGTGATAGTCGAGGGCATCTTCACGCTTCATTGAGCATGGAAAAATGCCATGTGCGCGACCTAAGTGCTACCCTTTTTGTCGCGCAATGCTACCTTAAGTCCAGATGAAGCCTGCTCGCTCCATATCTTGCGGCCCGGCGTGGCGCCTGCGCTTGCTCGCAACGGTCCTCGCCGTTGCCGGGCAGCTCGGAATATCGGGTGCGTCCCTCGCGCTCGCGCGCGACGAATCCAGCGCCGTAGCGCACGCCGAGCGGAGCGGCATAGACTTACACCGCGGTCACAACGAAGCCACGTGCGCGGCTTGCACCGCTCTTTCGTTTCAGACAACCGTAAATTCGGCCGAGCCGCCGGACTCGAGCGAAGCGATCTCCCGCCTGATTCTCGCCCGCTGTGCCGTGTCATGCGTCACCGGTCCACAGCTACTCCCCAACTCCTGCCGAGCGCCGCCCAGAGAATCCTGAACCTGTCGTTCAGTGGTTAGAAAACTTCTCTGGAGAGCAAATGCATTTCACTCGGTCAACGATCGCGCTGACGTTTTTCGCGGGCGCGCTCCAAGGCCCGCCCGAAAACCAACAAAAAAAGGATTCTCCAAAATGACGGGACGCTTCATCCTCTGCGCGCTCGGCATCGCATTGCCGACCTTCGCGCAGGGTCAGATCACTCCGGCTAAAGCGAAGCAGGATTCTATCGCGCGCGCAGACAGCATCGCCCGCGCCGATTCCATCGCGCTCGTGAAGCAACTGGAAAAAGAGCTGGGGCAGCCAGCTGCTGACAGCAGCGGGCCTGTTGCCGCGGCCTCGCAGGGGCCGCGGGCAACCGGCGGCTACATGAACATCGGGTTCGTCGCTCTGACCGACGCCGGGTGGTCCACCGAGCCCAATGTCGGCTCGATCCAGGTCGGCGACCACGATCCTCATGTGAATGGCTTCTCCATCCCCAACGTCGAGCTTACGCTCGACGGAGCAGTCGATCCCTACTTCAAGGGGTTCAGCAACATCGTCTATAAGATCGACAAGAATGGCGATACCGGCGTCGAGCTGGAGGAGGCGTACGTACTGACTACGTCGCTGCCCGCCAATCTACAGCTCAAGGTCGGACAGTTCTTTGCTGAGTTCGGACGCCAGAATAACCAGCACCCGCACGCGTGGTCTTTTGTGGACGAGCCCCTGGTCCTGAATCGGATGTTCGGACCCGATGGCCTTCGGAGCCAGGGGATCCGCCTCTCGTGGCTGCTCCCGACTTCCTTCTATACGGAGGCGCTGATCCTTGTCGCCAACGCCACGGGCGGAACAACGTCGAGCTTTCGCTCGCCCGACTCGCCGCAGATCCATGGTGGCGTAGTCGACACCACTCCGGTGCAACACGCGTCGGGACTGCTTTTTGTGCCGCGCATCAACACGTCTTTCGATCTGACCGAGACTCAGACGATTGTCCTCGGCGCGTCGGCGGCATTCGGCCCCAACAATTCAGGACCCTCCGCCCACACTCAGGTGTATGGTGGGGACGTGTATTGGAAGTGGAAGCCCGCTGCTGCGCAGGTGGGATTTCCGTTTTTGTCGGTGCAGAGCGAAGCGATGTGGCGCCATTACGACGCCGCGCAGCGGATCGCCGCCGACAATCCAGTGGTGACGTTGCCGAGCGAGACGCTGAAGGATCGCGGAGCATACGCCCAGGTGTTGTGGGGAATAAAGCCCCGCATCGTGGCGGGGCTGCGCGGTGAGTTCGCATCGGGTGATCCGGGTGCATTCCAGTCGGAGGTACGCCGCGATCGGACTCGGTTGTCGCCTAATTTCACCTGGTATCCGAGTGAGTTCTCGAAGTTCCGGATGCAATACAATTTCGACAATCGCAAGGGAATCGGCACCGATCACTCGCTCTGGTTCCAGTTCGAGTTCCTGCTCGGCGCACACGCCGCACACAAATTCTAAACGGTAAAAAAAGGAAATGAAATCAAGGAATCTTCATAGAGCCGCGACCCTCGCTCTGGTCGCGCTCGCAGCAACCGGCTCATCTGCGGCGGCGCAGCTCCGCGTCGTCGCCACCACACCCGATCTCGCGTCGATCGCGAGAGAGGTCGGCGGGGATAAGGTCAGCGTCGTCGCTCTGGCCAAACCGACCGAGGATCCGCATTTCGTGGATGCGAAGCCGAGCCACATCGTGACGCTCAACCGCGCCGATGCGCTCATCGAAGGCGGCGCCGAGCTGGAGCTTGGGTGGCTGCCGCCGTTGCTCGAGAACTCCCGCAACGGCAGGATCGCCGCGGGCGCGCCGGGCCGTATCGTGGCTTCCGAAGGAATAACGATGCTCGAGATTCCGACGAGCTTCGATCGCTCGAAGGGCGATGTTCACTCGCTCGGCAATCCGCACTTCATGATCGACCCGGTGGACGTAAAAATCATCGCCCGCAACATCGCCGATCATTTCGCGCAGATCGATCCGAAGTCCGCCGCAACCTACAATGGCAACCTGGCGAGGTTCGATACCAAGCTCGACGCGAAGTATGCCGGCTGGAAGAACGAGCTCGCCCCTTATCGAGGCGCGAGGATCGTGACGTATCATAAGGATTTCGTCTATCTGGCCGAACGATTTGGCCTGAACATCGTCGACGAGCTCGAGGCCAAGCCCGGCATCGCGCCCTCTCCCGCGCATCTAGCCGAGGTCATCGGCAAGATGAAAGCGACGAACGCCAAGGTCATCCTCGTGCAGCCATTCCAGAACCGAAAGACGGCGGAGACGGTGGCGCGTCAAACGGGCGCGCTGGTTCTCGATGCTCCGCAGCAGCCGGGGGCGGTCGATAATACCGCGACATACTTTGACCTGATGGACCACCTCGTCAACACACTAGCCGGCGCGCTCCGGACCGTAAAATGAGCGCGGATCTTCAGGTGATTTGGGAAGTCATGAGATGGCCATTGGTGGCGTGCCTTCTTTTTCCGCCACTGCTGGTTTACCTCGGCCTCCACGTGGTGAAGCGCGAGGTGATCTTCGTGGACCTGGCGCTCGCGCAAGTTGCGACGCTTGGGACCTGCGTGGCATTGCTGATGGGGTATCACTTCGATGACCGCATCACATTCTGGATTTCACTCGGCGTGACGTTCATCGGGGCAGCGTTCTTCAGCTGGTCGCGCAGCACCAAGAGAGGCGAAGTTCCCCAGGAAGCGGTCATCGGCATCACGTTCGTCGTCGCCGCGGCGGGCGTGATTCTGCTACTGAGCCGCGTCGCGGGTGGGAAGGAGGAGCTCGAGAACCTGCTGACGGGCGACATCCTGAATGTGACGAAAGGGGAAATCGGCCAGCGACTGTTGGTATTTGCAGCGCTTGGCGCCTTCTACGCGGCCTACCACAAACGGTTTGTCCTCATCTCATCCGATCCGGAAAAGGCATTCGCGGACGGCGTACGCCTGCGCCTGTGGGACTTCCTGTTTTACGCCGCGTTCGCGCTCGTGGTCGTGAGCTTCGTGCGCCTTGCCGGAGTGCTGCTTACCTTTGCGTATCTGATTGTTCCCGCGGTCTGCGGCACGATGCTGGCCCAGGAGTGGATGAAGCGCCTGGCGATAGGGTGGGTCATAGCCGCCGCAGCGAGCCTGCTCGGGTTGTGGGCTTCCTATCGAATGGATCTGCCCACTGGAGCCGCGATTGTGGTCGCGTCCGGCGTGCTGCTGGCCATCGTGGGCGTTTTCAGCGCTGTGCGTCGGGCGTAGGGATTTGTCTACATCGTGACACGCAAGCTCTGATGCCGCTCAATTGCCGCCCGTAACCGGTGCGGGGCCGCCCATGTTCGCGACCCCCATCGACGCGGCCATCGATTTCCATTCTTCGAGGCTCGTTATCGAGCTGGTAGAGTCGCGATAGCGAGCCGCCGCCTCGAGAATCGTTCGTCGCTTCGAGCCACGGGGTACGGAAGGATCTGCGAGGATATCGGACACGACGTCGTGCAGCGAATGCAGATTGTCGAAAATGATCGCCGCCTCGGGATAACGCGCCGTGAAGCTATTGCGATCGTCGGCGACGCTGTTACGATCCTCGGCGCCCCGATTTCATCGAGGTTCGGGGCGCGATTGCCGCCGATTGCGGCATCACGCTCGGCAGGCTGGCCGGCGCGCTGTCGATAAGGCTCCAGAAGCGCGCGACGGTTGCGTCTTCCACCCGTACCGGGAAACCCGCGTCGAGATTTCTATATTCCGCCTGCGCCTGCACGGAACGGGCGAGCGCCGGCAAGAGCAGCACGAGCAACAATGGCCAACGGGTCATCATGGCCATCGCGTCAGGACCGATCGACTCTACTGCACTCGCAACACATAGATATGGGCTCCTGGATAAGTCACGTCCCCACCAGCAGGGTCGAGAACCTTCACATTCTTCGATCCCGCATTCGCGGCAACCGTCAACCTGAAATAATTCCCGCTGCCGGACTTGTTCGTCGCTGAAATATTGTCGGAGCCACTTCCGACCGGCGAAACCAATAACGGATAGACGCTGCCCGTGCTGAGCACCGCCTGCGCCACCGGTGGCATTATGTTCCGGAAATTATACGAGCGGTACTGGTACTTTGGATCGAGACCGGAGATTCCAAGATGATCGGTGTACATCGAAACGAGCCAGCCGGCCATCAGCGTATCCAGCGAGGCGCCGGCAACCGTCGTGAAATTCTTGATCCCGTTGTCGGGGCCGGCTGCAAGCCTGCGAGTGAACGCGCGGACGTCGCCGTTCGAATAGTTGTCGGCCGCGTACCGGCCGATCGCCCAATCCGCCCCGCTCGAGGAGAGATTCGCGTCCGAGTTGGAGCTGATGCCCGAGGATGTATCCGGTCGCGCCATCCAGTACGCGAGCCGCGCGAAGTTCTGGAAAAAGAAAGCGTTGAAGTCATCACGCGCAGCCTGATTCCCGGCGGGGAGCATGTCCTGAAACGTCAGCGTCTGGAGATCTCCAAATCCCCGGGACACACGACCAACGGCTTCCTCCGCAATGTGCGCTAGGGATTCGTCGAGCCAGTTGTCCTCGAAAGCGGTGGCGGCGGGGTTGAAGTACCGGTTGCCCGCGTTGATCAGGTGCTCGAGCTCGTGCGGGATCGTTCCCCGCGTTCCCTGACGGACTGAAGACGCGCTGCGGACGTTGCCGTACTTCCCCGTCGGATCGGGCGACAGCAGATACATGATCTCGGCATTGTTACTTTCGGCGCACGACTGATTGGCGGTCCCTGTCTTCGGGAAATAGTCTCCCGCGAAAAAGTATCCGCCGACAAAACCACCCATCGAGTTTGGAGGTGTAAGCTTGTTGACCTCACCCGTGAACAACAGGATGACTCGCCCATTGCCATCGATGTCCGTCGGATTGCCGAAGTACGAGCTGTCGGTAACGAACGTGTTGTTGTCGAACTCCAGCGTGATGGAGTCCAGAACTGCTTGGGGGAACAAAAGCGTCGGCGGACCATCCAGAGTGTCAACCGCGAGTATCGCCCGGCGACTCACCGACGCTACTACGGCCTGGGTCTGAAAGTAGTTATCGCAGAGATTATTGCTGCTGCCGTCAGGAACATCGAGGTTGAGAACGTCCCCCGCCGCCGGCACGGCCGCGGCCTGTACGCTTCGACTGAGAGAGATTCTCGTCGCTCCGACCGGGGCCGATTTCGAGCGGAGCAGAAGATTTTGTCGCTCGAACGCGCGTACCTTCGTCTCGAAGGCCTGTTGTGGCGGTGTCGTCGTGTTGATTGTCTGGCCCGCGCGCTGCAGAGCCGAGCTGAGCTCAGCGCTCGCTGAGAGGCCTGAGGAACCGCCCGCGGATCGATCCGCCTTTACGAGAAAATTGGCGACGGCGTCGATTGTCGGATTCGTATTTCCAACGATGATGACGTAGTCCCGGGCCGAAGAACCGGAAGGCAGATCGATCCCGTTGGGAATGTCGGATGGATTGAGCACTCGGACCTCGCCGACGCTCATGGTGCTGATGTCGCTGGGCGGGGCTTTCGGCGCTATGCCATCGCTTCCACCACATGCGACCGCAAACACCAGAAGGATGGGGGCAAGCGTCTTCATTGGGAGCACCTCTCGGACTGATTTAGGATGGAATACTCGATACTTGAATGGTGCGAACGCGCGACGAGCGAACGATGGCCCCATCGCAAGAGCGTCAGGGGCCATCGCATCGTCGTCTATTGGGCGATGCTGAATCTGACCTGAAACTGACGCGGTCTTCCTACTGACGCTCCGCTAAAAAAAGCACCCTTCAACAGGTATTTCTTGTTGAAGATGTTGTCGACGTAAAATTCGGGATGAATGAGTGAGCGGCCGAACGGTAGGGAAATCCCGGTGCTGGCGCCCAGAATGAAGCTCGGTTTCACCTTGATGCCCTTGTTGAAATCCAGGAGACCCGTCCCATATGAGCAATTGCAACCGGCGGGATCAACGCCGTTGGTAAGGCCCGAGCCGTACGTGCCGGTGAGGCTTGCGTACGCCTGGCGCAGCGAGTAAGTGGCTGAGCCAAGAATGCTCAAGCGCTGGTCGTGATCAAGGTCGAAGAAACCCGTCGGCTCATTTGTCGGGAAGAAGCCACCCGTTATGGGCCCGCTTCCATAGGCGTGATTGAGCGCGACGTTGAGATACGCGGAGAACGGTCCCGGCGGGCGAATCTCCTGCACCGTCTCGATTCCGGTGATTTTCACTTTGGCGATGTTGACCGACGTCACGATGTTGGATCCCGGAACCGTGTTGTCGTCGATGCCCGGCGAGCTCTGCTTGTAATACCCGGCGAATTTCGAAACCAGGCCGAAGGGGAATCGGTGCACGAATCCCGCCTCATAGAAATGATCGCGCTCAGGAAGCGTGGGCACGGTCGCGAGGCCGCCCTGCGCCACACTGGTGACGGAGCGGAGGTCCTCTACATTGGTCGGCAGGAACAGTCGGCCGTAGTACAGATACAACGTATTGGCCGAGTTGGGGAAAAAGTTGAGTCGCACCCGCGGACTCCATTGCGACTGGGTTCCGGCAAAAGGAGCGTTGTGCGCGTCATAGCGGATGCCCGTGCGAATCTCGAACTGCTCGACAGGCGCGTAGGCGATTTGCGCGTATCCGCTGGCGTCCCATCCCTTCAGGCCGGAAATGGATGCGGGTCCAGGATTGCCGCTGGCGTCAACTGTGCTGAAATCCTCGTGACCACTAGTAAGGCTGGATAACGTCCCGAATTTGATTTCCATTTCCCGCGCTGGATGGATGGAATAATCCGCCTTTACGCCGAACGCGTTGAAGTTCCTGTCCTCTTTGATGTTGTACGGCGTAAGGGTGTCCGGAAAGAAGATGAATTGCGGTTGATCGTTGACGCCCGGGGTGTAGCGAAGACCCCCGTGCCGATAGAACAGCCCAACGAACAGCTCCGGCGGCGCGCCCGCGTCTGCAGCGTTTCCACCTCCGGCGTATTCGCTACCGGCGAATTGGTGTCTCCAGCCAAGATTGACGAAGCTGTTGATGTCGCGCTGGTTGTCATCAAGCTGAACGGCGCCAGTGGTGTCGAACGGAACCTGGAACTTCGTCTGCGAGAGGTTCGCGTCCAGATTGACGATGTCGTTCCCGCCAGGCGTGAACTGGATCTTTCCGAATCCGTACCAGTCCTCGCCGTGATTGTGGAAGTTCTCGACATTGTTCGTCGTCGGATCGAGAATCACCGGTTCCTTCCGCATATCCGTGGTCTGATGGGAGCCCGAAAAGAAGTAGCCGAGCTTTCCGGCATTGGTGCTGGCACTGATCCCCTGACCATAGGTGTTATAGTTGCCGGCGAATCCATTGAGATTGTAGTGCAATCCGCCCGCAGGGACCCGTGTCGTGATGTTTACGACCGCGGCGTTCTTGTTCCCATACTCGGCGTCCCAACCTCCGGTGATGAAGTCGATTTCATTGACGACCGATGGGTCGAACAATTCGTTGAGACTGCCGGATATTCCCGCTGGCACCGGCACGCCATCGACGTAATACGTGTACTCCGCGTGCTGGCCACGAATGTGGACCTCGCCGGTCGGAGCCCGAGCCGCGCCAGCGATGGATTGCTGGAGGATCTGCGAAGTCGTATTCGTCGGCGCTCCATGATACTGGTCCTGCTTGAACCGCTGATCACCAGTTCGCGTATCGACGGCGAGTGGAACGGATGCGTTGACGGTTACCCCCTGAAGACTTATCGCTACCGGTGAGAGAGCAAAATTGACTCTGATGTCCGCGTCGCTGTCGCCGACGGTGACCGTCCTGGACTGCGGACCGAAACCAAGAAAGCGAGCCATTACGGTGTACGTTCCCTGGGCGATGTTGTGGGCCGTGTAGCGTCCGAACGCGTCAGTAGTTGCGTTGGAGATTATTTCCGTACCCTGCATGATGCTGACTTCTGCCGAGGGAAGGGGTTGGCCGCTGGCGGAATCGCTAACGACGCCGGTGACGTCAGCATTCGCTAGTCGAACAGGGTCGGCGCCGGCAACGCCGGAGGAGAATAGGAGCACAGCCGCGGCGATGACTGATGCGCGCGCAGCTGCACTATGGATGCGTTGAATTGCAGAAAGCATGAATTGCCTCGATATAGGGTGCCATTGGAACGCCGATACACGTGTGATCGGCGCGCGTGATCCTGTGGTGCGGCGCCGCTGGAGCCGTCGGCTTCAGCGCGCGCGGATGGATTACGCCTGTGCGGGTGGCGCCCGGGGGAGGCTTGGTGCGCCGTCAGTCAGCCACTCGGGGAAGAGCGGGAGACGGCGGGTGACCTGGAGGGTTTTGGTGTGGTGAAGAGGCGGAGCCGACCGGGGCGTCGAGGTCGCTAGAGCACCGGCGACGAACTGGCAGAGCGCGCAGGTGTCTTCCTGATGGACACGCGGGCAGCGCGGCGTGCTGTGATCTTCGGCGTGGGGACGAATCGCGCGGTTGACGGCATCGCCGGCCGCGGACGCGTCAATGACGCTGACGACGCCCGGCAAAACCGCTTGCGCGAGCGCGGCGGCGAAGATCCAACTACGTACAAATCGCGAAACGCGTCTACCCACTCTGTCGTTTCCCTGGTGGTGAGGCTCGCAAAAATCTAACCGGGATATGCTCCGGGCCCAAATGTGCCTTGATTTCCAGCCTATTGATTTTGTTGCAACATCCTGACGCGTGAATACGCCGGCTAGTCAATTATTGCTGATCACTTTAGTCAAACATCTGATGATTACTTCAAATGATTGAGATCCCCGCACACACGATAGCGCAGCTCCTCTATCTGGTTCACACCGATCCAGAGGAGCTGCAGGAGGCGCTCGGTGAGCTCCGTGCTCCCGACATCGCCGAGGCTCTGCGCGAGCTGCCACCGGAAGCCGCCGCGAAGGTGATGGCGTCGCTTCCATTCGAGCTCGCCGTCCAGGTGTTCGACGAGCCGGAGCTGACTCGCCATCGCTGCGCGATCATCCAGCTGATCGAGTCGCGCAAGGTCGGGCCGCTCATCGAGGCAATGTCCGCCGACCAGCAGGCGGACCTGTTCCGGGAAGTTCCTTCCGAGCAGCGACCGCGCCTGCTGGCGACTGTGAGCGAGCCGACTCGCGCCTCCCTTCAGAAGCTCCTTCAGTATCCTCCCGAGACAGCCGGCGGAATCATGACCACCGAATTCGTCAGCGTTCCATCGGACTGGGGCGTTGATCAGGCGCTGCGGCTGATCAGAGAAGTAGGTGGCCGTAAGGAGACAGTGTACGCGATCTACATCGTTGACCCCACGACTCAGGAACTAGTCCACGTCGTCTCGCTGCGCGAGCTGCTGAGCGCCGAACGCGAGGATAACGTGCTCGACGTCGGCAACAGGAGACCGCCGCTGGCGGTGACGGCGGACATGGATCGCGAGGAAGCAGCCCGCCTCATCTCGAAGTACAACCTGCTGGCGATCCCTATCGTCGACGATCAGCGACGCATGCTCGGCATCGTCACGGTTGACGACGTGATCGACGCCCTGGTGGAGGAATCGACCGAAGACGTCCAGCGCTTCGGAGGTATGGAGGCCCTCGACGCGCCGTACATGGAGATCGGATTCGTGGAGATGATCAAGAAGCGGGCGGGCTGGCTATGCGCGCTGTTCCTCAGCGAGATGCTGACAGCGACGGCGATGCAGCGCTTTCAGGGCGAGATCGAGCATGCCGCCGTGCTCGCGATGTTCATTCCGCTGGTGATGAGCTCGGGCGGTAATTCCGGCTCGCAGGCGACGTCACTCGTGATAAGAGCGCTCGCCCTTAAGGAGCTCAGCCTCCGGGACTGGTGGCGGATCGCGATCCGCGAGCTGCCGACCGGACTCGTGCTCGGCAGCATCCTTGGCGTAATCGGCTTCATCCGAATCGTGGTCTGGCAGAACCTGCATATCTTCAGTTACGGGCCCCACTACTTCCTGCTGGCGATCGCCGTCGGGTTCTCGCTCGTCGGAATCGTCGCGTTCGGATCCCTGGCCGGATCGATGCTGCCCTTCCTGCTCAAACGGATCGGATTCGACCCCGCGAGCGCCTCAGCTCCGTTCGTCGCGACACTCGTCGACGTCACTGGACTGGTGATCTACTTCTCGGTGGCGTACCTGGTGTTGCACGGAACGCTCTTGTGACATTCGAGTCCAGCCCGTAGCGCCCCGCCGGCCCGCCCAATGCCCTCGGCAGGTAGTCTTCAGTTGTAGTTGTATGAGACCGCAGAACCTATTCGATGTAGCTCCGCAGCCGCTCGAGCATTTTGCGATCGGTCGTTTCGGCGTCATCGAGCTTCGGGGTCTCGATGATCTTGCCGACGCTCGCGAGCCGAGCGTCGTTCATGATGCTGCGGAACGCCCCCTCGCCAATCGAACCTTCGCCGATCAGCTCGTGACGATCCTTGCGGGATCCCATCGGCACCTTTGAATCATTGAGATGCATGAGACGAAGGCGCGATCTCCCGATCACGTCGTCGAAGCGGGCCCAGACGCCATCGTAGTCGTTCACGATGTCGTAGCCGGCCGCAAAAATGTGCGCGGTATCGACGCACACGCCGACGCGCTTTCGGTAGGGTAGTGGGATCATCTCGATCAGCTTCGCCATCTCCTCGAAGCTGGAGCCCAGCACTGTCCCGGCACCGGCGGTCATTTCCATAAGGAGCATTGTTTTTCCTGGCGCTCGCTCGAGGGCGATGCCGATTGCCTCCGCATTGCGTTCGAGCCCGCTCGACCTCTCATCCATGAAGTTCCCGGGATGCGACACGAGATACTGGAGCTTGAGAGCGGCGCATCGCTGGAGCTCGTTGATGAAGGAATCGATCGAGCGCTGGCGCAGCACCGGGTCGGGTGAGGCGAGGTTGATCAGATAGCTGTCATGCGCGTTGGCCTCGCGAACGCCGGTCTCGCCTAGCTCCGTCAGGAACGCCGTGCACTCCTCCTCCTCGCACACGCGCTCGGCCCAGCGGCTGGCCATCTTCGTGAAGATCTGCATCGCCGTCGCGCCTATCGACTTCGCGCGCGGAGGAGCCTTGCTCGTGCCTCCGGCTATCGAGACATGAGCGCCAAGCGGTGCAGCCTTGCGGTCGCTGTGCTTTGGCGCGCGGGAGTCATCGCGCGGCACGCAGCCATTCCGCCGGATCGACTGCGGGGCCGCCGCGCCTGATCTCGAAGTGGAGATGAGATCCCAGAGCGGGATCGCTGACGCCAACAGTTCCGAGGGGCTGGCCCTTGATCACACGCGTTCCTTTCCGGACCGCGATCCGGTCGAGCGAGCCATACACCGAGTAATCGCCGCCGCCGTGCTCGAGAATGACCGTGTTGCCATAGGTGCCCATCGGCCCCGCGTACGCGACCGTTCCAGCGGAAACCGACTTCACCATCGTGCCAACGGGCGCGCCGATCCCGATCCCGTTCCAGCGGGTCGTGGTGTTGTTGGGATTCACGAAACGGCCAAACCGGTAGAGAAACGTTCCGTTCACCGGCCAATCCAGACGGCCTATATCGGTCGTACGGATCGAGCTCGGCGACAGCGCCACCGTTCCGCCGCGCCCGCTCGCTCTTCTACGCTCGGCCTCGAACGACGCGATCAAGTTGTTCAGTCGGGCCTCGCTCTTCTCCAGCTCCGCGAGACGCGCCTTCGTGCGCTTGGTGTCTCCCTGCACTCGCACGAGGTTCTTCGCCTGCTCCTTCTCCAGGTCCGCGAGACGCGCAGCCTCCCGCTCTTTCTGCGAACGATTCTCGGCCACGCTGTTCTGCAGCCGCACCAGCTGCACCTGCTGCGATTCGATCTTGTCGTGCAGCTCGTCGAGACGGTGCACCAGGCCCTTGTCTCTCAGGGCCAGCAGGTGCAGGTACTTGTACCGCGCGACGAGCTGTCCCACCGACTGCGCGGAGAACAGCACTTCGGCGGAATAGAGCGGACCCCTCTTGTAGATCTCGATCAGCCGCCGCTGCAGCACCGTGCGCTTCATCCCCGCCTCGCGCTCCGACTTCTGGAGGTCGCTGGTGGTCGTTTGCACTTCGTCCGTGATTGCGACGAGCTGCTGGTCGAGGGACTTCACCATGCGCGCGGTCGCGTCGTGCTGCTTGTCGAGAAGATTCACTTCGTCGCGGATTTCGTGCGCGGTGTTCTGGAGCCCGCTCATTTTTTTCTCGAGCTCGTCGCGCTCGGCGCGGATGCGGGCAAGCTCATCGCGCTGCGCGTTCACCCGCGCTTCGGCGCTCTCGGTTTGCTGAGCCGGCAAGTGCGAAGAAAACAGCAGCGCGCAGAATGCGACCGCGTACGACGTGCGGCTCAGATTCGGCGTAGATGTCTCCCCACCGAGACGAGACTTCCGAGCACGCCCATCACTGCGCCGCCGACGACGCCGAGGAAGACGAGCTGGCGATCGAAAAAGATCGTCTCCATGAAGTACTCGTTGACGACCCTGTTCGCGACCCAGACGAACACCAGCGCGAGCAGTCCGCCGAGTACGCCTTTCACGAGCCCATCGATCAGGAAGGGAAGGCGGATGAACATGTCCGTCGCGCCGACCAGGCGCATGATCGAAATCTCCTTCGCGCGCGCGAGGACAGTCATCCGGATCGTGGCGCCGATGATGATGATCGCGACCGCCGCGAACGCGACGCCGAGCGCGATTCCGGCAACCGTCGCGATGTTCCGCAGGCGATAGAGCTTTTCCACCCACTCCTCGCCGTACCGCACGTCGTCGATGAAGCTATAGGTCTTCATCCGATCAGCTACGGACCGCACCGATGTCGGGCTCCGCATGCCGGGCCGCAAATGCACCTCGATGGAAGCAGGAAGAACGCCAGCCTCGAACACATCCGTGAACTCGCCCATCTCCTTCCGCGCGCGCTCGAGAGCTTTCTCCTTCGACACATAATCGACCCGCAGGACTTCGGGAAACTCCCCGATGTCCTTCATCGCCGCCGCGACCGATTCGATGTCGGTGCTGTCGCTCACGAAGGCGCGAACCTCTACGCGTTCTTCCACCTGGTCCAGCGCCTTTCGAATGTTGATCGCGACGAGACCGAAGAGCCCGAATGCGAAGAGCGAGAACGCGATCGTCACGACCCCCAGCGCGCTCAGGAGCGGTGCGCGGCGTGAGGCGGTCAGTGCTTCACGGGCAGAGCGCATCTAAATGCCCTCCGTCGAGTCGGGCGGTGTTTCGCGCACCTCCCACGGCTCCTCGAACGGCCTAGCCGATGCGGGCGACTCGGCGGAGTCGAAGACGACCCGGCCGTGATTGAGCTCGATCGTCCGATAGTTGGAGCGGCGGACGAGATCCAGGTCGTGCGTCGCCATGATCACCGCGGTCCCCGAGGAATTGATGTCGCGCAGAAGCTGGAACACACCGCGTGTCGCGCGCTCGTCCAGGTTTCCGGTTGGCTCGTCGGCGATGAGGACGAACGGATCATTGATGAGCGCGCGCGCGATCGCCACGCGCTGCTGCTCGCCGCCCGAGAGCTCGGGGGGGAAGCTCGTGGCCTTCGCTGCGAGACCCACCTGGGTCAGGACGCGCGCTACCTTCGCGCGAATCGTCGCCTTGGGAGCGCCAGTCACCTCGAGCGCGAAGCGCACGTTGGCCTCGGCGGTGCGATCCTCGAGCAGACGGAAATCCTGAAACACGATTCCGAGGCGGCGCCTGAGCCGCGAGATCTCGCGTCCAGTGGCGGTCTTCGAGCTGACGCCGTTGACCCACACCTCTCCCCGACTGGGCTTGTCATCCAGGTAGAGGAGCTTGAGGATCGTCGTCTTGCCTGAACCGCTCGGGCCGGTGAGATAGACGAACTCGCCCTTCTTCACCTCGAAGCTTACCTGCGCCAGCGCGACGCCCGAGCGTGGATACTCCTTCGCGACATCGGTGAGGCGGATCATCGTTAATGCTGAAGCGCCTGCTCTATATCGGCGATGAGATCTTCGGCGTTCTCAATCCCGATGCTCATTCTGAGGAAGCCGTCGGGAATCCCGATCTTGGCCCGTTCGTCGGGAGTCATGTGCGCGTGCGAGCTGTAGCGCGGCTCGATCACGAGCGAATCAACGCCGCCGAGGCTTGCCGCGTAGGTGAACAGCTTGAGTCCCTTCACGAACCGGATCACGGCCTGGCCAGCGCCCTTGAGCTCGATTGCCATCATCCCCCCGAATCCATCGAGCAGAGTTTTGGCGATCTCGTGGTCGGGATGGCTCGGGAGTCCGGGGTAATGCACCTTTGCGATCTCGGGCCTTTTGGAACACCACTCCGCGATTTGCATCGCGTTTTGGTTTTGGCGCTTCACCCTGACATCGAGGGTCTTCAGTCCGCGCTCCAGGAGCCAGCATGCGAACGGATCCGGCGCCTGGCCCCAGACCATCATCTTCCGCCGAACCTCGTCGATGAACGGCTCGTTTCCGCACACGACCCCGGCGAGGATGTCGTGGTGCCCGTTCAGGTATTTCGTGGCCGAATGGATGACGACGTCTACGCCGTGCTCGATGGGGCGGAAGTTGATCGGGCTCGCGAACGTCGAGTCGACGACGAGGGCGATACCCTCGGCGTGAGCGAGATTCTGGAGCGAGCTGAGCTCGAGCACGCGGCACGTAGGGTTCACCGGTGACTCGAGAAAGATCACTCTCGTCGTCTTCTTGAGAGCTCGCCGCCACGCGCGCGGCTCGAGTGGATTCACCAACGTCACCTCGATCCCCATTCCCGGAAGATCTTCGGTGAACAGCTTGAGCGTTCCGCCGTAGATCCACGAGCTCGAGACCAGGTGATCGCCGGAACGGAGCAGCGCGAGCATCGCACACGCTGTGGCGCCCATCCCGCTCGAGAGCACGAGCGCCGCTTCCGATCCTTCCAGCAGCGCCAGGCGTTGTTGAACCCGCTCGGCGTTTGGAGTGTTGCCATAGCGTGTATAGAGGAGACCTTCACTGGTCCCGGTTTCCTGGGCGAAATTGACCGACTGAACGAGCGGAGATGCGACCCCAGTGCCCGGAGCTGGTGGTGCCGCGCTGCCGTGAATCGCCGTCGTCGACAGTCCCAGCTTGCGTGTCACTTGTGCCACCGGCTCTCCTATCCGAGGTTGCGTGTGCTGCGTCCCGCGTCGAAATCGTGCTTGACGACGCGTACAATCTCCGCTGGAGCGATGCCCAGGATGTCGCGGGCAACGACGTTTCCCGGGCTCACCGTATCATCGACGACCAATACCGCCAGCTCGTGACGCCGCGGGCCGTAAACCCACACCAGTTCGCCGTCCTCGAGCAGACGCCTGCGCGCATCGGTAGGGTGCAGTCGAACGAGTGGCCCGCGCTCGGCATCACCGGTGCGAGTGGCGATGTATCGCGCGACCATTAGCCACGGCTGGAAACCCTCCATCATGCGTCGAGTCTTGTCGGCTGCGAGGGAATCGTAGCGCTTCCGACGGCGACATACCCGTTGTCGTAGCGAATCAGCAGACGCCGGCGCCACAGCGTGTCGAGCATTCGCTCGGCGTCGTCGCTCGAGAGTCCGATCGCGTCGGCGACGTCGGCGCTGGCGCCCGCGCCCAATTGCGAGATGATCTCCCACGCCCGCCGTTCCTCGAGGCCGACGATGCCAATCAGCCGCGACTTACCATCGGCGTGCTGTGTCACCAGGGCCAGCTTATGACGCTCCAGCACTGCTTCGATCGCTTCCATGTGCGACTCGCTGATCCCGCGGAACACGAAGTACACCTCGCGCCGTGGCGCATCGATGCTCACGTACTGCAAAAGCAGTTTTGCCACGATCTCGTCGGCGCAGGAGAAATCGAGCAGTCCGACATGCGAGAAGTCGATCACCGTGAGCGCGCGGTCGCCAATGCGGTCGAGCTCCAGCTCTATCTCGCACCGAACCGCCGCGCCGGTTGGACGCGTAACGAGGTTCGAGTAGAGCTCGCAAACGCTCTTGCGAAGCATCGAGCTCACGTCGATGTGATTGATCAAGCCACGCGCTCCGGAATCGTTATCTGCACCTGCGCCCCCGGAAAGTATGAGAGGTCCTCTACGAGCGGCTCGTCCTCGTCCCAATCGCCCTTGGGAAGCACGGCGATGCGGGCGGTGCCACTTCGAATGGAAAGTTTGCCATCCCAGTTTCCAACAAAACGCCTCACTCCGGCAAGCCCTTGACCTCGCCCGGGATCCCTGAACCGGGATGCGCCGCGCATGACAGTCTCCTCCAGCGCCTGCCCATCGTCCCAGCGCTCCTTCTTCTGAAATCCGGGCGCCGACTCGAGCGACTGCCTGAATCCGATTCCCGGATCGGCGACGGCGATGACGACGACCTTGCGCCCGCCGAGGCGAACGCGCCAGGTGTAGGTCTGGACGGCAACCCAGCCGCCGCGGCCCGCGTGCTCGACAATGTTCTGACAGACTTCGGACAGCGCCATCGTGAAGCGCATGGTGATCTTCGCGTCGAGGTTCAGGTTCTTGACCAGCGCGTCCTGAGCTCGCTGCTGGATCTTGTCGACGACGCCGTGGACGTCGTCGCTCTTGGAGATGGACGTCACTTCAAGAAGCACGCTCGTCTCCGCCGCCTTGGTGCTCTTCACCCGCCCTTGCAGCTCGTACAGCTCGGCCGCGTGCTTGAAGAAATCCATCCTCGACCAGTAGGTGCTGACGTTCTCCGCTTCCGGGACATACAGTATCGGACGCTCCGCGCGGGACTGCGCCAGCGCCAGCAGCGCCGTCAGGCCATACGGAGACGCCCACCGCGCGTGCCGCGTGTCGACGATGATTTTTTCGTCCAGCGGCAACGGCGCGACCTGATCCAGCACCTGCTCGAAGGACTTGTCCTCGAGCGAATGTGGGACGTTGATGATTGTCGTCACTTGATGCTGAGCTCTCCGCGCAGGTAGTCGGCGAGACCTGTTGCGCCGCGATGGTCCACGTTCCGGGAAGCCGCGTCCAGAGCGCGGTCGATTGCCGCGTCTAACTTATCACCCGCGAGGAGGCGGGAGAAATAGGTTGCGCCCCAGACATCTCCGCATCCTATCGGATCTCCCGGGCCTGCCTGACGTCGAGTTTTTGCCGGCACTCGGGCGGTGCGGATCGCGCCCGAAGCAGCGCCGAGAATAGGGCGTCGCAAGTCGGAGATTCCATCGAAGCCCGCCGCCGCAAAATAGATGACGCCGCGGCTGCCCAGAGTGACTGAAAGCGAGTTGACGCCGTTGGCGAATGCGATCGCTGCCAGTCCCATCTCGTCGGGCGCCATCATGCTCATCTCGTCTTCGTTCACCTGGATCAAGTCGAAGCACCGGCACCACGCGGCGGGATTCGGTAGCGGCTGCAGCGCCCTCATTCCATCAGGTTGGACCGCGAGCAGCAGCGAGTGCAGATCGCAGTAGATCGGACCGCGGAAATGCTGCCTGATGAGCTGAGCGGTCTCGAGATCGAGCTCGAAGCCACTGATCAGATTGATGT
>CABEAZ010000164.1_pt1 | contig 51665 bp, 46 predicted proteins | sample 3132471 | NCBI WGS metagenome assembly CABEAZ01 (sample SAMEA5534345, study PRJEB31848) | metagenome | biome: tundra; feature: field; material: soil | place: USA | collected 2013-05 | depth 0.45 m | reverse complement strand
AATTTCCGGGAACCGTGGTGGCGGTGACCCACGACCGCTACTTCCTGGACAACGTGGCCGGCTGGATTCTCGAGCTGGATCGCGGGGCAGGAATTCCGTACGAGGGGAATTACAGCTCCTGGCTCGACCAAAAGCGCACCCGACTGGCAACGGAAGAGAAGCAGGCCTCGGCGCGGCAGAGATCATTGGAGCGCGAGCTCGAGTGGGTGCGTATGTCGCCGCGCGCTCGGCAGACCAAGAGCAAGGCGCGCATTCAGAAATACGAGGAGCTGGCGACGGCGGCCGAAGGCGAGAAGGTCATGCAGAACGAGATCGTGATTCCGCCGCCGGCGCGGCTTGGCAACGATGTCGTGATCGCCAAGGGATTGAAGAAGGCGTATGGGGACAACGTCCTGTTCGATGATCTCTCGTTCTCGTTGCCGCGCGGAGGCATCGTTGGAATTATTGGTCCGAATGGCGCCGGAAAAACCACGCTGTTCAGGATGATCGCCGGAAAGGAAAAGGCAGACGGTGGATCGCTGACGATCGGAGACACGGTGCAGCTAGCCTACCTGGATCAGACTCGCGAATTCAACGACGCGAACACCGTCTACAGGGAAGTGAGCGAGGGGAACGACGTCATCCAGGTCGGGAAGCGCGAGATGCAGGCGCGGGCGTATCTGGCGCAGTTCAATTTCAAGGGTCCGGATCAGCAGAAGAAGGTGAAAGATCTATCCGGTGGAGAGAGGAACAGGCTTCATCTGGCAAAGCTGCTTAAGTCTGGGGGAAATCTGCTGCTGCTCGACGAGCCGACGAACGACCTGGACGTCGATACGCTCCGCGCGCTCGAGGAGGCACTGATTGGTTTCCCGGGGTGCGCGGTTGTCATCTCTCACGATCGCTGGTTCCTGGATCGCATCGCGACGCACATACTGGCGTTCGAGGGGAATTCGGAGACGATGTGGTTCGAGGGTAGTTATCGGGACTACGCGGAGGACTTCAAGAAGCGGAAGGGAGCGGATGCGGACAGGCCGCATCGGATCGCTTACAGGAAACTCGTGCACAAATAGTGGGCGATTCCGACTGGCTGCCCGCGACCGCCAGTCTTGCAAGGATCCCCCTCGTGCCACAGCATTTGATAGTCCCATTTGCGGAGTGATCATGCGGCCACTCGGTTGGATTGGCGTGCTTCTCGTCGTTGGCGGCATCACCGTCGTCGCGATGCGCGGAATACCGTATACGAAAAGCCATAACGAAGTCGAAGTGGGGCCTCTCAAGGTCACTTCGCAGGAACGCGGCATGGTGCCACCCATTGCCGGAATTGCCGCCATCGTAATTGGCGGCGTGTTGGTGTTCGCGGGTAGAAAGCAATCGGCGTAGTTCAGGCCAGTCCAAAAGGTTGCCTCGGTTGCTGTCGTGCGGAAAGTCGGGCGGCGGTAGATTCTAGGCCGATGCTCCTGACTTTCCTGGCTGCGGTCGCCTTACTGCAAGACTCGACGCTTGTGTACGGCGGACGCGCCAACCGTATTCACGTCGATGTTCCGCGCATCGACGCGTCTGTCACCATCGATGGTGAGCTCAATGAGCCGGTGTGGAGTCGGGCCGCACGACTATCGGGCTTCTCCCAATATCAGCCAGTCGATGGTCGTCCGGCCGACGAGCCAACTGAAGTCCTGGTGTGGTACTCGCCCGACGCGATCTACTTCGGGATTCGTGCGCGTGAGATACACGGCAACGTCGTGCGCGCGACGCACGCCAACCGCGACAACATAGATAGCGAGGATCAGATCCAGATCCTTCTCGATACCGACAACGCACGACAGATCGCGTTTCTCTTCGGCGTCAATCCTTACGGCGTGCAGCAGGATGGAACGCGCAGCTCACAATTCGCCGGCGGAGCAGGCGGTGCATCGGCAACGGGTGGTGGGTTCAAGACCATGAATCCGCTCGACGGCAGCGTGGATCTCAATCCTGACTATTTCTTCGAGTCGAAAGGGCGTCTGGTCGAGGGCGGGTATGAGGTCGAGGTGCGGATACCGTTCAAGAGTCTTCGGTATCAGGACGCGAGGGTTCAGAACTGGGGGATTCACATCCTTCGGCGAGTGCAGCACTCGGGCTTTCAGGACACGTGGGCTCCGGCGGTTCGCGCCAACGCGAATTTCCTCGCGCAATCGGGAACACTGGATGGATTGCACGACTTGAAGCGAGGGCTCGTTCTCGAAGCGACACCGACTGTGACCGCGAAGGCAGATCGGTCACCGACGATCGGCAACGGTCGTGACTTTCAGCAGAAAGGCGAGCTGGGCGGCGATGCTCGGTGGGGGATCAGGCAGAATCTCACGCTCAACGGGACGATCAATCCTGATTTTTCGCAGGTGGAAGCCGACGTAGGACAGGTGCTGCTCAACGAGCGATTCGCGCTGTTCTATCCGGAGAAGCGGCCGTTCTTCCTTGACGGACTCGAGCTGTTCGATTCTCCCAATCAATTGATCTACACTCGACAGATCGTCGCACCGCTGGGTGGGCTCAAGCTCGCCGGAAAGCTGGGTGGAACCAACATCGCATCAATGCTCGTGGCCGACGATCAGCAGTATTCCTGGGCAGGCAATCACTCGCCATTGTTCGGCGTCTCGCGCATCCGATACGACTTTGGCTCCAGCAATACGCTGGGTGCGGTGCTCACAGCGCGTGAAGACGGCGCAAACTACTCTCGTGTGGCGGCTGGTGATTTTCGTTTTTATCACTCGAAGCTTTACTTCGCGCAGTTCCAGGCCGCCGAGTCATGGACGGACAGCTTGCGCAATTCACGGAATGGATCGCTTCTCCAGGCGGACTGGGATCGGACCGGTCGCGCGTGGGGCTTTCACTATACTCTGAGATCACTCGACCCTAGCTTCAACGCCGCTGCCGGTTTCGTAAATCGCACGGGGATAATCGAGACGAGGGCGTTCAACCGACTCAGCTTCTACGGCGCTCAGGGAGCGCTGGTGCAAACCTACGGCTCCTTCTTCGGGCTGGACCGGATCTGGAATAATGCCGGCGCGGGCCACGGCCTGGCCGAGAGCAGCGAGTCGATCCTGCCGAGCGCGACGATCAGGGGTGGGTGGCAGCTGAGTGGGGCACTCACCCACAGCTATTTTGCTTTCGATCCGTCGCTGTACACTGGACTAACGATTCAGCGCTCCGTCGGGACACTGATCGATACTGCGACCTTCATCGTGCCGCCGCCGGAAAAGGATGAACTGGGCGGGTCTCTTAGCGTGACGACGCCGACCTACCGTGTCTTCAGTGGAACAGCCAGCATCACCAAGGGTCGCGTGCCCATTTTCAGCGAAGCGGCGCCGGGCAGCAGCTCACGGATCGACGGGGCGCTCGACTTACGGCCGACCACGGCTGTTCGAAGCTCGTTTCAGATTTCGAGGCTCACGATCGCGCGCAACTCGGACGGCTCGCGGTTCTCGTCGGAGACGATTCCGCGCATCAAGGTGGAATACCAGGTGAGCCCGCCGGTCTTCTTGCGCCTGGTGGGCCAGTACGCGGCACGGTCGCGGTCGGCGCTTCGAGATCGGAACGGCAACCCGATCCTCGTAGATGGCGTGCTCGATGCAGGAGAGACCACGAACGAATTCTCGGCGGACTGGTTGTTCAGCTATCGTCCGGTGCCGGGCACGCTCGTGTATCTGGGATACGGCTCGACACTCGAGGAGCCGCGCGAGTTCAGGTTCCAGAATCTACAGCGAACGCGAGACGGATTCTTCGGCAAGATCAGCTACCTGTTCCGGCTGTAAATAGCTCCCAGCGGCAGCCCTGGCCTAGGTACCTTTCAACGTAGTCATCCCACTCACTTCATCCATCAAGGCGCCACTCTGCCGTTCTCTTCATTTAAGCTTCACCCCAGTCTCCAAAAAGGCCTCAAAGAGCTGGGTTTTCAGCGACCAACTCCAATTCAAGTCGAGGCAATACCCGCCGGTCTGGAAGGGCGCGACATTATCGCCTGCGCGATGACGGGAAGCGGCAAGACCGCCGCGTTCGTACTACCGATTCTGCATCATCTGATCGCCAAGCCGCGCGGAAAAACCCGTGCCCTGGTCGTGACGCCGACGCGAGAGCTCGCCGCGCAGATTCTCACCGCGCTCGACTCAATGGCGGTTCACACGCCCATTACCGCCGCCGCGATTTATGGCGGCGTGGGAATGGCGCCGCAGGAGCACGCGATGCGCGCTGGGGTCGATGTTCTGGTTGCTACTCCAGGGCGGTTGCTCGACCACCTCAACGCGCCTTACGCCAGTCTCAAGAACATCGAGTATCTGGTGCTGGATGAGGCGGACCGGATGCTGGACATGGGATTCCTGCCCGATATCAAGCGCATTCTTAAGATGGTGCCGTCCAAGCGGCAGACTCTCCTGTTCAGCGCGACGATGCCGCCGCCAATCGCCGCACTCACGAGAGAGATGCTGCACAATCCGCTGATGATTGACCTCGGCCGGCGCTCTCTGCCGGCGGTCGGAATCACGCAGGCCGTCTACCCGGTGAAGCAGGATCTGAAAAAGGATTTACTGCTGGCCCTGCTCGATCGTGGCGAAATGGAGCAAGCGCTGGTGTTCACGCGCACCAAGCACCGGGCGAATCGTCTGGCCGAGCAGCTGGTGAAACGCGGGATCAAGGCGGAGCGGATTCATGGAAATCGCTCGCAAGGTCAGCGCACCGCGGCGCTGGCGGGATTCAAGAATGGCCAATACAAAGTTCTGGTCGCAACGGACATTGCCGCGCGCGGAATCGACATCGAGGCGCTCGGGCACGTCGTCAACTTCGATGTACCGCAGGCGCCCGACGATTACATCCACCGCGTGGGTCGCACCGCGCGCGCGGGCGAGGTCGGCGATGCCTTCACATTCGTCGCGCCGGACGAGCAGAACGATCTCCGCGCGATCGAGAAGGCGATTGGAAAGCGACTGCCGCAGATAACGATCCCCGACTTCGACTACAATGCTCGGCCGGAGGGTCGTCTCGAGATTCCGATCGGTGAGCGGATCGCCGCGATCCGTGGCAGGAAGGCAGAAGAGCGGGCGCGGTCGAAAGCAAAGGCCGCCCGGTCGGGAGGTTCGAACGGCTCACGTGGCTCGGGTGGCTCGCCACGGTCGGGTAGCTCGGGCGGATCGGGTTCGGGTCGCTCAGGTGTCTCAGGTGATTCGCGTCGAAGCGGTGGCCCGTATCGAAGTCGTCGCGGACGATAGGCGCTAAAACCAAGCTGCATTCCGTCCGTGGTTACAGATTGACGCTCTTCATCCCTCCTTCCGCATAACGCTCGCCCGCGGCGATTCCCTTTGGCGCCGCAGCGTCGATGCGTCTGAGATCAGACTCGGATAGCACGACGCTCAAGGCACCGACATTCTCCTCGACCCGCTCGGGATGCCTGGTTCCCGGAATCGGCACGATGTCGTCTCCCTGGGCTAGCACCCACGCCAACGCCAGCTGCGCCGGGGTACACTTGTGCTCCTTGGCGATCTCCTCGACCCTCGCGACCAGCTCGAGATTCTTCTTGAAATTCTCTCCCTGAAAGCGCGGGTTCTGTCTCCTGAAATCGTCCTGCGCCAGATCTTCGATTTTCTTGATCTGTCCCGTAAGAAATCCGCGGCCGAGCGGACTGTATGCTACGAAGCCAACGTCCAGAAGCCGTAGCGCATCGAGCAGTCCCTCCTCGGGATCGCGCGTCCAGAGCGAGTATTCCGTCTGCACCACGCTGATCGGGTGAACCTTATGCGCTTTACGAATCGTGTTGATCGATGCTTCGGATAGTCCAATGTAGCGCACCTTTCCCTCGCGAACGAGCTTGGCCATCGCTCCGACGGTGTCCTCAATCGGCGTGTTCTTGTCGACTCGGTGCTGATAGTAGAGATCGATCGTCTCGACGCCCAGTCTCTTGAGCGATCCTTCGCACGCCTGGCGGACGTACTCGGGACTGCCATTAATGCTCCGCTTGGTCGGATCTTTGGGATCGCGCACGTTGCCGAACTTGGTCGCGATGATGACGCGGTCGCGCTTTCCCTTGATCGCCCGGCCGAGGAGCTCTTCGTTCTTGAACGGGCCGTACATGTCGGCGGTGTCGAGCATGGTGATGCCGAGCTCGAGCGCGCGATGGATAGTGGCGATGGATTCCTTCTCGTTGCTCGGCCCGTAGAACTCTGACATGCCCATACAGCCCAGGCCGATGGCAGATGTCTGCAGGCCCTGGGAGCCGAGGCGGCGTGTCTTCGGGGTGGCAGGACTCATTTTGAATTCCTGAAAGTAGTACGTGAGCAGAAGGGATCACCGCAACAGATACGCCGAAACGCCGCGAATGCAAGTTCTTGCGACTGATGATCGTTCACGACGATCCGCCGAACCGGTTCCGCCGGCCCGGTAACGGCCCGAGGAGTGCTACAACTCTGCTGACGCAAGAGTTTGAAACCCTCAACGCAGAGCTCGATCATGGCCAGTTCTCCTTCCGCGGGCCCCGGATTCGCGGATCCCGAGTTCGACCTGCCGGTGAAGTGGCTCGAGTGATAGCGGTTCCGCGGCGACGCTATCACTCTTAGGCCATGCCGATCTCTCTCGCCGCGCGCAACGTCTCGCACCGTTTCGGCAACGTCGTCGCTCTGGACGACGTGAGCATCGACATTCCAGCGGGACGTGCGACAGCGCTCGTCGGGGAAAGCGGCTCCGGAAAGACGACACTCCTTCGCTGCTTCAACCGGCTGGTAGAGCCGGATCGTGGGCAGGTGATGGTAGGCGACAAGGATGTTCGAACACAGTCGCCGGTGTCTCTGCGGCGCGGAATCGGGTACGTGCAGCAGCAGGGCGGGCTGCTTCCGCACTGGCGAGTGCTGCGCAACGTCGAACTCGTGCCGATGCTTCAGCACATGCCTGATTCCGCCGACGCAGCTCGGCGCGCGCTCGAGCTCGTTGGACTTTCCTCGGCGCAATTCGGCTCGCGTTTCCCTCACGAGCTATCGGGTGGCCAGCGCCAGCGTGTGGCACTGGCGCGGAGCATCGCGGCCCGGCCCGGCGTGATTCTGCTCGACGAGCCGTTCGGAGCACTGGACGCAATCTCGCGCGCGGAGCTACAGGAAAGCTTCGACAATCTGCGCCACGATCTCGCCGTCACCACGCTGCTGGTCACGCATGATCTGGCCGAAGCGGGACGTCTAGCGGAAGAAGTGGTCGTGATGAGGAAGGGCAGGATCGAGCAGCGAGGGAGCATGCGAGATTTGATTCGCGCACCGGCCACGGATTACGTCGCGCGGCTGATAGACCGGGCGCGAGCCGGACTAGAGGCGTTGCGCGCATGAGATGCAGGCTACGAATCCGCATCTTGTTGATCGCCACGATGACCGTCCCCGGAATACCCATCGCGCTTGCTGCCCAACGGCAGAATCGGCCAGTGGTCATCGCGTCGAAGCCGTTCGGCGAGTCGTATCTGCTGGCGGAGATGTTCTCGCAGCTGCTCGAATCCCGCGGATTCAGAGTGGATCGGAAGCCCGGACTTGGCGCAACCGAGATCGCGTTTAGTGCGCTCCGTACCGACGCGATCGATGCCTATCCCGAGTACACGGGGACAGGACTGATCGCGATCCTGCACGACACGTTGCCCGACTCGGTCGCCGCCGATCCGCGGGCAGTGTTTGCGCACGTCGCGCGTCGGTTTGCGAATCTGTACCGCGTACGCTGGCTCCCGCCACTTGGCTTTCAGAACACGTACGCGATCGCCGTCACGCGATCGACGTCAAGCCGCTACCATCTTCGCACGCTCAGCGACCTCGCGCGCGAGAGTTCGCATCTGACGGCTGGGTTCACCGCTGATTTCATCGGGAGAAGCGATGGACTCGTCGGCCTGTCTCGCGTCTATGGATTGAGACCTCGCGCTGTCAGGCCTCTAGCGCCGGCGGTGAAATACCAGGCGCTCGCGTCGGGCGCGGTGGATGTCATCGATGGCTATTCGACGGATGGGCTGCTTGCCCGCTACGATCTGGTCACCCTGATCGACGACAAGCACTTCTTTCCCCCGTACGAAGCGGCCGCGCTCGTATCCAGTCGGCTCGACAGCCAGGTGCCTGGCGCAATCGCGGCTCTCACGCTTCTGAGCGGGCGTCTGGATGAGAAGACAATGCGACAGCTCAATCGCCGGGTGGAAGTGGATGGCGAAGATGTCCGCCGCGTGGCAGGTGATGAGCTGGTCGCGCTTGGGCTCGCCGGCGCCGCGCACGATGCGCAGGCTGCACCATCGGCGTGGAAGCCGAGATTCGTGGAGTATCTGTGGGATCGCCGGGTAACGATAGCCGCGCTTACGGTGCGGCATCTCGAGCTCGTCGCATTCGCTCTCTTCGCCGCTGTGATCATTGCCGTTCCACTCGGACTTGGGCTCGAACGGACTCGACGAATTGCGGAGCCGACAATCGGCGCACTCGGAGTACTGCAGACGATTCCAAGCATCGCTCTGCTCGCGTTCATGATTCCACTCCTCGGCGTCGGTGTCGCGCCAGCACTGGTGGCACTCGGGCTCTACGCGCTGTATCCGATTGCGCGCGGGACATATACGGGGGTGCGCGACGCCGATCCCGACGCGGTCGCTACTGCTGAAGCGCTTGGCACCACTCCCACGCAACGATTGCTATGGGTGCGCCTTCCACTGGCGGCACCGGTGATCATGGCGGGGATCCGCACTGCCGCCGTCATCACTGTGGGAGCAGCAACGCTCGCCGCGTTCATCGGAGCTGGAGGTCTGGGCGAGCCCATAGTGGCGGGTCTCGCTCTCGCGGACACGCGGATGATTCTTTCCGGAGCGCTACCGGCCGCGGCGCTCGCTCTTGCCGTGGACGGCATCCTTGCGATCGTGGAACTGCTCGTCACTCCGGCCCACCGGCGTAAACGATTCTGGCGAAGGCGAACCGAAGGTCCGGATGTGACAATCGCTCCGGCGGTCTAGCTCTGTGTAACCAGCGCGAGGCAGGCCGCGGTGGTTGAATCGAGGAACTCGCGGACCTGCCGCTCCTGAGCAGTTGCGGCGCCGAACCGGGATTCGGGGAGAACAGCTCCAACCCATTCATTGGTGTGCCAAAGTGCCGCTTCCCTTGGATGCGGCATTGTATACAAATTACCGTGCCTAGAATAACCGGGACGGGCAGGAGGCGCAAGAAGGCGACGTCGTGCGCGCCGGGCGTCGTTATATTGGCGGCATCGTGCAGAGACGAGCTGCTACCAAGCCACGCTCCTCGCCGGAGCGGGGACGACGCGTCACAGGTGCCACTGAGCGGGCGAACAAACTCTACGACTCGCTGCGGAATCTCATTGTCCGTGGGCAGCTGGCCCCGGGGGCGCGGATCGTGGAAACCGAAGTCGCTGAGCGCTTTGGCGTCAGCCGGACGCCGGTTCGCGCCGCGTTTCAGCGGCTCGAGCGAGAAGGCTATGTCGTCGCATCGGCCACGCACCAGGCGCGCATGACCGTCGCGCCACTCACGCGCGGGGACGTTGGAGAGCTGCTCGAGATCGTCGGCGAGCTCGAGGGTCTCGCCGTCCGGAGTGCGGCACGTTTAGGCGAAGCCCAGCGGGAGACGCTGGCGAAGGAACTGGCGACGCTCAACGCCGAGTTCCGACGCGCCGCATCGGCCAAGGGCGCGCAGCCGGGAAAATTGTACGAGCTGGACGAGAAATTTCACCGGCGCTACGTCGAAGCTGGTGCCGGAGCGCGACTGCGCTCGCTGCACGACGCCGTGAAACCCCAGGCTGAGCGCTACATCAGGATGTATATCGCGCTACTGCTCGACACGGTGCCGACCGCCGGGACCGAACATGATGTGATTGTCGATGCGATCCGCACCGGCAACTCCGCAGCGGCTCAACGTGCCGTCCAGACGAACTGGCGTCACGCGGCGGACCGATTGGTGCGCGCGATCGAGGTGATGGGAGAGCAGGGGAACTGGTAAGTCCGGCTGCCGAGCCCCTCGTCTAAGGAAGTCGCTCCGGCGCCTTAACTGATTTGCGCTCGATCGGCTGCGCCGCGCCGGCACCCAGCGGCCGCGCCCCTTCTCCTTCGGTGAAAAGCCGGGTGAGGAAGCGCTGGCCTTCTCCGATTCGCTCGACTTCGACGGCGGTGGCCTCGAGCGCCTGCTCCATGCGAAGCAATCTTTCGCCAATCTCCCGCGGGAATGCCGCGACGGCGGCGGCGCTTCGACGCCAGATCCTGCGCGCGAATGCAACCGATATGGGGAGCAGCACGACCAGCATGAATATTCCGCCGAGAGCGTACGCGTCCTCGGGCAGGCCCTCGTTGATGACCCGCGGAGGCTCGACGACCGCACCCGGAATGCCCGCGGCTTTGGACAAATCCGTCGCGTTGGACGCGAGCGCCTGGTCTACACTAACAATTCTCCCATCGATTTCGGTCATCCGAGTCTCGAGCGGTCTTCGATCCGGTGACCCGGCCGGTATGTCTTCGAGCTGACCCGTGATTTCTCGCCGCGTACTCGAGAGCTCACCGAGCTGGTTGGTCAGCTCGCGCCGCTGTGCTTTGAAACCCTCGTAGATGTCGCCCGCGCTGGGCGCGTTGCGCGCGGCAGCAATCGGTGCGACTGTTGTGGCCGTTCGAGTCGTGGGAGTCTGCGGGGTTTGGGCCTGAATCAATCGATCCTCGCGGTTGTCGGAACTGGTCCTGCTGGTAACCTACGGTTGCGGGACCAGAATTTCTTCATTTTGGTGGGAACACTGGAGTCTTCAATACCGAAGCAGAGAGCTGTAAACAAACCAAGCTTTTTGGCGCGGAGCTTTCATACAGGAGGTCCGTCCACGTGTCCGAAATGGACAGGCTTACTGAACGGGATATTTTCTCCCGATGACGATGACCAGTGGACCGAAGGAGTGAAGGAGGTCAGGCTCGAGACCGAGCGCCTCGTTCTGCGAATGTATCGCCTCAGCGATTTCGAGGATCATTTCAGGTTATGCGGGGATCCCGACGTCATGAGGTACCTGATTGGTGGCAAGCTGATGTCGAGGCTGGAAGCTTGGCGCCACATGGCTTTCCTGGTCGGTCACTGGGAGCTGCTCGGTTACGGGTACTTCGCCGCCGAGGCGAAGGCGACGGGTCGCTTCGTGGGACGAATCGGGTTCACGAATCCTGAAGGGTGGCCGGGGTTCGAAATCGGCTGGACAATCGCACCGGAATTTCAGGGCAGGGGATTCGCCACCGAAGGCGGAAGATATCTGTTGCAGTACGCGTTCAACGAGATGGACCGGGACCACGTGATCAGCGTCATCAATCCGGATAACAAACCCTCGATCAGAGTGGCGGAACGGCTTGGCGAGAAGCTCGAGGGAAGAACCGAGGTGGGAGGGATGCCCGCACTCATATACGGAGTGGATCGACCGGGTTCATGACTGCCTTTGCTCGCGACCGCCGCCATTCGATGAGCCCCGCGACGGCGAGCGCCAACAGTACCGCGTAGAGACCCGCGGATAACGTCAGCTGCTTTCTCCAGAACAGGATCACATAACCGACGTTGACGGCGATCCAGAGCCACCAGTTCTCGAGAACTTTCTTCGCCAGGAGCCAGTTGGCGACGAGGCTCGTGGTCGAAAGCGCGGCGTCCGCATAAGGCACAGCCGCGTTGGTCCAACGGGCGAGAGCCGCGCCTACGAGGAGAGACACGGCAACCGTCCCTGCCAACCAGCGCAGGCGGTCCGTCAAATCGAGAACCACAATCGGCGCCTGTCCCTGTCCGCGCTCTCCGCCGCGGGCCCAGTACCACCAGCCGTAGATGTTCTGAACCACATAGATCGGCTGAAGTGCGGAGTCCGCGTAGAGTCTCGCCCGAATGAAAACGACGAGATACGCGAGGATGCCCACGATCGCCACCGGCCAGCAGCTGATCCTCTCCTTGATCGTGAGGACGATGCCGACGAGGGTCATGACAACGGCGATCAGCTCGATCGGGTTCATTGAGCGGCGAATGTAATTGAATTCGCCGCCGTTAGAGAGACTTCGATCTGCCCTCGAGCTCGGTCGCGGCGAGAATTCCACGCTCGATGTAAATAGGGCGAACGTGCGCCCGAAGGGTGGGAAGTCTGAATGCGAAGATGACTCCCGCAACAATGCACGCGGCGCCGCCGATCATGATGGTGTTCATCGGACCAATGTGGGACGCCACGTATCCGGCCATCAGACTGCCGAGTGGAGCAGTGCCCAGAAAGGCCATGGCGTAGTAGGCCATGACTCTTCCGCGCATGTCGTCATTCACGATCGTCTGGAGAATCGTGTTCGTCGACGCCATCTCGACCATCATCCCTCCGCCGACGAAGGGCAAAAGCAGGAGCGAAAGCCAGAGAGTGCGTGAAAGAGAAAATGCAAGCAGTGACGCGCCGAACGTAATGGTGGCGACCACAATCGCGCGACCAAGTCCGAGCACGGAAGTACGCGAAGCGAGGTAGACCGCGCCTGCCAGCGCTCCGACGCCCGATGCCGTCATGAGAATTCCAAGAGTATGCGGGCCGCCGTGAAGAACGGTAGCAGCGATTGCCGGCATCAGTACCGTGTACGGCATCCCCATCGTCGCGACGAGCGCGACGAGCAGGAGAGAGTCGCGCACTGGCGAGAAGCTGCTGACGTAGCTGAATCCAGCCCTGAGCTCCTGCAGCACCCGGGTTTCGGACACCCGGGCCGGCCGTTCGTCGACTCGCATCGCGAAAAGTGAAGCGATGACCGCGACGTATGAGATGGCGTCCAGGGCGAAACACCAACCCTCTCCGAAGGCGGCAATCAGCACGCCTCCGATGGACGGACCGATTATGCGGCTCGCATTCACCATGGTGGAGTTGAGCGCGATTGCGTTCGAGAGGTGCGAGCGATCCTCAACCATCTCCACGACAAATGCCTGCCGCGCGGGAGTGTCGAAGGCGTTGATGATGCCTTGCGCGACCTGGAGGATGAGAATGTGCGCCACTGTGATCACGCCCGCGAACGTCAGTACGGCGAGACCGACGGACTGCAACATCGAGAGAAATTGGGTAACGACAAGAATGCGGTGGCGATCCCAGCGGTCAACCAGCACGCCGGCGAATGGCGCGAGAACGAGCGTTGGAATCTGCCCAAAGAATCCAACGATGCCGAGGAGAAATACGGAGCCGGTGAGCCGGTACACCAGCCAGCTGGTCGCAATGCGCGTGATCCAGGTGCCAATGAGCGAGACCGTCTGCCCACTGAAGAAGAGCCGGTAGTTACGGTGCTGCAATGCCCGGGTGAGATGCATCTGTTTCCGGGGCTGCTTCTGAGGCTTGTGCGGGGCGTTCATCACGATTGGCGGGAGCGCAATAATGGTGCTATTTACAACTCGACGCGTTTTATTTACAACTCGGCACGATTTGGAGGAGACACGGTGGCACAGCGTCGGATATACCGCGACATAACGGAGACTATGGGCGACACTCCGCTAATCCAGCTCAATCGCGTCGGGGCGGGTTTGCCGGCGCGCATCGTCGTGAAGCACGAAGGATTCAATCCGTTCAATTCAGTGAAGGATCGCATCGGCGCAGCAATGATCGACGACGCGATCCGCGATAAATCCCTGCGTCCTCGAATGATCATCGTCGAGCCGACCAGCGGAAACACCGGTATCGGCCTCGCCTACGCGGCGGCGGCTCGCGGATTTCGTTGCGTGTTTACGATGCCGGAGACGATGACAATCGAACGGCGGAACATACTCCGCGCTCTGGGCTGTCGAATCGTGCTGACCGAGGGCCCCAAGGGAATGAAGGGTGCCATCGCACGTGCGGAAGAAATTCTGGCGCGGCTTGGCGATCGCGCGTGGATGCCCAGGCAGTTCGACAATCCATCGAATCCGGCGGTGCATTACAGAACGACGGGCCCCGAGATCTGGGAAGCGACCAACGGAACGGTGGACATCTTCGTTGCCGGCGTTGGAACGGGCGGTACGATCACCGGCGCGGGGCGATTTCTTCACGAGAAGAAACCGGGGATCAGAATCGTCGCGGTCGAGCCCGCGGAAAGCCCGGTGCTGTCGGGCGGTGAGCCTGGTCCGCACAAGCAGCAGGGAATCGGCGCGGGCTTCATACCTGGCAACCTCGACAGGAAGATTTACCAGGAAGTGATCCAGGTGACGAACGACAACGCAATCGCCACGGCCCGCCGACTGGCGCGCGAGGAAGCGATCTTCGCGGGAATCTCGTCGGGCTCGATTACTTGGGCAGCTCTGCAGGTGGCGGCGCGGCCGGAGAACAAGGGCAAGCTGATCGTGTCCGTGATCTGCGATTTCGGGGAGCGCTATCTATCGAACCCTGTGTACACCGAGCTTCCCGATCCGGATTACTCGGACATGGAGAAGGCGCTGGCCTGATCGATCATCGTCCGTGAGACCTCTCCCGTTCGTATGGCCCTATGCTCTCGTCTTTTGGGGAGTCTATGTCTGGGCATTCCTGCCAGAGTGGAAAGTTGTGCAGAAGGGCGTCGAAGGCGCGAAGAGCACGGACTCCAAAGACAGTGGTTCGTTGAGAGTGCTGCTTGGCGGAATGTGGATCGCGCTCTTTCTGGCATTTCCACTTTCGTTCGTCCGGGCGTGGGCGTTTCCGCAGAGAGCGCAGCTGCCTCTGTTCGCGGTCGCTGTATCCCTGATACTTCTCGGCAGCCTGCTGCGACGCTACTGCTGGCGCACGCTTGGCCAGTATTTTACCGGTGATGTAAGGGCGAGATCCGATCAGTCGGTGATTCGCACCGGTCCGTACCGTCTGGTGCGGCATCCGTCGTATACGGCCGGCACGATGATGTTCATCGGAATCGGACTCGCGCTGGGAAGCTGGTTCAGTTTCGCGCTCCTCACGATCGCCACGATCGCGACCTACGGCTATCGCGTAGTGATCGAGGAGCGAGCGCTGCTCGATACCATTGGCGAAGCCTACCGTTCCTACACGAGGGAGACGAAGCGCTTCATTCCGTATATCGTGTGATGGTAACGCCAACGGCAAGACCAACGGCAACAGAACAGGATGTCAGCCGGAGGCTTGCAGCCGAACCGCGGATGTTGCACTTAAGTGAACGGCTCTGACCGAGGAGAATACTGATGAGACGCTCGTCGACTGTATTCCTTTTGCTGTCTCTTTGCTCGGCGCCGCTTTGCGGCCAGGCCAGTCGTAATCCGCCGCCAAAACCGACGCCGATTCCGAATATTCCGGGCACTGTTCCGGCGACCACCTCGCGCACCCAGGCTCGGCTCCTTCCCCCGATCAAGCTCGAGGATGAGTGGACGGTGGCGCTGGTCAAACGCGATACGCGCACGTTCGATCGTCTTCTCGCATCGAACTTCGTGTACACCGAAAATGCGTCCGTCATGGATCGCAATGATGTGATTAAGAGCGTGACAGGCCCCGATCGCGTCGAATGGGCGCGCAACGAGGGAATGAAGGCTCATGATTTCGGGGATGTGCAGGTCATTACTGGTGTACTACATCTTAGAGGGAAGGGAAAGCAGGGTCCGTTCGACCGGCGATATCAATTCACCGACACCTGGCAGCGCCGCAATGATCGCTGGCAGATCATAGCGGCTCAGGATTATCTGATTCTGAAGTAGTCCGCAGCACAGAGGAGAGGAGATGAAGCGAGTCTTACGCGGGCACGCCGCGATTCTGCCGCTGATCGCCCTGGCGGCCTGCAGCGGTGGGGACAAGAGCGCGGCCGCCGACAGCACTTCCAGCTCGGGTCCGCAGGCGACGTCGAGCGCCGCAACGGGGACCGGGTCCGTGTCGGGCGCGCGAATCGCCGTCGCGCACGCCGGCCCTCCTGGCGAATGGCAGATGCCTGCGGGCGATTACGCGAGCTCGCGCTACAGCGAGCTCGCTTCGATCACTCCGCAAAACGCGGCGAGTCTCCACGTGGCGTGGGCGTTCTCGACCGGGGTGCTGCGCGGGCACGAGGGACAGCCGCTCGTCGTGGGCAACACGATGTACGTCGTCACGCCGTATCCCAATGTCGCGTACGCGATCGACCTCGCGCAGGCCGGACAGCCGCTCAAGTGGAAGTTCCGTCCCGAGAACTCCCAGCAGGCGATCGGCAGAGCGTGTTGCGACGTGGTGAATCGCGGCGCCGCCTACGCCGATGGAAAGATCTTCTACAACCTGTTGGACGGACACACCATCGCCGTCGACGCGTCGACGGGCAATCAGGTATGGCGCGCGAAGATGGGTGATCTCTCGCGTGGCGAGACGATTACGATGGCGCCGATAGTGGTGAAAGGGAAAGTCATCGTAGGGTCGAGCGGTGGCGAGATGGGAGTGCGTGGCTGGATCGCCGCGCTCGATGCAAATACTGGAAAGGAAGTCTGGCGCGCCTACAACATCGGGCCCGACAAGGACGTGAAGGTCGGTCCCAAATTCAAGACGTTCTACGCCCACGACCGGGGGAAGGACCTTGGCGCCACGTCGTGGCCGGGCGACACCTGGAAAACCGGCGGTGGCGCGGTGTGGGGATGGCTCTCATATGATCCCGCGCTCAATCTCATTTATCACGGCACCAGCAATCCCGGACCGTGGAACGAGAACCAGCGCATAGGTGACAACAAGTGGACTGCCTCGATTCTGGCGCGCGATGCGGACACCGGCGAGATGGTATGGGCTCTTCAGGTGACGCCACACGACATGTGGGACTACGACGCCGTCAACGAGAACATCCTCGTCGACCTACCGATCAAGGGGCAGACACGCAAGGTGCTCGTGCACTTCGATCGTAACGGCTTCGCATACACCATCGATCGCGCGACTGGCGAAATTCTTCTGGCGGAGCCGTTCGTGCCGATGAACTGGTCCACTGGAATCGACATGGCGACCGGCCGGCCTAAGGTGGTGGAAACGAAGAAGACGGCGCAGGACAAGAACGTGAAGGACATCTGTCCGAGCCTCGAGGGCGGTAAGAATCAGCAGCCTGCTGCGTTCTCTCCGCAGACAGGCCTCTTCTACGTTCCGACGAACAATCTCTGCATGGATTTTCAGGCGCGCGCGGTGACGTACATCGCCGGCACGCCGTTCATCGGCGGCAACGCGCCCGAGAAGGGAGGGCCAGGCGGCTATCGCGGCGAATTCATCGCCTGGGATGCCACGACCGGTAAGAAAATCTGGGGAATCAAAGAGCCGTATCCCGTGTGGGGTGGCGCGCTCGCGACCGCGGGTGGCGTCGTGTTTTATGGGACGCTCGACGGATGGTTCAAGGCGGTGGACGCCCGGAGCGGCAAGGTGCTCTGGCAGTTCAAGGTTGGCTCGGGCGTCGTCGGGAATCCGGTGACCTACACCGGCCCCGACGGAAAACAGTATGTCGCGATTTATGCAGGAATAGGCGGCGACATGGGACTTCTCATCGCCGGAGACGTCGCTGCCAATCTCCCGTACGATGTTCGCGAGCGGGGAACGACTCTGCCCGACATCGCCCGATGGACGAGCTGGGGCGGCGAGCTGTTCGTGTTTTCGCTGTGAGAAGTGGAAGAACCAGTCTGATGACGCATTACCGGCGAAGACCTCCTCTACTCTTGAGTGTACTGTGCATTGCCATCGCATGCCGCAAGAACGCGGACGCGGTTGGCGATACATCGACGGTCAGCCCATTGGCTTCTTCAACATCACCGGATCAGAGTGCACCCAGTCATCTCCTGGTCGCTGGCGACAGCCTGCGCTTCATCGAGCACACGGAAATCCTGCCGGCGGGATTTCCGTTGCAGATAAAGCCGCTGCCGATAAAGAATCTCTACGAGGGGGACAAAGGGGCAATTGCGACCGGCGCGAAACTGTACGTGGGATACAATTGCCTCGACTGCCATGGGGCGGACGGATCCGGCGCGATGGCCCCGAGCTTTCAGGACGGGCGGTGGCACTTCGGCGGATCGCCCGGTGATGTGTTCGAATCGATTTATGAGGGAAGGCCCGACGGGATGCCGGCGTGGGGAGGACGCATCTCCAACGATCAGATCTGGATGCTGACAGCGTACGTGCGCTCGCTATCATCCAAGGATCTGAGCACCGAGAACTTCACCGGTAAAACGGTAGAACGCACCGGTCACTGAGGATCAAAATGCATCGGCCGCGTCATCGCGAGGTCGCCGGTGCTTCTCAGATACACACCACCTCATGCGCCGAGCCAATTCTGTGAAAGTGGGCAGCGCGGTGGCTGGGTTCTTGACGCGTCAACTACGCGTCGGAGATGGCAAGTAGCGAAATTAAGGGAAGAAAAATGACGGGAAGGACAATGAGGTGCACAGTATGATCAGCAGAATCTGGCACGGCTGGACGACAACGGAGAACGCGGATAAATACGAGTCTCTGCTTCGCGCGGAGGTTTTGCCCGGAATTCATCGAGTCAGGGGCTACAACGGCGCTTATCTATTGCGACGCGAGGCCGCCAACAACGAGATCGAATTCCTTACGATCACGCAGTTCACCGACATAGTGGCGGTGAAGGCATTCGCCGGTAACGATTACGAGCGGGCAGTGATCGCGCCGGGGGCCGGAAAGTTCCTGACCCACCATGATGAGCGCTCCGCCTACTACGAGACGCTGCTCACGCCAGCGGATGTGAGAGCGCTGGCTGCGCGCGCGAGCGGAAGGCACAGAGTAATCTAGGTCTTGTCGACTCCGTCGTGACCGCCGCGCCGGTTACCGTTCGAATCTCGGAATCTCCGCGGACGGATGGGCATGGCCGCTGGTGGAGAAGCATTTTCTGCGGCTGAAGCGCTTTTTCCCCTATCGGGCCCGAACAGTTATGGCGGCGTCGCCCTAGGACGAGGGCGGTGCCGGTGGCACTCCTCCGAAAGCGTTGATAATCGCGAGCCCCATGTTGGCGAGTGTGAGCTGTGGCTCGTTGTCGAGAACCCAGCGCTGATCCTTGTTCTCCTTGGTCATCACGCAAGCCACGACGCGGTTGCGAAGGTACCAGAGCGTACACTCGGTTCGAACAGCGTCCGTCTCGCCATCCTTGTGGGCGGCGCGCGCTCCCTCGATGTAGCGCTGAAGCATGTAGTCCGTCGTGTTGTGCTCCAGGATGTCGAGCATAGCGGAATCGGCAGTGGGGTTCACCGCCTTGCCCTGCGCCATCAGCTCGAACAGATGCGCCATCTCGTTCGGCGTCGTCACCCCCAGTCCGTACTTCACCGAGCTGTCCATCGCGACGCTCGAGCTGCGGAGGAAACTCTTCGAATGAACGCGCGTGTGCTGGAGCCCGAGTGAATCCATCTTCGCCCAGACACGCCGGATGATGATCCGGTCGAGCAGGAGATTCGTCGCGGTGTTGTCGCTGATCGTGGACATGAGCCACGCCGCGTCGTGGACGGTGAGCACCGTTCCGTTGTGAAGGAACTGGGTGACCCCCGAGCCCGGCACCTGGTCGATCTTGAGCACAGTGAGCGGATCGTCGAGCGAGAGCTGGCCCTTCGCCACCAGATCGTACACCGTCACGAGAATCGCAACCTTGATCAGGCTGGCGGTGGGAAAGGTCTCGTCTCCGCGCCGGTTGATGCGCGCGCCAGTCTCGAGATCGATGACGCTGTAACCTACGACGCCGTGATGCGCGTCCGCGATCGAGTCGAGCTTTCGGCGAAGAGCAGCGGTATCAGCGCGAACAATCTGTAGGCGGCCCACTGCTGTTTGGCCGACGCGAGTGGCAGCGCAGGCGATCACACCCGCGAGAAGGATTGCGGTGTAAGTGGCAACTACGCGTAGTGTGCGTGATCGAGTCATTGGCCCGATGTTCAGTTCGAGGTTGCTGTCGCTGTGGCGACAGAATCTTCAGGGTCGAGCGTCTTCAGCACTTCACGCCACGCGAACCTCTTCCCGTTTCCCGTCACCCAGTAGTCCATCCACGCCATCTCAGCGACCGACTTGAGAAGCTGATTGCGAGGATCCGGGATCCCGTGAGTGTTATCGGGATAGACGTACAGCTCGGTCGGAACCCCGAGACGCTTGAGCGCCATGAACAGCTCCTCCGACTGCGGGCGCGGCACGCGGGGGTCTCCTTCGCCGACGTGGATCATTGTCGGAGTCCGGGCGTTCTTGATGTACTTGAGCGGCGACTGATTCCAGTAGGCGTCGAAGTTGTCGTACGGCAGCCTGTTGCCCAGACAGAACTGCCGGTTTCTCTGCACGTCGCTCTCAGCGTACATCGAGATCCAGTTGGACGTTCCGGCTCCGGTGCTGATCGCCTTGAACCGGTTGTCGAGGGTGTCGGCGCCCGCCGCACTTCCGCCACCCGCCGCCGCGCTTCCTCCTGAAGGCGCAGAAGGTGCGTCTCTGTTCGAGAGAAAGACAAAAAGCTTTCCATCGCGGGACCAGCGGGGCGACGTCTCGTTCTTGTCTTTCGTGTACGTCATCTGCTTCGTCGATGCGAGCGCATCCTTGACCGAAACGAGATAGATGTCGGTCTGCCGCCTGGCTTGGTTCCAGTCCGGGGTGGAGGGCGTGGAGAGCAGCCATTTGCCGTCGGGACTCGGTGTCGGGGATCCGACATCCCGCTGGTACTGCCTGTCCAGGAATGTGATTGGCCGGAGGACGTCTGACGAAGCTGATTTCTGCGCCAGTGCCGTGGCAGGTATCAGCGTGGCGATGAAGAGAGGATGGATGCGCATGACCGGGGTGATGAAGAAGGAAATTGCAGCGGTTAATATAGGTTCGGAACCATGTCAGGACTCAATGCCAAACGCTCAGACTCGGGGCCAGTGCCATGACCTATGATCTGACGAAGTTCGATCTCTTCGACCAGACGCTTCTCTCCACCGTTGGCGGCGCGCGAACGCAATAGCAAGAACACGGTCGTGTGTACGGTTTTTGCCAGAGTTACTGACAAAACGAAAAATGCTGCCTCAATTATTATGGTGCGGTTTTTTTTCTTGACCCCTGGGATGGGGAGGGGAGGGAGAGGACCATGTTGATGAATGGATCGAGATGCAGGGTGGCGACGCTCGCCATCGCGGTGCTGATACTTGCCGCATGCAGCAAGAAGGAGAACTACGGCACGGACACGACGGCCGCCTCGAGCACCGTGTCCGCCGACACTTCGGCCGTGGCGGCCGCCGAGCCAACGTCAGGCACCTGGACGGACGCCAACATCGTCGCGTTGCTCGATGAAGCGAACATGGCCGATAGCGTCGCGGGGGCCCTCGCGGCGGCAAAGGGGACTGCCGCCGCCGTCCGCGACTTCGGAAAGCGGATGATGCTCGATCATCACCAGCTCCGTGCACAGGGTCAGGCGTTGGCGAAAAAGCTGAATGTCACACCGGCCCCAGCCGCCGACGACAATCTCGTGTCCGATGCACAGAAGCACATGGACACGCTGAACTCGACGGCCAAGGGCAAGGACTTCGACAAGGCGTACATCGATGGCGAAGTCGATGTGCACAAGCAGGTTCTCGACCTGGCCACCAAGGCCGCGGCTCAGACGCAGACCGCCGAGCTGAAAAACCTGATCCAGAAGGCCGCGCCGGTAATCCAGGGCCACCTCGACAGGGCCGAATCGATTCAGAAGACTTTGAAATAACTGATCGGGAGAAAGCCAGTGAGAACAGCGATAGCCCTGCTGCAAGCAGTCGCGCAGACGATTCAGGATACCGCTCCTGCGGGCGGCCAGCCCAGGGCTCCGGCCGGACCGGGCGGCCCACCGCCCGGCTTCTCCTTCACCAAAGCGTTCTTCGAGCTGCTGCAGTTTGTCGGCTACTTCCTGGCGATCGGCGCGATTGGATTCCGATTCGGGATCGTGAGGCAGATTCGCGGGATGTCGGACGAGGCGAAGGCAATCCTCCGCGCCGACAACGCTGCGCTGCTCGGCATCCTCGGCATCGTCCTTCTCGGGCTATCCTATCTCGGCGGCGCGTACATCGACTCGATCGCGCATCACAAGGCGTTCGCCGAATCACTGTCCAAGAACATGGCGCAATTCGAATTCAGAATGACTATGCTGGCTCTCGCCCTGGTGGGGTTCGCGCTCGTTCGCGCATCGTCGTCGGTCGGGTGGATGCTGGCCGCGATCGGGATTCTCGCCGCGGTACTGCAACCCGTCTACACCGGCAGATTCCCCAACAAGGTGAACGCGGTCCACATCTTCGCCGCGTCCACCTGGCTCGGCACGCTGCTGGTGCTAATGCTGATCGGAATTCGAAAGGTGATCAGGAGCACGAGCACCGGCGTCCAGCGCGCGGAGCTGATCGGGGATCTCGTGAATTCCTTTTCGCCGCTCGCGCTCGTGGCAGCGGCGATCGTGGCAATCACTGGTGTCATCACGGCGTGGCTGAATCTGAAGCGGCTCTCGTCTCTCTGGACCACGAGTTACGGCATAGCGCTCGTCGGCAAACTCATTTTCGTGGTCATCGTTGTTGTGCTGGGCGCGTGGAACTGGCGGCGCGTCCGCCCATCACTCGGCGGCGAAGGATCGGAGGAGATCATTCGCCGCTCGGCGACAATGGAGCTGACGTTCGCCGCCTTCGTACTCGTTGCTACTTCGGTACTTGTGAGCCTCCCGTCGCCGAGGTAGCTGGCCGCGGCGAAGCATTTTTCACGTATTTATCGAGCCAGTTGATGTACTCCCATAGCAGGTGACGCTGCGTCTCGCGCGCGGTGTAGCCATGCGGCTCGAGCGGGAGCTGGACGTAGCGAACATTGCCGCCGTTCCCCTTGATCGCCGCGAAGAGGCGCTCGGACTGGATCGGGAAGGTCCCCGAGTTGTCATCGCGCTGACCGTGAATCAGCAGCACCGGTGCCTTGATCTTGTTCGCGTAGTTAAACGGAGACATCGCATTATAGATTTCCGGCGCCTCCCAGTATGTGCGCGGCTCTGACTGGAAGCCGAACGGCGTGAGCGTGCGGTTGTAAGCCCCGCTCTCCGCTATTCCGGTGCGGAAGATGTCGGAGTGCGCGAGAAGATTGACGGTCATGAAGGCGCCGTACGAATGCCCTCCAACAGCAATGCGATCGCGATCGGCGACGCCCATGTCCACGATCTTGTCTACGGCAGCCTGAGCGCTGGCGACGAGCTGCTGGATGTAGCTGTCGTTCGGCTCCTTGCCGTTGGCACCCACGATCGGCATTGTCGGTCCGTCGAGAACGCCGTAGCCATGCATGAGCAGCATCAGGTAGTTCTGCCGGCCAGGCCGCTTGAACTCATACCGAGATCCCGCGAGCTGTGAAGCAGCATCGGCGGACTGGAACTCGCGTGGATACGCCCAGAAGAAGAAGGGGAGCCGTCCCTGCGATTTGTCGTAGCCCGGGGGAAGGTAAAGTGTCGCCGACAGCTTCACCCCATCGGGGCGTGTGTAGGTGATCAGCTCGCTCTTCACGTCGGCGAAGTAAGGCGCTGGATCACCGAGCTTCGTGATCTGAGTCAGCGATTTGTCGCTGAGATCGCGGAGGAAAATGTTTGGCGGATCAGTCGGCGACTCGCGCTGTGTGATGATGCGCGTCGCATCCGGGTCCACCACCTGGAGAGTCTGCTCATAGTTCGGAGCAGTCGATTGCCACAATCTTTCCGTTTTGCCGGTCGTCATGTCGAAGCGATCGAGAAATGGCCGATCACCCTCGGTTGAGGCGCCGTCTCCTCTCAGATAGAGGGATTTGCCGTCGCTCGAGCGAAGCGGAATGAAACGACCGCTCGCTGGATCGAGCACGAACACCCACGCCCCCGGATTGGAATACCGATCCTCGGCGCTTCGATCCCAAATCAGTTTCGGCGTGCCGCCCGCTGGCGCTGAGGGGTCGATCATCCAGACCCGTTGTCTCGCGCCACGCGATAGCCGCTCGTTTAGAAATGCGGTGTTGGGAGAAACCCAGTTGATTCCGCCGAAGCGGTATTCCGTCTGGACGAACGGTGTCGCCGCACCGGTGAATGGCGCTGACAATAGCGATACCTGATCACGCCTCGGAACCGTGTTACGCGGATTTCCCTTGTCCAACGCCTCGACCATCACCAGCGTGGCCGGAGCATCGGGACGCCAGTTCACGATCCTGATTCCCGGCACAACCGCGTCGCGCGCGCTCGGCGCCTCCTCGGCGACGTGGGAATTTCGAATCTCCCGTAGCACCTTACCGCTCAGATCCCAGACTTCTGTGCGCGACGGAAAGACATCCATCGGGACCTGATAGGAGTAGGGACGTTGGATCGTCTCGACCAGTAGATACTTGCCATTCGGCGAAGGCGTGACGCGCGCGTGAACGCCGGGTTGTCCGACGGGCGTGATGGTTCCGTCAAGACTGACAAGTGAAATCTGATCGGCGAAGTAGTAGTCGAAGAGCGCTTCGTCAGCCGGACTTTGCAGGAGATATTCGTACGTCCGAGCCGGAGCGGACCGACCATAGGACTCCTGCACGATTACGCCCGTCGGTACGTCGGACGTTCTTGGAGGCGCACCTCGATTTGCCGGCCACAGTCTGCAAACGAGCGGAGGCAAGCCATTGAGCCAACTACAGCCGGTATCGTTAACAATGTTCCCGCGCGCCGTGGTGAAGTTCAGTGTTGGCGGCGTAAGTCGAGTTGCCCGACCAGGACGGAGATCGGCTACCCAAAGCGCGGTGCCGTCAGGAGTCGTCTCAGTGAAAGCGAGATGTACTCCGTCGCGCGACCAATCCAGGTCTCGAATCTTCCCGGATAAGGCTGGCGCGACGAGATGACGCGCGCTTGCCGGTATGGGATCGTATTGTTCGAGGGTCATCTTCCCGCCGGCGATGATCGTGTAGGCGAGCAGCTCCCCGTCACTCGACCACGCTGTGCTTCCAATACGCCCACCGGCCGGGACAGGAAGCACGTGCCCCGACGCTCCGTAGGCCTCGCGCACGGCTGAGTCGAGGCTAAACACCGTCCCCGACCGAATGCCAATGTTCTCCACTCGATAGTCAGGATTTGCCCTGATCTTGTTGCCGGCGAGATAGTAGGCTGAATCAGCCATGTCACTGATCGTGATCGTGCGCGGATCGCTCACCGTGACGAGAACCCACCATCGGTTTGGACTGATCGATGTGACCGGGTTCGCGGGCGCCTCGAGAATCTTCACCAGATCGGCGGGCGGCGACTGGTACGTCTGCTGGGCCCAAGCCGGGATGAGCGGCGCGAGCATTAGCCACGCCGTCGACAGAGCGCGACGATACGAGAGTCTCTTCATGGATATGGATGGGTAGAGGGATCAATGCCGGCAATGCCGGAGAGTTGCCTTGCAACTGTATAAATACTTGCTGCGTGGTTGCAGTGTTGGTCAACGTCTTTCGACCCGCATGCTCAGACTGCCAGCGGGACGCAGAGTGATCCTCGGCTCGACCTCGGGAGGAGCGCTTCCGACATAGCGCAACTTCCATTTCTGGGCGATGGTCGCGAGGATCAAAATTCCTTCCATCCAGGCGAACTGCTCTCCGATGCAAATGCGCGTCCCGCCGCCGAAAGGGAAGTAGGAAAACTTGGGACGCGCCGCCGCGACTTCCGGCAGCCATCGCTCCGGATCGAACCTCTCGGGCTCGGGGTGAAAGCGCAGATCGCGGTGCGTGATGTATTGAGACATGAGCACCATCGAGCGCGCCGGAATGTGATATCCGCCCGCCTCGAAGTCGTTGATTGCCCGCCGTCCCACCGCCCACGCCGGCGGATAGAGACGCATCGACTCGGCGAGTATCATCCTCGTGTAGGGCAGATTCGCCAGATCGTCGGGTCGCGGCAGGCGATCGCCGAGCGCATCTACTTCCCGATGGAAGCGCGCCTCGATTTCTGGATGCTGTGACAGCAGATACCACGTCCACGACAGCGCGTTGGCGGTCGTCTCGTGACCGGCGAGGAAGATCGTCATCGCCTCGTCGCGCACCTGCGTGTCGGTCATCCCGCCGCCGTCACCCTCCGTGTCCTGTGCGAGGAGCAGCATCGAGAGCAGATCTCCCCTGTCCTCCCCGGTCGCGCGACGCTCGTCGATGATGCGGTAGATCGTTGTATCGAGGCGCGCGCGCGCCGCCTCGAACCGCTTGATGTAGGGAAGCGGCAGCTTCTCCAGGAGCTCGCTAAACGGAAGAATACCGATGTTGAATGCCCCGAACGCGGTCGTGAGCGCTTCCCCAATCTCGGCGGCTTCCTTCTCGACGTCGGCACTGAAGAGTGTTTTCGCCACGATCGCGAGCGTGAGCCTCATCATCTCGTCGTGCGCGTCGTGCGAGCGTCCATCGGTCCACCGCGACCGAGTCCGATCCGCGTACTCGACCATCGATCTCCCATAGATGGAGATGCGATCCCGATGAAACGCGGGCTGTGCGAGGTGCCGCTGGCGGAGATGAAACTCACCCTCGCTGGTGAGAAGCCCTTCCCCCAGGACACGCTTGGCGCGCACGAGTGCGCGGCTCTTCGTGAAATTCTTCTGGTTCGTGACGAGCACGTCGCGGATGAGATCCGGGTGGTTGAACAGGTAGATGCGCTCGTTGCCGACTTTGAAGAACACAATGTCGCCATACTTTTTCGCGGACTCGATCATGAACGGAAGCCGGCGGCGCGCGAACTGGATCAGGGTGTGGCCGGGGAAGCGTGCGGGTGGCCCCGGTGGTGTCCGGCTATCTGGCACTTTGCTCGGCATCGCGTGAGTGCGACCAGTGTGATTCGAGCCATCTGACCGTAGCGCCGCTGACCAAGGAGCTGAGAGCAATTGTCGCGGTCACGTCGCTCGTCCAGTGCTGGTCTTCGTAGACACGATCCCAGGCGACGAGAGCGACGAGACTGCCGCAGAGAGCGGTGATGGGTCCCGAGTGAGTTTGCATGGAGATCGCCTGGGCGATGGAAGTGATGTGCGCCACGTGAGCGGATGGGAACGAATGCCAGTCACCATTGGCCGTAAAAGGGTGAAAGCGATGCGAATTCCCTTCGACGTGCGGCCGCTCACGACCGATCACCGGCTTGAGCGCTGATTCGACGAGGTCGGACGCGACGTAGGCTGCGGCGGTGTTGAGCGTTCCATAGGCGAGCGATTCGTGATGCGTCAGCAGCGCAGTAACGTAGGTGAGCGCCATAGCGGGGACGAGCCGCTGTGTGGTCCCGAAGGGATTTACTGATTTCGCGAAGTGATCGAGAGATCGAGTATGTGTGTGAAGTGCCCACTCCCGTATCTCGGGGTCGAGCGCCGCGGACGCCGCGATGCCGATAGGTACGATCCAGGCCCGCACAGGCATCCGCTCGTGGGCAGGATGCGATACGGAATCCTTCTGACCGGTTGCGGTGCTCGAGATCAGCAGCAGTTGACTGATCGCGAGCAGAACGACATTCGAGCGCATGAATCAGAGTAGAGGCAGGAGCGTTTCACGGCAAGGAGCGTTCACGCGTCGGAGACGGGATAGCCAGTTGGCAAAAAACACGGCCGTGAATGAGATTATCCCCGTCTCTTCACTCCCCTAAACGATGCCGCACGCGCTCTCGCGCCCCGTTCTCGCGATCGCCCTCCTCGCGTCTCTTCCCGCGACTCTCCTCGCTCAGGCGACTTCGACCGCCAAGACCACGCCCGTGGTATTCGATGCGGATTCGGCGCGTCTCGCGGAATTGCCCTGGCGCTCGATCGGTCCGGCTGTCACGAGCGGGCGCGTCGTCGCTTTCGCGGTTCCCGAGGGACCCAAATCGCAAATCGGTGAGCGGCTCGGCGAGCTGTTCTATGTCGCGTCGGCGTCCGGTGGCGTGTGGAAGACGGCCAACGGCGGAACCACCTGGGAACCCATCTTCGACAGCCAAGCCTCCGCATCGATCGGTGATATCGCGGTGGCATCGAGCAATCCGAGCATCATATGGGTGGGCACCGGCGAGGCGAACAACCAGCGAAGCTCGTCGTGGGGCGATGGCGTCTACAAGTCGGAGAACGCCGGAAAGACGTGGACGAACATGGGCCTCAGGAAATCGGAGCACATCGGCCGCGTCATCGTCCATCCGACGAATCCGGAAATCGTATTCGTCGCAGCAGCGGGGCCGCTCTGGGGAGCGGGCGGCGATCGCGGATTGTTCCGGACAACGGACGGCGGACGCACCTGGAAGAACGTCAAGAGCATTGACGCTCACACCGGATTCACCGACGTCATCTTCGATCCGACCAATCCGGATGTGATCTATGCCGCGTCGTTCCAGCGCGAGCGGCGTCCATACACCTACGTCGGCGGCGGTCCCGGCAGCGGACTCTGGAAGAGCATCAATGGAGGCGACACGTGGACGAGGCTCACCGAGGGCCTGCCAAAGGTAGATGTGGGAAGAATCGGCCTCGATGTGAGCAGGTCGAATCCGAACGTCGTTTACGCCACGATCGAGACGAAGGTGACGGGGAACGGCGCAACACAAGGCAACACCGAAGCGAGCGTCTATCGCTCGGACGATCGTGGCGCCAGCTGGCAGAAGATGGGGACCGGGTTTTCCTACCCATGGTACATGGGACAAATCCGAGTCGATCCAACGAATCCAGATCGTGTGTATTTCATGGGAGTGCAGCTCCAGGTCTCGACCGATGGTGGGCGAACTTTCCGCACCACAGCAAGCGGCGCGCACTCGGACCACCACGCGATGTGGATCGACCCAGCGGATCCCAACCATCTCATCATCGGATGCGACGGCGGAGTCTACATCAGCCACGATCGCGGCCGCACCGTCGACTTCGTTCCGAATCTCCCGATCTCGCAGTACTACGCGATCGCAACCGACATGCGCCAGCCGTTCTACTACGTGTACGGCGGGTTGCAGGACAACAGTAGCTGGGGCGGACCGAGCCAGACGCGCAACCGCCAGGGAATTACCAACGCCGACTGGATCCGCACCACCGGAGGCGACGGCTTCTACGCGCAGATCGACCCCGTCGACCCGAACACGGTGTACGGAGAATCACAGGGCGGGGATATTGTCCGCTTTGATGTTCGCACCGGTGAGCAGAAAACGATCAAGCCGCTGCCGGATTTCGGCGGCAAGCCGTATCGGTGGAACTGGAGCTCGCCGATGCTCATCTCGCCGTTCGATCATAACACGCTCTATTTCGGCGCGAACTATCTCTTCAAGAGCACAAATCGCGGCGATGCTTGGACCCGGTTCGGTCCAGACCTCACGCGACAGCTCAATCGCGACAGTCTCCCGGTGATGGGCAAAATCTGGCCGCGCGACGCAATCGCCCGGCACCAGGGAACGGCGGACTACGGCAATATCAGCACGATCGACGAGTCTCCGCTGAGACAGGGACTACTCTACGTCGGAACCGATGACGGTGTGATCTCCGTTTCACGCGATGGCGGCGCGACCTGGAACAGGAACACGAAACTCCCCGGCGTTCCCGACCAGACGTACGTGAGCCGAGTGGTCGCTTCACGGTTCAATGAAGGAACGGTGTACGCCACGCTCGACAATCATCGCAACAATGATTTCAAACCGTATGTTCTGAGGAGCATCGATTACGGCGCTCATTGGACATCGATCGCCGGCAATCTCCCCGCGAACGGCTCAGTGCAGGTCATTCGCGAAGATCTCGCCGAGCCGAACCTTCTCTTCGTCGGCACGGAGTTCGGGGTGTTCTACACGGCTTTGGGGGGCGGCTGGTGGACGCAGCTCAAATACAACATTCCAACCGTGGCCGTGCACGACATTGTGATCCACCCTCGCGAGCACGACCTCGTCATCGGCACGCACGGCCGCGGCATCTACATCATCGACGACATTACACCACTTGAAAAGCTCGGCGAGGCAAACCGGGTAGGCGCCTATCTCTTCCCGGTAAAAGCCGCGACGGAGTACAACCCGAACGCCTCGGTCCCCGGAGGAATCCGCGGCGCCGGTGCTACCGGCGATCGCGAGTACTCGGCCCCGAACCCGGCGTTCGGCTCGATCATCACGTACTTCCTGCGCGATTCGTTGGCGAAGGGTGGAGATGTCACGCTCGGCATCTACGACGCGACGGGAAAGCGCGTGCGCGAGCTGACCGCGAACAAGAAACGCGGAATGCATCGCGTGACATGGGACCTTCGCACGGCGCCGCCCTATACCGTGCGCCGTCCGCCCAATCAGACTGGAGATTCGCAGTTCAGGCAGCGCGATCCGGCGGGACCGTTCGTCCTTCCGGGCCGATACACGGCGCGGCTGAGCGTGAAAGGAGGATCAGGGCCGCCGGCCGTGCAAGAAGTCCCGATCGATATCCGCTCCGATCCGCTCGTGCAGATGAATGATGCCGACTACCGGATTCTCTACGACATGCGCGTGAGCACCAGTCGACTGCAGGCGACAGTCCAAGCCGCGGTTCGAACGACCGAACAACTGAAGGAACAGATCAGTGATGTGAAGACCGCGCTCAAGAGCAACGCTGCTCCTGACAGCGTTTCGAAGCAGGCGGAAGCGGTCGACCATGAGATCTCCGACATTCTGAAGAAATTACGCGGGGATCCCGAGGGTGAGCCCGTGAGCGACGATAAGAGAGTCGAAGATCCGTCGATTCAGGAGCGCGTGAATAACGTTGCCGAAGAGATCGGGAACGTCAGCTCGCAGCCTACCGAGCTTCAGCGCGCTACTCTGGTGCTGGCGTCGTCGGACCTGCAGCGCGAGGTCGGAAGAATCAACGCGCTGCTCGAGCGCCGCATTCCCGCGCTCAATGCGGGTCTCGATGCGGCAAAAATTCCGTGGACGATCGGGCGCCCGATCGAGTTCATGAAATGAGCTCTCCGACCTTCAAGATCGCCGCGGTGCATGCGGGTTATCATCGTGGCCAGATTGCGGCATCGCTCCGGGCCGAGGGCGACACCCCCAGCCCGACCGACTACATCGCGTTCACGCGTGGCGCGCCCACAGCGACACGCCGGGGATAGGCGAGCTACGGCTCAGTCTACGTCGACTCCCGGCTCAATCTCCAATCCGCCGCTTCCCGCCGAACCGAACTTCGGAGCCGTAAAGAACTTCCCGGTGGTCGTGCGGGGCGGATTCGGCGCAGGGCGAGAGTCCGCGACTTCGTCGGACGGATCCTCTTTCTTGCTCTTTCCACCTTTGTTCACCGCGGCATCTGCCGCCAATTCGTCGCTGTCCGTGGGGATGTCACCCTTCTTGTCGCGATTGCGGTCGATCATCGGCTCGTCTCGCCCGTTGGAGTTACTCCATACGAGGCAGCATAGGCCATGCCCTCTGCCATGAAGAACGGGCGCGACAGCAAGCTCAACGGGGTGCGGAATCAGGCGATCTTCGGCACTTCGGAATGCGGCGTCTCGCGGGCCACGGTCGGAACTGTGCCCGCGGGATGCGACACCGCCGGCAATGCCAGATACTAGCGCGCACGGTCGAGAGCGTTGTCGAGACTGCTGAATTGCGGGCTTGGCCGCACCCCAATAGTATCCGGTTGTGGATCTCCTCCTTTCCTACCTGCGCAAATACCGCGGGCTGATTCTTCTCGCGCTCGTGCTGGCGGCAACCAACCAGGTGTTCTCGCTCCTGGACCCGCTCATTTTCCGGCACGTCATCGACGATTACGCGACGCGCTTCCGGGAATACCAGACGACGACGTTCATCAAGGGCGCGGGAACGCTGCTCCTCATGGCGATGGGCGTCGCATTCGTGTCGCGCGTCGCCAAGAACTTCCAGGACTATTACGTCAACGTCATCGTCCAGCGCGTGGGCGCCGAGATGTACTCGGATGGCATCAGGCACTCGCTGGAGCTGCCGTACTCTGTCTTCGAGGACCAGCGCAGCGGCGAGACGCTTGGCAAGCTCCAGAAGGTTCGGTCCGACGTCGAGAAATTCATCTCGCTCTCGATCAATCTCATCTTCACGACGCTGGTCGGCGTCATCTTCGTCGTCATCTACGCCTTTTCGGTGCACTGGATCATCGTGCCGGCCTTTCTGGCGACGGTCCCGTTGCTCGGCACGCTGAGCTGGATGCTGAGCGGACGCGTGAAGACCATTCAGAAAGTGATCGTCGCTGAGACGACGGCTTTGGCGGGGTCCACCACCGAGTCGCTTCGCAACATCGAGCTGGTGAAGAGCCTCGGCCTCGCCGATCAGGAAGTCGTGCGGCTCAACGCGACGACGGAGAAGATCCTCAAACTCGAGCTGAAGAAGGTGAAGTACATCCGGAGCCTGAGCTTCATTCAGGGCACCACGGTAAACCTTCTGCGCACCTGCATCCTGTTCATGATGCTCTACCTGATCTTCACCCAGAAGATCACGGTCGGCCAGTTCTTCTCACTCCTGTTCTATTCGTTCTTCATCTTCGGCCCGATGCAGGAGCTGGGCAACATCATCAACGTCTACCGCGAGACCGAGGTATCACTCGGCAACTTCAGACAAATTCTGGAGATACCCAAGGATCCAAAGCCGCTGGCTCCGGTTCCAGTGACGGAGATCCGTAAACTGGAATTCGAGAACGTCGGATTCATGCACCAGAGCGCCAGCACTCCCGCTCTCACCGACATTTCGTTCGAGGTGAATCGCGGCGAGACGATCGCGTTCGTGGGACCGTCCGGCGCGGGGAAGACGACACTGGTGAAGCTCCTGGTTGGTCTCTACCAACCCAAGCAAGGAGAGATTCTCTATAACGGAGTGAACGGCACCGACGTCGATCTGGACCGGTTGCGCGAACAGATCGGTCTAGTGACCCAGGACGCACAGCTCTTCTCAGGCACAATCCGAGAGAATCTCAAATTCGTGAATCCACGCGCGACCGACGAAGAGTGTCTCGACGTGCTGCACAAGGCGGCGGCGAACGCTCTGCTGGCGCGAGCTGACAAGGGGCTCGATACGCTGATCGGCGAAGGCGGCGTCAAGGTCTCGGGCGGAGAGAAGCAGCGCCTCTCAATCGCGCGCGCATTGCTCCGCAACCCGCATCTGCTGGTGTTCGACGAAGCGACGTCGTCGCTGGATTCCCTCACCGAGGAGGAGATCAGTCGCACGATGCGGGAAGTTGCCAGCTCGCGCGAAGTGATCACGATTCTCATCGCGCACCGGCTGTCGACGGTGATGCACGCTGACCGGATCTACGTCCTCGAACGGGGAAAGATCGTCGAAGTCGGCCAGCACGAGGATCTGGTGCAAAAAACCGGACTCTACTACGCAATGTGGCGACAGCAGGTCGGCGAGCGGCGCGCGACACCGCAGCTACCCTCGGCCCGACCCGCTCAGCTCGTGTCGGCCTGACGCGACATACACCCCTGACCCATCCATTCCATGGCAGACGACACCGGCAAACTGAAAAAGGGAAACTTCATGCAGGCGCTGGATTCGATTCGCCAGGAGGCGGAGCGCCTGATGGCGCGACGCGATCTGCCGCCGGAAGTGAAGGCAGGTCTCGACCGGATCATTAGTCTCACCCGCTCCAAGTTCGATCTCGGCGGCGACATCGAGTAAGCGCACCCCTCGAATCCTATCGAGGGCTGTTAGGACCGCGTTAGGTAGGTCTAAGTCGTAAGATGCGTGGATGCGGAGCTTTCACCGTCTATATCGATGGGCCTAGGAAACTCGCCCGGCTTCCGATTCCAACTCAGAAACCCTCAGGGGCATCTTATTTCTGCCTGAGATGAAGACGAGCGCGGTGGTATCGGACACTATCGAACCGCTGAGTGGTCAAGGAGTGGGAAGGCCTGACATTGGCGTCAGGCCTTCCGCTACTGCCCCCTCAGGTTGTTGAGATTCCGCTGAAGCTCCGCGGTTCGCTTCGTGGAATAGTCTGCCAGACAGCGAGCGCGTGCTCTTGCCCACAGCTTGCCATTCTGGCTCTGCGTTTGCGCGGTACAATCAGTGTCGCGCTGGTTGATCCACTCCCGCTGCGACTGCTGAAACCTGTCCTCTAGTTCTGACCCACCCGATTTCCGGGCCTGGGCTAGCAGTTCCTGGTAGGTCCCATTGAGATCGGCGTCATTCGCAGCTATCGAGCGATTCAGGCAGGAACGCTGATCAACCGGCGCGGGAGAGTTGCACGGATCGCGAGAGGATCTCTGCAAACCGGACGCGGGCGACCGATCGAGTGGAACTGTAGTCGGCGCCGGCGCGTCGTTGGCCTTTGTCGGAACCGTCAGCCTCGGCGCTGACGTCAGGGCCTCACTTCCGGTAGGCGATGGTCGTGGGACGACCTTGGTATCCGACGGCCGATTCTGAGCTGCCTCCCCCGTAGCGGGAACGGTTCCACCGCCGCTCGTTTTCACAGTGTTGAGACTATTGTCCAGGGCCGCGGCCGCAGCCGTGTTCCTGTTCGCCTCGGCGAGATCGTGCAACAGCATCGTGTCCTGCCCGGCGTTGGCGACCTCCTTGGCGTTGGTATCCTTGCGGCAGGCGACGCTGGTCGCAAGGAAGACGAAGCAGAACGCCACTGATAGTCTGGAAAGCGCTTTCATATTTTCGCCCAGGGGGAGAATCATCATCATCTGTTCGGGGCAGACAGCATGCCATCCGCGGAGCAGATTTGCAGGATGCGATGCAGTTGACGCGTCACTGATACACATTTCTAAGCAGCCACGCGCAATGCCGAGGATGGAAGATGGAGAAAGAACTGCCGGAGCTCAACACTGTGATCAGAACGTTCGCCAACGAGGCTGAGGCGCACATAGCGCAGGCAGTGCTCGACGCAAGCGGGATCGACTCCAATCTCATTCGCGACGACGCCAGCGGGATGATGCCGTGGCTCCAATGGCTGCATCCGATTCGGCTGGTAGTGTGCGAGGAGGACAGCAGCGAGGCGGTGGAGCTCCTGGATACACCCCCTGGGCCCACACTCATACCGTAGCTCGAGCCTCTGCGCTCTAGAGGGACGACCGTTAGTTTACGCGCCATGCTCTCACACTTTCTCGCCCGAAACAAACAGCGCCCGCTCGTAATCCTCAGCAGCGCACTCGGCCTTCTGCTGTTCATCGGCGCCGCGCGTCCGCTCCACGCCCAAACCGGCTCACCCGCCGCCGACGACAAGTACCTCGCGCGAGCAAAGCGAATTCTCAGGCAGACTCCGCTCATCGATGGGCACAACGATCTGCCCTGGCGAATTCGGGAAGATTCAGTCGCGCGCGGGAACGTCGATGCCTACGATCTCCGCAGGCGCACGCCGGGCCACACTGATCTCGACCGCCTGAAGAGGGGCATGATCGGCGCGCAGTTCTGGTCCGTTTACACGCCCGGAGAGTATCGCGACTCCGGTTACGCGAGGGTGCAGCTGGAGCAGATCGACATCGCGCGCAGATTCATAGCGAAATATCCCGACCGGCTCGCGCTTGCCCTCAGCCCCAACGACATCCGGCGCGACTTCAGGCAGGGGAAGATCGGCTCCCTCCTCGGACTCGAGGGCGGTCACGGCATCGAGAACTCGCTAGGCGCGCTGCGCGCGTATTACGACCTGGGCGTCCGCTACATGACGCTCACGCACAACGTCACGCTCGACTGGGCCGACGCGGCCCTCGATTCCGCGAAGCACAAGGGGCTCACTCCATTCGGCGACAGCGTCGTGCGCGAGATGAACAGACTCGGCATGCTCGTGGATCTTTCGCACGTCTCGCCGGCGACGATGAGCGCGGCGCTGAACGTGAGCCAGGCACCAGTGATATTCTCGCATTCCGGAGCACGGGCGCTCGTCGATGTTCCGCGCAACGTGCCAGACTCGATCCTCCGGCGGGTGACGACGAACGGCGGAATCGTGATGGTGCCGTTCGTCACCGGCTTCGTGTCGCCGGCTGTCTTCCTGTACGACCAATCAACCCGTCCGGTGATGAAGGATCTGCAGGCAAAGTATGGCAACGACACCGCGGCGATCACGCGAGAGGTGAAGCAGTGGCGGGCGGCGCATCCCGAGCCGCGTGCTACTCTTTCCCAGGTCGCCGACCAGATTGAGTACGTCCGCAAGGTCGCCGGCGTCGATCACGTTGGCATTGGCGGCGACTTCGACGGGATTACCGAAGTAGTGCAGGGGCTCGAGGATGTCTCGACCTATCCCGCGTTGTTCGCAGAGTTGGCGAAGCGCGGCTGGTCGGACAATGATTTGCGGAAGCTGGCTGGAGAAAACCTACTGAGGGTGTTCGCGCAGGCCGAAGCCGTGGCGAAGCGTTTACAGAACGGGAGTCGTGGAGCCGCGTCCCGTCGCTGAGGGCAACACGCCGATGACTCGCGATCAATCGTGCTCGTGTCGGTGGTGGATGTCCGGATAGTGGGGATGCGCGTGCACCATCGGCGAGTGCCAATGGTGGTGAGTGTGGGGCTTCGGGTCAATCACCGGTGGGTCGGAAAGCGCGTGGACGTGCTGATGATGTTCGTCGTGCACGTGCGTATGGTCGTGCTCCATCGCTTTGTGCCGGTGCTCATGCTCATGCCGCTCTGTGAGATGTAGCCAGACGCCTATCGCCATCAGTGTCGCCGCGAATAGCAGAAGAGGAGTCGGGCGCTCATGGAACATAGCGAATGAAAGCACCGCACCGACGAACGGCGCCGTGGAGAAATACGCACCCGTGCGGGCGGTGCCGAGGTGGCGCAGGGCCAGCACGAAGAATACGAGACTGACACCGTAGCTCAGGAACCCTAGGGAGAGTGCCCCAATGATGTTTGGAACTGGTGGCCAGTTTGCTCCCAGAAGGAGCGCTATCGCCGTGTTGACGCTTCCCGCCGCGAGCCCCTTGAGCATGGCGATCTGGACGGGATCACCGGCCGAGACCTTCTGCGTCAGGTTGTTGTCGATTCCCCAGCAGAGACACGCTCCCGAGACCGCGAGCGGCCCCGCCAACCCGCCCCACGATAGGCGACCCTCCCACGAGAGAGCGATGCCGCCGGCGACAATGACGAGCATTCCAAGCGCGATGCGACGGTCGAAGTTCTCGCGGAACGCAAACCACGCGATGAGCGCCGTAAACACGCCCTCCAGATTGAGCAGGAGTGAGGCGCCCGATGCCGGTGTTCGTGTAAGGCCGATCATGAGTAGCAGTGGCCCGAGCACTCCGCCGACGCTGATCGCTCCCGCGAGCCACAGTACGTCGCGTCGCGCCAGCGCTGTCTCGCGAACCGCTTTAACAGAGCGCCGTCCACGCGCCCACACGAGTAGCAATCCCGCGCCGGAGCCCAGATAAAGGAGTCCGGCTAGGAGTTGTGGGGACGTACCCTCGAGTAGAAGCTTGGCGAACGGAGTGCTCGCGCCAAACAACGCTGCAGCGGCGAGTGCGACGCCGACTCCGCGTCGCGGCTGGTGTATCGCCGGGGACATCACCGACTTCCCGGCTGAGGCATTGACGTAAACAGCGCCATGATGTCGCGCTTGAAGAGCGCCTTTATCCTTCTACGGGGAGCGGCGCTGCTCCGCCCGATCTTAGGACTTCCGCGAATTCGTCGGGTAGGTCGCTGTCATGAATTGCGCGAGCGGCTTCGTCGATGTCGTACGCCACGCGCACGAACTCAATCCGCGCGCCCGATCCGTCGATGGCAAGCGACACGTAGCATGCGCGCGGGTCCCCGTCCTTGGGACGGCCAACGCTTCCGGTGTTGATGAACTGAATTCCTCCGACCACACGTTGCCACGGTTTATGGGTGTGCCCAAAGCAAATGACATCCTCTGCACGGGCGCCGAGACCCTTCGCCATCTTCTCGAGAAAGGAATCCGATCGGTCCGCGGTCACGTAAACCGTGTTCAGCGTCTGATTGCCGTGCACGAGAGTGATCGTCGGGCCCGATATGTGGCCGCCGAACGGGCGAATGTCCAGGCGGAAGGAAAGACTCCCCAGATATTTCTTCGTCTCCGGCGTGACGTGCGAGCAGGTCCACTCGAACGAGAGGTGCGATAGCTCTTCGTCGTGCGGAGTATCAGCTCTGCACCCGCAGTGCTTGTAATCGGTCGCGACGGTCGAATCGTAATTACCGGCAATGCCCGGAATCGCCCGCTTGCGGAGCAGCGCTACCACTTCATTCGGCCATGGCGCGTAGCCGGTGAGATCGCCGAGATGATAGATCGCGTCGACGTCCGCACGCTCATCGATTTCGGCCAGGACGGCGCGGAGCGCTGGAAGATTCGCGTGGATGTCGGAGATAAGTGCGTACCTCATCATGCGCTGGCTCTGAGGGTTGCCGAGAGCAGGCTTTGTACTGCGGATAAACCCGCGTTCGTCGCATTTCTGATTCGCATGACACCTCCGCGACGGCTCGGCGTACGTGAGCACGCGATGCCGTCAAAAAAAATCAGCAGCAGTCAGGACCACAGCACTGTGCGAGCGGCTTCGTCGCGCGCACAAACGCGCCCATGAACTTTCCGTCGATCTGGGCTGCGAATTCGGTGGCGTCGAGGCCGCTTCCACTCAGAAAGGCCGCCGCATCTTCGGCCTTGTACACCCTGGTCGGCTCGATCGACGGTTTTGCGAATCCGACTTCGCGCAGCAGATCCAGGAACTCACGCTCTTCAAGCGCGCCAGCGACACAGCCGATCCACAGCTCCATGTTCGTCTTCACGGCGGCCGGAACGTCGCCACGAATGATGACATCCGACACCGCGAATCTGCCGCCCGGCTTCAGAACGCGAAAGGCCTCTTTCAGCACCTTACGCTTGTCCGCGGAGAGGTTGATCACGCAGTTGGAGATGATGACATCTACCGATGCGTCAGGCAGCGGGATCTGCTCGATCTCTCCCTTCAGGAACTCGACGTTCTCCGCGCCGGCTCGGCGCTTGTTCTCGTTGGCGAGCGCGAGCATCTCGTCGGTCATGTCGAGCCCGTAGGCCTTACCGGTCGGACCGACGCGTTTGGCCGAGAGAAGCACATCGATGCCGCCGCCGGAGCCGAGATCGAGAACGGTCTCACCCTCCTTCAGCGCGGCGAGCGCGGTAGGATTTCCGCAGCCGAGCGATGCAAGCACCGCCTGGATGGGGATTCCTGCCTTCTGCTTTTCGTCGTAGAGATCCGAGGTGATCGGGTCCCACGCTTCCGTTGTTGCTCCGCAGCAGGCGCTGGAGCCGCAGCACGGCGTGGCGGTGGCGCCTTCGCTGACGCGAAGCGCTGCCTGGCCGTACTTCTCCTTGACACTGGATTTGAGTGTTGAGTCAGATACAGTCATATGATCTCCAAACAATATTTGTTGATGCGTGGGTGAAATAAAAAATCAGGCGCAGCAGGCCTCGGAGCGACGAAGAGCACGCGGCTTCATGCCGGAGACCAGGGTCTCTACTTCCCCGAATGCTTCAGGATCAAGCTCGTAGTAAACCCAACGTCCGTCCTTCCGGTCGCGGACGATTCCCGCGTCCTTGAGAACGCGCAGATGGAACGACAACCGCGACTGGGCAGCGTCCAGCGTGTCGGTCAGCTCGCAGACGCACCGCTCTCCTTTTCTGAGCAGCTCGATGATCTCGAGCCTGGTCTCGTCGGAGAGGGCGTGAAAGAGCTCGATCGCGCGTTCAGTTCGGGAATGGGTTGCCACGGTCATGTGTCTAATATATCAAGATAACTTGTTATGTCAATATGGGGGCTTCTTGACGGGGATTTTGACTGCAACTGAAGACTACTCGCCAGGGTCCGTGGGCGAGTCGGCCGGGGGCTGCGGGTTACCGCCAGCTTCTTTTCGACTAGAAATGATAGAATCCCGACAATAGGAGCGCCCGCGTTTCATGAATGGCTCCCGTGCCGAGTTCCACGCTCGCTCCGAACATGATCTGCCGGTTTTGGAATGGGAATGCCTTCAGGCCGGGTGCGATTGACGTACGTGGCAGCCCGGCATCAGGGCCGAACAGCGCACGTTCGGTTGTCAGCTCGATCAGGCCTTCCAGTCGCGACTGCAGTTGATATAGCGCTGAGAAGTCAAATGCGAGCGTGCGTTCGACTTCCTCACCAGCGCGGCGACGGAAAGTGGATGATGCTCGCGCCAATCCAACAAACTCGAGTCCGTTCCGCCTGTACCCGAGGTCCAGAAACGGCTCGAGCTCCACGATGTGCCCGCTCCCAATTCCCTTCGAATCATTCCCTGTTGGAAGCGCGCTCGAGAGCCCGCCGCCAAGGAGGAGTCCGCGGTCGCCAAACATCAGGCTCGCAGCCTTCAGCGAAACCTCGATGTTACCAAGTCCGCTGGCTCGTGAGGCCGATGGCGCCGTTCGCCAGACGAAAGGCGTCACGACCGAGACGCTGACGCTGTGATTGAACGCGTACTCGCCCTCGAGGCGGACGACGTTTTCATGCAGACCGATCTGATCGCTAATTCGAGTTCCGATGTAGTCCAGCCTGAGCTTCGTATCAGGACTCGGCGATTCAGTCACCAGCGGATGCGAGAAATGGAGATGGTCGTGGTCGTGATCCTCCTCATGCTCCTGGGCCGTCAACTCGGCAAGCGGAAACATCAAGGCCAACATAATGACTAGTGAACGGCACGAGCAGGCGCCGTAGAGCTCCGAAGCAGACACGCCCGGAAATGACATGAATACGTCTCCTTTTTTTTGCGAGGACGCCCGGGAATGCCGGGCTCAATCAGCGTTGGATCAGGATTGGAGACGCTGAGGGGGGCCGGTCGCGGGGGGGAGGAGACGGACCGCAGCGTCGGAACCGCGACGCACGGTGGCGATCATCACTTCCGGCGCCAAATGAGCGGCTGCCGCAACGAGCCCGCTCGCCTGAAGGCTGAAAGACGCGCCGGAACGTCCACACTCACCGGCGCAGTTACAACCGCGCGCCGAGGTCCCGTGATGTTCGCTATGGTGATCGTTGCTCGCGTCATGTCCGGCGGGCATATGAGTGGCGTGCCCGTGAGCTGCCGTTTCACCGGAGCGATGCATCGGGCAGGGCACAACGGGCGTTGCCGCGCCGCTCAGCGCCGCGATCCACGGCGCGAGAAGAACGACGATGAGGTTGAAGGCGAAAAGGCGGCGCATCACGGCTGGCAATCTACACGCGTCAGATCGTGTTCGGGCCAGGGAGTGAGAGGACACGGTCGCGCTGACTTTGGTACCCGCGCGCTCAGGGCGAAATGCCCGTCAGGAATCCTGTGACGAGAAGGATCAGAAAACCGAGGCTAAGCTCGAGCACTGCTGATTGCCGAAGTCGACTCGTTCCCTCCTGCCTGACGAGCTGGGGCTGCACTCGGCGAAAGTTGTAAGCTCCCATCATCAGGGTGAGCGCAACCAGAGCCAGTTTCACGAGCAGAACCTGCCCATACGCGGTTCGCCAAAGGGCGGTGAGATGCTGAACATGCACCCACGACGCGATGACGCCGCTGACGACAACGATGCCCGCGGAAAACAGGGCAACGGGAGAGAAAGCGTTCACGAGCGCGGCTACGGACTGCCATCGCTCTGTTCCTTCGAATGTGAACGATATCGGAACGCCGATCAGCATCACGCAGAAGAGACTGCCCAGCCAGCTGGCTCCGCCAAGTACGTGAAGGAAATCGCTGGCGATCAGGAGTGAGGTGAACCTCGGACTCGCCGCGGCGTGTCCGGCCAGTGCCGGCGTAACCGCGAGTACGATCGCCGAGAAGCTCGCCACCAACCACGCGCCGCGAAACCGCCGCGTGGCGAAAGCAAAGGAGACGAGCGCTACGAGAGCGGCTCCAAGCTCCAGCTGGAGCGCGAATCCCCACCGTGTGTGCATCGTCATATCCGTCATGCTCATCGCCTGCATGCCGGGAACCACGCTCATCATCTCCGACTCGAGAAGTATTCTGGCAAATGCCGTCAGGATGACGAGAACGCTCGCAGCGAGCCCGAGGATCGCCGCGCGCCCTTCCATGCGTGCAGCCAGGCCCGAGTCGATCCCCCTCGCTCGCGGGACGACCAAGGTTCTGAAAGTCGTTGCGCCGATAAGGACCAGAAGACCGACAAACGAAAACGCGCGAGCCAGGGAATTGGACAGCGAGGAAGCGGCATCGGTTTCTTCCTCGCCCCCGTCTCTCGTCGATGAAGCCATCCCATTGGGGGAGACGGTCGTGCCTGCGCCGCCCTGCGGCGTGGGTCGATCTGTTAAAGCGGGTGCTTCAGTCAAAACGATGAATTCAAAGCTTCCGCGCGACAGATGCCCATCTGACGCGGCGGTTCTCCATGTAACGGTATACCGCCCCGGCGGAAGAAAGTCGGTGACGCGAAAAGAAACCGCGAGCGGATCGCTTTGCTCGTTGGCCGGTGTTCCCAATGTGAACGCTCTCCCAGCAGCGTCCTTGATGGAAACGAACGTCATCGTCAGCTCTGGCCGCTCGGAGAACCAAAGCCGGATTAGTGGTGGTGAGACGGTGATCCGGGATCCAGCTGCAGGCTCACTGCGCGTCAGGTGAGCGTGCGCCCATGCACGCACCGGATACAACAGCAATCCAAGCGCGAGAGCGAGGCGCAAATTTCTAGTCACGGTCTCGCTTCCTCTGCGTTCCACTCATGTCGTCCATGCGCACCGTGAGCTTAGCTGAATGAAAAAGGACGCAGCCTCAGAAAGATGAACGTACCAGCTGGATGCCTCGAACCGTAGTATGGCTCCAGTGGCGCGGGGGACGAAATTGAGGGTACCGGCCGCTCCGAGTCCAATGGTCGCCCAGTGTGTTCTTGCCAATTCCCGGACGTAGCCGAACTGCAGCGCGCGGCATCAAATGCGGATTCAAGCTCAGCAGTAGCGGCCAACGCTATTTCTCGGACCCCATCGAATCGTGGAAACGATTGTGTAAGTAAGTGACTACTTGCATTTTTTGATGGCTATTCTTAATTTCCCTGCCCATGAATCACCGAGACGCAATCCTCGCCGCCGCTGCCGGAGTCTTCGCGCAGCATGGTTTCCGCGGCTCTACCACCCGTCGCATCGCGGACGCCGCGGGGGTAAACGAGATCACGATCTTCCGCCAGTTCGGGTCAAAGGAAGCGCTGATTCGCGCTGCAATGCAACACCTGATGCAATCGGCTGGCCTTGCGGCCCTGCCGGACATCCCGGCCGACCCCGAGCGGGAGCTGACGGTGTGGAGCGAGTCGTTCATCCAGCATTTGAGACTTCGGAGCTCGATTATCCGTAAGACCATGAGCGAGATCGAGGAGCGACCGGAAATGGGCGAGTGCGCCAGCGATGTCCCTAGACGGGCGTCGAACGATCTATGCCACTACCTCGCCGCGCTGAAGCGGCAGGGGAGGGTCACTGGAAAATTCGAGCCGAGGACAGCTACCGCAATGCTCATGGGGGCGATCTTCGCCGACGCTATGGGACGCGAAATGATGCCCGAGGTCTATCCGCAACCAAAGGAGAAGGCGGCGCACATGTACACACAGTTCCTGCTTCGCGCTCTGGGTGTCAAAAACGGCTCGCGCAAAACGACAAGTAAGCGCACCAAACGATCGAAACAACTTTCCTCCTGAAAAGTGTCTTCCAGAAAAGCCCAACTCCGCGCCCGCAGGCTCGGCAGAATCCTGAAGGTGTCCCTCGCCGTCGCGGCTCTACTCACACCGGCGATCGCACCGGCGCAGGTGACCACTCCGCCCGCCGTCACGATGACAGCGACGGCCCCTCGCACTCTCTCGCTCGACGAAGCCGTTCGCATCGCTGAATCGCAGAGCGAGGCGGTCCGCATCGCGCGCGCCGGAGTCCAGCGCGCCGAAGGCCAGCAGTATCAGGCGCGCAGCCAGAGGCTGCCGCAGCTCGCGGGATCGGCCAGCTACACCCGCACCCTGGCGTCGCAGTTCTCCGTCGCTGCCGGGCCGGCGGTCGATACGACGAAGCCAGTGCCGCCCCCGGCTCCGTGCGACCAATATCTTCTCGACGCGACGGCCACCACCGCCGACCGGCTGGCGGGGCTCGAGGACGCGTCTCGCTGCGCAATCGGCGGGAACCCGTTCTCGTCGTTCGGAAGCCTCGGATTCGGCGCGAAGAACCAGTACAACGTGGGCCTCGCCTTCTCGCAGAACCTGTTTGCGGGCGGACGCATTTCGGCGCAGAACGCGGTCGCGAATGCGGGGCGTCGCTCGGCCGACATTGAGCTGACCGCACAGCGCGCGCAACTCCGTCTCGACGTGACGCAGGCGTACTTCGATGCGGCGCTCGCCGACAGGCTGGTCGCGCTCGCCGAGTCGTCCGCCGTTCAGACGGACAACGTTCTGAAGCAGACCAAGCTGGCCCGCACAGTGGGCAATGTTTCCGAGTTCGAGCTGCTGCGCGCCCAGGTTTCGAGCGCGAATCAACGACCGATCGTAATCCAGCGTCAGAGCGATCGCGAAGTCGCGTATCTGAGGCTCAAGCAGCTCCTGAATCTTCCGCTCGATTCTCCGGTGGAGCTGACGACCGCCGTCGATGATTCCGCGGCGACAAATATCGCTCTCGAGAGCATCGGAATCACCAGCGACACGGCTGCAATCGATCGGGCAACTGTCAAGCAGGCGGCCGAGGCGATCGACGCGCAGCGGGGACTTCTCAAAGTCGCGAAAGCGCAGAGGCTTCCCACGCTCTCGCTGACGTCGCAGTATGGTAAAGTCGCGTTTCCGTTGACCGGGCTTCCCCAGTCGGGCAGTTTCCGGACAAACTGGACGATCGGCGTGGCATCGCAGGTCCCGCTCTTCACCGGGGGCCGTATCAAGGGCGATCAGCTGGTGGCGGAAGCCAACGTGCGTGAAGCGCAGGCGCGGTACGACCAGCTGCGCGAATTCGCCGCGCTCGATTCCCGGGTGACGATCAACAATCTCCTCCAGGCTCGCGCGGCGTGGCAGGCAAGTCTGGGCACGGCCGAGCAGGCAGCGCGCGCGTACTCAATCGCCGAAGTTCGTTACAAGGAGGGCATCTCGACGCAGATCGAGCTGAACGACTCGAGAATTCTGCTCGAGCAGGCAGTCACGAATCGTGCTTTGGCAGCGAGGAATGTGCAGGTCGCGCGCGTGAAGCTGGCGCTCCTGGCTGATCTTCCACTCCAGAGTACCGGAGCCACGCAGGCTCAGGCGCAGACCCAGGCAACGGCAGCGCAGCAGAGCAGTCAGCCGGCGCAAGCCGCGCAACAGCAGGTGCAGGGACAGCAGCAGACCGCCATTCCACCCCAGTAAGCATTTAGAAGAGAGTCATATATGAAGCTAGATCGGAGTATTTTGAGAAAGAGCGGCGCTGTTTTGCTGAGTCTTTCCGCTCTCGCCGGCGTCAACGCGTGCAGCAAAGGCGACAAGGCTTCCGCGGCGGAGACGGCGAAGGCGGAAACGATGGTAGTGGGGCCCGAGAACATCGCAGTGGTCGCCAACGGATCGATCATGACCGGGCCATCGATCTCCGGAACGCTCGAGCCTGACCGCGAAGCCGTGCTTCGCGCGCAGGTCTCCGGCAGCGTTCTCCAGACCTACGCGGATCAAGGTCAGGCCGTGAACGCCGGTACCGTGCTCGCGCGAATAGACGCGACGGGAATCCAGGACGCGTACACCTCGGCGCGCGCCGGTCTCGTCTCGGCGCGCAACGCGGCGGATGTGGCGGCGAAAGATCTTGCCCGAAACGAGAAGCTCCTCGCCGCCGGCGCGATCGCCGAACGGGACATCGACCAGTCGCGTCGGACGTCAATCGCTGCACAGGCGGCTCTCGAAGATGCGAACTCCAGGCTGGCGAGTGCCGAGAAGGCGTACCGCAGCACGACCGTCACGGCGCCCTTCAGCGGAGTCGTGAGCGAGCGTCCTGTCTCGGCGGGTGATGTCGTTCAGCCGGGTTCTGCCCTGTTCACGGTCGTCGATCCGTCGAGCATGAGGCTCGAAGCGTCGGTGCCGGCTGAGCAGCTCGCATCGATCCGTATTGGTGTCCCGGTCGATTTCACAGTCAGCGGTTATCCTGGCCGCCAATTTGTGGGACGTATCACTCGCATCAACCCGACCGCTGATCCGACGACACGCCAGGTGCGCATCTACGTCTCGATTCCGAACGAGGGTCGCGCGCTCATCGGCGGGCTGTTTGCGAACGGGAGGATGTCCACCGCGACGAAGATGGGACTGGTGGTTCCGGCGTCGGCGGTCGATGTGCGCGGAACGACTCCGTCCGTGATGCGGGTGAAGCAGGGGAAGGTGGAGAAAGTTCAGGTGCAGATCGGCCTGACGGACAAGACTTCGGAGACGATCGAGGTATTGTCAGGTCTGCAGGCGGGCGACACGCTGCTACTGGGCGCGGCGCAGGGAATTACTCCGGGGACTCTCATACGCATCACGGCGCCGGCGACGCAGCCGGCGGTGAACAGCGGTCGGGGAAGCTGATCTATGGTCATTTCAGATTTTGCCATCAAGCGTCCAATGATCACCGTCGTCACTATGGTGGCGCTGGTGGTGTTCGGATTGTTCGCGCTCTGGCGTCTGCAGACCGACGAGTTCCCGGACATTCAGCAGCCCGTCGTGCTGACTCTTATTCCTTATCCGGGTGCATCTCCCGAGGGCGTTGAGAGAGAGATTCTCAAGCCGGTCGAGGATGCGATCAAGGGAATCTCCGGTGTCGACAAGATCTTCGGCACCGCCGGAGACGGTTACGCGCAGATCATCACGCTCTTCGTGTTCGAGAAGGATCCGCAGGTCGGCACTCAGGACATTCGCGATGCGATCTCCGGGATCCGGGCGGACCTTCCTGTCGAAATGAAAGAACCGGTTCTACAGAGATTCGACCCGTCAGATCTGCCGATCGTCTCGATGACGATCGCTTCTACGACGATGACTCCGGCGCAGCTCACCCGGCTCGCTGATCCAGACATCATGAGCAAGCTGAGAGGCATTCCCGGCATCGCACAGGTTCAGCTGGTCGGCGGCGTGAAACGCGAGATGACGATTCAGCTCAAGCCCCAGGAGCTGCAGGCGGCCGGGATCGGCGTCGGTCAGGTCGTACAGGCGCTGCAGGCTCAGAACCTTGCCGCACCGGTAGGACGCCTCAACGGAAACCTCGACGAGCGCACCATTCGTCTTCAGGGGCGCCTCGAAGGTCCGGAGGATTTCACGAACCTGGTAGTCGCCGAGCGGAACGGTCAGATCGTGCGGCTGGGTCAGGTCGCTGATGCAATCGATGGGACCCAGGAGCAGCGGTCGCTCGCTTTGTACAACGGTGTCGAGGCGGTTGGCATCAACATTGTGAAGTCGAAGGGCTACAGCACGACCGATGTCAGCGCCAAGGTTCGCCAGAAAGTTAGCGATATCCAATCAACGCTCCCTGCCGGAGTGAAGATCAACATCGTGAAAGACGCCGGTCAACGGGTAAAGGCGTCGGTCCGCAACGTCGAGGAGGCGCTGCTCATCGGAGCCATGCTCACGGTGCTGGTCGTGTTCGTGTTCCTAAACTCGTGGAGATCCACGGTAATCACCGGACTGGCGCTGCCGGTGTCCGTGCTGGCGTCGTTCATCGCGGTGTGGGCGTTCGGGTTCACGCTCAACACGATGTCGTTGCTCGGATTGTCGCTCGCGATCGGAATTCTGATCGACGACGCCATCGTGGTGCGCGAGAACATCGTGCGCCACATCGAGATGGGTAAGGATCACATGAGGGCGTCGCACGAGGGCACCGACGAGATCGGCCTCGCTGTGGCGGCGACCACGTTCTCGATCGTCGCGGTATTTGTCCCGGTGGCGTTCATGTACGGAGTGGCTGGGCAGTGGTTCAAGCCGTTCGCGCTTACGATCGCCGCGTCAGTGCTTGTGTCGCTGTTCGTCTCCTTCTCGCTCGATCCGATGCTTTCGGCCTACTGGGCCGATCCGCAGGTCGAGTCTGGCGAGAGGCGCAATCCGATTGCTCACGCGCTCGAGAAGTTCAACAACTGGTTCAACCGTATGGCCCAGCGCTACAAGAGGCTGATCGCTTGGGCGCTCGATCACAGGGTGGCAATGGTTCTGATCGCGATCGGATCGTTCATCGGCGCACTGGCGCTCCCCGCCGTTGGGCTCGTCGGCGCGAGCTTGTTCGGAACGGAGGACCAGTCAGAGGTCAATATTGCGATTGAGACTCCTCCAGGCTCGAACCTCGCCTACACGCGCATCAAGGCTGAAGAAGCAGCGCGAATCGCGCGAGCGCACACCAAGGAAGTCAAGTTCACCTACACAACACTCGGCGGAACTACCGGGGACGTGAACGTCGGCAACATCTACGTTCGACTCATACCCAAGGCCGATCGCAGCATCGGCGCCGAGGATTTCGGACGACAGCTCCGCGAGGAAGTCGGCCACATCGCTGGGGCCACGATGTCCGTCTTCACCAGCGACTTCGGGGGCGCGCAGAAGCAGATACAGATCGAGCTGCGTGGCGGCACGGCGCAACAGCTCGGAGCAGTTGCTGAAGCAATCGGGGAGCAGGTAAAGCAGGTGAAGGGCGCAGTAGATGTTGGGCTGTCGACGAAAGGCCAGAAGCCAGAGCTCAACGTCGAGCTGAATCGTGGGCTCGCTGGAACTCTCGGAGTTACGGTCGGCCAAGTCGCGCAGGCACTGCGTCCTGCATTCGCCGGAATCAAGGCTGGCGACTGGGTTGATCCGACCGATCAGACACGAGAAGTAAACGTGCGTCTTGCACCCGCAGCCAGACAGCGTGCAGCGGATCTCGAGCAACTGCCGCTGGTGGTCACTGGTCCCGATGGTCAGCCCCGCACGCTGCCGCTTGGTCAGATTGCAACGATCACGGAATCACTCGGCCCGGCTCAGATCAGCCACCTCGATGCAGATCTGGTGGTAACAGTCCAGGCGAACACGTCCGGGCGTCCACTCACCGAAGTGATGAAGGACATCAACGCCCGGATCGCGAAGATCACGCTTCCGCCCGGTGTTCACATCACGCAAGGCGGTGAAGTCGACAGCCAGAACGAGGTGTTCGGCCGCATCTTCTCCGCGCTCGGCATCGCGGTGATGCTCATGTACCTGATTCTCGTCATGCAGTTCGGCTCCTTCCTCGAGCCGCTGGCGATCATGATCTCGCTGCCGCTGTCCCTCATCGGCGTCATGCTAGCGCTCATGATCACCGGCACGACGATCAACATCATGAGCCTGATCGGAGTGATCCTGTTGATGGGAATCGTGGTTAAGAACGCCATTCTTCTCATCGACTTCGCGAAATGGGCACGCGAGAGGGACGGACTGTCGAGACGTGACGCGATTATTCAGGCTGGCGCGATTCGTCTGCGCCCGATCATGATGACGACGCTGGCGCTGATCGCGGGCATGCTTCCGGTTGCTCTCGGCATCGGCGAAGGCGCCGAGTTCCGTGCGCCGTTGGGACGCGCGGTGATCGGCGGCGTGATCACGTCAACGCTGTTGACGCTCGTCGTGATTCCGACGTTCTACGAGATTCTCGACGAGTGGCGAGAGTGGATGCTAGGCAAGTTTGGCCTCGTGAAGCACACCGAGGCCAAGCATTCAGAGAAGCCGACGGGACAGCAGCCGGTCAGCGCGAGCGAGCGACTCGAAAAACTCGCCTGACCCAGGTTCTGGCTGGGCTAACCGGTTTGTGTGGTTGCCGTGCTCCGCGCCGTCGTGATGAGAGCCACTGCGCAAATGACGATCGCGGCGGCGACTCCAGTGCGAATGGACAACCGCTCACCCGCGATCGCCCAGCCGAGCAGGACGGCCACGATTGGATTGACGTACGCGTATGTACCAAGACGCGCAGGGGAGACTTTGTCGAGCAGCCAGATGTACGACGTGAAGCCGAGCAGCGACCCGAAAGTGATGAGATAGAGCAGGCCCACTGCCGATGCGTTCGAGATGCGATGAATGTCGGTATGAGCGAGCTCGCCCGTGACTGCTCCAACGATCAGCAACAGTGCGCCGCCACCGAGCATCTCCATGCCTGTGGTGAGCAGTCCGGATTCAGGCAGCTGTGCGTCGCGCGACCAGAAGGAGCCGATCGCCCACGACAAGGAGCCGAGTATCAGCACCAGAGCGCCAATGGGACTCACGTCTCCGTGACCGCCGACATCGGACTGCCCCACGAGCACGACGATCCCAATGAAACCGAGGAACAGTCCAACCAGGACTGCACCGCTTGGACGTTTGCGCGGGGGCCTGACCCACTCGATGATCACCAGCCAGAAGGGAAGAATCGACACAAGCAGGGCGGTGAGGCCCGACGGAACGAACTGCTCCGCCCATACGACTGCTCCATTCCCACCGAGGAGGAGGAAGCCACCTGCGACGATTGCGTTGCGCCAGTGGAGACGCGCCGGCCTTGGCGCTCCACGATATCGCGCCCACAGGTAGAGCATCGCTCCCGAAACCACGAAACGAATCCCGCCCATGATGAACGGTGGAATCGTCTCGACGGCGTAGCTGATTGCGAGGTATGTCGATCCCCAGATCAGATAGATCGAAGCAAACGCGGCGATTATCTGCGCGCGCGAAGCGCGTTTATATGTCACTCGGGGAGGTTCCGCCTCTCGCGCTTCTTGTGCGACCGTCGCTTTTTTCCCTCGAGCCGTGCTTCCTTTGAAGCCCGTGTGGGTCGTGTCGGTCGTCTTTTCTTTGGAATCAGCAGTGCACGACGCACGAGGTCGGCGAGTCGCTCCTCCGCGAGATCGCGATTGCGGCTCTGGCTCCGCATGTCGCTCGCGACGACGCGGATGCTTCCCTCGGTCGTGAGCCGAGACGCGAGCTTCTCACGAAGGCGCGCCCGTTGCTCCTCGGTGAGTGCGCGCGATCCGAGAACGTTCCAGAAGATCTCCACGCGCGACGATGTCTTGTTCACGTGCTGTCCGCCGGCGCCCGACGATCTCGACACCCGCATGTCGAGCTCGCTTCGCGGAATCGAGAGCGCCTCGTTGACCGCGAGGAGATTCCGGGGGGCGGTCCCCAAGGTGTCGCTCACGACATCAACGCCAGCGGAACAGCTTGAGCGCGGCGAAGAACGTGACTACTCCCCAGACGATAATGACGAGCATTTGGGGAGTGACCGCGGCGAACGATGCTCCTTCGAGCATGTTGGCGCGGAGTGCATCGTTTACAGCCGTGAGCGGGAGCAGCTTGATGAAAGGCTGAATGGCGCGCGGAAAGTTTGCGGACGAGAAGAATACGCCCGAGAAGATCCACATCGGCAGCATGATGAAGTTCATGATTCCCGAGACGGCTTCCGTCGTGCGTGCCCGTGATGCCGTAAGCAGCCCCAAGCCGCCAAAGGAGACCGCCGCGAGCAGACTGATCAGAAACAGCGTCGCGAGTGAGCCGCGCAGCGGAACTCCAAACGCCCAGTGTCCGAAGCCAACGAGAGTCACGACTTCCAGGATCAGGAAAACGAGTCGCGAGCACAGGTACGAAAGTAGATACTGCACGCGCGACATCGGCGTCGCCATCAGCCGCTTGAGCAGCTTCTTGCTGCGCGCCGTGACAATCGAGAAACCCAGTCCCCAGATGCTGCTCCCCATGAGATTCATGCCGAGCAAGCCGGGAATGAGGAAGTCGATGTAGCGTGAGCCGGCTTCCGTTACGTAAGTATCGGTCGCGCGAACCGCATCCACTCTACCAGCTCCAGTCTGGACGGCGCGGTCCACCATTAAGCGCGCGCTCACCGCTTCACTGCGTCCGCGATCGTAGACATACCGGACGCTGTCCTTTGCCGATCCCGGAACAACGAGCAGCGCAACCCTTCCCGTGCGAAGAGCGCGTGCCGCGGAGCTGTCGTCGTACATCGCAACTACGAGCGTGGAATCCCTGGCGAGAGATTGGACTACCCCGGCGCTTCCCGCGGTACCCGAAACGACGCCGACCTGGACCTTGTCCGGCCCGCGCTGTCTGAAGGCGATTCCCAACCCTGCCGCGAGGAGGATGGGAAAGATGAACGTCCAGAAAACTGCCTCGGGCTCGCGAATGAACTCACGGAACCGGACGAGGGTGAGCTGCACCATCGAGCTG
>CABEAZ010000119.1_pt1 | contig 57068 bp, 52 predicted proteins | sample 3132471 | NCBI WGS metagenome assembly CABEAZ01 (sample SAMEA5534345, study PRJEB31848) | metagenome | biome: tundra; feature: field; material: soil | place: USA | collected 2013-05 | depth 0.45 m | reverse complement strand
CGTTGGGATGGCGCTTTATAGTGGTGCGATGGATCCGCGGGCTGTGGCCGAGGAATTCGCGGAATAGGCGCTACTGCCGCGTCGACGCTCTCCGGTCGTCAGAACAAACTGATCGTGCGTGGATCCAACTTCGATGGATCGCCGACATACGCGAAGCGGAAGCCTTTCATGTATTTCCTCGCCACTCTCTGAACCGCCTCGGGGGTTACACTCTTCAACTCGTCCACGAAGCGATCGGCTTCCCGGTAGTCGCCTTCATAAAGCTGTGATCGCGCCAGGAAGTCCGCCTGGGCTGCGTTGGTTTCGTTGTCGAGGAAGTATTCAGTTATGAACTGTTCTTCGAGCTGCTTGAGCCCAACCGGGTCGAGCATTCCCTGCTGGAGATCCACGATCGCCGCGCGCATCAGCTTCAGTGTCGTGTCCGGAGCAACCGTCGAGACGTACAGTCCCCCCGTGGTCGCCGCCCGATCGACAAAAGGTGCGTGCACATCATAGGTAAGATTCTCCCGGGTCCGAATCTCCGCGAACATGCGGCCGGTCAGAACCGATGTCGCGACTCTGAGCGCCTGATAGTCTTCGCCACCCGCGAGCGGGCCACTGTAGTAGCCCAGTATGTAGTTGGTGGGCAGCTGGCGACGCTCGATCACGACCGCTGTCTGTGCCTCGGGAATACGCGGAGGCGCAGTCCACCTGTAGCTGCCGCGAGGAAGCTGCCCGATTGATTGGTTCACGAGCCGCTCGATGTGTGCGCGGTCGACGTTCCCCACCACGACCAGCAGCATTCGGGACGTCACGAATTGTGTGCGGTGATACTCACGCAGTGACGCCGAGTCGACAGCCCGGATCGATTTCTCATTGCCTACGACCGAGACCGCATACGGGTGGCCCACATAAGTGATGCTGTCCGCGAGATAGTCTGCCAGCGCATCGGGATCATCTCTCCGCTGTCTGATCCCGGACAGGTATTGAGCCTTCACCAGGCTTATTTCCGACTTGGCCAGGTTTGGATGCATTACCCGATCGGCGAATATCGACCAGGTGGAATCGAATACTTCAGTGCTCGAGCGGATTCCAAACATCGTCCAGTCCGCGTTCGGAGCAACTACCATCTCGCTCCCCAGAAGCGACATCGCGCGACGCAGCGAATTCTTGGGGAACTTTTTGGTTCCGCGCTCGGAGACATCGAGCAGGATGGGCTCGATCCCCGCGTTCGCCTCAGTGACCTGCCGGGCTCCGCCCAACAAATAGAGGTTTGCCGCGACGACGTTGTTGGCGTCGTTCTGCCGCAAAATGACGTGCACGCCCGATACATCAAAGCTCGTAGTAGCCGTTGCCAGCGCCAGCGCAATTGAAAGCAGCATCAGCGTGTCCCCGCCATCACCAGGTCTTCTGGAGCGAGCTTCAGCGACTGCCGTGCATCAGGCGCAATGAGAACTCCCGCAATGTGCGGCTTCCCCACGATGTAGCGGCGCGCGTACGCGCGGAGGTCCCCAAGTGTCTGCTGTGCCATGTAGTCAACGTATCCCATGTAATACTCGAGGCTGGCGACGCTCCACCAGAACCCCAGCGTGTGCGCAAACCCCGAGGCCCGCTCACGATCGAATGCGGAAGTTACAGCGCGATGCGCCTTGACCGCCTCGAGCTCGTCCGATGTGAAGTAGCCCGGGGTATCGAACTTCGCTATCTCACCGTAGAGTGCCGCGAGCGCTTCGCGAAGCTGTTCAGGCGATGTCTGTCCGCTGATTGTAATCGGTCCGGTGTGATTGAGCGTGTAGTAATTGACGCCCACGGCTTGCCATAGTCCGCTGTCGACAAGCCTTTGCTGGAACTGCGACCGTGGATCGTTCATCACGTCCGAAAAGACGTCCGCCGCGTACGTAGACTTGGGATCCAGTCCGACGCTCGGACCCTGCCACTGAACCTGCACGGTCACCGCGCCCACGGGTGCCTCAACGAGCACTCCCTGACTTTTCCGAAGAGAAGGAATAGTCGGAATCGGATCGGCGACGAATGGGTCGGCACCGCGACCCCACTGCCCTAGCTCCCGCTCGGCGAGAGCAAACACAGCTGCAGGGCTCACATCGCCGGCAACGATCAGAACAGAGTTGTTCGGGACATAATACTTGTTCTGAATGACGCGCATTTTTTCGGGCGTCGTGGTCAGTACTATCTGCCGGTCACCGATTACATCCTTTCTGCTGAAGTTGCCGGGATAAAGCTTCGCATCCGCCTGGCGCGAGAGCTCGAAGAACGGGCTCGATTCATTTCGGTCGTACTCCCCGATTACAACCTGCCGCTCCCGCTCGAGCTCGTCGCGACGGAACAACGGGCCTTTCAGCGCCGTGGCCAGCAGCTCGATTCCGTTTCCCAGCTTTTCCGCGGGGACGGTCATGTAATAGTTGACTCTTTCTTCCTGGGTGGTTCCGTTGAACACTGCTCCGAGGTCCGACGCCCTGTCCCAGAATTGATTGGGCTCCGGATACTTCGAATTGGCACGGAAGAACATGTGCTCGTACATGTGAGCGAGTCCTTCGTACTCGGGGGTCTGCGTAAACGACCCGTTCTTTACGTCGATTTCGATCGTCGCTAATGGGACACCGTGGTTTTCGACGACGATTACCTCGAGGCCATTAGCCAGAACCTTCCGTTGAATGATCTTCGCGAGCTCCGCTCGCTGGCCCCGCGCCTGCATCGGAGCGAGTACCGATACGAGAAGCACAAGAGTGGCGCAGTAACGCGAGACACCTTTTCTTTCGGACATGTCAGATTCTGGGAAAGCCCGCTCGGACTACTACGGGCAATTGATAACTCGGCTCGACGCCAAGAGGCTCAAGCGCAATGAGCCTCTTGCTCAATACACCACATTCAGGATTGGTGGTCCAGCCGATCTCTTTTACGATGCAACATCGGTCGAGGAACTGGCAGGGGCAGTTACTGCCGCCCGGGAGCTCGGACTCGAGTATTTCGTGCTCGGACTCGGCGCTAACATTCTCATCGGCGACAAGGGGTTCCGCGGCCTGATCATCCGCAATACCTCGAGCCACCTCGAGTTCTTCAATGACGGAAGACTCTGGGTCGAGAGCGGTGCGGTGATGGCGAAGTTGATACCCCAGGCCGTCGAGCGCGGGCTGTCGGGGCTCGAACACTACGTTGGAATCCCCAGCACAGTCGGCGGGGCCGTCTGGCAGAATCTACACTTTCTCTCACCTGCCCCAGACCGTGAGAGAACGATGTTCATTGCCGAGATCTTTCAGACGGCCGAGCTGCTGACCTACGACGGGAAGCGGAAAACCGTCGACAGGGAATACATGCAGTTCGGCTACGACACGAGTACGCTCCACAAGCAGCGGGACATCGCGCTGGCGGTGACGTTCCAGCTCGAGCCCGGGGACAAATCGGTGATGCATCGCATCATGCAGGAAAACCTGAGCTGGCGGGGCGGCAAGCATCCCTGGCTCGAGTATCATCCCAGCGCCGGCTCGATCTTCAAGAAGATCGAAGGCGTGGGAGCCGGCCGCCTGATCGATCAGGTCGGATTGAAGGGTTTCCGACATGGTGATGCCCAGATCTCCCACATCCACGCGAACATCATGGTTAATCTCGGGAAGGCAACCGCGAAGGATGTCCGCGAGCTAATCACGATGGCGCAGGACAAGGTGCATGAGCGGTTCGACCAACATCTCGAAGTGGAGATAGGATTCATCGGCGAGTTCTGATTCGATCAGGTCGCCGATAGCTGCTCCGCACGTTCCGTCACCGCCGTCCAGTTTTCAAGGGCGATGTCGAGCCGACGCCGTGTTTCGTCCAGCTCCCTGCCGGCGATCAGAGATTTTTCGGTTCCCTCGCGGCTCGTGTAGAGCTCAGGATCCTCGAGCAGCGCCGTAAGCTCCACGATCTTTTTCTCGAGTGCAGCAACCTCTTTCTCCGAGTCCTCGACTCGCCGACATACTTCGCGAAGCGCTGCACGGCTCTCGACTCCCTGTGCTTCGCGCCGTTTGGTCGTCTTATGCTCCTTGACCCGTCGCAACGATTCCTGCTCCGCGGCCGTGACTGCGGCCGCGTGCTCACGCTCCCGACTCTGCTCCTCCCATTCGGTGAAGGATCCGGGGAAATCGGTGATGTGGCGTTCGTGCAAAATCCACACTCGCGACGTCAGCGCCTCCAGCATCGCGCGGTCATGGCTAACCAGCAGTATCGTTCCTTCGTACTCTCCGAGGGCGTCCTCGAGTGCTTCCACCGATTCGATGTCGAGGTGATTGGTCGGCTCGTCGAGTAGAAGGAAGTTCGCCCGGCCGAGTACCATCATCGCGAGCGCGACCCGAGCTCGCTCTCCACCAGACAGCGTGTCGGCTCGACGCTGAGCTTCGTCGCCGGAAAATCCGAACCTGGCGAGATGACCCTGAACCTGTCGGCGTTCCCATTGTGGCCTTAGCTCGCTTATGACGTCGTAGAGCGTTCGATCCATCGGCACCTGCGCCATATCCTGGCGGTAGTAGCTCGGCTGAACGGAGCCGCCTACCCTCAACTCTCCGCCTGAGACATCGCGCTCGCCCATTAGCGCACGAAGGAACGTCGATTTCCCGCTGCCGTTCGGACCGACGAAGCCGACAACATCGCCACGCTGAATGGTTGCGGTGAAGTCCGAGATTAGGGTTCTTCCTTCGACCTCCAGCGTTATACTCCGCGCTATCGCGACCTGATCGCCGCCTCGCGCTGATACATCGAGTCTCAGCCCGATGGCGCTCCCTTCTTCCGCGGTGGGAGAGCTGAGTCGCGGAGCTCTGCTGAGCCGCTTGCGCCTGCCTTTGGCCTGTTTCGAGTTCTGGCCAGCGATGTTGCGCCTGATGTAGTCCTCCTCTTCGGCTATCACCTTGCGCTGTTTATCGTAGGCGCGGCGCTGGCTTAGCCTTCGTTCTTCCCGCTGCACCACGAATGATTCGTAGCTTCCCGAATACGCGACCGCACTTCCGCCCTCCAGATGGAGCACGTGATCCACTACATTGGCGAGAAATGCACGATCATGACTGATTAGCAAGACCGTCTTGTCGGTATATCGAAGGTAATCCTCCAGCCAGCGCGTCGTTTCCAGATCGAGGTGATTCGTTGGCTCATCCAAAAGCAGGACGTCGGCGGCACTCACCAGTTGCCTCGCCAGACCAAGCCTTCCGCGTTCACCACCACTCAACTGTTCGAGCGGCTGGGTCCGGGCTTTCTCCGCATTGAAACCCAGTCCCTGCAGGATGGCATCCACCCGTGGAGTGAAAGTATATCCGCCTTCGCGATCGAATCGCTCGAGGTCACGATCATACTTGGCAAGCATTTGCGGCGTCGCGGACTCACCTACCTGCGATAGCAGGTTGGCCTGTTCGGCAAGGGAAAGCTCCAGCACGAGCAGATCGGCGAACTCCCCTGCGCCAGCTTCCCACACTGTCTTGGCCCCACCGAAGTCACGGTGTTGCTCGAGGAGGCCAAAACGCAGGCCGGGCTGGCGTGTGACGACTCCTTCGGTCGGCTGATGCGTGCCGATAATCAGGCGGAAGAGCGTCGTCTTGCCGCTTCCGTTCCGGCCGAGGATCCCCCAACGATCGCCCCGCCCTACGGTGAATGTTATTCCCCCGAAGATCTTTGACGCGCCGAATTCGACACCGGCATTCGAGACTGATACCTGAGTCAAGAACGCAGCACGATCGAACATGCTGCAAGGCAGCGCTCGAGCGATTCCATGGTGTGGTCACCCATGTGGCCAATGCGAAAGGTGGAGCTCTTCAACTTGCCGTAACCGGTTCCGACTACAATCCCGCGCTTTGCCACTGCGGCAGTGAAGGCTTCCGCCGGGACATCCGAGGGAAGCCTGATGGTGGATACTGTCGGCGATTGAGATCCGAGAGGAGCGATGTTGCCCAACTTCTTCCCCGTTTCGTCGCTGATCTTTGTAATCCATTCCTGTGTGCGGATAGCCATTGCCTTGTGCCGTGCCCAGCGGGCCTCGAGCCCCTCTGCCGCAATCGATTTGGCTTGCGCTTCCAGCGCGTAGAGCAGAGTGAGCGCCGGCGTGCTCGGCGTCTGATTCCGCCGCGCGTACGCATCCAGCTCGACAAGGTCGAAATAGACGCCGCGACCGTGGGTGCCATTGGCCTGATCGATGAAGCTCGTCGATGCGACAGCGAAAGAAAGACCCGGCGGAAGGGCCAGCGCTTTTTGTGAGCCGGTCAGAACGTAATCGAGCTTCCATTCATCGAAATGAAGCTCAGATCCGCCAAGTCCACTCACGCTGTCGATCAGGCAGGCAATACCGTGGCGGTGCGCGCAATCCGAGATTGCGCGCACATCGTTCAACGCCCCGGTCGATGTCTCGGAATGAACTACTGTGATAGCGGTGTATTTTCGCATCGAGAGACGCTCGTCCAGCTGGGGAATCGCGTGCACCTGTCCCCACGCGACTTCGTAGCGATCAACATCGCGCGCGCACATCGAGGCGATGTGCGCGAATCGCTCCGAGAACGCTCCGTTCACCAGACAGAGGATCCGGCCCGGAGCAGCGCAGCGGATCGCAGCCTCCATCATTCCGGTCGCCGACGATGAGCTGATGTAAACGGGGCGCTCCGTCTTGAATATGGGACGAAGGCCCTGCTGAAGCCGCTCGAAGAGTTTCTCGAACTCCGGCCCGCGATGTGGAATCATCGGCTGAAGCATGGCCGTCATGATTTCTTCGCGAACTTCGGTCGGTCCTGGCAGGAAAAAAGTGCCGAAGGTTGTTATGGGGATCATTCCAGTATGAGTTCTCTCAGTTGGTCGAAATTCTCGATCACGAAATCGGCGCGCTGCACGACGGGTTCGCGTCGCATGAATCCAATAAAGGCGGCGAAGCTATCCACGACGGGTTTGATTTCGCAATCCGTCATGCCATCTCCGACTGCCAATATCGGACCCCTGAGACCCATGTCGCGTACAGTCGTCCGTTTCCCGTTCTGCCGCGTTAGAAGAGACCGCTCATCGAATCCGGCGTAATTTCCATCTTCGTCGAAGAAGATGGACACCGCGTGGACTTGCTGTTCGTCAACGCCCAGCTCCCTGGCGAGAGGCAATATCGCCTCACGCAGTCCGCCGCTGACCATCACCAGATCTATCCCATGTGCTCGGAGCTCGGTAAGTGTTTCCCGGGCGCGCGGCGCAATGCACTCGACGTATGCTCGCCCCAACCGCTCGATTTCCGCCATGGCGGGCTTCACCGCATGCATCCTTTCACCATAAACGGCTTCGATCGGAAGTTCCCCCTTCATCGCCCTTGCCGTCAGCTCGGCGCTCCATGCTTCGACGTCAGCACCACGCAATGCGGCCAGCCAGTCGATTCCTTCGATACCGCTCAACGTCGAGTCGACATCGAAGACAACGGAATTGAAGCGGCTCACAGGATATTCCCGGGCGCGAGAATTCCAAGAGGGTCCAGCTCTCTCTTCACTGCCGTCATCATTGCGATCTGTAGCCCATTCATCTGGAGCGGAAGCCACCTGCGCTTGATCTTTCCGATCCCATGCTCCGCCGCCACCGTGCCGCCAAGTGCAAGCACGCGTTTTAGCGTCTGCTCGACAACCCCTTCTATGGTAGCGAGCTCTCGCGCATTACGAGCAATGAAATTCTGATGAGGGTGCCCGTTGCCGGCGTGACCATAGATCACCGCTTGCTCAACACCACGGTCCGCAGCAAATGCACGGGCAGTTCGAATTGCCTCGCCGACCTTATGATACGGCACCGCCCAGTCGGTAGAAACCTTTCTCCCGCCTGCATCGCGGTACCTGGTTCCCCGCTCATTCATCGTCAATGGAATACTGTGACGAATTTTTCGGGCTTCTCTCAACCTTGCCTCACCATCAAAAACGAGCGGATCGAAATCCGGAGCAATTGATTCGATGAGTTCGCCCCATCTGCCAAGTGTGGAATCGAGATCATCGCCAACTTCTTCTTCTACGTATATCATCGCCGTCGATCCGTCCGGCAACATTCCACCGTGAGCCACAGTGCGCGCGATTCCGATTGCCTGATCGTCGAAGTACTCAATGCACCGCGGGGCTACCGTACCCGACTCTCGCGTCGCCACCACGAATCTCAGCGCTTCCTCCTCCGTCCTGAAGAAGACCGCGAGTCCGACAACGTGAGCCGGGAGCGGCAGTAGAGCGAGCTCGGCTTCCACCACGATTCCGAGGGTACCTTCGCTCCCGATGAACCAATCGATGGGATCGTGGGCAAAGGCGTAGCCGGCGGTGTTCTTCTCGAGATTGGTTCTCCGAAATTCCATCAGCTCGCCGTTTGCCATCACTACCTTGAGTGCCTGCACGTGCTTCCGCGTTGCACCGTACTTGAACGTGCGAGCCCCGGACGCGTTGCAGGCAATCGCTCCGCCAATCGTGGACTCTTCCTCGCTGGTCGGGTCTGGAGCGAAGAGAAGACCGGCCGTTGCCGCGGATCGCTTAATTTCGCCGACAAGCGCCCCCGGCCCAACCTTGATCGTTCTTGCCCTTTCGTCGATCGCTGAAATGCGATCGAGTGCACGAAGGGAGAGGAGCACGCCCTTGTCGGTAATGGATGCAGCCGTCGTGCTCGTCTGTGCGCCCGCACATGTGATCGGCGTGCGGTCAGTCGCCGCTTGACGCAGCAGCTCGACGACTTCCTCCACCGATTCAGGTCGAGCTACCAGCTCTGGAACCAGATGAAGACCGGATGCATCGGCTGAATAAGCTTCCCTGACACTTTTGTCGCTGCTTAGGCCGACACTCACCCGGAATGAAAGCAGACGACGGCAGCAGACGACACATCAGGAAGACGAAGCAGCGATTCACGGATCGTCTCGCTTACGTCTCCATCGACCGACACGGCGGCAAGGGCCTGGCCTCCCTGAGCCAGGCGCGCCTGATGGTATTCGGCGATGTTGACGCCCGCCTCGCCAAGTAGGGTTCCCACACGGCCAATCACGCCGGGAACATCGTTGTTAGTGAGGATCAGCAGTGTATCGCGCGGCTGAACGTCCACGTGGAAGGCGCCAATTCGCGTGAAACGCACGGCTGCGCCTGGTTGTGCGGTTCCAGCAATCGCGATTTCCTGCATTCCGCCGCTCAATCTTACTTCGACCGCATAGGGATTATCCTGGATCGGAGTCTCTGTGATCGAAAGATCTATTCCGCGAATCTCAGCCATCGCGCGAGCATTGATGAGATTCAGGCGCTCCTGTTCCACGGTGCCTTCCAGCAGGCCACGTGCGGCCGATGCGAGCAGCGCGCTCTTCGCAGCGGTCAACGCCGAGCCCGAGCGAACATCAACTCGTTGGATTGCGCGCGTGCCTTGAGCTGCTAATATCGCTCTTCCCACCGCGGCCGCGCGCCGCGCCAGTGTCAGCGCCGGCTCGACCTCCGCCCACTGTCCACCGACGTCGGCGACATTGATGGAGCGCGACAGCTCGCCGCTGAGAAGTGCGTCACGTACTGCCATGCAGACGTCGACTGCGACGTTGCGCTGCGCTTCAGTCGTTGACGCGCCGATGTGCGGAGTAAGCAGTACGTTCGGAAGCGCCCGCAGGGGATGGTCGGCAGCCAGGGGCTCTTTTTCGTAGGCATCGACGACTGCCCCGAGGAGATACTTGTTGCCCAACGCTTCCAGTAACGCCCTTTCATCGACGATGCCGCCGCGAGCCATGTTCACCACGATAGACTGCTGAGGAAGCCGCGCGATCTCCCGCTTGCCGATCATACCCTTCGTTTCGTCAGTCAGCGGAGTGTGAACAGTCAGGATATCTGATTGCTCGAGCAGGGCGTCGAGCGACTTGACCTCCTGAACGCGCAAAGCTTCGAAACGGGATTGGGCAATGTACGGATCGTAGGCGACAATATTCATCCCAAAAGCTCGGGCACGCGTCGCCACTTCTCCTCCGATTCGCCCAAGGCCAACGATTCCAAGCGTCCTGCCATTCAACTCGGACCCGAGTAAGCCTGACCGCTCCCATTTGCCCGCGTGCATCGATGTATCCGCACGCGGGATGTGCCGAAGCAAGGATATGACTGCTCCGAAGAACAGCTCGACAACCGCAATCGTGTTGCCGGCCGGGGCGTTGATGACGGCGACGCCCAGAGAGGTCGCCGTGTCGAGGGCGATGTTGTCGACTCCGACGCCGGCCCGCCCGACTACCTTGAGCTTCCGAGCTTTCTCCAGCAAATCCGCGGAAATCCGCGTCGCGCTGCGACCCACGATCGCGTCATAGTCGGCGATGCGGGCGAGCAGTTCGTCTTTGGGTAGCGTCGGCACTTCGTCCACGACGATCCTCGGCTCGGCCGAAAGGAGCGCGACACCTTCGGCGTCGATCTCATCGGTGACGAGAACACGATAAGTCACTGTTGGTGGGCCGGGGTTGAGCTGGTCGCTGAGGAGGGGCGAGACGAGTGTGCAATATCGCCTGCCTGGGCTCACGCCCACAAGCGAGGGGAGTGACTTACCGCTCCATCCAGTTTTTCCACGTTGCTTCGTCAGCTCCAATAACGACCTGGTTTGCATTACGGACGAGTGGAAGCCGAAGTAACAAGGGCTCTTCGGAAAGCTTCTCCAGCCAGCGTTCGTCCGAAAGTTGCGCGTACTGAAGACCAAGCTCATCAAAACGCTTCGAGTCTCGATCAACGAGCGCTGTCACGCCAAACTTCTGGGCGAATCGGCGAAGCTCACCGAGGGATGCTGGACGCTCCAAAAGATCAACGAAGTGAGTTTTCACTCTTCGCTCCGAGAAAAAGCGAAGAGCCTTGCGCGTATCCGCACTTTTCTTGACTCCAAAGATCTGTACTTCCAACGTGTCGCCCTGACTTGTCAACGGAGAACTGAAAGAATGAAGATCGACCGGTACCGGCAATCCATGCCGCGTGAAATAATCTATTCGCCGGCCTGGTGGATTCCCGGCGGTCATCTGCAGACACTTTGGGGTAAGCTGTTTAGGCGACAGCCGCCAGCCCCGACTGCCCTCGAGCGCTGGGAGACGCCAGATGGTGATTTTGTCGAGCTACATCGTTTGTCCGGCGCTGTGGGGGCACCGCGCGTCTTGTTGCTGCATGGTCTCGAAGGAACTGTTCGCTCGCACTACGCGCAGGGGCTGCTCAACGAAGCGGCCAGACGGGGATGGGGTGCCGATCTTCTGATTTTCCGCTCGTGCGGCTCGGAACCGAACCGTACCCGCAGATTCTATCATTCAGGCGAAACGACGGATACTGCGTTCGCCCTCGAGAGAATTTTACGGGAGCATCCGACATCTCCCCTTGCCATCGCTGGGGTCTCGCTCGGCGGCAACGTGCTGCTCAAGTTTCTCGGGGAGCGAGGCACTGACCTGCCGCTCCAGTTGCTGGCGGCTGCCGCCATTTCGGTTCCTTTCGACCTCTCCCGCTCCTCCACGCGGATCAACCGTGGATTCTCAAGATTCTACCAGCAGTTCTTCCTGAATTCGCTACGGCGAAAAGCACAGGAAAAAGCCAGCCGGTTCCCCGATCTCGCTCCCGCGGATAAGATCTCCGGGCTACGAACGCTCGAGGATTTCGATAACCTGATCACGGGTCCGTTGCATGGGTTCCGGAATGCGCAGGACTACTATGAGCGATCAAGCTCACTGCCGCGACTGGAGCATATTAGGCTCAACACGCTACTATTAAGCGCGGTTGACGATCCGATGCTTCCGCCGGAGGTTCTCGACGAGGTTCGGGATGTTGCTCAGCGGAACCCCAACCTGCACCTCGAATTCGTTAAGAAGGGCGGTCATGCCGGTTTCATAGCTGGCCCTTGGCCGTGGCGGCCGTTTTATTATGCGGAATATCGTGTCGGAGAATTCTTCGCTGCACAGTTCGAGAATGCTTCAGCACTTCGGCAACCAGCCAAACAGGGAGTCGGTGACATGCGTGTTCAAGCGGCAGCAATCAGACTCGGGTTGATCCTCTCGCTCGCGGGTACGGCGTGCACGACCAACAAAATGGTTCCCGCAGCCGATTCGCACACCGATCATGCCGCGTCATCATCACCCGCGGCCGTAGTAAACGCATCCAACGATCCGCGACTGCCGCCCGACGCTTCAGGAGCCCTCGCCCGCTTGAGCGCTTCCCCTCGTCACGGGGAGTGGGTCATCATTCGCACCGGTGATGGAGATAGTCTCCGCGCCTGGGTTGTGTATCCCGAGCGAAGCACCAAAGCTGCGGTGGTCGTAGTCGTTCACGAGGTCTTCGGGCTGTCGTCGTGGATCCGCAGCGTCGCGGACCAGCTCGCAGCCGATGGTTTCATTGCGATCGCGCCGGACCTTCTGACGATGAAGAATCTCCCCGATGGTCCTGATAGTGTTCTTGCGCCGCTAGCCACTGCCGCGATCGGGACTCTCGATCCCACCTGGGTTCAAAAACAACTGGACGCCGTTGGTCGGTACGGAATGTCTCTGCCAGCGGCTCAGCAAAAATACGGTATCGTCGGTTTCTGCTGGGGCGGTGGTGTTTCTTTCGCGCACGCAGCACATGCTCCGGGCCTTGGGGCATCGGTCGTCTACTATGGCGTTACTCCAAAGACGACAGATTTGGCTTCGGTTCGCGCGCCAGTTCTGGGATTGTACGGCGGAAACGACGCCCGCGTAGATGCTACGATTCCACAGGCTGACTCCGCACTTCGTTCCCTCGGCCGAACCTACACCTACAGCATTTATCCCGGTGCTGGCCACGGATTTCTGCGGCAACAGACGGGGATGGATGGCGCTAACTTGGCGGCTACACGCGCGGCATGGCCAGCAACGATAGCCTGGTTCAAGAAGTATCTGGGATCTTGAGTAGCGCGCAAAAAGTTGGCTTTGATCCAAACGACCTATCGAGCTTGTGGCAATTCTCCCGATAATCCTCCTCGCCGCCTTCATCGGCGGCCTGTTGCTGGCGGTGTTCGCAATGCTGAACGGCGTGGGGCACGCACGCCGAAACCGCTCGCGCGCGCCTTCAGCATTCTTCAATCTTCCGGCGGTAGCCGCCTTTGCCATCGGTTTCGGCGCCGTCGGGTACCCGCTGGCATCGCATACGCGACTGCCGGTCTGGGACATTCTGCTGATTGCGATAGCGGCTGGGGCACTCGCGATCAGCGGCATGATCACGCTTCTCGCACAGTGGGCTTTCCGTGGAATCTCGGCTGCTTCAGCTGGCGATAAGCAGGAGATTCAGGGCCAGTTCGCCGTCGTCACGCGAGATATCGCGGTTTCCGCACCAGGAGAAATTTCGTACGAGTATCTTGGCAGGCAACTGAAAGCGCCAGCCCGGACCCTCGGTACGAAGCTGCTGCCCATTGGCGGTGAAGTTGTTATCGATCGAATCGAGAACGGAGTGGCGTTCGTCGAAGAATGGGCGGTCGTCGAACAGCGCCTCTAGATTCCTCGACCTTTCGATCCACGCGCGTAGAGAGTGAGCCAACCCGGCCAGTTGCCGCTCAACTCAAAAAAATCGTCGAAGTAAGCCAGGCCGCTCTCCTCGAGATCCCCAATCAGATCCGGAAGCATATCGTCTGATGGCAGCGGTCCGAGCCCGATCAGGCCATCCTCAACCCGGAACTCGTCCTCCGTGAGGTTGTACCGCTCGTCAATCGCTTGGCGAGTCAGTCCGCCGCGCTCGAATGCGCTCTGACGAACGAGAAACAACGGCGCAGCCGTGAGAAAGCTCGAGAGGCATGAATTAGATTCGAGAGGAAACCGACGACAGGACTAGGGCTCTCTTTATCTTTAATGTATGTCGCAATTGCCGGGCTTCGAAACCGAATTCGACGTTGTAGTCATAGGCGGTGGCCACGCGGGAACGGAGGCGGCGGTCGCGGCTGCGCGCCTTGGCGCTCGAGTCGGCTTGATCACGAGTGCGCTCGAAACGATCGGTCAGATGTCATGCAATCCAGCCATTGGAGGTATCGCAAAGGGTACTGTCGTTCGCGAAGTCGATGCGCTGGGAGGAGTCATGGGGAGGGCTACCGATCTCGCCATGATCCAGTTCCGGATGCTGAACCGCAGCAAGGGGCCCGCTGTCTGGGCTCCGCGTGCGCAGTGCGATCGCGGACTGTACCGCCGCGCAGTCAGATCTCTCCTCGAGCAACATGCAAGACTCCAGGCTGTGCAAGGTACTGTCGCTCGACTCCTTCTCACGCCGGATGAACAGCGGGTACTTGGTGTCGAGACCATTGAGGGGAGGCGCTTCGCCGCAAAAAGCGTTGTAATCACTACGGGCACCTTTCTGCACGGTCGGATTCATATCGGTACCGAGACTCGTATTTCCGGGGGACGAGCTGGTGAGATGGCCACTACGCACCTTGCGGAGCAGCTCGAGCAAGCTGGTCTTACGGTGGCGAGGTTCAAGACAGGGACACCGCCACGCATCGATGGGCGCTCCGTCGATTATTCCGCTCTTGAAATCCAGGAAAGCGAGATCGAGCAGTTTGATTATTCGTGGTCTCACTTCTGGAGCGCGAAGCGCTGTAACAACTCTGGTACCCGGCATCCGGCTCAAATGCCTTGCTGGATCACTTACCTCGAAGCCGAAGGCAAGAAAATCATCAAGGACAACATCGCGAAGTCGGCGATGTACGGTGGCGCAATCTCGTCCCGCGGCCCACGGTACTGTCCTTCGGTCGAGGACAAGATCGTAAAGTTCCCCGACGCAGAAAGACACCAGATCTTCCTCGAGCCAGAGGGACACGATACGGCGGAGCTCTACGTTAACGGTCTATCCACTTCACTTCCTGCTGCCGTGCAGCTCGAGATTCTGCGATCTGTTCGCGGACTGGCGGACGTAAAAATGATTCGCGTGGGCTACGCTATCGAGTACGACTACTATCCGCCAACCCAGCTGGATCCGTCACTACAGGTCAAGGCTATCCCGGGCCTCTACTTCGCCGGACAGATAAATGGGACCACCGGATACGAGGAAGCAGCAGGACAAGGTCTGGTCGCGGGGCTTAACGCTGCTCTCTCAATACAGCGGAAACAACCCATCGTGTTGGGCAGAGAGACGTCGTACATCGGCGTGCTAGTCGATGACCTCGTTACGCGCGGGGTGGATGAGCCTTACAGGCTCTTCACTTCGCGGTCGGAGTTCAGACTTACCGTGCGTCAGGACAACGCGCTCCGACGTCTCGGTCCCATTGGCATGCGGCTCGGTATCTACTCAGAGCTCGAGGATGCCACCATCAAAGCGCGATTGGAGCACGAAGACGCTGCCATGCGCCTGGCTGAGACGACTAGCATAAGACCTGATGAGGCCGCTCCCATTCTCTCTGGCGCCGATAGCGCTCCACTCTCGCATGCAGTGCGAATCGTCGAAGTAGCGAGACGTCAGGAGGTTCCGCTCGATAGGTTGTTGCGGGCAGTTGGATTGGGAGCAGACCTGGACAGCGAGGCACTCGTCACAGCAGATCTCGAGATCAAGTACGCCGGCTACTTCGAGCGTGAGAGAGCGCAAGCCGAGAGAATGCGTAGGATGGGTGATTTTTCTCTGGACCCTGACCTGGAATACAGCGACATGCGCTCACTGTCGTTCGAGGCACGTCAGAAGCTTTCGAATCTCAGGCCTCACTCGCTCGCTCAGGCTTCGCGAATTCCGGGTGTAAGTCCCAGCGATTTGCAGAACCTCGTGATCGAGATCGAGCGGCGCCGACGCCTGGCAGCTACGCGGTAGCCGTGATTCGCGTAGAGCTCCACTCGATCACTAGTACCGCTGCGGCAATGAGGACGCCGCCAATCAGTGTTGCCGCACCGAACTGATTACCGAGCACCAGCGCGCCAAGGATTGCCGTGAAGAAGGGCTCTACGGTCGCGATGATCGCCGTCCTGACCGGGCCGAGCACCGACAGACCCTTGATGAGCGTCGAGAACGCGATTACGGTCGACACGAGCGCCAGCAGAAAAATATTCGACCAGACGGCTATCCCTCTGGGGATAAAAAGCTCGCCGACGAAGAGCGCCGTGACCACAAACGAGATTGCTGCTCCAACTATCAGCAGGAAAGTCGAGAGCAGGGCAGGTATGCCATCCTGCATGTGTTCGAGAGCCGGCAGATATGCGGAATAGAGCAGAGCTGACCCGAGAGCCAGCATCACACCAATCGGGTTCAGCTTCTCTGTTGGTGCTCCAACCATGATCGTAACGCCGACAAGAGCCAGAATCAGAGCGAACGCGCGTATGGGCGTCAATCTCTCAGTTCTTCGGATAGCTGCGAGTAGCGCTACCCACGCCGGATACGTATAAAACAAAAAGGCGAGCGGCCCAACCGGTATGTACTCGAGTGCGTGAAGACTCAGATAGGTAATCAGCGCCTGACCGACTCCACCTATCAGGAGGAGCTGAACGATCCGCTGTCTGGGGAGCGAGCGGATCTGCTTTATCCGAGCCGTTGTGCCAAGGAGCACTACTCCCAGGACATAACGCCAGGCCATCGCCGTGAGGAGAGGAACGCCAGCGCTCGTCGTCAGAACAGTGAGGACAGAAATTGACCCGAAGCTGAGAGCTGATACGACGATCAGTAGTGTGGCGCGGTCGACCGATGGGTCTGAGGATTCCATCGAACGAATGTAGCTTTACCAAGCAACGGTAGCGCAGGAAGAATTCAAGGATCTTGGTTTCGGCTCCGAGGTAGCGAAAGGCACACGCCGACGCCGGCTGAATCGGGATGGGGTTTTCAATGTAGTTCTCGATGGGCTCAACCCCCTGTCTTCGCTGAGTCTCTATCACTGGCTGCTCACGATCTCATGGCCGCGGTTCCTCGCCTTCCTCGCCGGCTCCTATATCGCCTTTAACGCTCTCTTCACGTTTGCGTTTCTCCTTCTTGGATCGGATGCGCTTCAATCGAGTGCGGGCAGTTTCACAGAACATCCTTTTTTACCGGGCGTTCTTTTTCAGCGTTGACACCTTTGCTACGATCGACTACGGGAACATCATCTCCGTCGGGATTGCGGCGAACATCCTGGTGACTATCGAGGCACTACTGAACATCGTCGGTGTTGCACTCGAAACTGGGGTGATGTTTGCCCGTTTCTCTCGGCCGTCCGCAAGAATCATTTTACAGCCGTAATGCCATCGTCGCGCCTTATCATGACAAGACCACGCCCGAGTTTCGAATCGCCAACGGGAGGCGAAGCCAGCTGATCGACGTACAGATCCAGGCAATTCTCACCAAGGTTGAGCGCGTGAGCGGATTTGCCGTGCGGAATTTTTTACGAGCCTCAACCTCGAGCAGAATCGGGTAGTGTTCTTCCCGCTGAGCTGGACAGTGGTCCATCCGATCGATTCGGCAAGTCCGATATGGGGGCCTGACGCATGCGGATCTCGTCGACGGTGATGCGGAGCTTCTTATTCTTTCTCATCGGAACCGACGAGATGGTCTCGCAGACAGTCCACTCGAGGTCCTCATATCAAGCCGATGAGATTATGTGGGGGCGCGAAATTCGCGAACATGTTCATGCGTACCGAAGTAGAGGGAATCATCGGAATGAACCTGAGCCGGTTTCATGACATTGAGTCCGTGTATTTGCTCTGACCCAGCTGTGCAAGGTATGCGATTATGGACGTCTTTCCATATAAAGATCCCACCCTTTCGAGATATTGCGTATGAAAATCAGATTTGGAGTTGTTTTGGCAGCCATATTCACGCCACTAACAGCGCAGACACAGGACAGTAAAGCGACAATTGATGCAATCCCTCAGATTGCGGTTACAGGACGCGGTGACGTGAAGGTCTCACCTGACCGAGCGACCATCCAGATGAGTGTTCAGACTCGCGATGCGACTGTCGCGGCCGCAGCAGCTGAAAACGCGACCAAGCAGCAATCGGTTCTGGGGGCCCTTCGCGCACTTGGGTTAGGGAACGATCAGCTGTCGACCATCAACTACAACGTCTATCCCGAGCAACGTTATGACCAGGGAAAGGAGCCGGTAATCGTCGCCTACAACGTGACGAACACGATTCTCGTCGACGTTCGGAAGTTAGACCAAGTGGGCCCGGTCATCGATGCTGCGTTGTCCCATGGAGCCAATGTGATTGCGTCGCTTCAGTTTTACGCTTCCAATACCGAGTCAGCCCGCAGGAGCGCGATTGCAACGGCAATCGAGAAGGCCCGCGCCGATGCTGAGGCAGCTGCACGTGCAGCGCACGGATCTCTTGGCACTCTGCTCGAGATCAACATCGGAGCTTATTCCCCTCCGTCACCGCGCCCAATGATGACGGTTCGCGCAGCCGCTGTCGCGCAGGCAGACACTCCAATCAATCCGGGAGAGGAAACGCTCTTCGTCGAAGTGAGCACCCGCTGGAGGTTCATCGCGGGGCAATAGGCTATTTCCACGTGGAACGATTGGATTTCCGTTCCACGTGGAAACCCCTCTCGTCGGTGGCTAGATTAGGCGCTGTACACTCATCGGCACATCGTGGCTCGAATAATCGCAATTGCAAACCAGAAGGGTGGGGTCGGTAAAACGACTACCGCCGTCAACCTCGCCGCAAGTCTCGCTGCTGCAGAACAACGCACACTCCTCATCGACGCCGATCCGCAAGGTAATGCCACCAGCGGTCTGGGACTCCAGAAGGAAAACGTTCCCCTCTCTCTCTACGACGTTCTGGTCGGAAACTCAGACCTCAGATCTTCGAGACAAGTTTCCGTCCAGTTTGAGAAATTGGATGTGGTGGGTGCAACTCCAGATTTGGCGGCCGCGGAAGTAGAGCTAGTCGACAAAAGCGACCGCGACCTCGTCATGCGCGGAGCAGTCGAATCACTCCGAGAAGACTACGACTTCGTCATCATTGACTGCCCACCTTCGCTTGGGCTCATCACGATCAATATGCTCGTGGCAGCTGATGCTCTTCTCATTCCTCTCCAATGCGAGTACTACGCGCTCGAAGGCCTGTCGCAGCTGCTGAACACTGTGCACCGTGTTCAGCATGGCGCGAACGAAAAGCTCGGCATCGACGGCGTTCTGCTCACCATGTACGACTCTCGCCTAAACCTCTCGAGACAGGTTGCTGAAGACGCGAGAGAGTACTTCGGCTTGAAGGTTTTCAAGAACGTAGTACCAAGGAATGTCCGCCTGGCGGAGGCACCAAGTTTTGGAAAGCCTATCATCCTTTACGATGTCGCCTCTGTGGGAGCACAAGCCTATATGAATGTCGCGAAGGAGTTAATCGAACGAACCGCCCAGGGAGATGATAGTGGCCACTGAGAAAACACCGCGGCGACTTGGCCGAGGACTCGAAGCGCTTCTGGGTAGCGCCACCGGACTCGCTTCAAGCGATGACGGCGCGTTGAAATCCATCCCAATCGGACAAATTGCTCGGAACCCCTTTCAGCCGCGCCAGGAGTTCAACGCCGAGGATCTCGCCGAGTTACAGGAAAGCCTCAAAGCAAGCGGACTTCTACAGCCGATAACAGTCCGCCGCCGGCCAGGTAAGGATGGATTCGAGCTCATCGCCGGAGAGCGCCGCTTGCGTGCGGCCACAAAGCTTGGATGGAAAGAGATACCCGCCATCATCAAGGAGATCGACGACAAAACGATCCTCACCCTGGCGCTCGTCGAAAACCTTCAGCGGACTGATCTCAATCCGATCGAAGAAGGAGAAGGCTACCATCAACTGTCGCGGGAGTTTGGTCTTACTCAGCAACAGATTGCTGAAACTGTCGGGAAGGACCGCACGACGATCGCGAACATGCTACGGCTCCTTCAATTGCCTGAGTTCGTGAGAAAACTCCTTCAGGAAAGGCATCTCACGATGGGCCACGCCAAAGTCCTCCTCGGTCTCGAGGATCAGGACAAAATTGCGAGTCTCGCGCGCGAAATCGTCAGAGAGGGCCTGACAGTGCGCGAGGTTGAACAACGGCTTCGTGAGGTTGTCGGCACCAGAAGTGGGAAGAAAGCAGGACGTCCAAGGGCCATAGATCGGCAATCACCGGAGCTAAAAAGAATCGAAGATCGATTGCGCCGTTTCCTTCAAACGGACGCCGCGATCAAGATGGGATCTCGTAATCGGGGAACGCTGACGATTCACTTCTATTCGCCTGACGACCTGGAAAGGCTGCTCGAGCTTTTGAGAGTTCCTGACTAATCAACAGAGTTATGAACCTGAGCCGTAACACATTGGTATACAAGGGGTTAGATTGATGGAAGTCGTACTAGGCTAGCGGTTCTCCACACAAATATACACCTAGGTCAATGACGAGAATCCTCGAGATCGCGGAGTACGCGGACGAGTTTTTGGAGAGTGAAATCACACCCGACTACCCCGGCGCTTTGAACGGCCTCCAATTGGAGAATCGATCAGAAATCGCGGGCATTGCAGCGGCGGTGGATTTCTCAACCCGAGCCATAAATGGCGCTATCGCGACCAACGCCAATCTGCTCATCGTTCACCATGGAATGTTTTGGGACGGCCAGAATCCACTCAGGGGCTCAACGTACCGACGGCTGCAACTTCTGGTCGAGAATGATATTGCGGTCTATTCATCGCATCTGCCGCTCGATCGGCATCCAACCCTAGGCAACAACGTGCTGCTCGCGAAGCAGTTTGGCCTTACACCAAGCGCGCCTTTCGCCGGGTTCGAAGGAATCTTCATCGGCGTGAGTGGAGAGAGTGAGATCGAGACTATGGCACTTGCTGAGCGAGCTCGAAAATTCGTGAGGAGTCACGGGAGCGAGGTACGGACGACACCAATTGGAAGGAACCGCCAAACGAGGCGATGGGCAATCTGCACTGGCGCCGGCGCGTCGGCCGAAACTCTCAAGGAAGCACGTGAGATGAAAATCGACACCCTCATCGTTGGTGAGGGTCCGCATTGGACCGCCGTCTACGCTGAGGAGAACGAGCTCGCGATCATCTATGCGGGACATTACGCAACCGAGACGCTTGGCGTCCGCGCGCTAGCGGAGCATCTCGGAGAGAGGTACGGTATTTCATCGAGTTTCGTCAGCGCACCAACGGGTCTGTAGCCAACTATCTCTGCGTCGAGCGACAGCGGCGGAGATCTAGCAATCTGTGTAGGCGCTTCTCCACGTAGCGCGCCATTGACCGGAACCGGTGCGCTCAATCAGCCCGAGTTTACCACCGTCGTCGTATTCGATGTTCACGATGATGGCAGGGCGTTTCGCCGCTCCAATCTCCACTGCCGTCAGAACCTCCGTTGCTTGCGTGGACTCTTCGGCACCTGCCGTTCTGTTGTAGTAACCGATGTTGTACTTGCTGCTCGTCCTCGCTGGTCGTTCACCGATGAGGAGGAGATGCTCGAGCCTCGGATTCGCTTCCTCATTCACGCTTCGCACCACATCCGCGATCATTACGTCGACCGAATCCAGCCGGAACGTGTACGCTGAACGCACTCTGAATGGAAGTCCTCTGAACGTCGGATCCGAGGCAAAGGGCAGGGTTGCCGCTGTTTGCGCAAGAGACACTGCGAGCGCGGCCGAATCAGCGCTCGGCATTGCTTCAATTGAGTCAAGCATGATTGCGTGAACATATCCACTTGCAAATCCGACTCGCCAGTTTGAATGCGCCGATTGAAGTTTGGCCAGAGGCCATGAGTAACATTCCTGCTTCGTATCAACTGGTGGAAGTGGTAACGCGGCAATAGACGACCCGATTTTCCCACCTCTTCCAAACAGATCGAACGTGAGACCTAAAATTGGTGGACTGATGCCTTGAAACGACGCAACCGTGCTGTCCGTTGCCTCGGGGAGCACAACGGCTATGCTATCGCCTCCGCTTCCAACAGAGACGATCATCACCGGCCCGGCATCCGCGTTCCACTTCGTATTCCCCAAAGGGCTCGACGGGTAAACCGGTGGGAGTGATGCTCCAGTCGAGTCGGCTTTGTCTTGTCCCTTGTCCTGACACGCGGCCATGCTGATAAGCAGCAGTACCGGCAAAGAGAGACCCGTTGCACGAAGCATCATGGGAATAATTTGTCGTCGACTTCCTACAACGTCGAGAGTACGTAACGCCTGCTACGTCACCATACGTATTTGAGTGCCACCACCGACCGATGTAGAGTACATACGTGAGGCCACCGCAAGAGGCCAACAATGGAATCGGTGACAATGGGTTCGATCACTAAAACAGAAGAAGCCCCCGGCGCCATTCTCAGCGTCACTCCGGCCGGAGACTTCAATCCACCCCTTGCGCCCTTCAGAGAGCGGCTCAGCTGGGCACTCTATGATTTCGCGAATACGGTGTTTTCCATGAACATTGCCACACTCTACTTTTCCGTGTGGCTCATAGAAGATCTGGGACACTCGAATACGCTGTATGCAACAGTGAATGGAATTGCATCCGCGCTCGTCGTCATATCGATCCCTATATTCGGCGCAATTTCTGATGCGACCCAGCGACGGAAGCCGTGGGTAGTCGGCTTCACACTGATCGCGTGTCTATCAACGGTCGTAATGGCCATCCTAGGCGAGACAGGCTTGCCATTGATTGGAGAGGGTGTAACTGCGACCGCATCTCACCAGTTGTTATCACCTGGCATCGCTCTCTTTGGAGTGCTCACGGCTTTTACGATTGCGAACTACGCGTATCAGGGAGCACAGCCGTTTTATAATGCGATGATGCCGGAGCTGGTTCCGGTTGACCATCGTGGTCGGCTTTCTGGTATGGGCGCCGCATTAGGATATGTCGGTTCGATTACCGGCGTTCTACTGACATTTCCATTTTTCACAGGCGAAATACCGATACTCGGAACAATTCCGGACCGGGTTATCGGTTTCCTGAGAAGCGCGGTTCCCTTCACGATGCACGGCGGTCGTGTTTCCACATTCGTACCGACCGCAATTCTTTTCCTTCTCTTCTCGCTACCGCTCTTTCTCTTCTGTCGAGATCACAACGTGATCCACGGAAAGCGGCATATCGCGTGGCGCGAAGCTTTTCGCGACGTCCGCCACACGCTAGATGAGGCAAAAAAGTATCCCGGAACGCTGAGATTCATCCTGACATCTTTCCTGTATCAGGACGCCATGGGAACGATCATCACGAATATGGCACTTTACGCAATCTTCGCGATGGGATTCATGAAGGGCTCCGAGGCGACGTTGTTCGTCATTCTCACTGTTCCAGCAGTCATCGGGAGTTACGGCATCGGACGACTGGTAGACCGATTTGGGCCTAAGAGAACTCTTTCGTGGGTCATTGCCGGTTGGATCCTGCTTCTTCTCTCGATGATCATCGTTCCGACCAGAACCGCCTTCTGGGTTGTGGGCGCCTGCATAGGCCTGATCTATGGAGGAGTTGCCACGGCGGAGCGCCCTCTACTTCTCAGTCTGGTTCCTGATGTCGAGGCGGGACGTTTCTTCAGCCTCATGGTTCTCTCTTCGCGAGCCGCGGCAGTAGTAGGTCCATTCGTGTGGGCGCTCGCAGTAGATGGACTTACGCCTTCAATGGGAATCGGCTTCGCTTACCGAGCTGGCGTAATGACGGTCGCGATTGGAATGACGCTCGCGCTTTGGATGTTGCGCGGTGTTCCTGACAATTTCACCCAGACTGTCCGATCGCCATGATCTACAATGGGTTGAGGTGGGTCAATGGAATTGCGCTTCACTGGTTCTATCGCGACATCCGCGTCACGGGTAGGCACAAGATTCCGGCCAGTGCTCCGCTTCTCATCGCGGTGAATCATCAGAATGCGCTTGTCGATTCGCTGATCGTAGCGTGGGTCGTGCCGCGCCGAATTGCGATGACTGCCAAGGCTACACTCGGTAGGAATCCGCTGGTTGCCTTGGTGTTCAGAGTTCTCGGAGTCGTGCCACTTAGCAGGGTAAACGATGAAGCCCAGAAGTCGAACGGATCTCCCGCCGATTATTCTCGCAACACTGGAGCCTTTCGAGAAATTCTGAATCTCCTCGGGCAACGTGGAGCGGTGCTCATTTTTCCAGAAGGGAAGAGCCACAATGAAGTGGGTCTCGAGCCACTCAAGACGGGTCTGGCGAGACTCGCTCTTCAGGCCAGAGATAAGCGTTCAATCAAGGGAGTCACGATACTTCCGCTCGGACTCGTATTCGAGGACAAGGGCGTACCGGGCACAATCGCCGGAGTGCATGTCGGAGAGCCGATTGAGATGGACTCGTGGCCGAACACCAACCACGTTGCCCTGACCGAAGAGATCGCCAGGCGGCTTCGGAGCGTATCGGAAGAGGCCGCGCTACCTCTCCCCGAAGGGGACATTGTCAGGCAAAGTAACAGCTCGCTGAAAGAGAAGCTTATTACCCTCGCAGCTTCCTGGGGCCGTCTCACTCACCAATTCCCGGTGAGAATCGCAAGGAGAATCGCGGTGAAGCGGAGTACCGACGCTGATCAGCCTGCAATGCTGACGATAATGTTTGGAATCGGATTCGTGCTTCTCACGTACGCCATCCATCTCACGATCCTCGGTGTGCTCATCCATTCCTTCTGGATCAGCTCTCTCTATCTCGCTAGCTTACTCAGCGGCGCATACTGGGCGGCGTTCGAGCAGCATCCACGTCGCTACTAGCTCAGGAGAGCTTCGTGTCGAGCCAATTTTTTCCGACTCCGAGATCAACCACGAGCGGGACGGAAAGTTGGGCCGCATGTTCCATCTCGTATTTCACGAGCTCCTGAACCTGATCCATTTCGTCCGGCAACACTTCGAACACGAGCTCATCGTGAACCTGCAGAAGCATCTTGCTCTGTAGCTCTTTCATCCTGAGCCCGTCATCGATCCTGATCATAGCGATCTTGATCAGATCGGCTGCTGAGCCTTGGATCGGTGAATTGGCAGCTGTCCTCTCCCCAAATGCGCGGATGTTGAAGTTCCGCTCGCGCAGCTCCGGGATATACCGTCGCCGTCCAAAGATCGTTTGCACATATCCGTTCTCGCGGGCAAACGCGATCATAGCATCGAGATAATTCCGCACGCCCTGGAACCGCTCGAAGTAGCGAGCAATGAACTCCTTTGCCTCGCCATGTTCGATGCCAAGTTGCCTGGAAAGTGCGTGCGGACCTTGACCGTAGATCGTAGCGAAGTTGATCGTCTTAGCGCGGCTACGCATTGTGCCGCTTACTTCGGTCAGAGGCACGTCGAAGATCAGCGCCGCTGTCTGGCGGTGGATGTCACCGCCAGCCTGGAAGGCTTCCACAAACGCAGGATCCTGCGAAAGGTGGGCGAGAAGGCGGAGCTCGATTTGTGAATAATCCGCGGCCAGGAGTTGCCAGCCTTTCTGCGGTATGAATCCGCGCCGAATGTCACGACCCAGCTCTCGCCGGATTGGAATGTTCTGAAGATTCGGATCGCTTGACGAGAGCCGCCCCGTCGAGGCGACGGTCTGATTGAATGAGGTATGAAGCCGTCCCGTCTTCGGGTTGACAAGGCGTGGCAAGGCATCGAGATAGGTGTTCTCCAGCTTTGACAGCTCCCGGTATTCCATCAGGAGCGTCGGCAGCACGTGGCCATCTTCAGCCAGCTCGGTGAGAACACTAGCATCTGTAGATGGACCCGTGCTTGTTCTTTTCAGAATCGGCAGATTCAACTTGTCGAAAAGTATCTCCCGTAACTGAGGATTCGAGTTGATGTTGAATTCTGTTCCCGCTGTTTCGTAGATCTGTTTCTCGACGGATTCGCGCTCAGCCCGAAAGCGCTGCTTAAGCGACGAGAACCACGGCAAATCGATCGCAATTCCCGTCCATTCCATCTCGGCCAGGACGTTGATGAGAGGAATCTCGACGCCATCCAGGAGGCGTGTCAGCTCATACGATTCGAGCTGGGGCTCGAATATCTTCCGAAGACGCAGGGCCATGTCCGCCTTTTCGCACGAGTAGTCACGAGCGGCTTCAACAGGGCATTCGTCGAACGGAATCGCAGAACGACCCTTGCCGCAAAGATCCGCATACGATGTCATGGTGTAGTCAAGAAACTCGAGCGCTAGGACATCAAGACCGTGGGACCGGCGGCCTGGGTCAAGCACGTAGCTCGCCAGCATCGTGTCGAAATCCAACCCGGCAAGCCGAACACCTGCGCAGCGAAGTGCCAGCAGGTCGAACTTCGCATTCTGAGCAGTCTTTCGCACCGACGGATCTTCAAGAAGGTCCTTGAGGGGTTGCATCTCCGGCGAGTCGAGCGCTGGAAGATTGCGGACCTGTGTGGGGCGGTTTTGTCGCAACATCCTGGCAGCGATGCTTGTCAAATCGCTATTGGTTTTCTTGTTTTTCGACGGCGTTTCGGAGAAAACATCGTCCCCACCCAGGATAAGACCACGTTCTTCCGGGGCATCGGTAGCGGATCGATCTCCGACAGCATCAACAAGAAGCTCTCCCTGCCCGCTCCGTGACAGTCGGTGGCGAAGTGGGAAGTAGTACACGTCTCCCTCGCCGACGGCAATCGATATTGAGATGATCGAGGAACGCAGTGGATCGACGGCTTGCGGACTGCCAGGATCAATCACGACTTCAGTGTCCAGGGCTATCGCCTTAGCCTCGCGCGCGCGATTGACTGCCTGCTGCAATCCTTCAACCGTATCGACGGTCACATAGTTGACCAGCTTCTTCAGCTTCTCCTCAGCTTGTGGGACCTGTATGGCGCTGTCCTTCGCCAGCGCATGAAACTCCAACTCGATGAACAAATCGCGAAGGCGATGGTGATCTGGCGGTTTTATCCCGAGCGAGTCGAGGTCGAATGGAACCTCTAGATCGGTGCGGATTGTTACTAATTCCTTCGACAGCCGAGCATTGTCGGCGTGCTCGAGAAGGGCTTCCCGGGGACGCTTCTTGGTGATCTCCCCCGCGTGCGCTAGAATCGACTCAAGATGGCCGTACTGTTTCACCAGCTCGGAAGCTGTCTTGTCACCAATTCCGCGCACTCCGGGTACATTGTCCGACGAATCACCAACCAGCGCGAGATAGTCGGTAACGAATTCGGGTGCGACGCCAAGGCGCTCATTCGCGTTTTCAACCCCTACCCAATGCTCCTCGACATTCGCAGGTCCGCCGCGGCCGGGATTCAACAACCAGACTCCAGGTCTCACCAGCTGCTGAAAGTCCTTGTCACCGGACACCACGACCACGTTCACCCCTGCTTCGACGCTCCTTGCAACGAGCGTCCCGATTACATCGTCGGCTTCGTACCCGGGCAGCGACAAGATCGGAATCCGGTAGGCATCCAGCATCTGAGAGATGCGCTCCATACCACGATCGAAATCGGACTGAAGCTCCTCCGTCAGTTTTTCGCGCGTTGCCTTGTAGGCGGGATAGCGCTCATGCCGGAACGAGAGACCCGAGTCATGCACCCAGCCGAGGTAGTCCGGCTGGTGCTTGGTGATAAGGCGCTGCAGAAAATTGGCGATCCCCCAGGCGGCAGAAGTATTCTCGCCTTTGCTTGTAGTTAGGGGCCGCGAAATGAGCGCGAAAAAGGCGCGGTAGATAAGGGCGTAACCATCGACCAGAAACAGTCGCGGGCTGTCTGGACCTTTCATGGAGTCAATATAAACACCCTTATTTTAGCAGGAGCACGAGAGCGTTTATTGGAAGATGAGTTGTGCAGCGGTCAGTGAAGCGTATCTATCGCTGCCGCCGGGCATTAAGCGCGAGAAATTCGGTCTCGCTAGGCCTGGTCAGTCTCCATCTGCCAGTTTCTTCATAGAAGATCAGCTGCGAACTGTAATTGCGGTACTGCCAGATCTGAAGCCGCGCTGTAGACCCCATCTGCGTGGTTGAGATCGTCTGATTCACGTTCCGCTCAAGGATTTGATCGGGCTCTCCCAACGCTACGAACACCATTCCGCGGTCGGAAAGCCAACCCGGATTCCGATCCATCCTAAATTGAGCATTCGCGAGCTGAATTCGGCCAAAATACGCCTGCATATCTTCGTTTGTCGGCGTTTCGGGTATCGGATCAGTTGCACGAAGAAATTCTGCCCACACGGTTGCGCGTCTCTCGGGCGGAGCATTTCGAAGCCCGCTGAGACGGCTAGCGCTCGCAAAGAATCGCAAGTAGCCAAGCATGTCCTCGAACGACATGAGAGGAATGTCTTCACCGAAGCTCACGAACAGTGGAGCTTTCACGCTGTCGGGGGCGTCTCGCCGGGTGAAAGAAACCTGAGCGATGCCGACACCCACGGTCGAGATAGGCACGCTCACGACACCACTAAACAGCGCCCCCCGTCGCGCCAGCGTAGCGGAGTCACGTAATAGCTGCACTCCTTTGTCGTTGCGAACGACAAAATCGACTGGCAGGCGAGTTCCCTGACCATAGGCTTCGACATAAATCGCCACCGTGCTGTCGCGACCGAAGACTGCACTCGAACGCGGGCTTGCGAGCAGGCCTGGCGCAGAGTCGAGGCTGGATCTTCCGATCGCTTCATAGACAATAACTGGAGTAGAGAGGCGCCCCGTTCCGAGCGCAGGAACCGTGATCGTAGCCTGCTGAGTTGCACCTCGTGACCCGCCTACATCACGCACCATTGCCGAGATCGCATAAACCCCTGGCGGCACATGAAAATAGTGCTGGAAGATGATGCTCTCGTCGGTGCGGTTTACCTCCCGGAATGATCCAACGCGGACTATCTCCATCGCATTGACGTTTGCCGCCTCGATATCACCACGGCTGAGGCTGAGCTTTACCTCGTAGGGAGCACGATACCGATCGCCTTCTCTGGTAAACGTGAGCGCGCGGTTGGGGATCGAAATGCTCACCAGAACGAGTGTCGTGTCCGGAAATGCACTTGCAAAAGAGGAAATCTTTCCGACGAACGCGACAGGACTGGGAGCAGCGAGCAACCCGATCTCCCGATAGAGCTCGCTCACATCCGGCGTTGCGGTTCCCGCAGGAGGAAGTACCCTTGGATTAGGCTGGGGGTTGCCGCGCGAGGGCGCGGAGCTGCAACCACTGACAACCATGGTCCCAAGGAAAAGTAGTCCCAGACAATATTTCGCAGAAATCAGCATGAGCAGTTAATACCCTATCCGGTCTTGCCGGTTTCTATTAGCTTCGCGGCGTGTCTCGAGAACAAATGGTCGGTGCTTCGGTCGCCGGCTATGCAATCAGGAAAGAGGTAGGTGAAGGCGGTACATCCGCCGTGTACCTTGCCGATCATCCCAATCATGGCACCGTAGCAGTCAAAGTGCTACGGGAAAAACTACGCCAGGACAAGACAGCAGTAGCCCGTTTCGTCCGCGAGGCAGAGTACGGTGCCAGGGTAAAGCATCCCAATGTTGTCGAGACCATCGAGATAGGAGAAGCAGACGGTCTCCATTTTCTCGCAATTGAGTGGGCCGAAGGTGAAATCTTGGAGCGCTATGCCAAGCAGAATGCGCCCCTTCCAAGAGACGAAGTCGCCAGCATTGTTACACAGATAGCAGCTGGCGTGCAGGCGGCTCACGACGCAAACATCGTACATCGCGATCTGAAGCCCGAAAACGTGATGTACGACCCGAAGACCAGGCGAGTGAAGCTGCTCGACTTCGGAATTGCGACCGACACGCAAGCGTCGACTGACGAACGTCTGACCCGGGCTGGATTTTTTGTCGGTACGCTCATGTACATCGCCCCCGAAGCTCTGTCGGGAGAGATAGTAACGGCCGCGGCTGACCAGTATAGTCTCGCCACGATTGCGTATTTCCTGCTGACGCGGTGTTTGCCTTATACCGCCAAGGCGCCACGTGAAATGTTCACTCAGCTCCTGACCATGCCTCCTATCCCACTGAAGGATGCAGGAGAGGGGGGGTTCAATTTCGCGCCGGAGCTCGACGTCGTAGTCATGCGCGCTCTTTCCCGGTTGCCTGCAGCCCGGTATCCAAGCGTGATGGCTTTTGCAAACGCTTTCGCTGAAGCAGCCAGCATCACGCTGGAACAACCAAAGATTCTGGATAAAATCAAGGGATTACTTAGACGCAACCGGTAAATCGTCAGGGTCGACCGGTAGCCAAAGTGTAAAAGTCGAGCCCTTTCCGAGTTCGCTGTCGAGCTCCACCATTCCACCGATCAATGCAGCAAGACGGCGAGAAATCGCAAGTCCCAATCCCGTGCCGCGCTTTGCGGAATTGCCTCGAGGGCCAGCGTTTATTTGCTCAAACTCCTCGAAGATCCGACTCTGGTCCGCAGGGTCAATGCCGATTCCAGTATCGATTACCTGGATGCCAATCCAGGGATTCGTCGGATACGAGCTCCGGTCGACGGAAGCAGATCCGCTATCGGGGAGAGAATCGACGAGATGAGTGCGGATGATGATTCCACCTTCGTTCGTGTACTTCACCGCATTCCCCAGCAGATTCACAAGTATCTGCCGCAAATGGGTCGGGTCGGTTCTGATACGCGGAAGACCCGCACCCATTACGAGCGACAGGCTCAGATCCTTCTCGCTCATCAGCGATTCTATCTCGCTCGCCACATCGAGAACAAAGGGGCGCAGGTCAATATTTTCGGTATGAATCTCTAGTCGGCCAGCAGCCATCTTGGCAAGATCGAGGATCTGATCAACGAGATGCCGGAGATGATTGGCTGAGGCCTCTATGCGCTCAACCGGTTTTACCTGCCGGGGAGCAAGCTCTCCATACACACCCTCCCGCAACAGGTCGACAAAGCCAACAATGGCGTTCAGCGGAGTTCGGAGTTCGTGGGACACATTTGCCAGAAACTCGCTCTTCATGCGGTTTACCCGCAGTAGCTCAGAGGAAAGTCTTTCGAGCTCCTTCGACCGTTCAACCAGACTACGCGCCTGGCGCCGCTCGTGACGAAGAACGAGAGCAAGACCGAGTACGGTTGTAAGGGAGACGATCCACCCGACGAAACCAGTCCAGTGATCGAACCCGATCTGAGAAAGCAAATGCATTGACTCCAATCATAAGAATCCATAACCTCCCGCACCATGACTGATCACTCCGTGCTCGTCACACTGCTTGCCGAACGCTCCGCTAAACGAGGTCAGTTTACACTCGCTTCCGGCAAGCAGTCGAAGTATTACGTCGACGCAAGATTGACTACGATGAGTCCGGAGGGTCTATCCGTCATCGGTCCATTGGCGCTTTTTTCCCTCCGGCAATCGGGATGGGAAATTGATGCGATAGGCGGTCTCACCCTCGGCGCTGACCCAATCTCCTATGCTATCAGCTACGCCAGTGCCGATTCTGATCGTCCTCTGCGAGCATTCACCGTGCGAAAGGAGGCGAAGTCTCATGGAACAGGAAAAACCATCGAGGGTCCTTTCAAAGAAGGTGACCGAGTCGCTGTGATAGAGGATGTGATCACTACCGGTGGATCAGCGCTTCGCGCCATTGAAGCCGTACGCGCCGCTAATGGAACCGTAGTGGGCGTGCTCGCTCTGGTCGACCGTGAAGAGGGTGGGCGACAGGCGATTGAAGCAGCTGGCGTTCCGGTTATCAGCCTCGTCTCGGCAAGCCAGATCATCAAAGTTCTCGAGAGCTAGAAACTTCACCCGGCTGAGTCTTCGGCATCCAGCCTGGATATGCCGCTGAAGGGCGGAACGCGCACAGGACGTCGACATATGGAAGAATCAGCTCCGTCCTGAATAGCTGAAGCATCCCCTGACCATCGTACGCGCTCCTGAATTTCACGGGCGACATCCTCATAATCGTACGTACGTGGCGGCCAAAGCTCTGAGGAGACGAGTAGTCCAGATGATTCGCTACCCGCGCGACAGATAGTCCTGGATTCTCAAAAAGCCGCGCCGCCCGTATGAGTCTCGCAAGCGACAGATAGCGTTTCGGAGCCGGTAATTTCGCACGGAAGAAACGACTCATGAGCGTGCTCGGCAGAATATTGAGGTGGCGCGCGAGTTGCCGAACGGTTGAGATCTTCGGCGACGATTCGAAAAGCAGCTCGAAGAAACGCCAGCAGTCTTTCGATATTCCGGGCAAATCAAGACTGATCTGCGCCAGCGCCGAGCGTTGCAGATCGCTCGAGCCTTGAGACACGAGAATATTCCTCAGTGTTTGCCACCCAGCCGGCATTCTTACATCAACGAGCATTCGGATCCCGAGCTGCCCCAGGGCAAGCGTCGTATGCGGAGTGGAATTCTGCGTCTCGGTCAGCAACGCTACAGTGGGCACTCTCGGGAATTCACGAACCATTGCCGCGACTCGACTCGAGTTCTGTGAGCCATACCGGCTAACCGAGATCAGAACCAGGCTTGCTTTCTGATGCCTCAGATCTGAAAGAACTTCATCAAGCGATTCTCTGTGGAGCGCATCACATAATCCCTGTGCTACTGCATCGACTCTCGAACGTTCGAGAGGGGTAAGGATAGTCGAGACAGGAGTACGGGTGCCACGCTTCGAGTCGGAAGGCATATAGATCCTCACGGTTAACGGGTAAGACCGCGCCAAGTCGGAACAATACAGGCACCCGTCAGAAGCTCGTCATGCACTTGGTGGACTGAAACGAGGATCTGCCTCCTTTCGTCAATCTGCTATATTTCACGGAGGTAAACGGTTGGACGGTCGCGCATTGGTATCCATGTGGTACCTATTCGAGGAAAGTCCGGGCTCCGGTGGACAGACTGCCAGGTAACGCCTGGGCGCGAACAGCGAGAGTCGTTCGCGACGGAAAGTGCCACAGAGAACAGACCGCCATCTTTACTGATGGCAAGGGTGAAACGGTGGGGTAAGAGCCCACCGCGCTCATGGCAACATGTGCGGCATGGCAAACCCCAGTTGGAGCAAGGCCAAATATGCGGCGAGAGGCGTCCACCTCGATCAAGACACCGCGGGTAGGCTGCTAGAGAGCATGGGTGACCATGCTCGTAGAGAAATGATCGTCCGGGTTACGCAAGTAACCCGACAGAACCCGGCTTACAGACCGTTTGCCAATGATGCAACAACCTCCGACAAAGTACTGTCGGAGGTTGTTTGTTTTTCTAAATGAAAAGCCCTATAAAGAGCGAGACAATGCAGCGAAGAGCCAGCAACTGGTGTTTCCTCGTTTACCTCACGGCTGCCTGTACAGTCTCCACGGTACCACGGGCTGGGCGGCCGACACCATCACCCTCGTTACCAAATCCAGTGCCTCTATCTCCTGCAGCCAGTTCATGGGCTTTCAACTACGCGCCGGGCTCTATATCCTACCAAATATCCAGAAAAGCGGCGATAGAGAGCCAATCAGATTCTGGCTCCCACCAGGAAATTTCCACGAACACTACACACGAGTTGCTCACGCTCGAGCCAGTCAACGATACGGTTCATTTTGCCGCTGCTATCGACACGTTTTCAACGACAGCCCAAGGTGCAATCAGTCCGGTACAATTCGTACAGCTGCCTGTACATCTCTCGGGTATATTCGTGGGCGACAATCTGATAGTCTCAACCGACAGCATCGCTGAAAAATGCAATCCTGTCAGCTCGGCACTTTCAGCAGATCTCCACAATCTGCTCATACGTTTCCCTGCTCATATTTCGCAGGGAAGCAGCTGGAGAGATTCCGTAGAGTTGAAGGCATGCCAGGGCATGATCCCAACGACGGCACGCATTATCCGACTGTACATCGTGTCAGGCGAAACTACATACCAGGGCTATCTGGTTCTCGTGGTGCAGCGTACCGATACGATCCAGGCTCACGGGGAGGGGGCCCAACAACAGCATCCGCTAACACTCGATGCGAGGGGGACTGGAAATGCAGTTTATTACGTGAGCCCAAAAGACGGACATATTGTACAGCTCAATACGGGACAGGATCTCGACTTGGCGATCATGATGTCAGGGAAGGTCCATCGCTTCAAGGAAAGCTCGAAGCAAGATTTCAGCTTCGTGCGCTAGTCGACGAGCCGAAGTGGCATGACCAGACACATATACGACGCCGGATCCTTCCAACCTTCCGGCTCCACCGTTGCTGCACGTTCCGGTGCCTTGAATGTCAGACGAACTTCATCGGTCGGGATATAACGCAGAATTTCGAGGAGATAACTAGCATTAAAGCCAATATCAAGCTGGTCACCAGTGTAACGAATAGGAAGCTCATCCTGAGCTTCGCCGAGATCTGGAGTCTGCACGCTGAATTTCAGCATACCTGAGTTAAACGATAGCCGGATTCGATGCGTCTGATCGGAAGCGATTACAGACATTCTCTTCAGAGCGCTTGCAAGAGCAACTTTGTCCGCAATTGCTACTCGGTCATTGTCTTTCGGGATGACCTGTTCGTAGTTCGGGTACGGTCCTTCGATAAGTCTTGTAAAAACCGCCGTGAATGGCGATCTAAAACCGATATGATTGTCTCCCCGCGCAATCTCAAGCTCTTCCTCCGCGGGAAAGAGCCTTCTCACCTGTTCCAGTGCTTTAGGAGGAACGATGAGATCGCTGGCTGGTGCATTAGCCGAATTGATCGGCATTTCCATCTTCGCCAACCTATGACCGTTCGTTGCCACCATGCGCATTTTATCCGGCCTCAGTTCCCACAAAACACCATTCAAAATCGGTCTACTTTCTTCAGAAGAGACCGCGAATGAGGTGTGAGAAATCAGCTGCTGCAGATCACCCGACCGAATTCTCCAGCTCTCGTTGAATCGCACGGATGGAAAGGTTGGAAACTCATCTCTCGGCAGTCCCAGTAGTTTGAACCGAGAGCGTCCACAATCCAGTGTTACACGCTGCTCTCCAACCGCAGCAATCTTAACCGGAGCTGGTGGTAATTCCCGAGCAATTTCACTTAGTTTTTTCGCAGGCACCGTCACCGCTCCTGCCACTTCTACGTCAGCCATCACTTCAGTACTAACAGCAATATCGAGATCTGTCCCTGACAGCTTGATCCCCTTGTCCGTCGTCTCGAGAAGAATATTCGCCAATACCGGCAGTGTTGTTTTCGCCGGGATGCTTGCTGCTACAGCAGCCAGTCCTTCTTGAAGCTTTTCACGAGAGATCGTAAAGCGCATCCCTTCCCCTGTGGAAATTCAAGTGATGTACTAAGTAGTCTTTTTATAAGAGACTTAAAATAGTAGCTGTAGTAGGTTTTGTGGACTTCTGTCGAGTGGGTCTAACTTATGGTAGCAGCAGGATTTCCGCTATGTTGGGTGATGTGTGGTCGGATGTGGGTAATCTGAGTTGTAAGAGTTTGTCGACATCGATCTTATGAAGCTCTGGTGGTTTCGACACGAGAGGTGGGGCGGAAGTTAAGAGTTTCGAGCGAATTACGGATGCGATTAATGCGGGACTTCAGATCTGAATCATGGATGATGGTTTGCTGCACTTTTTCGAGACTGTGAATCACTGTAGAGTGGTCACGTCCTCCAAAAGCGTTTCCAATCTCGACGAGCTGGGTGGCGAGAAGCTGACGCGCCAGGTACATGGCTATCTGTCGCGGTGTGGTAAGCGTTTTTGTTCTGGTCTTCGAGCGAAGTCCGTCCACCGTGACGCCCCATTCCTTAGCAACGGCTTGTTGAATTGTGAGAATGGTGAGGGAGGTGCTTCCTTCCTGCTCGAACCCTTCGATCGCACGGAGCTTGTCTCGTAGAGCTTCGCGTGCGACATCGACTGTAATGTCCTTGTGCTTGAGGGAAGCATAAGCGAGAAGCTTGATAATCGATCCTTCGAGCTCTCTCACATTTGATCGGACGTGCTCAGCAATAAAATGAATGACGTCGTCCGGAATGGTGAGTTCCAGCCGGTCGAGTTGTGCCTTCTGTTTCAGGATAGCGACTCGGTGTTCGAAATCAGGCAGTCCAATGTCGGCTACCATTCCCCACTGGAACCTGCTGATCAACCTTGCTTCGAGGCCCGCGATCTCTGATGGAGGCCGATCGCTCGTGAGCACAATTTGACGGCCAGCTTCGTAAAGTGCGTTGAAGGTGTGAAAGAACTCTTCCTGGGTCGTTTCCTTTCTCCCCTTCAGGAAGTGTACGTCATCGATAAGGAGTAGATCAGTCTCCCTATATCGCCGCCGGAATTCAGGTCCGGTTCGATCTAGAATGGAGCCGATTAACTCGTTCATGAACTGCTCGGTCCCTACGTATGTGATTCGGGTCTTCGGGCTGCGCTGAAGTGTTTCATGCGCGACCGCCTGCATCAGGTGCGTTTTTCCGAGACCTGTATCGCCATATATGAAGAGCGGGTTGTAGACCTTTCCAGGTGCCTGACTGACAGCGTGCGCGGCCGCAGCGGCGAGCTCATTTGACTTCCCAATGACGAAGAGATCGAACGTATAGCGTTCACTTAGTGGCGGTGAACTGGTCCCGTTGTGTGCCGGAAATGGCTTTGCCGATGCGGGTGGTGGGCTAACAAAAAAATCCATCTGAGAGCGTTTTTTTCGCTCTTCGATGACTCGGAACGCAACGCTCAGTGGATAACCAAGGACAATAGGAGCGTAGCTCGACAGTAGTTCGGCATGTTTGGATTCGTTCCAGTCAGCGGTGAACTGATCGGGAGCCCCTACAAAAATGGTACTGCCTTCGATGGAGAGAGCTTCAGTAGGCTCGAGCCAGGCTTGGAAAGTTTGATCGGGGAGCTCCTGACGGGCGCGATCGAGGAGGCGTTTCCAAACTTCTGCTGGGCTGAGCGACATGACAGGCTACCCTACCCAGTTTATGTGGAAAAGTCAAACGAGTGAGACGTTAACTCTGTCATCTGACTTGAACTATCTTCAATGCTGGAATAGTTTTACCGGCTCTATACTGTACTTGTTCTTTTTTGTTTCTGGAGCATTGTAATGGGCAAGCCCACCTACCGTCCCCGCAACAAGCGCCGTATCCGCACACATGGTTTCAGGTTGCGGATGGCTACTCGTTGGGGACGTGAAGTTCTTAGCCGCCGCCGCAAGAAGGGACGCAAACGGCTCACCGTTCAATTGCCGACGAAATACGCTGGCGCCTAGAACATTCGGCTTTCCTCGCAGCTCCCGGCTAACGAGCGAGGCCGATCTGGAAGCAGTAAGGCGTACAGGGAAGCGAATGCAAACCGAGCGTCTGGAAGCTCGGGCATCTGTTTCCCTGTTATTGCATCCGAGGGCTGGGGTAGTCGTTCCGAAGCACAGGCACAAAATTGTCGAACGGAACCGCGTAAAACGTCGTCTGCGCGAGCTTGTAAGAATCAAGTTGCTGCCTGGACTGGAAGGGATCGACGTCTTAATTCGTGCGAAAGCTGAAGCTTATGATTCGAATTTTGCGCAGCTTGCCAGGGATGTAAGTGCAATCGGTGAGTGGGTGTTGCGAATGTCACCCTAGCGATGCGGTCCCTATTTATCGTTCTGATTCGCGGCTATCAGTTAGCCATTTCACCGCTATTACCGGCCAGCTGCCGTTACTATCCAACATGTTCGGCCTACGCACTCGAAGCCTTCGAGCGATATGGAGTGATAAGAGGGCTGAGGCTCAGTGTGAGTCGAATTCTCCGATGTCACCCCTTTCGGCCGGGCGGTTACGACCCGGTTCCCTGAATGGATAAGCGTTTCTTTCTAGCTCTCTTTCTTTCGCTCATAGTCATTGCGATTTCTCAGCTGTTGTTTCCACCGACCAAGCCGACGCCTTCGAGCCAAAGTGCGATCGGAAAGGACTCCATCTCAGGTCTGAAAAACACTACCTCCTCAACGCAGCCGCTAGCTACGCAGTCATCTGCGGCGCAAGTTCCGGCAACCGCGAGTCCACAGGGACGAGTAAGAGAAGCAGCAACAGGCAATGCGCAGGTGCGACCAGTTGCTGAAACGACAGCGGTCACCACTCCGAAAGCGATCTACAGGTTCAGTAACGTCGGCGCGGCTCCAGTATCGATTGTGATTCGAGATTACAAGAACCGATCGACAAACGGTGGCCTGGTTGATCTGGGAGTTTCTGGTTCACCGCTTCTGAGTTATCAGCTCGTTACGCCTACGGATACGGCAGATCTGTCGCTGGTGTCGTTTGCACTCACTCAGGTTAGGAATGCCAAGGGAGACCAGACCCTTACCTACAATGCCTCGGCAAAAAAGCTCGGTGTCTCGATTTCATATACAATTTCGCAGGACACTGCTGCAAGCTACGCGATTCGTGTCGCCGGCCGGGTAACGGGAGCACAGGGACCGGCATACCTGATTACGGAGCTTCCCAAGACGTTGCAGCCAACCGAGGCCGATACGATCGGGGATCATCGGACTCTGGCCTACAGCTTCAAGCCACAGCGCGATCATGCGCGAAGCGTCCTCTTTGGAAGTCTGGATCCTGGGGAGAAAACGCTGGAAGCCGGCCCACTCGCCTGGGTCGCCATAAAGAACAAATACTTCGTGTTTGGAATTCTTGCGCCGCTCAAGGGCGCGCCGTTCAGTGAGGTCACTCTGGCTGGTGGGACACGCACGTCGAAAATCGCGACGAATGCATCGGCAAGTGTGGTGGAAGAAATTCACAATGACAGCTTTTCGTTCGAGATCTACGCAGGACCGCAGGAGTCACAGCGCCTCCTGCGAATGGGTCAGGACTTCGACCACGTAAACCCCTACGGCTGGCGCTTTCTTCAGAGCGTAGTGCATCCGATTGCATCGAAGGTTATCCAGGCCCTGCTCTGGATGCACAATCGGCTCAATCTGACATATGGATGGGTGCTGGTCATTCTGGGAATTCTGGTACGACTCGCACTATGGCCGCTCAATCAGAGCACTATGCGTTCGAGCCTCAAGATGCAGGAGCTGCAACCAAAACTCGCGGCCGCCCAGAAGAAGTACAAGGATCCCAATCAGCAGCGTGAAGCGATCATGAAAGTCTATCATGACGCGGGAGTGAGCCCTTTCGCTGGATTGACCGGGTGTCTGCCGGCACTCCTCCCAATGCCGATTCTCTTCGCGCTATTCTTTGTTTTCCAGAATACGATTGAGTTCCGAGGCGTGCCGTTCATGTGGCTGCACGACATCTCAATCAAGGATCCGCTCTACATTCTGCCCCTGCTCATGGGGGCGTCCATGTATGTGCTGTCCTGGATTGGAATGCGTAATGCTCCTCCAAATCCACAGGCAAAGATGATGGGCTACATGTTTCCCGTGATGATGACGGTGGTGCTGCTCAACATGGCTTCGGGCCTCAACCTCTACTACACGGCGCAAAACATTGCGGCACTTCCGCAGCAATGGATGCTGGCGAGAGAACGCGCAAAGGTACGTCCGGCAGGGTAAGGGGGAGCCATGCTGCGTGTCACGTATATTGGTCACGCAACGCTACTAATTGAAATCGGCGGAAGACGGATCCTCACGGACCCCAATTTCGATCCAGCGCTGGGGAAATTTTTCCCTCGCGTCAGCGCCCCCGGCATCGCTCTCGAAGCGCTTCCGAAACTCGATGCGATCCTACTGACGCATGCACACGCCGATCACCTGTCTTTCGCCTCCCTCGATGCGCTTCCGGAAGATATCCCCCTATTTGCTCCGCCGGTGATTGCCAAATGGCTTGGGAAGCAGGGATACAGCCATGCGGTTGCTATTGCTCCAGGCGAAGGAATCGAGCTCGGTGGCGTGAACATCAGAGCAGCTTCAGCGACGCACAAAGGAAACCGTTACGGCGTGGATCGCTGGAGAAGCGCAACTAATATGTATCTCATTGATACGAACAGCGTATCGTGTTTCTTTGCCGGTGACACAGCCCTCAACTTCGATACGACACACCTCGTCGAGAACCATTTGGTCGCCAGCGGGCGCAACCTGGATCTCGCCCTTCTGCCGATCGGGCACGCTCCGTGGTGGAAGCCGGGATTTCGCAAAGGACATCTGACGAGCAGCGATGCGCTCACTCTCTTCGAGAGGCTGAACGCCCGGTACTTCATCCCATATCACTGGGGAACGTTCAATCACGTTACGTCGACTGCTTTCGATGCGATCGACAGACTGAGAGCAACGCTTCAGGACCATCCCCTTTATCAGGCCGTCAAAATTCTGGAACCGGGGACCACTTTTGTTCTTCCGACGATGAGCCCGTGATATCGACTGGCACAAATGTCGTGCAGCTGGAGGACACGATTGTCTCTGTCGCGAGCGCACCGGGGCGTGGTGCAGTTGCTCTTGTCAGGCTCAGTGGTCTGGATGCTTTTTCGATTGCCGCGAAGCATCTGCGATGCTCGGCGCCGGAGGCGCGGGTAAGCCAACTGTGTGATGTATTTGATGGCGAGCAAAGACTCGATCAAGCGCTAGTTACGCTGTTTCCGAGCCCCAATTCGTTCACCGGCGACGACACAGTCGAATTCTCCACGCATGGAGGCCACCTTGTGCCGAGCACGATCGTCGCGGCTCTGATTTCGTCGGGGGCGCGACAAGCAACGCCTGGGGAGTTCACGCGTCGAGCCGTACTCAACGGCAAGCTCGACATCCTTCAGGCTGAAGCGATTGGAGATCTGATCGATGCGAGCTCTCCCACCATGCAGCGCACGGCTCTCGGCCAGCTGGATGGAGGGCTGTCGCGTCGTCTCCTGAGCCTGAGGAATGATCTCATCGGGCTCGAGGCACTGATTGCCTACGATGTGGATTTCCCGGAAGAAGACGATGGACCAATTCCGCGAAAAAGGATTGATCAGGCCGCGGAAGGAATTGCGAGCTCTCTCGAAGCGCTCCTCTCTACCGCGCCGGTTGGTGAGGTCATCCGCGATGGCGCGATCGTCGTAATCGCGGGCCCGCCCAACGTCGGGAAATCCTCGCTCTTCAACGCACTTCTGGGTAGATCCCGTGCGATTGTGACGGAAATACCTGGCACCACGCGAGATGCTCTCGAGGCTGTGATCGATAGTGGCAAGTGGCCCCTGCGTCTCGTGGATACCGCGGGGCTTCGGGAAACCGAAGACCGAATTGAACGCCTTGGCATCGAAGTGAGCGAGCGCTATCTGGGGAGTGCGCATGTAGTGCTCGCATGCGCGGAGGATTCGAGGAGCCTCGAGGAGACAGTCAGTTTCGTGAGTAGTAGCTCGACGGCGCCGATTCTGGCGGTTCGCACCAAGAGCGATTTAGTATCAAAACGTTATGAAAATATGCCTTCCCGGATTGTGATTCCGGTCAGCGCCGAGACAGGAACAGGTCTTCAGGAGCTTCTAGTCGCGATCGACGAGACGCTGGATACGAAGCACGGGGAGATCGTTCCCGATCTGCCCATACTGACCAGAGCCCGTCATCGGAAAGCGATTAGTACTGCTCGCTCAGAGCTCGAACAATTCACAGACGCCTGGCGGGAAGAGAAACTTCCGGCGACGATCGCTGCCGTTCATCTCCGCACAGCAGTCCATGCGCTCGAAGAACTGATAGGAGCCGTGGAAGTCGAGGATGTGCTCGACCGGGTGTTTAGTTCTTTTTGTGTTGGAAAGTAGTTCTAAGCCGAGGCAGCAGTAGAGCTAGCAAGCGACGTAATCTCGCCGGCACCAGCGCGGATGGCCCATGAAAGCCCGCGTGAGTTGACAGCCGCCTCGACCATCTTTGTGCCGAGGAAGTAGCCACTTCGCTCGGGGAAGACGTGACGTTCGACAGTTCGGGCGTCATCGCTCATTCCGCCGGAGAGATACCTAAGGCGTAATCCCAGGCCAGCACGGTCAAGATCGTTATTGAGCGCTCTCGTCATCAAGGGCTCGAGCTCACGGACGCTAGCGTACTCGCGTCTCGTGTAGCCGTAGTACTCCCAGGCAGCATGCCCTGGGCTGATTGCCCTCGACGCGATCGTGGCCAGGCCTTCGTTGATCATGAGCTCGCGGAGCGAAGCGCGTCTGCCGGTTTCCCAATACGAGTAATAGCCGCCCGCATCGTCGATCAGCTGTTTCATCTCGCTCCGGCTGGTAGGCGACGTATAGCGGACTGTGTGCGCGATCTCATGGGTGAGCCACAGCGGGATCAATTCCGGGTCGAGTCCCAGGCCCTGGGTCTCCGGGTTCGTCACGCTGGTGAAATGCTCGAGGCAAACGAACGCGATTCCCTTTCCCTCGACTACGAGCTCGCCGGCATTCGCTGCACCGACGCCAACCATGAGCACAACGTCAATGTCCGTGTCGACGTCGAAGAGGGTCCGGCATTGCTCTTCCGTATTTCTAGCCAAGGAGACGACGTCGATTCTTTCGAGCATTGTGCGAAGGTCTACGCGGCTCGCAAGTGCGGCAGAGCGAGCGACTTCCAGAAAATGCGGCCCTGCCGGATCCAGCACGTAGTTGTGCCAGTAGGCTTCTAGGAAGCGGCGGTGATTTTCGAAATAGCGGAGATAGGCGGCGACACGATCTGTACTGTTGTGAACTGCGAAGAAGTCAGGCAGTAGGTTGATGAGCATCAACGACCAGGTCGCGGGGTGGTGAGCCAGTCGCGGTTTTTGCGATGCGAGAAGATACAATCCACTTAAACTCTCAACAAGGCCGATCTCTTCCGCCTCGATTTCAAAACCATGGCACAGATATTCCCTTTGTATTTCTGAGAGCTTCGAAGCGCTGATTAGGAGGAGTAGCCATGACAACGCTGCGTCAGATCGAGCTTAGTTGTCCCGTGTGTGACAATGAGTTCAAGTCCCAGAGTGTAGTCTCGACGAATGCGTTCGGTGGCAAAAGGACCGATTTCCACGAACGGGCCGCCGGGACACAGCCTCTTGCCTATCTCATCCACATGTGCAGCGAATGCGGCTACTCAGGTGGAGAGGCCGACTTTACGTCTGCGACGGATGTGAGCCCGGTGCTGAAACAGCACGTTCTCAAAGAGCTCGCTCCGCTTCGACCGTCACTAGTTTGTGGCTCGGAGAAGTATGAAGCCGCCGCCAAGGTTGCTCAGTGGCAAGGGCTGGACCCTCGTCACATTGCCGATCTCCTTCTTCGTGCCGCCTGGTGCTGTGTCGACGAGGGAGATGCGGAAGCGGAGCGCTACTTCCGGCGTCAGGCCGCATGGATGTTCGAGAAATCACTCCAGGCTTACGACGCCGTTCCGAGGGAAGAGCGGGCAATCCTCACCTACCTGGTGGGCGAGCTCTGGAGACGAATTGGGGATATCAGGAAGGCGACAACCTGGTTCGAGCTGGTAGCCAGTGAGGTGACAGATCCACAGAGCCAGCACTGGGTCATCGACGCCGCTGACCAGCAGAAGCTGAATCCCAGGGAATGGTTCGGCTAGCGCTCAACGGGTGCCGAACAGTCTGTCTCCGGCATCTCCAAGGCCGGGCAGGATATAACCCTGCTTGTTGAGTTCCCGGTCAAGCGCTGCGCAATAGATCTGGACGTCGGGATGCGCCTGGCTGAGAAACCGGACTCCCTCGGGAGCGGCAACTAAACAAAGAAAACGAATCCGGTTTGCGCCTGCTCTCTTCAACGAGGCAACAGCGGCAGCAGCGCTTCCTCCGGTGGCGAGCATCGGGTCGAGGAGGAAGAAGTCTCGTTCGGCCGTGTCCCCGGGTACCTTGAAATAGTAGTCGACTGGCTGCAAGGTGCGGTGGTCCCGGTAGAGTCCGATGTGGCCCACGCGTGCCGACGGCACCAGGCGGAGAATTCCCTCTACCATTCCGAGCCCGGCGCGCAGAATCGGGACGAGCGTCAGCTTCTTGCCGCTGATGTGCCATCCTGAGGTTTTCTCGAGCGGAGTGTTTACTTCTTTTGGCTCGAGACTCAGTTCACTGGTGGCCTCGTATGCCATGAGCATCGCAATCTCATCGACGAGCTCCTTGAATGTTTTGGTCTCCGTCTGCTGGTCCCGCAGGATTGTCAGCTTGTGCTGAACGAGGGGATGCCGGATAATAGTCAGAGAGGGGAATTCCTTGATACGCTCGATCATTCTAGCCCCAGGATTTCCGGCATTAGCACTGTGACATTCACCGGCTCATAATCTCTAATCCCTGATGAAAGAATACCAGGCTGTCGTGGTCAAGCTGACGCGGCATACGCGCGAGGACGAAGATACCCTCACCGATCTTCTGAACGAGAGAAGCAGGGGAGGATGGGAGCCAGCGCTGATGTCGCAGGACGAGCAACGGCTCACGATCCTGTTTCAGCGCGATGCAGTAGCAGAAGGATAGCTGTTTGGAGATAACGTTCGTCGGTGCAGCGCGCGAAGTCACTGGCTCCTGCCATCTCCTTCGCGTCAACGGCTATACCATAGCCCTCGACTGCGGGATGTTTCAGGGAAGGCGGCATGAGTCAGCCGAGAAGAACCGCAAGCTTCCGCTCCCAATCAAGGATCTCGACGCCGTTGTTATCTCGCACGCACACATCGACCACTCAGGGCGCCTTCCATATCTGATTGCGGAGGGCTACTCCAAGACAATCTGGGCAACGTCGGCAACACGGGACCTGTGCGCGATAATGCTTGCCGATTCGGCTCACATCCAGGAGAAAGACGCCGAGTTTCTGGCCAAGAGGAAAAAGGACTTCATCGAGCCGCTCTATGGAATGCGGCACGCGGTACGCACGATGGACCTGATGGTCGGCGTTCCCTACAACAGGCCTTTCGACGTCGTTCCCGGGGTGCGTGCCAGCTACGTCGACGCCGGTCATATCCTTGGCGCGGCGTCCATCCTGGTCGATTGCACGGAGGGAGGGAAAACAAAGCGGCTCGTCTTTTCTGGAGACATTGGCAGAAGCGGTCTCGCTATAGTCAGGGACCCAATTCCGCCTGAGGGTGCTAACGCGCTGATCATGGAATCGACGTATGGAAACAGGGACCACGAATCCGTAGAAGGCGCCCGGGCGCAGCTGGCCCAGGTGGTTCGCGAGACTGCCGCACGGGGAGGACGAGTTCTCATCCCTGCGTTCGCGGTTGGTCGAACGCAGGAGATGATCTACGTGCTTCATGGTCTCGTCAGGGAAGGCGCAATCCCGGCGATTCCAATCTATGTCGACAGCCCCATGGCGATTGATGCGACGACCGTGTTCGAGATGCACCCGGAAAGCTTCGACCGAACCGAGGAAATGGTACGGATGGCGAAGGAGCTTTTCCGCTTCGACCTTCTCCATTATACGCGTGATGTGGAGGAGTCAAAGGCCATATCGCGGTCTCACGGTCCGATGGTGATAATTGCCGCGTCGGGGATGATGGAGAACGGGCGAATTCTTCACCATCTGGCACAAGGGGCAAGCGATCCGAGGAACACTATTCTCGTTGTTGGGTTTCAGGCCGAGCATACGCTTGGTCGAAGAGTTGTGGAGAGACAACCGGTTCTCCGGATCTTTGGTGAGGATGTCGCCCTCCATGCGCGCGTCGAGGTCATCAATGGGTACAGCGCGCATGCCGACCGAACTGAGCTAACGACTTGGCTAGGGTTCGTGAGGGACAAATCACCGAAACTGGGGCCGATATGGTTGGTACACGGAGAAGCTCCGGTACAGGACGAATTCAAGGCCGCTCTGGTAGCGAAGGGGTATTCCGTCGAATGCCCGGAGCCTCACACGACACATGCTTTCTAGCGTAGCTTCTACGAATGACGCGTGCTGCGAGAGCAAAACATGCCGTAAGGATTGTTCAGCGAATCCTGACAGTCGCGGTTGTAGCGGCATTCGCGCTCTGGATCGCTTCCGCCACCGCCGTTCTCATTTGGAGCTCACGCGATGAGGCACGGCCCGCGCACGCGATAGTCGTACTGGGTGCTGCGCAATATGCGGGCAAACCATCGCCCGTTCTTCGTGCTCGACTTGATCACGCACTCGATCTCTGGAACCGCCATCTAGCGTCGCTTCTGATACTTACTGGTGGAACGGGAGCAGGCGACACTACCAGCGAGGCGGCCGTGGGAAGAAACTATGCCCGGAAACACGGCGTTCCGGACACCGCGATTCTGGTGGAGAACGAAGGCCGGACGACCAGTGAGTCAATGCGCGCAGTCGCGGGCATGCTCGAAGTACGCGGGCTTCAAACAGCTCTTCTCGTCAGTGATCCCTTTCACATGCTGCGCCTGCGGATACTGGCGAGGCGTTTCGGCTTTATACCCTACACATCTCCGACGCAAACCAGCCCGATCTCGCCGAACCGGGAAGAGCGCTGGAAGTATATTTTTAGCGAATCACTCAAAGCACCGCTCGCCTTCTTTTTCGAGAGGAAGTTGTGAAGAAGAGAACTCTTTTAGTGGCGTTGTGCTACTTAATCCTCGGCACGTTGGCGGGACGGCGCGCCAATGCACAAGCCACCCCTCGTATCCAGTTCGAGAAGTACAAGCTCCCGAACGGTCTCGAGGTCATTCTGCACGAGGATCACTCGACCCCGATCATCGCGGTTGACACGTGGTATCACGTCGGGTCGGGCGACGAGCAGGTAGGCCGAACCGGATTTGCCCACTTGTTCGAGCACATAATGTTCATGGGCTCGCAGCACGTTCCGGTCGGTGCGTTCGACCAGCTTCTCGAATCGGCTGGTGCCAACAATAACGGGTCGACTACGGAAGACCGCACCAACTACTACGAGATCCTGCCCTCGAATGCGCTGCAACTGGCGCTGTGGCTCGATGCGGACAGGATGGGATTTCTCCTGCCGACCATGGATCTCGCCAAGGTTAACCTTCAGCGCGACGTAGTGAAGAACGAGCGGCGACAGCGCGTTGACAACGTGCCTTATGGACGGGCGGACGAAATCATCCTGGCCGCGCTGTATCCGAAAACTCACCCCTACTCATGGCCGGTCATCGGCTCTATGTCCGACCTGAGTGCCGCATCGCTGACCGACGTGCAGAACTTCTTCAAGACCTACTATGCACCGAACAATGCAACGCTGACAATCGCCGGAGATTTCGATCCGGCGGCGGTGAAGAAACTCGTGGCTCAGTACTTTGGGAACATCCCCCGGGGCCCGGAAGTGAAGAGGAGGCTCACTGTCCCCGCCGTCGTGATTCCACGCGATACATTCCTCGTTCTCGAGGACAAGGTTCAGCTGCCACGCCTCTTCTATACATGGCACTCGGTAAGGGGATTCTCAAAGGATGATGCCGCCCTCGACATCCTCGCCCAGATCATTGCCAACGACAAGAACTCGCGCCTGTACAAGAAGCTCGTCTACGACCTGCAGGTCGCACAGAACGTGAGCGCGTTTCAGGATGGGTCGCGCCTAGATGGGAAATTCCAGATCGATGTCACTCCGAAACCCGGCCAGAAGGTCGCGGATATCGATCGGATCGTTCAGGCGGAGATCGCCAATGTCATCAACACCGGCGTGGCACCGCGCGAGCTCCAGCGGGCCCAGAACCTGTACAAAGCAAGCTTCCTCAACCGGCTGGCAAGCGTGCTCGGTAAGGCCGAAGTGCTCAACTCATACAACTACTTCGTCGGCAATCCTGATTACGTGCAGCAGGATGCTGCGCGCTACGAGCGTGTCACCGTAGCCGATGTGCAGCGGGTCGCGAAGACCTACCTCGGACGTCCAAAGATCGTTCTTACCGTCGTTCCAGAGGGGAAGAAGGACATGATGCTAACCGCAAGCGGAGGTGATCGATGAAGGTTATTGGAACTACGCTGAGCGTGCTGGGCCTGCTCGCCGTCCAGTCGGTCGCCTCCGCGCAAGGAACGTTTGACAGAACCAAGCCACCTGAGCTGGGCCCTCCGCCTCGGGTATCGCTTCCCCCAATCCTCACGAGGCAGCTCCCGAACGGTCTGAAGCTGATAATCGTCGAGCAGCACGAGCTTCCTCTTGCGGATTTTGTTCTTCTCGTCGGGAGTGGCGGCACAGTCGACCCGGCCGGCAAGACGGGAGTGGCGAACTTGACTTCGTCCATGCTGCGCGAAGGTACAACGAGCCGTAAGAGCCTGGACATTGCCGATCAGATCGCATTCCTCGGTATCAACCTCTCTCCGACAAGCAGTTGGGAATCCAGCACGCTCTCGCTCCACACGCCAACGGCACAGCTGGACAGCGCACTCGCTCTGTTTGCGGACGTTGCTCTTCATCCGTCGTTTCCGGCAAATGAGTTTGAACGGGTAAGAAAAAACCGTCAAACCGAGCTCCTTCAGTTACGTGATCAGGGACCAGCGATCGCGAACATTGCGTTTCCGGCGATCATCTACGGCAGCGCGCATCCGTACGGTCTTCCACTAATCGGCACAGAAGGTTCCGTGAAGTCGCTCATGACCGCGGATCTACAGTCGTATTACCAGACGAACTTCAGGCCGAACAATGCCACCCTGATCGTTGTGGGCGATGTGAACCCAGCTCAGGTCGAGCAGAAGATCAATGCGCTGTTCGGCAACTGGGAGCGTGGAGATGTTCCCCAGCTCAATTACAGTGAGCCGCCCAAGTCGGGCACCACGACGATCTATCTGATCGACAAACCGGGTGCTGCCCAGTCGTCCTTTCGCATCGGATCCGTAGGCGTTCCGCGCTCGACCAGGGATTACTTCGCCCTGACGGTGATGAACACGATTCTGGGCGGATCCTTCAGCAGCAGACTCAACCAGAACCTTCGCGAAGTGCGAGGCTACACTTATGGCGCCGGCTCCCGCTTCGACATGCGACGTGCGGCGGGGCCCTTCACTGCATCAGCGGAGATCGTCTCGGCGAAAACCGATTCCGCTCTTCTGGAGTTCATGAAGGAGTTGAATGGAATCCGCCAGTCGGTTCCACCCGACGAACTATCCCGTGCCAAGCGCTATCTGCAGCTACAGCTTCCGGCAAATTTCGAGACAACACAGCAAATCGCAGCCGCGCTGGTACCGGTGGCGCTGTACGGACTCCCGCTCGACTACTACAACAATTACGTGCAGAATATTGAAATGGTCACCCAGGCCGATGTGGCCAGGGTTGCGCAGCAGTACATCAATCCCGCCTCTCTTGCCGTCGTAATCGTCGGCGACCGGAAGGCAATCGAACAGGGCTTGAAAGCGGTCAACCTCGGCCCGATCGCGATCAGAGACATTGCAGGCCAACCCATTCAATAGTCGGTGATCGAATCGCCGATCCGAAAAAAGAGGGCATGACCTAATCTTGGGTCATGCCCTCCTTTCTTTGCGTCCCCGCATCGATTCGCGGTGTCAGCGCGGCGCCAATCCAGCGCCAGTATTCTTCGCCGGCAATATCGGTAATGTCGTTATGCCCGGCCTTCTCCACGACCAGAAGCTGACCTTTTCTCTTGGCGGCTCCGTAGACTTCCACACCCATTCTGAATGGCACGATTCGGTCGCGCCGACCATGCGCCACCGAAACCGGCACATCAAGCTCCGAGACAACCCGCCTCGTATCGAAGTGAATTCGTGAGATGGTCCTCCAGACAAGAACAATAGGCGGCCACACAATGAGTCTTGCCATCGCGTGAGCGGAAGAAAAGGGCGACTGGAGAAGCAAGGCACCAGGTGGATGGATTTCGGCGAGCTCGGCTGCTACACCACTGCCTAGCGAGTGACCAAAGTAAGCCATACGCGTGCGATCGACACCGAATACAGTTCGCAGATAGTCATAGGCGGCACGGGCGTCGAGCTTCGTGCTCGAGTAAGAGGGACTCCCATCAAGCGACATGTAACCACGGTATTCGGCGAGAAAAACGGCGTATCTGGTATGGCGCTCAACCGCGCGTGCCCAGTCGAGCTGCCACACAGCAAGGTCGGCGTTTCCATGGAAGCAGAGCAGAACGCCGGGCGCACTTCTGGGATCCCCGACCATGAAGCCGGTGAGCCGCTGTCCATCTACCGCGTCGTAAGAGACACGCCCCGACTCGGGCGGCGCTTTCAGCAGCCGAGGCGGTTGAAACAGGATTCGTTCCTGCGACCACCAAAGCAGAAACAGCGACCCGAACAGCAGAGCGAGAACGACAAATGCGGCAATCATATGCGGGCGCCGAGGGGGTTCCAGTGGGTTTGCATGGCGGGCAATTTACGACAATGCGAATTCCGGTAGAAACCTTCCACCTCGACAACGGGCTGTTCGTGACCCTGTCGGAGGATCACACTACGCCGATCGTGGCTGTGAACCTCTGGTATCACGTGGGGTCGGCGAACGAGAAGACCGGCAGAACCGGATTCGCACATCTCTTCGAGCACATGCTCTTCCAGGGTTCGGCGCACGTTGGGTCGAACGAGCATTTCGAGCTGATACAACGCGCGGGTGGAACGCTAAACGGCTCGACATGGCTCGAGCGGACGAACTATTTCGAGACGGTACCGTCAAACGAGCTTGCGCTGGCCCTCTGGTTGGAAGCAGACCGCATGGGTGAACTACTTCCGGCGATGACGCAGGAAAAGCTAGATACCCAGCGTGATGTCGTTAAGAACGAGCGGCGATGGGCGGTGGACAACCAGCCGTACGGCACAATGCTCGAAAAGATGCAAGAGCTGGTGTTCCCGCCGTCGCACCCCTTCCAGCATTCGCTCATTGGATCGCTGGAGGATCTCTCGGCCGCATCACTGGATGACATAGCGCAGTTTTTTGCCATGTACTATACGCCGGATAACGCGGTTCTCTCGATTGCTGGTGATTTCGATTCGACGGACGCGCGCAAGCTGGTCACTGAGTACTTCGGACCGATTCTAACCGGGGAAGGGAGACCCATGTTGCCACCGATGAATCTCCCGCCCGTGTTCGGAAACCGGTTGCGGGAGGTCGTCTACGATAACGTCAGCCTTGCACGATTGTTTATGGCGTTTCGCTCGCCGGTTTTTGGGAGCGAGAAGTATTATGCTGCCAGTGTGGCTTCCGCGGTGCTTGGGATGAGAAAGGGAAGCCGCCTTCATCGCTCTCTGGTACGGGAACGGCAGATAGCGGCAGATGTCGGTGCGTTCACGTTCGACCTGGCCAAGGGTACCGATATTCTGGTCGTCGACGTCACCGCACGGCCAGAAACCTCTGTCGCCAAGCTCGAGGAAGAGGTGGAGCGTGAAATTGACCTGATCCATCGCGAAGGTGTTAAGGAACCGGAAGTGAAAAGAGCCATCGCCTTGATCGAGACCGATCTGCTCGCGTCCCTCCAGTCAGCGGGTGAGAGAGCAGACAGGCTTTCGATGTTCGCCACCTATTTCAAGCGGCCGGAGCTGGTCAACGAGCAGGCAGACCGTTATCGCTCGGTAACCACCCAGAGAGTCAACGAGCTCATCTCCGAGCGATTCGGCGAAGACAACAGGGCAAGTCTTCTTTACGTCCCGAAGGAAGGAGTCGAATCCGAGAGCGTACGGGCCGCCGCCGCTGGCGCGGACTGATGGTCACGGCCCTCCGTCCGAAACCAGGACCAACCCGGAGCTACCATTTCCCGGGTTTCCACGATGAGTTGTTGCCGAGTGGAATTCGTCTGGTTACTGCACCAATTGCGAAGCTTCCAGTGGTTACGGTTTTGGTGATCGTCGACGCCGGGTCCACAAATGATCCAGCCGGCAAGGAGGGTGTCGCCGCCCTGACTGCCGGCACGCTTCTCGAGGGCAGCGAGCGGTTCGATGGAGCGGAGCTGGCGGAGAAGTTCGAGCAGCTCGGGACATCCGTCGAGTCCGGTGCAGACTGGGACAGCGCATTCATCAAGATCACGGTGCTGTCAGGACAGCTGGAAGAAGCGACGAGGCTCCTTGGCGAGGCCGTCAGCAGTCCGGTTTTCCCTGAACGTGAAGTCGAGCGGGCCAAGGCGGAGCGTCTCGCGGAGATTCTTCAGCTCGAAACAGAGCCGCGAGGATTGGCCGACGAAAAGTTCTCGGAGTTTCTGTACACGCAGGAATCCCGGTACTCGAAGCCGGATGAGGGAAGCGCCGAGAGCGTAAGCGCATTGTCGCGGAAGGACGTTGAGGAGTTTTATAGATCCAGCTACCGCGCCGGATCGACGACTGTGATCATCGCGGGGGATATCCCGACGGATGAGGCGCGTGCACTGATCACGCGCGCGTTTCAGCGCTGGCCATTGGGACGGGCACCGGACCGACCGCTAATCGCAGTGGCACGGACGACTCGGAAGAGCATTCACATCGTGGACAAGCCGGAAGCGCCGCAGTCGGAGCTGCGGGCTGGGCATGTCGGTCTGCCGCGCAAGCATCCCGACTTTTTCCCCACGCTTGTAATGAACGCCGTTCTTGGCGGCCTCTTCGGCTCGCGGATTAACCTGAATCTCCGCGAGGCACACGGCTACACATATGGGGCTTCGTCGTTGTACGACTGGCGGCGTGGCCCAGGTCCATTCGTCGTATCGACAGCCGTGCAGAGTGAGGTGACAGCGCTCGCGCTGCGCGAGATCCTTTTCGAGATAGATCGAATCCGCGGCGAGCGAATCTCGGAAGAGGAGCTGTCGCTTGCTAGAGACTACCTCGACGGGGTGTTCCCCATTCGATATGAGACGACTGCGGCAATCGCATCTGCTCTCGCGACTCTCGTCATCTACGATCTGCCTGCTGATTACTACGACTCCTATAGAAGGAACGTGCGTGGCGTGTCAGCGGATGCAGTCCTCCGGGCAGCCAGGTCACACCTGCATCCTGACGAGCTGCAGACGATCGTGGTCGGTGACGCGCGGGTCATTCGCGCCTCTGTTTCCGATCTGAGCGTTGGGGACCTGCACGTTCACAGCTCCTAGGGTTCAGCTGCCCATGGAAGGAGAAACGAAAACGGGGCGGATAGAATCCAGGCGAGTCTATACAGGGAAGGTCATCTCGCTCGATGTGGACACCGTCCGGTTTCCCGACGGATCCGTTGGTGAGCTGGAGATGATCCGGCATCCGGGCGCGAGCGCGATCGTGCCCTTCCTGAGCGACCCGGGAGGGGAAGATCCGCAGGTGCTGATGATCCGGCAGTACCGGTATGCGGCCGACGGCTACCTCTACGAGATCCCGGCGGGAAGACTCGACCAGGGAGAAAGTCCGCGCGATTGCGCCGTGCGGGAGCTGAAAGAGGAGACCGGCTGCACAGCAGAGCGGTTTGACCACTTGCTCACGATGTACACGACTCCCGGGTTCACGGACGAAAAAATCCATCTCTTCATGGCAACCGGATTGGTCGCCGGGGAGACTAAGCATGAGGCGGATGAATTTTTGGATCTCCATCCGATACGGCTATCCCGGGCTTTGGAGATGGTGGAGGCAGGTGGGATTCAGGATGCCAAGACTGCACTTGGTCTCCTGTTCGCTGCGGGTTTTCGCGCAGGTCATTAACCCCTTTGGGCAAAATTGGCGTCTAATCAATGAAAAGACGCTGACATGTCATGTAAATAGGACAGAATTGGCAGAATCTGGACAAACTCAGCGCTTGAGCCAAACGCTATAAGTCCTTTACTGACAATATGTTACTCCCGACCGCCATTGGGCACAAGCCGTGCATTATATGAAAACGCAGAATGTTCCCGTAGAGCTGTGCACGATTCAGTGTCGTGAGTGTCTCTATTCGATAGAGGAGAGAAAAATGGCGAACATCGTCCGTAAGCAAGCTGTATCGATGGAAGGATCTAGTGTCAGGGAACGCCTGCAGGCGATGGATGACTCAGCCGTCGTGACTGCATTCCTTGGTGGAGAGGAGCGCGCCTTCTCTGAACTGGTCACACGCTACCAGACCCGTCTCCTGAACTTCGTGTACCGCACGATCGGTGACCGGGAAAAGGCTGAAGATCTGGTGCAGGAGGTTTTTATTCGTGTCTACCGCCACCTGCATCGCTTCGACCGCTCGAAGAAGTTTTCGACATGGGTCTATACAATCGCCTCGAATCTGGCGAAGAACGAGCTGCGCAACCGCTCGCGTAATCCGCTGGTTCTCTTTCAGACGGTCCAGAAGAACTTTCAGGACGACGATCGCCCTCTGCAGTTTGAGGACACGACATCCCGTCCGGATGACATGTACCGTAAGCGCCATTTGAGGGAGATCGTCGAGGAGAGCGTGGCCAAGCTCCCCGAGCACCACAGGAACGTGTTCATCCTGCGGGAGCTCGAGGGCAAGTCCTACGAGGAGATCGCGGAGATCACGGATTGCAATCTCGGGACGGTCAAATCCCGTCTTAACCGGGCAAGAAATTCGTTCGCGGAAATCATTGCCCCATATGTAGATTAGGTCTGACGGCTCGGGAACAGGCGCCCCCCTGATGGGTACCTGTTACCGAACCCTCAACCTATCTACATGGATTGTCGCGAGTTTTGTGATCAGCACGTTGCTTTTGTAGACGATACCCTTGCCGGGATCGAGCTGGTTCGCATGCAGCGGCACCTCGCTGAATGTGAGAACTGCGCGAAGCACGATGCGAAGATCCGCCGTGCGCTACTGCTCTTCAGAAATCTTCCTTGCATAGAGCCATCCGCGGACTTTTCCCAGCGACTCGAAGCGCGTCTCAGAGAATGTGATAACGACCATTTGCGAGCAGCCACGCAGCACAATCTCAGACGTGGCGCAATCGCGGCGACACTCGCCAGCGCTGCTATGCTGGGATACATAGGGATGACGCTGTACCACCATACCGATGCTCCACGTGATCTCATAATGCCTCCAGTGGTCGCAACAATTCCGGAGCCGGAGTTCACCCCAATTACAACCTCGACACCGGCGATAGTCGCCTCCGTTACAGCGGGCCTGACTATCTGGCCAGCGGCTCTGTTTGCGGAGCAGGCTCCGGTGCGGTTTGCGCACTCCAGGCTCGAGCTAACGAACTATACGCATTAGCGCTCGAGGGCCATCGGCAGCTCAGTAGAGCGGCCGTATATTTGGAGGATGTCCGCATCCTCTCTCAAAACACTTCGTGATGCGATCAAGCGCCGGTCATTCGACGGCGCTTATTACATCTGGGGGGAGGATGACTATCAAAAGGACGACGCGGTCCGGCAGCTCATTGATGCCGCTCTGGATCCCGGAGCCAGGGACTTCAACCTGGACGTGCGACGATCCGCCGAGCTCGACGCCGAGACCCTTGGAGTCCTTCTCTCCACACCGCCGATGATGGCGGAGAGGCGCGTGATCGTGCTTCGTGAGGTTGGTGCACTCAAGAAAGATTCGCGCAAGGTCCTCGATCAATACCTGGCACACCCCGCGCCCGATTTGTTGCTCCTCATGACCGGAGCTGCCGGATCCAAGGCAGATGCGACGCTCTTGGCGTCGAGCACGGTGCTTCAATTCGACCCCCTCACCGGAGATCGGATTCCTAGGTGGATCACACACAGGGCGACTAGTGAATTAGGAGTCAAGATTAGTGAGCCAGCTATCGAGCTCCTTCAGGCCGCGGTTGGCAGCGACCTGCATCAACTGTCAGGTGAGCTGGACAAGCTTGCGAGCTACATCGAAGGCCATAGCGAGGAAATTGGTGAGGACGCCGTGGCGGCAGTCGTCGGGGTGCGGCGTGGCGAGACCCAGGCTGATCTCCTCGATGCGGTAGCCGATCGGAATGCCCCTCGCGCTCTTGGGCTGGTCTCCCATGTCCTTACCCAGCCGAAAACAACGGGCGTTTCAATCGTCATGGCATTATCGACACAGATGCTCGCCATCTCGTGGGGGCGCGCGAGACTGGATGAAGGTCTCTCGAGAGCTCGCCTAGCCCAAGAATACTTTGATCTTCTGAAAGAGACGGGAGCCTTTACGGGCCGGCCGTGGGGATCTGCCACTGCCGTCTGGGCTCGTGCCGCGGAACGCTGGACCCGCCAATCGCTTGATCGTGCACTCGACTCCCTGCTCGAGGCAGACGTAGCGCTGAAGGAGAGCAGAGTTTCGTCCGAAGAACAATTACTAGCTACGGTAGTACTCAGCCTTTGCGCAGCCGACGAGAGAAGCGCTGCCGCATGAGTCAATAGGAGAGTGGTGAGATGTCTAGATGGACAGTTCTTTTTGGCGTACCGCTATTTTGTGCCGCGTCGCTGGCAGCCGCTCAGGCTCCAGCGCGACCGGCAGATCCGATTTTTGTGAGAGCTCAGACGCTCGTGAGCGATGGCAATGGGGTGGCAGGGAGGGCGCTGATTGATTCCGTGATCGCAAAGACTCCACCGACGTCTCAGCTATACCCGCAGGCGCTGTTCTGGCGCGCGACGCTGGCAGCGAATGCCGCGGATGCAGAAAGCGATTACAAGCACATTGTGGTGGACTATCCACTTGCTCCCCAGGCCGAGGACGCGTTACTACGACTAGCGCAGCTCGAGCTCGCCCGCGGCGACCACGATGGCGCACTTGGCCATCTGCAGAGGATTCCACGGGACTATCCGCGGAGCAAGTCGCTCGCGAGAGCGAGCTACTGGACCGCTCGGGTACTGTTCGAAAAGAATGATATTCCGAATGCCTGTGTGGCGAACGCAAGTGCGCTGGTGCAGGCCGACGCCTCAGAGGTGGAGCTGAAGAATCAGATCCAATACCAGGGTCAGCGCTGTCCGTCGGCCCCTGCCGTGGCAACGGTGAACTCTCCGACGACAAGTGCGTCCGCAAATATCCCGACGACCCCTGTAACCGCTTCTACAACGCCGTCGGGGACCTTCGTGAACACCTCCAGCGCGACTGCGGCATCTCCGACATCGGTTACGCCGCCCGAGAAGCAAAAACCGGCAACCGTCGATACGGTATTGCATGCGGTTGCAACTGTTTCGACAGCACCCAAGACAGTAGTGCAGGCTCAGCGTCCCAAGCTGCCGACTGAAGCCAATGATTCAAAGCCGAGCATCGTCGATCTGGCGAAAGCGCCGAAGGTAGCAGCCGAGAAATCGGCGGCGAAACCAAATGTGGCTGTATCACGGGGAAGCGGGTATTCGGTCCAGGTAGCTGCCTACAGCCATAAATCCGAAGCTGACAAACTCGCCGGAAACCTGAGTAAACGCGGCTACTCGGCTCGAGTGGACGGATCGGTTGCGCCATTCCGGGTCAGGATCGGGCGCTACACAACCGAGAAGGAAGCGGAAGACGCACTCAGGAAGATCAAGGCCAGTCACATGGATGGTTTCGTGGTGCGGGCGCCCGAACGGTGAGTCGCGGCGTATCAACACCGTTGATGCAGCAGTACCGGGAGATCAAGTCGCGTCACCAGGACGCGATTCTGTTCTTCCGGATGGGTGATTTCTACGAAATGTTCTACGAGGATGCTGAAGTAGCCTCGAGAACACTCGGTCTCACGCTCACATCCAGGAACAATGGAGGCGCGAGCGCGGTGCCACTAGCCGGAGTTCCAGTCAAGGCTGCCGGCGAGTATCTGCGGCGATTGATCCAGCATGGATTCCGGGTCTCCATTTGCGAGCAAACCGAAGATCCGAAGTTTGCCAAGGGCATCGTCAAGCGCGAAGTGGTGGAAACGATCACTCCCGGTGCAGCGTTCTCCGACGATCTGCTCGACGGTAGTCGCAACAACTACCTATGCGCGCTCAATCGGGAGGGCGATTGGGTGGGAA